>Ga0326728_10011193_pt1 | contig 20614 bp, 20 predicted proteins | sample MB3enrmetagenome_FD_207602 | JGI IMG/M metagenome (GOLD analysis project Ga0326728, IMG submission 207602) | Lab enriched peat soil microbial communities from McLean, Ithaca, NY, United States - MB31MN | ecosystem: Environmental > Terrestrial > Soil > Wetlands > Peat | place: USA: New York... | reverse complement strand
GCTCCCCTGGAATCCGTCGCTAAAAGGTACCCTTTCGTCCTCAGCCGCTATTTCGAAGGACTTATCCAAAGCTCCGGCGACGCAGTGTGGAAACAGGTTGTTCCCGATACCATGGAGATATCGGACCCTTCCGGTTTTGAGGACCCCCTCTCAGAACAACGTCTGTCGCCGGTAAAGAACCTGGTTCACAGATATCCGAATCGTGTTTTGTGGCTGGTAAGCGACCGGTGTGCCGTGCATTGCCGGTTCTGCACGCGCAAAAGAAGATGGCGGAGCACGGGGTCGCCTGTGTCCGAAGATACTTCGGACTTGGCGCCTGCTCTGGACTATATTGCAAGCCACGAACAAGTCCAGGACGTGCTGCTTTCGGGCGGCGACCCTCTTATGCTTGAACCCGAGAATCTGCGGGAGATACTCGGCAGGCTTCGAAAGATCGGGCACGTGCAGATAATCAGAATAGGAAGCCGTGTCCCCTGTGCTCTTCCGGGCCTTGTCACTGAGGAACTGGCCGGAATGCTTTCGCAGTTCCATCCTCTATTTATAAATGTTCATTTTAACCATCCGATGGAAATTACGCGCGAATCCGAGAGAGCATGCGCTCTGCTGGTCAACGCAGGCATTCCGCTGGGCAGCCAGACGGTCCTCTTGCGCGGGATAAACGACTCCGAAGCCGTGCTGGGCGAGCTGTTCCACCGGCTCCTCCGTATTCGGGTTCGCCCCTATTACCTGATGCAGATGGATCTGACCGCCGGTACGGCGCACTTCAGGACCCCGATCACAGCCGGGCTTAGAATTCTTCGCAGTCTTCGCAACCGGATTTCCGGTCCGGCAATGCCCCACTTCGTCGTAGATCTGCCGGCAGGGCACGGGAAAATGGCGCTCCTGCCAAACATGGTTCGTGAACTCCGTGATGGAAGAATGATCGTGCGCAACTATCTCGGAGAACTGTGCAGGTACCCTCTGCTCGAAGGAGAGGAAGAAGAATTGAGAGAATTCCTGGTATTTAGCAGCTAGTGTTTGGTCGGTTTGGAGTTTGCGCAACGTCGCGACGGGAAGCTGTTAACTCAAAACTCAAAACTGCTCGATTCAAAGCTGATGGGTTTGCGATAGACCGGGTGTTTCAACGTAAGGCGCCAGGCGTGAAGGTATAGGCGCTTATCGGGTTTTGCGCCGTAGGAACGATCCCCCAGTACCGGATGGCCGGCTTCGGCGAGATGGATCCTGATCTGGTGGGTGCGGCCCGTCAAAGGATCGGCCAGCACCAGCGTGCGAGTTCCTTCCCGTCGCAGCACCTTGAAAAGCGTTTGTGCTTCCTTGCCGCGGCCCTTTTCTACAGCAGTGTATCTGCCGCCTATTTTACCGATGTCCGAATCGGACGTCCATGAATCATCTCCAGGAGATCCTTCGACCCAGGCCAGGTATTCCTTCTTGACACGCCTTTCACGGAAGGCGCTGCTAATGGACCTGTTCACCTTTTTGTCGAGCGCAAAGAGAAGGACGCCGCTGGTCTCCCTGTCAAGCCTATGGTGAAGGGCGGCGTATGACAGAGAGCCTTGCTCGCTCGAGAGATGACGCAGCAAGGCTGCAAAGACATTGTTGTATGCATCGTATGGAACCTGTTGGCTCGGCACGCCCGATTCCTTGTCGTATACGAGCAGAAAAGAGTCACGGAATATTATGCGGGCCGGATTGATTTCGTAGAACTTGCGGACCCCGTAAGGAGGGAAAGTAACGCAGATCTCATCTTGTCCTGAGAGTATCATTGAATGGTTGCGCTCTACCCGGCCTGCGACAAAAACCGCTCCGAAGTCGATCAAGCCGGCCGCCTCAGTGTTTGGGATTTTGAGGAAAGCGGAAACGGCTTCGCTCAATCCAAGACCCTTTTCCAACTCGCCTGTCCGCCACTTGAAAGAGGTCAAGATTTACACCTGTTATAAATTACAAAGCGTCTGTTTCAGTTTCGCCGTCTTCCGCATCCCTTTCCGCCATAGCCTCATCCATCATGGCGTCCACGTCGAAGTCCTCTCCCGAATCGTCCCCCATTTCCCGGCTCATAGCCTTCATCCATTTTGCCATGCTCTTTGGATCGCTTTCGTCAAGGCCCGAAAGGTTGGATGGGTCGGCTACGCGTTCCATGCGAGTCTCTTCGGACATTCGCACCCTGACCCGAGACGGAATGCGTTCAACCTCAGCGCTGCCGCAGTGACCGCACTCAGGCGCAATCTCCTCGGACACCCTGAAAGTGATTATCTCTGATTTTCTATGGCATTTCCTGCATCGGTATTCGTAGATCGGCATTGGGAGATTCCTCTTTAGAAAAGCCGCAGTAAAGAGCAAGGAGCACGAAGATGGCGATCTCTTGAATCGCGGGATTTCCTCCCTGCTTCCTGCAACGTTAATTCAGACAATTACGTATTTTTTGATCGTATGGATTACTTCGTCCGGATCATCCAAAAGAGTGAGGAAATCCAGATCTCCAGGGGAAATATATTGGCCTCCGAGAAGCGTACTTTTGACCCATTCCAGGAGGCCGTTCCAGTACTGAGTCCCAACCAGAATCACCGGGAAAGGCTTTATACGGCTGGTTTGGATAAGAGTAAGCGCCTCGAAGATTTCATCCATTGTGCCAAACCCTCCGGGCATCCCGATATACGCCTGAGCGTATTTTACAAACATCACCTTACGCACGAAAAAATACTGGAAATCGAGCTTAAGCGAGGCATAAGGATTCGGAGACTGCTCCAGAGGAAGCTGGATATTGAGTCCAACCGATTTGACCCCTCCTTCCCTCGCTCCCTTGTTTCCGGCCTCCATCACTCCCGGCCCTCCTCCGGTGATAATATTATATCCGTGAAGGGCGAGCTTTTTCGCTATTTCATATGTTCTTTCGTAGACTTCGTCGCCGGGTTTTACTCGAGCAGACCCGAAAATAGTCACAGCCGGATAAATGTCGCCCAGGGTTTCGAACCCGTCGACGAACTCGGCCAGAATTTTGAAAAGACGCCATGAGTTGCCTGTGGTCATCGCATCGATCAGGTACTGCTTTTCGGCCATAATAACGTTCCTCTGGATAAAAGTCGCAGTCGCAAAAATAAGTTTCTTTTTGGATAGTCCGTTTTGTGCAACCAATAATTATATTTGGAGGTTGTGGATTGAACAAGGAAAGAGTTGGGCTGTGTTTGCCGCGCCGGTGTTGTCTGGTCGGTTAAATGAAGTTGAACGCGCCAGTGTTCTGAGCTATTTTGTCCGGATTCGCTTATTTTGAAAGTTTTCTAAATTGCTATGCTGCTGGTAGCCGTTTGCATAGAGGAGGGTGTTGAATGGAAATGAAAGAATTTGTCAAGGCCGCCATAAAGAAAGTAGGGCAAAAAGTTCGCGAAGGCAGCCTGGATAAAGACGAAGAAGGCTACAGTGACCCGGAGGAAATGCTTCTTGACTGGATTTGGATAGAGCTGAAAGAGGAGTCCCCCGACAAGGATGCCGTCTTGAACATGGACCTCGACGACGTCTATGAATTAGTGGAAAGTTCGGCCGATACCTATGAGGATTATCAAATCCTGCTGGAATCCTTAAAGACTGAAGCGTAGCTTGGAAAGCGAACCCACGCACGAAAGCGCTCTTCGCCGAGCGCTTTTTTTATCATCAGGAGAGCGATGAAAGTACTAAAACTGCACCCCGGGCGCGAGCGACGTATTCTCAAGGGGCACCGGTGGGTGTTCAGCAATGAGATAGCCGATCCGGTCAATGATTTCGAACCGGGCAGCTGGGTTGAGGTAGTCAGCGCGAAGGATCTGCCTCTCGGCGTCGGCTATGTCAATCCTGCGTCGTTGATTGCCGTGCGCCTCGTATGTCCGCTCAGCAAGAAGAACAAAGAGCCGGACGAGGAATTCTTTCGGCAAGCTCTGCTCGACGCAGCAAATCTTCGTGAGTCCTTCTATCCCGGCGAGGAAAGTTTCAGGCTTGTCTTCGGCGAATCGGACGGCCTCCCGGGCCTTGTTGTCGACCGCTACGGAGGCGTTCTGGTCTACCAGGCGACAACGGTCGGAATGGCGGGGATTGAAGAGATGATGAGGGAACTGATGGTAGACCTGTTCAAGCCATCGGCGCTTGTATTTCGGAATGACTCACCGTCGCGAGCCTTCGAGGGCCTTGCGCTCGAAAAGGGGACGGCGCGGGGAAATGTGAGCGGCAATATCCCCGTGCGCATTGACGGCATAGAGTATCTGGTCGACGTGCTGGGCGGACAAAAAACCGGCATGTATCTCGACCAGCGGGACAACAGAAGAGCTACAATACGTTGGATGAAAGACAAAAGGGTCCTCGATCTCTTTTGCTACAACGGGGCGTGGAGTCTTTCCGCAGTAGCCGGAGGGGCAGCCGAGGCGATCGGGGTGGATCAATCGGCGGATGCCGTTGAGCAGGCGCGCCGCAATGCGGAGATCAACGGATTTGGAGATCGCACGTCTTTTTTTGCGGCCGATGTTTTCGATTACCTGAAAAGGACTCCGCGATCGTCTTTTGACGTTATAGTGCTCGACCCTCCCGCATTCGCCAAGACCAAGTCAGCCGTTGCCGACGCCAGAAAGGGTTACACGGACCTGAACCGCAGGGCGCTTCTTGCCCTGAAACCAGGCGGGATACTGATCACCTGTTCCTGCTCCTATCACATGAGTGAAGAGCTTTTCCGGGACGTCCTCATTTCTGCCGGTCAGGCAAGTGGGAAGAAGCTCCGCATGCTGCAGTCGAGGGGCCAGTCGCTTGACCACCCGGTTCTTTTGGCCATGCCGGAAACAAGGTATTTAAAATGCCTGGTGGTGGAAGCGACTTAAAATGAACAAGACCGAAGGCCGAGATTAGGAGTGAAAGGTGAAAACGGTTGAAGAGATTTCCGGCATACTGGAGGAGATCAGGAGAAAACATCCCCTGGTTCACAACATCACCAACTATGTGGTCATGAATTTTACCGCCAATGTGCTGCTGGCTTTGGGCGCATCCCCTGTAATGGCGCATGCCGTGGAGGAAGTCGAGGAGATGGTCGAGATGGCTGACGCCCTTGTCATTAACATCGGAACATTGTCACAGCCATGGATCGATTCCATGGTCATGGCGGCCAGGGCTGCGTCGAAACGCTCTATCCCGATAGTGCTCGATCCGGTAGGGGCGGGTGCAACGCGGTTCAGGACCGAGACTGCCCTACGGCTTATAGGCGAGGCGCCGCCTGCTGTGCTGCGCGGCAATGCTTCTGAAATCCTGGCGGTTGCCGGCCGCAAGGGCGCCACCAGGGGTGTGGACTCTGTCGCCGGCTTGGACGATGCTCGACAGGCAGCCGTAGACCTGGCGAAGACTTATGGCTCCGTCGTGGCGGTGACGGGCGTGGAGGATTTTGTGGCCGATCGCGAACGGACGGCGAAGATTGCAAACGGACACTCTCTCATGAGCAAAGTTACCGGGACGGGTTGTGCGGTCAGCGCCATCACTGGGGCTTTCTGCGCTGTTGAAAAGGATGCCTTCGCTGCTGCAGTCGGGGCGCTCATGACCTTCGGGATTGCGGGAGAAGTTGCAGCCCGCGCCCACCAGGGACCAGGCAGTTTCCAAACGGGGCTGCTCGACGCGCTGGCCGCCATTGACACTGCCTACATCGGTACGTGCGCCAGGGTAAGCTTGTCATGAACGTCCGCGAATCCGGAATCGATCTTGGACTCTACCTGGTAACCGACAGATCCCTCTCCGGCCGCCGCCCGCTGGAGAAAATCATTCGTGAGAGTGTTGCGGGTGGAGTGAGCGCTGTCCAGCTTCGTGAGAAAGATACCGGGGGAAGGGAATTTTCCGAGCTGGCATCCGCTCTCAGGCGAGTGGCTTCTGAACTGGGCGTGCCGCTCATCATCAACGACAGGATTGATATAGCCCTGGGTTGCCGGGCCGAGGGAGTCCATCTGGGGCAGTCGGATATACATTGCGCCCTTGCGCGTCGGATTACAGGCAAGGAAATGATTATCGGGGTTTCTGTCAGTACGGTCGATGAGGCCGTCGAGGCTGAAGCGGATGGGGCGGATTACCTGGGGGTTGGGCCTTTGTTTGCCACAATGACAAAAGCCGACGCGCTGCCGGCGATCGGGCTTGACGTGCTGCGCAGCATCCGCAGGGCCGTCCGCATTCCCCTGGTTGGAATAGGCGGCATAAATTACGGCAATGCTCGTGATGTCATTCGTGCCGGCGCTGATGGAGTGGCGGTAGTTTCGGCCATCGTCGCCAGCGCTGACCCCGGAGCGGCGGCACTGGGCCTCAGGATTGCGGTGGACGAAAGTCGTGGAGGACGTGAGCGATGATCCCGGATTGTGACACACACATCACCGGTTCTTCGATGTGATCGCTCGTAACATGTTTAAACGGGAACAGTGGGGCAATGCTGGGCATACGCCAGTCGCCCCTTGGGGGCGGGAACGGTGCGACCAAGTTCCTGTGCCTTCTCAATCCATTCTTGGATTACTTTCTCGACATTGGAAACAGCATCCTGATAGGTTGTCCCATCCGCAGCGCAACCGGGCAGTTCAGGGACCTCGGCAATGAATGCCTGATCCTGATCGCTCCAGTAAATGATGATTTCATGGCGAAATTTTCCGGCCATTTTACATCGGGACCACCCGTTGCTTCAGCTTGCAGGCTAAATATACTGGTCCGCCAGTTCCGTTATAAGCTTCTCCAGGTCTCCGTCCGTCTCCAGCGCCAGCCCCTTCATGGCCGATCTCAGCTTCTGTCGGATCGTTGGATCGCTCAGGTCATCGAGTGACCTCAGCGCCCCTCCACGCCGCCCCAGCCTGAACAAAAGCCTCTCTTCGGGTGGCAATGCCAGGTAGCGGTCCATCACTGCCAGCATCTTTTCTTTATCTTCCGGCAGCTTGCCTTCGACCTCCTCCAGCAGATTCATTATATGGTCCGAGACGACCCGGCTTGAAATACCGTCGAGCAAAGAGATGAACAGCCTGATCTCAGCCACCATACCGTCGTCTGAAAGGGGCACGAAACGGCCCGACTGCAGGTCTTTAAAGAGTGGAACGCGGGAGGGGATACGCAGGCTCCGCAGTCTTATAAAGTGCGGGTTGATTTCGTTCAGGACGCGCGCGGATTCTCTTGCGTGCTCGTCTGAGAGATCGCTTCCTCCAAGTCCGGGCATGATGTATTCGGAAACCTCCATGCCCGCCTGGATGACTTTTCTTCCTGCTTCCACCTGACGTCCGGCGTCCACGCCCTTTTGGATCATCTTCAAGACGCGGTCGGACCCGCTTTCCATGCCAATATGGATTCTGTCAAGACCAGCCTCACGGATTTCCTTAAGTTCAGCCACACTCTTTTCGGCGAGCGTGCTGCTGCGCGCATAAGACGTGATCCGCTCTATTCCCGGGATACTTTTCTTCAAGTGCCGCAACGCTTCTGAAAGCACGCGGGCAGGGAGTACAAGGCTGTTGGCGTCCTGGATGAATACGCTGCCCTTTCCAGTGTAGAGCCAAAGCGCAATCTGGCGATAACAGTCATTGAACCGCGTGCCGGTGAATACGCTTTCCAGCACCTCGCGCGTAACCCTGCCTCCATGGCCCATAACGGAGGAAAGAGATCGAATATCCTGATAAATATCCGCTGCTGTATCGATATCTCCCTTGATCTCCTCCAGCGTGCGCCTGCTGAATTGTTTCCCCTTGTAGGTATAACAGAATGAGCACTTATTCCACGGGCAATTCCTGGTAAAGCGAAACAGCAAGCTGCCGGCCTCGCTTGGGGGGCGTATAGGCCCCTGCTCAAAGGTTTTCTCTTTCATGATCAATCAGTCTTAGCCTTTCTCGCCCTGAGTCCTTATTTTATTTAATGTTCTTCGCTTTATTGGTTCTTTTCAGCAGCAGGGCCTGCCTGCTAAACTTGGTCATCCGGAAGAACAAAGACAACCTGATTGAAAAATAACAGATTTATAAGGAGATGATGGAGGAAAAAGTGACGGCAGTCTATCTTTTGGTCTGGAAACACGAGTTGGCGGCAGGGGACGGAGACAGCTACGAAGGCTCCCTGGCCGCTCAGAGGGCAAAGTGTCTCAGGTTCATCAGGGAAAAGGGCATAGATGAATCGGAGATCGTCTTCTACACGAGCAGGAGTGACTTGTTCATGGATGTGGAACGGGGCCGGGTTGATCGGATTGTTGTAAACGACATCGGCAGGCTTGCTGCGACTCCCGAGGACTTGGAAGGCGCCCTGTTTGAACTAAAGATGGGAAAAGTGGAAATTCTGTGCGTAGAGGAAGGCCCTGTAGAAAAAAAGTAAAAGTAAAAGTTATTTAACGAGTGAAGTTCCGGCATGAGGGCAAAACAGCACAGTCATCTCTTTCCGGATAAAGCATGAATTTCGTATTTGTGCGCCCGGGTTAAGTATTTCGAAGTCCGGCTGCCGCGAATGGATCGTTGCGTCCTTCCCATCTTCCGTTCACACATTTCACAGCAAGAGTCTCTTTCAATACCTTGGAGCCGTGGCTGTATGATTTACCATCAAGGTCGCACGACCTGCGCACCCATATCCCGGTTTTCTTGCAACTCTCCTTTTCAGCCATTGCCGTCACTTCCTTTCCTTCATTTCCAGCCGCCTGCAACATCGCACAATTCAGCGTTTACCCATAAGATAGTCACTCGCCGCTCATCGTTCATTCAGGGGCGCAATCCGATGGGTCTCCTTGTATTTTGTCCAATGCGTGGGGAAGAGCAGAGAGGATGGATTCCAGGTTTTCCACAGCCCCCCCGGGGCTTCCGGGAAGATTTACGATGAGGGTTTTGCCGCGGATTCCTGCTACCGCTCTGGATATCATCGCATGGGGGGTTTTCTGCAGGCCGGATGCGCGCATGGCCTCCGCCAATCCGGGAACAGCCTTTTGTATAACTGAAAGAGTGGCTTCGGGAGTAACGTCCCTGGGGGCGACCCCGGTGCCTCCGGTGGTGACAATGAGGGCTGTTTCTTCGCGGTCCGAAAGGTCCGTCAACACCTTTCGAATCTCTTCGTAATCGTCGGGAACGATGGTTTTATAAAAAACTTCGAACCCGGCAGCACTAAGCTTGCGGGCCAGCGCATGCCCGGAGAGGTCCTCTCGCTCCCCTCTTGAGCCGCTGTCGCTGACCGTCACGATTGCGGTCTTTCTCGAAAACATTTTCCCCTATTTCTCTTCCTTTTCCTTCTTTGCGAGCTCTATTATTTTTTCCTGGAGTGGACCCGGCACCTCTTCATAATGGGAGAATTTCATAGTGAACATGCCTCGGCCTGCCGTCATCGAGCGAAGGTCAGGCGCGTATTTGAGCACTTCGGCAAGAGGCACCTGCGCCTTCACGATCTGCTTGTTTCCCTTGGTTTCCATCCCAAGCACGCGACCGCGCTTCGAGTTGAGGTCGCCGATGATATCGCCCATCGCATCATCCGGAATGGTTATCTCCATTTCCATAATGGGTTCGAGCAGTGTGGGTTTGGCTTCAGTCATCGCTTTCTTGAAGGCCATCGACCCGGCAATCTTGAAGGCCATTTCCGACGAATCCACCGTGTGATAAGAGCCGTCAACCAGATCGACCTTGAAATCCACAACGGGATATCCCGCCAGCGTTCCTTCCTGAAGGGCTTCAACGATTCCCTTTTCAACTGCCGGGATGTACTGCCTGGGAATCACTCCGCCGACAATCTTGTCATAGAAGTGGAATCCCTCGCCCCTCGGCAAAGCTTCCATCTCGATCCAACAATCGCCGTACTGTCCCCGCCCGCCGGATTGCTTTTTGTACTTGCCCTGAATGCGCGTTTTTCCCTTGATCGTCTCTTTATAAGAGACCTTCGGAAGCTTGAGGTTTACTTCAACGCCGAACTTGCGTCGGAGTTTGTCGACTACTGCTTCTATGTGGATTTCGCCCATTCCTGAGAGAATCATTTCGCGAGTTTCGTCGTTTCTTTCCAACTTGAGTGTGAGGTCTTCCTCCATGAGGCGGGAAAGCGAAGAGAAAATCTTTTCCTCGTCCCCCTTGCTCTTCGGTTCGACCGCCAATGAATAGATGGCAGGAGGAAGGTCTAGGGAAGGAAACAAGATAGGATCACGCTCAGAGCATAGCGTGTCCAGAGTGGTCGTCTCTTTGAGTTTAGCGACGGCGACGATGTCTCCGGGTCCGGCCGTCTGCACCGGTTCCTGGTTTTTCCCTTTGATCCTGAGAAGCTGGCCGAAACGTTCCTTCGCTCCTTTATTGGCGTTGAGAACCGTTGAATCCGGGGAAAGGGTCCCGGAAAAGACGCGCAAAATGGAAAGCCTGCCGGCATACGGGTCGCTCACCGTCTTTATTACAAGTGAACAGAAAGGGGCCGCTTCGTCCGGTTCCCTTGTCAACGGCTCGTCCCCTTTCAGGGGGCGGCCCTTGACGGCGCCGCGATCCAGAGGAGAAGGGAGGCACTCGACTATCAGGTCGAGCAAAGGTTGAATGCCGATATTTGCCGAGCCCGAACCGCACGCAATGGGAATGAGTTTGCCGCTCAAAACGGAAGTCCTGAGAGCGCCCTTAATTTCATCGGGAGAAAGTTCACCGGTGTCGAGATATTTTTCCAGCAACTCATCGCTAGACTCGGCCACGTGCTCGATAATGGCTTCCTTATATTGCTTGGCCGATTCGGCTAGCTCCGCCGGCATGTCTTTCACTTCGAATTTTCCGCTCTCGCCCTGGCCGTATATATATGCCTTGCCGCTCAGGATATCGACAACCCCTTTGAAGCTCTCAGCCGAGCCGATCGGGACTTGGAGAGGCACACAGGCTTTGCCGAAGTTATCTTGAATCTCCTCTACCCTTTTGGCGAAATCGGCCCGTTCGCGGTCCATCTTGCTTATGAAGATGATCCTGGGCTGGCCGAATTCACCGGCAAATTCCCACACTTTTTCGGTTTGGACGCGGACCCCGTCGACCGCATCGGCAAGGACCACAACCGAGTCGCCGCCCTGCATCGAAGTTTTCGTCTCGGAAATGAAATTGAAATCGCCCGGAGTATCAATCAGGGTGAAAGGCTGTTTCTTCCAGGTGAAAGAATAAATCGAGCTGCTGATGGTAGTTTTGCGCTTGACCTCTTCAGGCTCAAAGTCCAAAACTGAGCTGCCCTCATCGACTTTGCCCAGTCGGGTGGTGGCGCCCGCGTCGAAAATCATTGCTTCGGCAAGTGAAGTCTTACCGGCGCCGCCGTGTGAGATTATTGCGAAAGTGCGAACTTTTGCCACGTCCTCTTTCATCTTTTGTCCTTTCTCCTAAATTGAACCCGGGGGAAGGGGCGGTTCTTCCCCGGCGATTAAGTGCGGTCGCAATTATAAAGGCATAAAACTACATCATTATTTCAATTATACCGCAAAGTCAATATGGTGAATCTTTGGTTTTGGGTTTTTAGTTCTTAGCTCCGGTTTTTAGTCGGTTTGCAGTACACTATTCATTGTTCACGTTTCACCGATTTTCTAGTACCATAAAAAAAGGAAGCCGAATAATTACAAACCGAGACGAGGACCATGAGATGGAGAGCCTTACTTGGCAAAGCGCCCAGACGCTTTTCCTCCAACACCTGCGCCACGAGCGAAATCTAAGCGAGGAGACGCTCAGAGCCTACGCAAGCGATTTGGGCCAATTTTCCGCACATGTGTCCTCTTATTTGGGCCTTTCCACGGTCGAACTGGGAAAGATCGGCCCGGAGATTATCAGGGGTTACCTGGCTTCCGTTCACAAGTCGCTCGAAAAAACGAGCCGGGCCCGCAAACTCTCCGCCTTGCGCTCCTTTTACCGTTATCTTAACAGCGCCGGCATCTTCCCTGAAAATCCGGCCGATTTGGTGTCACATCCGAGGATAAGGCAAAAAATACCTGCCTTCCTTCCAGTGGACGCCGTATTCCATCTTCTTGACACTCTCTCCCGGTCGGCAATCCTGCGAGGCGCTTCATGGAGAAAGGCCCGCAACTGGGCGCTATTCGAGTCCCTTTATTCTACGGGCGTCAGGGTGAGCGAACTGGTCAAACTGAATTTGAACGGAGTGGCTTTTGATGAGGCCGTTGTCAGGGTGAGCGGGAAAGGCCGCAAAGAGCGCATAGTCCCGATAGGGTCGAAAGCGCTTGACGCTTTGAAATATTATTCTTCGGCCTTGGAGTTGCAGTTCCCGAAGGCAAGATCGATCTCGCAGGCGCTCTTTCTCAATTCGAACGGCGGAAGACTTACCGCTCGATCCGTCGAGAGGATACTCAAGGCGGAACTGATTGCGTGCGGGCTGTGGCAACGGCTGAGCCCTCATGGGCTCAGACATACCTTCGCCACTCATCTTCTCAATGCCGGCGCCGATCTGAGAGCTATTCAAGAAATGCTCGGCCACGAGAGCCTGTCGACGACCCAAAGATATACTCACGTAAACATGGAACAGTTGATGAAAGTCTACGACTCTGCCCATCCGCGGAGCAGGAAAAAGGAGGCGCCCGCGCCGTGATTATATTAAACAGTGTCCCATCTTTATCGTAACCTGGCGGAGATTATGATGATGTCTGATTTGAATGTGAGGGGAACAACCGTTATCGTGGTGCGGAAAGGCGACCAAGTCGTGATGGCCGGAGACGGACAGGTGACGATGGGGGATACAATCGTAAAGCATCAGGCCAAAAAGATCCGCAGACTCTACCATGACAAGATAATAACCGGCTTCGCCGGCTCTACCGCCGATGCTTTTACGCTTTTCGAGCGGCTTGAAAGCAAGCTGGAACAGTTTAACGGCAATCTTAAGCGAGCTGCTGTCGAACTGGCCAAAGACTGGCGAATGGACCGGGCGTTGCGCAGGCTCGAAGCCCTGCTTCTTGCGGCCGACGCGAAGAATTCTTTCATCCTGAGCGGGACAGGGGACGTCATCGAATCGGATGACGGGATCGCGGCCGTTGGTTCAGGAGCGCCTTATGCGCTTGCCGCCGCCCGAGCTCTGGATCGCCATACGGACCTTTCTGCACGCCAGGTCGCCGAAGAAGCCATGAAAATCGCCGCGTCAATTTGTATCTACACGAATATGGAATTCGTTATCGAGGAGCTCTGATTGATAGAACATACCCTTACACCGGCTGAAATCGTTCGGGAACTGGATAAGTATATTATCGGACAAAAAGACGCCAAGCGAATGGTGGCCATTGCTCTGCGAAACAGGTGGAGAAGACAGCAGGTGCCCGAACATTTGCGCGATGAAATAGCGCCGAAAAATATCATAATGATCGGACCTACCGGCGTAGGTAAAACCGAGATCGCCCGCCGTCTTGCCCGCCTGGCCCAGTCACCTTTTCTCAAGATCGAAGCGAGCAAGTTTACCGAGGTCGGCTACGTGGGCCGAGACGTGGAATCCATGATCCGCGACATCACCGACCTTGCAGTCAGTATGGTCCGCAGCCAGGAAATGGAAGAGGTAAAAATTAAGGCTGAAGAAATCGCGGAGGAAAAACTGCTCGATATTTTACTGCCTCCCAAGCAAACGACTCCGGAAGTGCGGGAGCATCCTTTCCCGGACGCTCCCGACGCTCTGGCTACGGCTAAACAGGAGGCCGAACAGGCCGATTCGACCAGGGAAAAGCTCAGGAAACTCTTACGCAAAGGGGCCCTGGACGACCGCTATGTCGAGCTCGATGTGCCGGACCGCAACCTGCCGATGATCGAAATATTTGCGGGTGCGGGCATGGAGGAAATGGACTTCAATCTCAGGGAAATGCTTGGTTCCATGCTCCCCAGGCGTACCAAACGGCGGAAAGTAAAGATTCCCGAGGCCCGCGAGATTCTTATTGTAGAGGAATCCCAGCGCCTCATCGACATGGACCGTGTCATAAAGTCGGCAATCGAGCGCGTGGAACATTCCGGAATCATCTTTTTGGATGAAATCGACAAGATCGCCGGAAGGGAGTCCGGCGGCAGGGGCCCGGACGTATCTCGCGAGGGCGTTCAGCGCGACCTGCTGCCTATAGTCGAAGGCTCGACCGTTACGACCAAGTACGGCATGGTGAAAACAGACCATATCCTCTTTATCGCCTCGGGCGCCTTTCACATCTCAAAGCCCTCCGACCTGATCCCGGAACTTCAGGGACGATTCCCGATCAGGGTGGAGCTTACTTCTCTTTCGAGAGATGATTTCGTGCGGATCCTCAAAGAACCAGAAAACGCCCTGATAGCCCAATATAAAGCCCTGCTCGAGACTGAAGAGGTGGAGCTTGTTTTCGATGAGGAGGCGGTGGACGAGCTGGCGGAAATTGCATACCAGGTGAATTCGCGCACTGAAAACATCGGAGCAAGGAGATTGCACACGGTCATGGAAAAGCTGCTCTCCGAAGTTTCTTTTAATGCACCCGACCTCAAGGGCCAAACCATCCCAATAAACCGCGATTACGTGCGGAATGTGCTGAGCGAAATAATAAAGGATGAGGATTTGAGCAGGTACATTCTTTGATCGGAGAGTTTCGGGAAGTAAAAAAGCAAAAGGCAAAAGCGTAGTGATTGCTTTGGTAGTAATTCAATTGCTAAATTTCAAACTTTCAGCATCCTCCCGGCGCTTTCTCTCTTCTTGCCGGTTGTAAATGGCTTGTCTATATCGGCAAGTCTTCTCGGGTTATCAAGTCACTTTGAACCCAAATTCTTTTTTAAAGTATAGAATAATTGTGTTGAATCCTTGATCCTTGCGCTCAAAATATCCCCTTTAACTCGATCTTGTATGTAAATATCTTTGTCGGTAGGAATGACGAAACATCGATTTTGCCTTATCAGATTGTCAATAATGTCCGTATCCCCTGACCTGATCTTTTCAATGTCATCGTAATCAAAGCATCCGATAGAATTAAGTCGAGCGTAATGTGCACCTGTAAGTCCAGGATCGCTGGTTACGTTTGCATCTCCTGCGCCGAAAAAAAATTCGTCGTTTAATGAACAACCTGATATGGAACAAATCGTCAAAGCCAAAAGCACATACAGAAATGTCCTCATATTCACTCCTTACTAAAAGGGATTCTTTGTTGAGTGTTTTTCCGGGTGGGGATCAGGCGCCTGAGAAAACTCCGGGGCGCCGCAACACAGGCGAGATAATAGGGTTTTTGAATGGAACATGCAAGTGAAATACCGGTTGTTTACGCCATGAGGTTGAGCGCACGAAAACGCTTCGCTATTTACGGCAGTTTAACGATCTTGTGAATCTGAAGGTTTAGACGGACGGGAAGGTGGTCTTCGAGAATCCACTCCGCGAGGGTGCGTGGGTCTAGTGAGCCGAATACCGGGGAAAAATTTTTCTTGCACGGGAGGGAGGGAAAGCTGGTCAAAAGGTCTCTTGAGAATTCATAGTCTGCGCGGTTTCCAAGGACGAATTTCAACTCATCTTGCGGCGTGAGTTTTTCCAGGTTGCGCAATTCGTTTTCTTCGGCCATTCCGCTCGAAGGGCACTTTATATCAACGATCCTGACGCACCTTGGGTCCAACGCCCCTATGTCGATGCTGCCGTTTGTTTCAAGCAGGACCGTAAGGCCCTCACCAAGCAGTTTTGTGATAAGCAGCGGTGTTTCGGGCTGAATGAGGGGTTCGCCCCCGGTCACCTCCACCATGCCGCATTGCAAACTCTTCACTCGCTCCAGGATTTGCCCGATTTCCATAGGAGCGCCCTGGCTATACGCATAGCGTGTATCGCAGTAGGCGCACCTTAAGTTGCATCCCGCGAGCCTGATGAAAACACACGGATAGCCCGACCAGGTGGACTCTCCCTGGATGCTGTAAAAGATTTCGCATACACTCAGGGCCATTTTGGTTATTCCGGCCTCCTCACCCCAACCTCCGGCCATTGACCGCTGATCTATTCTTCCCAGTAAGAAGCCCCGGCCCCGGGGGTCTCGCTCACTTTGACCCTGGAAACGCGGATATTGCGGGTGTCAAGCTTTTCGGAGAGTTCTTTATAAAGAAGCCTGGCAACGTTCTCAGACGTCGGATTTTGACTGGCAAATGCGGGGAGGTCGTTTAGATCACAATGGTCGATCCCTGCCAGCACTTCTTTTACAGCCGTTTTGATGTCGTGAAAATCGATGCCTATGCCAAGCTCATTCAGTTCCAAACACCTTACAAATACCTCGACGATCCAATTGTGTCCGTGGACCCTGGCGCAATCGCCTTCATATCCCCTCAGGCTGTGAGCGGCGGAAAAGTGGCCCTTTACATAGACTTCAAAGACTCCCGCCATCGCATTTCCCCCACTCCGCAGCATTACCTCCGCCATCACCATTCAGGAGTCCGCCCTCGAGGGGCAGAGGCATTTCGTGAAGCCAGTTTAACAGACAAAAAATGGCTGCGGTGCATTTCTTTTGATCACTGTTCCGGCGCCGGTTTCATCATTGGAGCGAAACGTCTGTCTACCTGTCCGGTTTCGGTCTTTATTTGTTCCTGGAGCTTGCCGTAAGCCTCTTCGAGGGACTTTTCCATGGCTACGTTCTGCCCCTGGCTTACGATCAGGCGCTGTAACTCGGGAATTTTGAGCCTGGTTGCGGATTTAAGGTAGACGGGTTGAATGTAGAGTATCACTTTGCCGACCGGCAGAATTATCATTTTGCCTCTGTGTACTTGCGATCCGGCCTGGTCCCAGAGTGTAAACTGCTGGGATATCGTGGTATCCTGGTTTACCAGCGCATAGATCTGCGACGGGCCGTAGACCAATTCTCCCTTTGGAAAATTGTAGACGATGATCTTCCCGTAATAAGGAGGGTCGCAGCCGACCAGCGTCAGCGACCGGAGATTGTCTCGCCCGGACGGACTCATTGGCATCAGCAGCAAAAAATCGAATCGCCCCGGCTCGATCAGGTCCAGGGTCAGATAATAGGGCCTGGCTTCAACGGGCTGCGTGTCTCTGTATGTTTTGGCGGACTCCCAGATGTCTTCCTGCTGATAAAAAACTTCAGGGTCCGTCTGGTGATACTTGGCATAAGCCGCCATCTGAATTTCAAAAATCTCCTGCGGGTAGCGCACGTGGGATTTCAGTTCCTCGGGTATGCGAGAGGCGTCCTTGAACAAACCCGGATAGATCCCGGAATAAGCCCTTATGATAGGGTCCTGAGGGTCGAAAACGTAAAAATCAACATTTCCATCGTAAGCATCTATTATGATCTTAACCGAATTGCGAATGTAATTGACTTCTCCTCTTTGCGTCACTGTGGGCATGGCGATCGGGAATTTGTCCGAAAGCGTGTAAGCGTCTTGTATCCAGTAGAGTTTTTTATCGGTCACCACAAGGTATGGATCGCGTTCAAAGGCCAGGTATGGCGTCAGAGTTTGAATCCGCTCGGCCAGTTTTTGCCGGAAAATTATCCTCGATTGCGGGACCAGTTTTGACGTGAAAAAGATATCCCTGCTCTTGAAATAGACCGAAAAGACGAAGCGCTTAAGAAAAGAATCGATAGGCACACCGCCTTTGCCGCCATATGAAGTCATCACATTGGTCGAACCCCTGGGATAATCTATCTCGCCGGAGCCGTTGGGGGCGATAACATAGTCATTGGCGATCTGGCCGAAATAGATGCCGGGCTGGTCGATCTTGAACCCATACGCCGATTCCGGCGGAATCCCGCGCAGGAACCAGACCATCGGTTCATCGCCGCCCTGGCCCGCCGGAGTCATTACGGCCCCGAAGCCGTGTGTGTAGGAAAGGTGTTCGTTTATCCAGCTGCGTGCGCCTTCGGGAATTTGGGCGTGATTGAGCTCACGGGCGGAGAGGAAAACCTGCTGATAGATCCGGTTGACGGTGTACCGGTCTACGTCCACACTGGGGAAATCGTAGTATGTTCGCAGGTTCTGAAGTTGTTTGTAAACGTCATCAAGCTGATCCCCGTCCCAAACCGGAGTGTTGCGAAGAATTGACTGGACGTGCGGCGTCGAGACATCAGCAGGAACTCTCTCCGGATTGAAGTCGCGGATTTCCACACCATCGAGCGCGTAGGCCGATAGAGTGGATTTGATGTTGTATTCGATATATGGGCGCTCCAATGAGCTTTCGTTTGGTTTGATATAATATTTTTCAGCCGTCTGAACGATGAAGTCCGAATACCTGACGCCCAGCGCCAGGACGAGCAGCAGGGCGAACGTTGCTAAAACCCTCAGTCTTCTGCGGGTGTTTACGAAGTAAATGAGGGATAAGGCAGTGCCGGCCAGCAGAATGATGCAGAGCCAGATCAAACCCCAAGTGATTTTCATTTCGGCCCATCCGGGGCCGAAAAAGAGCGGCAAGTGGCTCCTTGAGTACAACAGGCCATAACGTTGCAGAACAAAATCCCATATTTCAATAGAGAATACTGCAAGGAAAAGTAAGCTAAGATGGGCCCTTGCCCCTGCAGGCAGCCGTTTTTCATCCTTCGCAAGAATTCGCCTTTCCACCAGATAAAGCAGCACCGCTGCAGCAAGCAGAACTCCAAAGGCAATGAGCAGCCGGTGTTCTATGAGAGTATATATAGGATAGGAAAAAAGATAATAGGATATGTCCTTCCCATAAACGGGGTCAGCAACGCCCGCCCGGGGAGCGAAAAGATAGAGCAGGAAATCTTCCCATCGTTCGTAGAGCGGCAGGGCTATCGTCACCGAAAGGATCATTGATAACGGCGTGTAGATCCACATCGAGCCGGTGCGAAATCCTCCGAGCAAACGCCGGTATGATTTTATCGAAGCGGGAGCAAGGGCCCCGCCGGGAGATGCAGCGCCCAGAAAGCGGGAAGCCACCCAGAAATTCAGGAAGAATACAAGGAAGAAGAATATTGAGACGGCCCCTAAAACCGCATACCTGTATAGGGTCCTCTGCCAAAAATATATTTCGTAGCCGAGGGAATCGAACCACCAGATGTCGACCAAAAAGTGTGAAAAAAAGAAGCTAAAGGCTAACACGATGCCGGCAAGGGCTGCAATCAAAGTCAGAAAACCGCCCAGCCATCGTCTCCAGTGCACCATTTATCTCTCCGCTATGGAAGCATCTCCTTCACACCAGCCTGTTCCTCGAGCAGTTCCTTCAGGGATAAATCCATTTTTTTTCGCGAAAAAGCATCGATCTCAAGGCCCTGCACCCTTTCATACTTGCCGGGTGTGCAGGTGACCGGTACGCCGTACAAGACTTCCTCAGGAATTCCGTAGGAACCATCGGAAGGCAGGCCCATGGATACCCATCCGCCGTTCGTGCCGAGTGCCCAGTCACGCATGTGCTTGACCGCAGCCATGGCGGCAGATCCTGCTGAGGAGAGGCCGCGGGCTTCGATGATCTTTGCTCCTCGCCCGGCGACCATTGAAATGTATTCGTTTTTGCGCCAGCTTTCATCCAGGAGATCGACCACCGGCTTGCCTGCAACGGTAGCGAAACGGACGTCGGGGTACATGGTGGGCGAATGGTTTCCCCATACTATCAGCCTCTCCACCGAGACGGGCGGCTTGCCAATCTTTTCGGCAAGCATGAAACCGGCGCGATTGTGATCGAGGCGCATCATCGACGAGAAATTTTCCCCGGGCAGGTCAGGCGCTGATTTCATAGCAATCCAGCCATTGGTGTTGGCGGGGTTGCCTACCACAAGCACGCGGACATCGCGGGAAGCGACCTCATTGAGCGCTTTGCCCTGCTCTATGAAGATCTTTGCGTTTTCAAGCAACAAGTCCCTTCGTTCCATGCCCGGGCCGCGCGGTTTTGCACCGACGAGGAGGGCATAATCGGCGTCCCTGAAGGCCGCCTTTGGATCGCCCGTGCCGACCATTCCGGCGAGCAGAGGGAAGGCGCAGTCTGCAAGTTCCATCATGACTCCCTTGAGTGCAAGCTGGATCCTCTCTACAGGCAATTCCAACATTTGCAAAATAACCGGCTGATCGGGTCCTAGCATCTGTCCGCCGGCTATGAAAAATAGCAGCGCATAGCCTATATTGCCAGCGGCGCCGGTCACCGCTATACGAACGGGAGGTTTGGCCATGTAATTGCTCCTTTATCTCTTGCCGCTTTGAGCTGTCATCCGATAACCGCGAGCAGTTCACCTTTTTGTACGCTTCTGGCTTCCTTGCACAACAGCATCTTTATCGTCCCCGATGCCGGAGCGAGGATTGTATTTTCCATCTTCATGGCCTCGAGGATCATTACCACGTCACCTTCCTTTACCGTGTCGCCCTCTTCTACTTCACAGCGAGTGATCATACCGGGCATCGGAGCTTCCAGCTTCGTGCCTCCAACCGGGGCGGTATGCTTGGGTTCCGCAACGGCGGTAGCAGTCTGCTTAGGTGCCGCGTCGGTACGGGCGGCCACAGGCGAAGGAGCAGGGGTGGGAACTGCGGCCGGCCTTGCGGAAGGCGCCGGCGCGGGCGCAGGGGTAATTGAGGTGATAAGCGGGGAAGAGTCGCGAGCCTCCACGTCAACGGAGAAGTATTCACCGTCGACGAATACGTTGAACTTGCGGGCAGTGTCACTTTTAGGAGGTGCTTTCTTTATCGGTTTTTCAACCAGCAGCCCCGCCCTGGCTTTCCTGACCAGTTCGGCTTCCCTGGCGCAGTCCTCAAGAGTTTTGGGCAGCACCTCAGGCGGCACGGGCTCCTTGCCGTACTTCCAATTGAGGAAC
>Ga0326728_10011192_pt1 | contig 20615 bp, 15 predicted proteins | sample MB3enrmetagenome_FD_207602 | JGI IMG/M metagenome (GOLD analysis project Ga0326728, IMG submission 207602) | Lab enriched peat soil microbial communities from McLean, Ithaca, NY, United States - MB31MN | ecosystem: Environmental > Terrestrial > Soil > Wetlands > Peat | place: USA: New York... | reverse complement strand
TGGCGGCGGCCACCGCCAAACTTCATCCGGCAACCTACTTTGTCAAGTACCAGCTGCCGATCACGATTCCCATCATCGTGGCCGTGGCCGCAACCCATTTTGTGGTGCAGCGCTGGTGGGACAAGCGCGAGAACCAAGCGGCAGAAGATCTGCAAGCCGGCCCGGTCAAGGAGGAGACGGACCGCCCTCCATTGATTTATGCGATTCTGCCGGTGGTGCCGCTGCTGTTGATTCTGGGCTTCAGCCCGCTGTTTAAGAGCCGGATCACCATGGACGTCATCACCGCCATGATCATCAGCGCGCTGATCAGCCTAGGATTCGAATACGTGCGTTTGCGCGATGCCCAGGCGGTGCTGGGCAGTTTGCAATTGTTCTTCGACGGCATGGGGAAGACGTTCGCCGTGGTCGTGTCCCTGATTGTCTGTGGCGAGGTGTTTGCCAACGGGCTGATCAAGATCGGAGCGGTCGACCGGCTGATTGCCGCCGCGCAAAGCGCCGGCTTCGGTTTGCGGTCGATGATTATCGCGGGCAGCCTGATTATTGCGGGATCGGCGTTTCTGATGGGGTCCGGCAATGCCGCTTTCTTTTCTTTTGCGGCGCTGGGCCCGAAAATCGCCGAACACCTGGGAGTGCCGACGGTGACGCTGTTGCTGCCCATGCAGATCATGACCAGTTTCGGACGGACGGTTTCCCCGATTACCGCGGCCATTGTGGCCATCGCGGGGGTAGCGGGAGTATCTCCCTTCCAGGTGGTGAAGCGCACCGCGATTCCCATGGCGGTGGCGGGGGTGGTAAACATAGTGGTCGATTTCATGGTCTTTGCCCGGTAGTGGCGCCGCCGGGTTCGGCGGATGCAAAGTGCTATGGATTGTTATCCCGAGCGCAGCGCGGAATCTGCCTTTCTTCTGGCTTCTGGCTTCTGACTTCTTGGCTTGCCGCTCAGAAGTGCCGTTTCAGCTCGGCGAAATGTTCCACTACCAGCAGTTGTCCCCGGACTCCCTGGGCCCGCACTTCATCGTTTTCCAGGATCCAGGTCATATCGTTCGGCACGAATACGGCATTCAAACCGATGGCCAGCGCAGGATTGATGTCCGATACCGGGCTGTTGCCCACCATCCACGTCTGTTCCCGGATAAGGCCATACTTGTCGACCACGGACTGGTAGGCGGACGCGTCCTTTTCGGCGACGATCTCGATGGCCGCAAAATAATCCTTGAGCCCCGAACGCTCCACCTTGCCCCACTGCTCGGTCACGCTGCCTTTGGTCATCAGGATCAGGTGGTGGCGGGCAGCAAGATAGTCCAGGGTTTCGGGCACGCCCGCGAAGATCTCCATGGGATGGCCCGCGATCTCCCGCGCAAATCCATGGATCATCGCATGTGCTTGCGGGGTCACGGGATCGGCGGCCAGCCGCTCGAAAGTATCCACCAGGGCGTGGGTAAAACTGTGCAGGCCGTAACCGTGCTTGATAATGCACTCCCGCTCCACCTCGTTCAAAGTTGCCCGGACCTCCTGGGGCCCCAATTCCCGGTGGTTCAGAAAGGAGATGAACCGGGCAATGGCGCGCTCGAAATAGACGTTATTGGCCCACAAGGTGTCATCGGCGTCGATGAGCAACGCTTGCGGGCTGAGTGGTTGTTCGGTAGTCATTTCGCTTTCGGTCTCATGATAAATAAGCATCGCTCTCGGTCGTCGGCTCTCGGCTCTCGGCCGGAACGGCGATCGCGTTTGTTGGTTTTTCTGCTGACCACTGGCCACTGGCCACTAATCACTGGTTCTTCAAAGCTCATGAAATGAATGAGTTACTGAAAAATAAGGCTGCGGCCTTCCAGGAACTCGCGAAAATAAACTTTTCCCGTTGCGCAGAGCGGCAATTGCAGGATAATTCTCTGCACGTGGCGGAGGTGGAGGATGGAGGAACGACGCAAGTTCGATCGGGTGAGGTTAGCGGCATCGGCAGCAGTCTATGCCCTCGATGAGGATGAAAAGCGCCTCGGCCGCGTGCTCAAACTAGGAGCGGGCGGCATGGTGCTGGAGACCACGGCGCAGTTGGCAGAAGGCAGCCCGCACCATATCTTACTGGTGGAAGAGAGCGAGCATATCCGCCGCCCCCTGGTGGCGGTGGTCCGCTTTCGCTTGCCGGAAGGCATCGTTTTGGAGTTCCGCGCGGTGGATATCGAGGCGGCCATCGATATTGGCATCATCATTGGCAAGTATTCGTCCCATGTGCAAGCGGCGTGCGCGTAGGTGAAAAAAGAGAGGTTTACTAAATCGGGGTCATGCTGAGCGAAGGGAAGCATCTGCTGTTTATTTCGTCCGGGCTAAGACTACACGCGGTTCACCCCAGCCTGCGCTCAAATCTTCCCGCCTGGGGTTTTCGCGCTCGACCGGAAAAGCAGATCCTTCGCTGCGCTCAGGATGATCTCTCATCATCGCTGTGCTCAGGATGACACCCATGCGTGATGATAGCGGTTACCTCCCGGGCAGTTTCATCCCTGCCATTTTGCGGCCGAAGCTGGCTTTGCCCATGTCTTTGAACATCTTCTTCATCTGGGCATACTGCCGCAGCAACTGATTCACTTCCTGGACGGTGGTGCCCGAGCCGCGCGCAATCCGCTTGCGCCGGCTGCCGTTAATCACCTCATGATGCGTGCGCTCGTGCGCGGTCATGGAATTGATGATGGCTTCCACCCGCGTAATCTCTTTGTCGTCGACCTGGTCGGCCACCTTCTGCAGATTGGCAAAGGGGCCAACCGAGGGCAACATCTTGATGAGGCCCGATAGGGAGCCCATCCGCTTCACCTGCCGCACTTGGTCGCGGAAATCCTCGAGGGAAAAACCGTCGCCGCTGAGCGCCTTGCGGGTAAACTCCTCCGCCTTCTTCTTATCTATCTTCTCCTCGGCTTTTTCGATCAGCGACAGGATGTCGCCCATGCCGAGGATGCGGCCCACAATCCGATCCGGGTGAAATGGCTCCAGGGCATCGTACTTTTCGCCCATGCCGATGAACTTGATGGGGGCGCCGGTAACATGGCGTATGGAGAGGGCCGCGCCGCCACGCGCATCGCCATCCATCTTGGTCAACACCACGCCGGTCAAGGACAATTTCTTGTGAAACTCATGGGCCGAGCGCACCGCGTCCTGGCCGGTCATGGCGTCGGCCACGAATAGAATCTCCTGCGGGCTGAGCAGCGACTTCAGAGCCTGCATTTCTTCCATCAACTGATCGTCGATGTGAAGACGGCCGGCGGTATCAACGATCAATACGTCGGATCCGGAATTAACCGCTTCCTTGCGCGCTTCTTTGGCCAGCCGGACCACCGTGTCGGTGTTGCTCGCCTTCACCTCCCCGGGGTAGTAATTCGCCGGGATGGCGGCGGCTACCACCTTCAGTTGTTCGCGGGCAGCGGGACGATAAACGTCGACCGAGACCAGCAAGGGACGATGGCCGCCCTTCTTAAGCCAGTGCGCCAGCTTTCCCGAAGTGGTGGTTTTGCCCGAACCTTGCAGGCCGGCCATCAGGATTACGGTGGGCGGTTGCGAACCGAAGCGGAATTTTGCCGTTTCGCGGCCAAGAATTTCGACCAGCTCGTCGCGCACGATTTTTACCACCTGCTCCGCCGGGGAAAGCGCGGTCATCACCTCGGCGCCGACCGCCTTTTGGCGAATGCGGTCGATCAAATCCTTCACTACTTGAAAATTGACGTCGGCCTCCAGCAGCGCCAGGCGAATTTCGCGCAGCGCCTCGTCCATGTTCTCTTCGGTCAGCTTGCCCTGACCGCGGAGGCTCTTGAAGGTACGTTGCAGCTTCTCACTGAGATTCTCAAACATGCCTCATCCCGTCCGTAGATCAGAATATCATCGGAGGAGCTGGAAGTCAGAAGACAGAAGTCAGAAGAAATGCAGATTCCTCGCTGCGCTCGAGCGGAGCGGCCGGCCTTTGGCCGCGTAGTCGAAGGAGCCTGCCCTGAGCGGAGCCGAAGGGTCCCTATGCGACCGTAACTGCGTGGGTGCAACAGGGATGCTTCGACTCCGAGCGCCCAAAACACAGGCGCTCTCCGCTCCGCATGACACCCAGGGAATCACCATACTTTGGCATTTTTCCGCAGCCTCTAAAGCCCATTATCTTTTTACGAGGAAGGCGCGGCGGCACCCCACGCGGGTACCGCCGTTCTGGATTGAATCCTCACATGCTGAACAGGGCGGCGTAAAGTTCGATCCCGTCCCACAGGTTCTGCAGTCTGAGGTTCTCGTTAAAGGTATGCTGGTTGTCGTCGTGGTTTGCGATGGGCACGATGATGGTCGGTGAACCCACGGTTTCGTTAATCATGAACAGGGGCACGCTCGCGCCCATACTCGGCAGCTTGATTACCGGGCGGCGGGCGCTTTCCACCGTATCGATGACGAGTTTAGAGATGGGCAAATCCATGGGAGTACGCAAGGCGCTGTAGCCACCCGCTTCGACTTCCACCTTCGCCACTTTGGGATGAGCCAGCCGGGTGGCTTCGTCGGGGTCCGCATTCACTACGAAATAGCCCTGCTGGCGAATATGTTCGACCACCCGGGCGACGGCTTCTTGCGGACCGATCCCATTCACCAGACGCATATCGATGGTCGCGGTGGCGGTGGAGGGAATCACGTTACTCGCTTGCGCTCCGATGCGTGAACTCGCCATGCCTCGGACGTTGAGGGAGGGAAGCATGAGCAATTCCAGTAGCTTCTTGCCTCCGCCTTCAGTCCCTCCCAGCCAGAACTCGCGCTTTAGAGCCTCATCATTGTCTGGCGCCGCGGCGATGGCGCGGAGTTCTGCCGGGCCCAAAGGAACCATGCCATCATAAAAATGATCGATCAAAACCCGGCCGGTCGCGTCCTTCATCGAGGCTAGCAGTTGCGCCAGCATCATGGCGGGGTTAGGCGCCCAATTGCCGTAATGGCCGCTATGCAATTCACGGCGGGCTCCATAGACGGTAATATTGATGGTCTGAATACCGCGAACGCCAAACAGCAATTGCTGCTGCCGGCTGGGGTGCATGGGCCCATCGCCGATCAGCCAGACATCGCCGCGCACCAGGTCCCGGTTGGCCGCCAGGATTTTGTCCAGATGGATTGAGCTGGCTTCTTCCTCACCTTCGATAACGAATTTCACGTTGGACTTCAGCGGGATCTGGTTTTGCCGGAGCGCATCCAGCGCCGCGGCGAAGGCCATGATGGTGACCTTGTCGTCACCGGATGACCGCCCGTAGATCCGCCATTCAGGATTGAAGGCCTGGCCCTCTGGCGGCAGAGGTATTACTTTGCCTCCCCGATCCAACGGCCCATCCCGGAGCACCGGATCAAAAGGTGGAGTCGCCCACTCTTTAGGATCGAGCGGCTGGCCGTCGTAGTGCGCATAGAAAACCAGGGTGCGCGTCGCTCCCGGCGTGAGGATTTCTCCGTACACCACCGGCGGAGCGCCGGCGGTTTCCAATAACCGGGTTCGCACACCTCGTTTTTCCAGCATCTGCTGTACGGCAGCGGCATTCTTCCGCAGGTTCGCGGGATCGGCCGCCAGGTTTGGAATCCTCACCAGTTCGACGAATTCCTGGACGATCGCGTGCTCATGCGCCTGACGCCAGACGCGCGCCGCCTGCGCCGAGGGGTTCTGCGAAAAAAGCCCGGACGCCAGCAACAGCACCACGACGGCTGCGAAACCAAGTCTCTTCATACTTGTCCTCCAGCGGGCCTTGTCATCCCGAACGAAGTGAGGGATCTGCAGTTTCCTTGTATTCACAAGAAAAGCGAACTGCAGATCCCTCGCCCCGCTCGGGATGACAAGGGTATGAAATCTGGCGTCGTATCAATTATTCACGCACGCCTTAACTGAACGGCATTGGCTTGAAGCCCAGTGCTTCCACCGGGGCTCCGGCATCAAGCATTCGGCCTTTGTTCACTGGGCAAGGGGTCCGGTATGGATACCCTCGCCAAGAATGAAAGTCGACCCTACGGTGCCCACCACTACGGCTTTGCGTGACAGTCCGAGGCGCTGCCGAATACGATAGGTGGCTTCCATCCCGGTGCAATGGGCCGCCAGCAGATTCGTCATCTTAAATTCCTTCAGCATGTCGGCCGTCCAGTTAAGTTGCTCATCGCTGGCCGGAAAAAGATGGAGCCCTCCGAGCACGGCGTGCACGGGTTCGTCCGGAAACTCTCCCCGGGCAAAGGTAAGGATGTTGACAATTCCGGCGTGGCCGCATCCGGTAATCACCACCATGCCTTCCGCGGTGTTGAGCACCAGCGACTGATCTTCAGGAATGGTGTCCTCGACCAGCCCCTGCGGCGTCAGCACTTTGCCACTCACGCTCCAGTTACGCTCCGGGTACTTGCGCGGGATTGGCCCGGTTAACCACGCGCCCGGAAAGATGACGGCCGGTCCATCATGCTCGACGAATTTTCCGCCGGTTGCCTCATATTCTTTTCGGATGGCGATCATGTCGTTGTCTTCCCCGTGTGCGCTCGGCCGGCTATAGAAAATGCCGCGCGCCACATGCGCTACCGACAAGGCCGCGGGATTTTTCTTCATCATTTCTTTGCGCAGAGTCATCAGGCCACGGACATGGTCCCAGTGGTTGTGCGTGAGGATGACCTCCGTGACATTGGATAGATCGATTTTCAAGTCGCGGGCGTTTTGCAGGACGGTGTCGGGATGGCCCCCGGTGTCGATCAGAATTCGATGGCCATCGGCTTCCAGCAGGGCGGAGAAGCCCCATTCGCCCAAGCCCACGCGATCGCCTACCAGCATGGTGGAAAGTACGGTGACCTTCAGATTCTTAATCTGCGCATGCGCGGCCTGGCCCGGAGCCGGGGCGCCCTGGGCCGCGGCATGCCGCGGCGTAATCATCAAAAGAGAAAGCGCAAGCAGAATTGCGCCTATGGCAACGGCTATTCTTATTTTTCGCATAAAAAAACACCTTTACCACAAAGGAAACGAAGGACACGAAGGGGCACAGAACCGAGGGGGTTCTCTTGTTCGTCTTTTCCTTCGTGTCCTTCGTGTCCTTTGTGGTGAATTAGATCGAATGTTCACTGGGCCCGGCTGAAATCGTACACGATCTCCCACAACAAGCGCACGCCTCCGGTAAATGCATTTACCGGGATCCGTTCATCGTTGCCGTGGGTGCGTATCCAATCCTCCTGTTTCATAGGAAAGGGCATAAACCCGTAACTGGTGATGCCCTGTTCGCGGAAGAAATGGGAGTCGGTGAAGCCCCCGCTCACGAATCCGACCACGCCGGCAGAGGGATAGAACTGTTTTACCGCCCGCTCAATGGCCACGTACAGCGGAGTATCAACCTTGGATTCGGTCGGTGGGAAGTTCACGACGACCTCGACGGTGATCGAGTCATCCTGAATAATTTTGCGAATCTGCTGGACCCATTGCTCAATGGTCGTGCCAGGCAGCAACCGGCAATCCAGCAGCGCGCTGGCGGCCGACGGCACGATGTTGACCTTTATCGAGCCTTCCAGCCCGGTAATGTTGATGGTGTTCTCCAGCTTCGCCAGCACTACGGGGCGTTTCAACAGTTCCTCGTAGGCGCCTGGCGTTTGAATGAACGCGCGGATATCGGCGAAGCGGCTGCGCCAAGGCTCGGGCTCATACGGCGCATTGGTACGGAACGCGTACTCCACCGAGGGGGTGACCTGCAATGGCGGCCGGTAAGTCCGCAGGCGTTCGAGTGCCGCCACCAGGTGGTTTACCGAGGAATCCGGATTGGGAATGGAGCCATGCCCGGCGCGTCCTTTGGCGGTGAGCTTCAGCCATGCGGGAGTCTTCTCGGCAATGCCGACACCGAAATACAACGCCTTGCCGGAGTCGTCGGCCACCGAGTTTGCGCCTTCGGTTATTAAGAATTTGGCGCCCGCAATCCATTGCGGACGACTCTTGACCACCCAGCCCGCGCCATAGTTTCCGCCGGCCTCTTCGTCGGCAGTCCCGAGGAAAATAACATCCCGCCGCAGCGGGACGTGGTTGCGATGCAAGAGCAGAAAAGTTTCCAGGCTGGCAATCCCCAGCGGCTTCATATCCACGGAGCCGCGACCCCAAAGATAGCCATCCTTGATTACACCCGCGAACGGATCGACCGTCCAAAACTCCCGGTTCACCGGCACCACGTCAATATGGCTCAACAGGACCAGAGCGGGCTCTTTGCCTGTGCCCTTCAGCCGCGCCACGATGCTCGCCCGTCCTGGCGCTGACTCGCCCGTTTCAAAGGGAATTCCTTCGGCTTGAAAAATCTGTTTCAGCCACTCGACGCCGCGAATCTCGTTACCTGGCGGATTGGAAGTATCAATCCGGATATACTCGGCCAGCCGGCGCGTGGCTTCGGCATTGACCTGATCCCAATCGATTCGCAATGGGCTGGGTGGGGTTGTCATTTTCGCTTGCTTGGGGGCGGGGGAAGCCGCCGGTTGGGCCAAGACCACAGAGGCACTGAGGCACAGAAATACGAGTATCCACGAATAGCGACGCATCTCCGACTCTCCTTTATAAAGGAACTATCTTGAGCTCTGAATTGCCGTTTTGAAGTGGCCCTGATCAAAATCACCAAGTGAAGATGGCCTTACTGCCTAAAACCACCCAGCCATTTGGTAATTGGGTAATTGGAAAACCTTCCTTCCACTTACCAAGTTATGCTGCTTCCCCAATTACCCAACTAGCAAATTACTCAATTACCAAACTCCCGAGGGTGGAGCACCCAGCAGAGTCGCAGAGAAGAGCCAAGACTGGTTTTTTCGGTTCCGCTCTGCGGCTCTGCGGCTCTGTGCTGGGTGTTTGCTTCCCTTTACTGCGCTACTTCCGATGGCACTGGCCGCATTCACTGAATGCAACCTTGCTGTTGTGGCAGGCGAAACACTTCGCGTTGCCGCTGTGGTCGTCGAAGGTAATCATCCCCTGCTTTTGTGTTTGAAACAGTTGCTGGCCGGTCGCCGGCAGAGCCGTGTGACAATCCTGGCAGCTATAGCCCTTGGAGGCATGCAGGCGGTGGTCGAAGGTGACCGGCCCTTGGCCGCCGCCGCGATAATTGAAAGCCCGCACCCCTCCGCCAAACGCCAGCGAACAGAAGAGGCCCAGCAACAGGCAAATCACCACCAGACGAAGGCACTTCTGCAAGCAAGTCATCATGTGCCTCCTACGCCAGAATCTGCCGGCCGATGCTGCGCACGTCCGGGCAGGCGGTGACCACCATGGAAGCTTCCAGTTCCGCGCGCATGGTCTTCATGAACAAGGCCACCCCCGGGCGTCCGCCTCCGAACGCCGCGCGGGCAATATGGCGGCCCACCATCACGCAATCCGCGCCCAAAGCAACGTACTTCATCACGTCGTCGCCATAGTGCACGCAGCCATCGACAAAGATGACCATCTTGCCTTTTACTTTCTCGGCAATGGCGGGCAGCACCTCGGCGGTGCCGGGCGTGTGATCGAGGACCCGGCCGCCGTGATTGGAAACGCAGATTCCCGCTACCCCGGCTTCGGCAGCGTACAGCGCATCCTCCGGAGTCATAATGCCTTTGACCACCACCGGGATCTTGGTGGCGCGAACAATCTCGCGCAGTTGCGCCACGGTTTTGGGTTCGACCGCAAGGTCTCGCGGATTCCCCTGGTATCGCCCGGCGGAGTCGATATCGATGGCAATCATCCAGGCATTGGCCGCCTCGGCCAGCTTGACTACGCTGAGCAGGTTTTGCTGTGGACGCGGCTTAATGCCCGCGATGGCTTTGCCCCGGTACTTGGCAACGACGTCGTACCTGCTCTTGACCACTTCTATTTTTTCGGTCTGTCCATCGCCAATCGCTCCCATGGTTCCGGCGTCGACGCAGCCGCCGATGATCCGGTCGAAGTATTCGGTATCAGGCAGCAAACTGCGGAAGTTGGAGGCCGTGCCTCCAATGGGTGCCGCCACCGCCGGCAGGGAAAGCTTTTGATTGAATATGACCGTCGAGGTGTCCGGCTTCTTGTCCTGGTTGGACACGCCGTTCAGCGGCCGCAATTTCAGATGCACCCGTTGCAAGCCGCGGTAGTTGTTCTGGAACGACATGCCGGACCCCAAGCCGCCGATTCCCGGAAACTCGCCGGCGCAAGCTATGCCATCGCATGCCGGGCAGACACGGCAGATGGGATACATAACCTGCCGCGCCTTCTCATAAACCTCCGCCACCTTGCCTTTCGCGCTCCCCGGTCCATACGGCGGCGCATAAGGCGCGGGCGCTGTCTTGGCCGGAGCGGCTTGCTTGGCCGCCTCCTGGGCCACGGCGGTTGCCGGCAAAATCACTTCGCTGGCCAGTGCGCCAGCGCCGAAAAATGCGGAAGCTTTCAGAAAATTGCGTCGCGACATAAATAAGGTTCTCCTGTAAAAGCGAATGAAATTGCTCTACTTCCCGGACTACGCCGGAAATTCTCCTGTGGAGTTCTGAAGTGCTTGCATTCTACTGCGCAGAGGAGAATTTGCAACGAAAAATGCCGGAAGCGTACTTACATTCAAAACCCAACGCAGAAGCGCAGAACCGCAGAGGACAGAAGACAACACCTACCACAGAGACACAGAGACACAGAGAACGGAAGACGGAATCCCGAAGACAGAAGTCAGGAGGACGGAAGACAACACCCAACGCAGAAGCGCAGAACCGCAGAAAGAAGCAGGTTGGCAACCGTTCCCCCGTTATGTTCTGCGTTTCTGCGGTTCTGTGCTGGGTGTTGGGACACCGATTTTCCGTAAAGCCGTGCTCTTGCCCGGGCCGTAGGGCACTCTTCCCGGGCGGGCGGGCGGTCATAGCTCCCGTTTGCGAATACGATCTGGCCAGTGCTCAGCTTCTTCTAAGAACAGAGAACCGAGAACTGAGAACTGGTTTCGCTTCACGCCGGAATAATCGGCGCCAGCAGATACGATCCCCACTGCCCGCCGGCATAGAGCTTCACTTTGCCGCCAAAGATGTTTGCGGGCCGGTCATCCGGATCGTTGTGGGTCATGCCGCCGGTCCCCCGCGTCCCGTAATAGAATTTTTTTCCGAACTCGCTCAATTCGCCTTCGTATTCGTAATCCTTGCCCCGAATGGTGAGGGCCACTCGCCAGCCGGCCGGAACCACGATGCAGGTGGGCAGGATTTCCACATCGCACTCGTAGATCTCGCCCGGAGTGAGGGGTTCCACCCGATCGTGCGGGTGAAAGGGCCGGTACGGCAGGCTGCGCTTAGGGTCGAGGCGGCGATGCGAAGCCCGCAGCCAGCCGTTGGCGATGGGGGTATTGGGATCGGTCGAGCCCATGAAAGTCACTTCCCGGCCTTGCGGGTCGAAGACGCGCACGATGAGAAAAAGATCGGCGTCTCGGGTCGACGAGGAGATAAAAAGCTTAGCGGCCAGCGGCCCTGTAATCTCTGTCGCTTTGGCCAGCGGAGGCGTCCAGAAGGTGAGACCGTTGCCCAGGGCGTCATACTCTACCGGCCCGCCGGCCGCGACTGGATTGGGTGTAAGCGCCATGCCTGCCGGATCGAGGTAGAACTTGGTCCACCGTGTGCGCGCCAAGGGCCATTCGTTTTCCCCGCGTAAAACAAACTTCTCGCCCGGATGGCGGATGTTGAGCTGCACCTTGGGTTGTTGTTTTTCCCATCCGTTGTCGACGCCTTTCAGAAAATAGTCGAAGAAGCGCTTCTGCAGATCAAGCCCGTAGCCGCTGGAAAACAGCGACCAGTGGGAGTCGCCGTGCGCCTCCAGCCACTTCTGCCGGGAAGCGGATTCCATGAAGCCATTGAAATTGCCGCGCGGATGAATGCCCTGGCCGCCCCAGTTCGCACAGGTCAGCAGCGGGACCGTCACCTGCGAGAGGTCGACCGTGCGGGCCCGGTGCCAATCGTCAACGAAAGGATGTTTCTTGGTATCGGCAAACGCATCGGCACAATTTCCGGCCAATTCCTGGTCGGAAAGCGTAACCGGGCCGGCGATGGACTCACCGGTATTAGGGTTTTTCCTGGCCTTTTCTCCACGTCCGTACTGTACGTTGATCACCTGTTGCTTCCACCAGCGCTCCTGGAATTGCGACAGAATGCCTCCGTGATAGAGGAAATCGCGATAGGGGTCGTTCTGCCCTTCCCAGGGAATGATGGCGGCCAGGTGCGGCGGGTGTTTGGCGGCCACTTGCCATTGGTTGGTGGCGTAATAGGAGATGCCAAGCATACCTACCTTGCCGTTGCTCCACGGCTGGGTCCCCGCCCACGCGATGCACAGGTAGATATCGTCGGTTTCCCGTGGGGACATGGGGTCCATGAATCCGGGAGACCAGCCGGCGCCCCGCGAATCGACCCGGACCACGGCGTAGCCCTGCGGCACCCAGCGCTCCGGATCCGTAACCTCCCAGCACTGAAACTTATTGCTCGAGCCCTCGAGGATTTCCGGATGATCGGCTACCATCTTCTCCCATTGCATCGGATAGCCTTCCTGGTAGGCCAAGCCCTTGGCGTAAATGCCATAGGTGAGGATTACCGGATAGCGTCCCTCGGCAATGGGGCGGTAGACATCCGCGCGCAGGACGAGGCCGTCATCCATCGGGATGGGGACATTCCACTCGATACGCATTCCATCCCGCACTTCACTGCGCGACTTGATTTCAGGTAGCTGGCTCGCTTGGCTCATCGTTCAATCCTCCTGGAAAGAATAAAACCCAACGCAGAGACGCAGAACCGCCGAAAAAATCAAGAATTTGTTTTTTTCTCCTTGTGCTCTGCGGTTCTGCGTCTCTGCGCTAGGTTTTCCCTCTGGCACGGACGGGAAGAGCGCCGCAAACGGCGCTCTTCTCTTTCTGCCTTCCAGCATCATTTGTGTCCTGCCACTGCTTCAGTGGGCGGCCACCGTGGCCGCTTCCTCGCGGTGAATCTTAGCGGCGCCTTCGGTGCCCTCTTTGTTGAGCTGTTCCAGGTTCTGGCCCTTCGGTTCAATGCCCAACCAAATCGTGGACAGCCCTGCGATCAGCGAACCTGCGCCCAGGAACACCCAGCAGAACGTCATCATCTGGGCGCCGATGCAGGCGCCGATCACGTAACTGCCGACAGCCCCGCCGATGCGGCCCAGGCCCATGGCGGTCGAGGCCCCCAGCACGCGTATGTGCAGCGGGTAAACTTCCGGCACATAGATGGTGCTGCCGCACAGGCCCATCTCCATGAAGAACTGGTAGCAAGCGGCGATCAGGAAGAAGGTCCCCGTCGTTTGATTCCCGATGAGGAAGAAGAGCAAAACGCCGGCCCCGGAGAATCCCAAGGTGATGAAGAACTTGCGGCCCACCTTCTCGCTCAGGAAGTACACCAGGAAGCGTCCAGCAATGGAAAAGAAAGAGATGTAAAACATGTTCTTCACGGCCGCCTGCACCGGCAGTCCGTGGAACTTGATAAAGATCTGGGGAATCCAGAAATTCATGCCCCACGACGCCATGAGCGGCAGCACCCAGAGGATCCAGGTATGAATCGTGCGGCGGCGCATCTCGGGCGTGAACAGGTCGCGGAAGACCGCCGGGGGAAGCATCGGCAGCGGTTTCTCGTGCTGCACGGCAACGCGCGAGCGTTCAATCGCGTCATCGTTGATGTCCAGGTAATGCAGCGCCTTCCGGGCCTCGTCAAAACGGCCCCGATTGGCCAGCCAGCGGGGAGATTCCGGCACGTTACGCCGAATCCAGAAGACCAGCAACGCCGGTATCACGCCCACAAAAAACAGTCCCCGCCAGCCCCATCTGGGAAGCACCGCCAGGGCGGTCGCCGAGGCGATGAAGGTGGAGACCGGCCAGGCGATCGGCAACGCTCCTCCGGAATAGCCGCGGATGCGCGCCGGAGCAAACTCGGCCAAAATGGAGGCATCAACCGGGATCGACCCGCCGATTCCTAACCCCATGCAGAAGCGCGCGCCGTACAGAAAGCCGATCGAGGGAGCCAAACCACAGCAACCGCACAGAACAGAGAACATCAGCAGGGTCAAGGTAAACGCGGGCTTGCGGCCAAACTTGTCGGCAAGCCATCCCCACATGAACGAGCCCAGACACATGCCGAGCAAAGTAAACGAGCCAATCAATCCCAACTGGGCCGGCTTGGCGCCGAATTCCTTAGCGATGCCCGGTATGGCGAACCCATACAGGTAGGCATCACCCGCATCGAACAACGACGCCAGCGCCGCAATGATGATCACCCCCACCAGCGGACGCGTGATCGGCGAGGAGTCAATGGCGTGCCCGACAATTCTGAAAGTAAGCTGGCCAGCACGGGCTGGCTTCTCGGTTTCCATAGGATTCTCCCTCTTCAAGGATCGCCTCGGCCCAACTTGGCGCAGCCCCATGCAGGAACCACCCCAGCTTCCTTGCATCCTGGGAAGTTCGTGCATTTACTGATCGACTTGTGGACACGAAAAAAAGTGGGCTGGAGCATAACCCGAGTTCCTCATGGCCAGCAAGTAACCAGTAAGTAACTAGGCGGCCCTAATTATGCCACAAGACAAGGACCTCTGACCAAAAGCAACAAGCCACAAGCGACAAGCCCGGGGTTCCTGGCTTGTAGCCAGGCTTTAGTGCGCCGGGCTTTCGGTGGAAGCACCGGTCCCGCTTGGCGGGAGCCAAGTTAGGCAAACTTTGGGTTCGGTGGGAGCCCCCTGCTTCAGCACTATCAATTACCCACAAACACCGGCATGCGTGCCCTGGAGATAGTACATTTCCAGCCCGCACAGCGGGCGGAAGACGGTAGCCCCACGCGTGAGCGTGGGGTAAAGTAGCCATTCGGGCCTTGAGCCCCCGGGAGGGGGCGAAAGAATGGCTCATACCTTTACGGACCTGCTCTTCCACGTTGTGTTCTCAACTCACGAGCGCGCACCTCTTATCGCCGGCCCTATTCAGGTGGATGTGCACCGCTACCTTGGTGGGATCCTTCGCAAAATGCGAGGAATTCCGATCATGATCGGAGGAACGACGGATCACGTTCACCTGCTGACGCGGTTGCCCGCCGACTTGGCGGTGGCGGATTGTGTGCGCGTGCTCAAGACGAACTCCAGCAGTTGGATCAAGGAAAACTGGCCGGAAAGACGAACGTTCGCTTGGCAGGGTGGGTACGGCGCATTCAGCGTTAGCGAATCCAGCCGCGCCCAGGTGATTCGATACGTTCAGGGACAGGCAGAGCACCACCGAAAGATGACGTTCCAAGAGGAGTTCGTGTTCTTGTTAAAGAAACACGGTGTGGAATTCGACGAGAGATACATGTGGAAGTAGTTCTTGCGCCCGCTGCGCGGGCTTGTGGTATTTGGGCACGCTGTCCCCACGCTTGCGCGTGGGGCTACCGTCTTCCGCCCGCTACGCAGGCTTGAAATGTACAAACTCCAGGCGCGGGACCGCCGTCCCGCGCTTATCACCCACAGACAGATTTGTGAGTAATTGATAGTGCTTCAGCAGGGGGGAGCTGGACTTCAGTCCAGCGGGAAAAGTGTTCCATGTCTGAAATGGGCTTCAGCCCCGGCGCCAGCGCTAAAGCGCGCGATCAGAGGCGAAACTCTTTCCGGAGCGCTGAAGCGCTCCTCCCCCCGCATCAATGCGGGGGCTCCCACCATTCCTGAAGCCGATTCTATTTCGTCTGACTTCGGCACGACTACAAAACCTGCGCTGAGCTTGTCCAAGCATACTCCGCGGTGAAGAGGTTTTGTATTTTTCACACCTTCGCAACTGGTGGGAGAATAAGAGGTTGCAGGAAAGTGGTGATCCAGGATGGCTCAGTTCCCGCAGTTTCCGCCGGCCGTACCGCCGAAGTTCGGCGAACCCCTAGAGGTCTTGCCGGGGATTTACTGGCTTTCGACCGCGCTGCCCTTTCGGCTGCGCAGCATAAACCTGTGGCTGCTGCGTGATACCGATGGCTGGACCATGGTCGATTGCGGGTTTCCCCTTCCCGAGGTGAAGCAGCAGATCGAAGCCGGCTGGTCCAGGATCCTGGAGGGCCGGCCGATTACCCGGCTGATCGTAACTCATCATCATCCCGATCATGTCGGCAATTGCCGGTGGATTTGTGAGCGCTGGGGCATCGTCCCGGCCATGACGCGGGGCGAATATGAACGCGCGCAGCGGTTGATGGGAGCACGCTGGGCGCAGGAGACGGGCGACCGTCTCTCTTTCTGGCAGAGGCACGGACTTCCGGAGGCGGCAGCCACGGAGGTCAATTCGCAATGGGGACGCCATCGCCGCCACTTTGAGTTGCCACCCCCGGATTTGAACCTGATTGAGGAAGGAGCCCTTCTCCGGATTGGCGGCGCCGATTGGCGCGTGCTGGTGGTGCAGGGACATTCGCCGGAACAGGCGCTGCTCTATTCCCCGGAACGAAACCTGCTGCTCTCCGGGGATCAGATCTTGCCCCGGATAACTCCCAACGTCAGTGTCTTTGGCGTCCGCGCCGAACAGGATCCGCTGGGACGCTTTCTCCGCAGCAACCGGCGAGTCGCGCAAAACTGCGCCGACGCGATGGTGTTGCCTTCGCACGAAACGCCCTTTGTGGGCTTACAGGCCCGCATCCAAGCCATCGAGCAACATCATGATGAGCGGCTGGCCAACATCGTGAAGGAACTCACCGCCACCCCGCGAACCGCCGCGGCCTTTCTCCCAATTCTGTTCGGCAAACTGAATGGCCACGAAATCGGCTTTGCTATCGGAGAGGTGATCGCCCATCTGCTACATCTGGTCGCCCTGGGCCGGGCCCAAACCGCCGAGCGCAATGGGAAGATTGTCTTCGCGGCCGCCTGAGGAAGAACCAACACCCAACACCGAACCGCAGAAACGCAGAACAGGGCTAGAAAACACCTACCACAGAGACACAGAGTCACAGAGAAACGGCACGTCTGAGCAACAAGCAACAAGCCGAGAAGTCAGAAGACAGAATGCGTCCCCCCTTCTGACTTCTGACTCCTGACACCTGACTCCTTCTGACTTTGAAATTCCCTCTTCCGTCCTCTGTGTCTCTGTGGTGGATGTTGTCTTCCGGCCTCTGCGTTTCTGCGCTTCTGCGTTGGGTTTATTTCCCTGCGGCAGTCGCCACCAGCGGGGACGGTATTTCGACCTGGAATAAATTGGCGGGATCGACCGCCACGCCGTTCCAGATGACGGAGAGATGCAGGTGCGGCCCGGTGACCCGCCCCGTGGCGCCGGTGAGGCCGAGCAACTGGCCGCGGCGGACCGCCTGGCCTTCTTCTACCAGGATCCGGGAAAGGTGGAGATAAGCGGTGAACAGGCCCTGCCCATGGTCGATCACCACGCAATTGCCTTCGTAATACATCTCCCGGGCCAGCACCACGTGGCCGGAGTTGGCCGCACTGACTTCAGTTCCTTGCGGCGCCCGATAATCGATTCCGCGATGAATGCTCTGAAGTTTTCCGTTGAAAACCCGGCTCGCTCCGAAAGGGGTGGAAATTGCGGCTTGGACCGGGACCACGAATGCACCCGACCACTGGGGCATCAGGCTGATCTGGCTGAACACCCGCTGTTTGAAAGCTTTGTCGGCTGCAATGCGTTCCAGGGCGGCGGGGGGCGGGGTGACAAACTGTTCGGCGACGCGCAGAGTAGACCGGGGATAGTTGCCTGGGTCGACGCGGAGCAGGCGTTGCAACTGAACTATCGTGCCAGTACTCTCCACCGCTTCCAGGTGAAGCGTATAGGTGCCGGCAGGAGTGGTTACGTCGACACCGCCCAGGCCGTACCAGAACCGATCCGACTGGCTGCGGTAGAACAGGACGTCACGCCCCAGCCATCTTCCCGTGAGCGACTTGAATTCAGTGGCGGACCGTACCTGAAAAACCAGGAGCGAACCATTCACGATGCGGGACGGCTGCCAGGCAACCTGGATGGCGGCGACTCGGGCGGACTCCAGCGCCGGCCCTTGGGCAGCCGCGGCAGGCCAAGGCAACAGGAACAAACCCACTAACGCTACTCGTGCTGCCAGCTTCACTGGAAAAGCAGAGTAGCTGAATTGGCGCGCCTGGTGAAAGAGAAATCGGCACGGGATAGTTACCAGAAGACAACACCTACCACAGAGACACAGAGACACAGAGGACAGAAGAGGGAATCCCGAAGTCAGAAGTCAGGAGTCAGAAGTCAGGAGTCAGAAGGGGGGCGCATTCTGTCTTCTGACTTCTGTCTTGTTGCTCAGAAGTGCCGTTTCTCTGTGACTCTGTGTCTCTGTGGTAGGTGTTGTCTGGTTTCTGGTTTCTGGCTTCTGTCTTCTGAAGTTATCCCGCCGCCTTGACCGCTATTCCGGCCCACTTCTCTAGCAGTTCGAAGGTGGCGGCGTAGTCCTGGTCGGAGAGGCCTTCCTCGTCGGCAATATCGTAGATCTCCTGCACGGTTTCCAGCGCCGGCAGTTTCACGCGCACTTCTTTGGCGGCCTCCAGCATGAGGCCGATATCCTTGCGCATCAGGCGCAAAGGAAAATTAGGAGTGAAATCCTGCCGCAGCACGAAGGGAGCCTTGTAGTCGACCACTCCGGAGCGCACCATGCTCGTTTGTACCAGCTCGATCAGGCGCTCGGGCAACACTCCCAGTTTGGTGGCCAGGGTCAAGCCCTCGGCGAAGCCCTCGTAAATAAGCGCGACTTGCAGATTAATGGCCAGTTTTGCCGCCAGGCCCTTGCCGGTATCGCCCATGCGAACCACCGCCTTGCCCATGGCGCTGAAGAGTGGTTGCAGGTGCGCGATCAATGACTCGCTGGCGCCGACCATAAAGGTCAAGGTGCCGTCGGCGGCCGCCACTTTGGACCCGGTTACCGGCGCGTCGGCATAATCGGCGCCCTTGGCGCGCACGCGCTCGGCGAACCGCACGGTCGCCGAAGGAGAGATGGTGCTGGAATCCACCACTACCATTCCGCTGGTGAGCGACGATTCCACCCCGTCGGGCCCAAACAGCACCCGTTCGACCGCCTCGGTGTCGGAAACGCAGATCCAGACCACCTCGGCTCCCTGCGCGGCTTCTGCCGGCGTCGCTGCCTGGCGCGCACCTTCCACCTGCCGTGGCGTGCGGTTCCATACCGTGACTTCGTGGCCTGCCTTGATAAGGTTGGCCGCCATGCGCTGCCCCATGATGCCGAGGCCGAGAAACGCCACTTGCATTCGCTTCCCCCGTTCCACTGAAATGATTCCTGGCCGCCGATGCGGGCTTTCCCCCACGGATCCGAAAACCGCTCCGCCTTGGGATAATTAAGTAAGCCTCTGTAAATCCGCGGCTAGAAATGATTACACACGCGCATCGTATCCGTGGTCAAGCAAAGTTCCAGGCTCTCTGCATCGTGCCGGGCCAGCCTGGCGTCTAATGGTGCAGTGGTGCCCATCCTCGATTCCGCCCTGCGACGCCGTGCGCGCCAGTTCAGCAAGCTGGTGCGGCGCTCGGTCGTGACGCCCGTGAGCGGACAGACCCGGAAGCCGGTGCTGGCGCGGCCGGGCGAGATGGGCGTGACTTTTATCGGGCACTCCAGTTTCTTTGTCCAGTTGGGCGGAAAGAACCTCATCATCGACCCGAATTTCGCGAGCTGGCTCTTTCTGCTCAAGCGGCAGCGCCGGCCGGGGTTGCGGATCAAAGACCTGCCGGCGATCGACGTGGTTTTGGTTACCCACGCCCATTTCGACCACTTACATCGGGCGTCGTTGCGTGCCGTTTGCCGGGCGACCCGGCGTAAAGGGGGTAAGCCGCCGGTAATTGTGGTGCCCACCGACGTGGCCGATCTGGTATCGGACCTGGGCTTCGCCGAGATAATCGAACTGGAGTGGTGGGAGCAACTGCGCCGGACCGGGTTGACCGTGGTCCATACGCCCTCACGGCACTGGGGCGCGCGGGTGCTGAAGGATCATCATCGCGGGTTTGGCGGATACGTCTTGCGCGCCGGCCGCCAGACCATCTATCACGCCGGCGATACCGCCTATTTCGCCGGATTTCGCGAGATTGGACGCAAACTCGAACCGGAACTCGCCCTTTTGCCGATTGGCGCTTACAATCCGCCTTCCTTTCGCAATGTCCACACCAGCCCCGCCGATGCCGTTCAGGCCTTCCTGGACCTGCAAGCCCGCTGGATGACCCCCATGCACTACGGCAGCTTTCGCCTCTCCCATGAGCCGATGGATGAACCCTTGCGCTTGTTAGCCGAAGAGGCCCGCCGCCACGGCATCCAGAATCGCGTAGTAGTCATGCAGGAAGGCGTAACCCACTTCTTCTGAAGTGGCCGTTCCCCGTTCCCCGTTCCCCGTTCTCTTGCCCTGTTCTGCGATTCTGCGTTTCTGCGTTGGGTGTTGCTCCGCCGTTCCTGATTCCCTCTGTGTCCTCGAAGCCTGTCCTGAGCTTGGCGAAGGATCTCTGTGTCAGGTGTTTTCTGCGATTCTGCGTTTCTGCGTTGGGTGTTGCTCCGCCGTTCCTGATTCGCTCTGTGTCCTCTGTGTCTCTGTGTCAGGTGTTTTCTTGCCCCGTTCTGCGATCCTGCGCCTCTGCGTTGGGTGTCGCTCCGCCGTTCCTGATTCCCTCTGTGTCCTCTGTGTCTCTGTGTCAGGTGTTGTCTTGCGTTGGGTGTTGCTCCGCCGTTCCTGATTCCCTCTGTGTCCTCTGTGTCTCTGT
>Ga0326728_10011190_pt1 | contig 20618 bp, 20 predicted proteins | sample MB3enrmetagenome_FD_207602 | JGI IMG/M metagenome (GOLD analysis project Ga0326728, IMG submission 207602) | Lab enriched peat soil microbial communities from McLean, Ithaca, NY, United States - MB31MN | ecosystem: Environmental > Terrestrial > Soil > Wetlands > Peat | place: USA: New York... | reverse complement strand
GTAGCCGCCTGGGAAGGAGATCGAAACAATCGACAATCCAAGATTATCTGGCGATTCTCAACCGCTGATGCTCGGATCAAACTCAAACAGCTTTACCCGAAGCATTAACTGTTACATGGTACTAGTTTTTTAAGAAATGATATGAAGTTGAAATTTATGGGAGGTTGGAATGGCGAGAATAGCAAGAGTGATCGTACCCGGCTATCCTCATCATATCACTCAGCGAGGAAACCGCAGACAGAAGACTTTTTTCTGCAAAAAGGATTATGAGCTTTATAAAGAGCTCATGGCCCAATGGAGCAGGCGATATGGTGTGGAGATTGGGGCATATTGTTTAATGCCGAATCATGTTCACCTTGTAGCAGTGCCGCAGGACAAAGAGAGTTTTCATAAAGTCATAGGAGAAGCACACCGGCGTTATACGCGCCATATCAATTTTCGTGAGATGTGGAGGGGACACTTATGGCAGGGTAGGTTTGCGTCCTATGTAATGGATGAGGGCTACTTAAGAGAGGCTGTAAGGTATAGAGAACTGAATCCAGTCAGAGCTCGTTTGGTAAAGAATCCTGATGAATACAAGTGGAGCAGTGCAAGTTCAGACCGAAGGGGATACGGATATGATCATTGAGATGAAAATCTTTTCCGACTATATCTGACCATTCTGTTATATCGGCAAGGGCATTGTCGATTCTTTGAAGAAGGAATCCAGCATCAAGGATACATGGCTGAGCTTTGAACTGCATCCCGAGACACCACCCAAGGGCATACCCCTGGCAAAAAGGTTTTCTGACACGGATAGGATAAGGATGTATGAAAACATCATGAAGAGAGGCAAGGAACTGGGCATCACATTCTCTCACCTATCCAGACTATCCAATTCCCGTATGGCCTTGGAAGCGAGTGAATTTGCCCGTGACATGGGAAAATATGACCTCTTTCATGAACAGGTGTTCCATGCCTATTTCACAGAATTAAAAGACATAGGCAACATAGATACGATCAATGAAATAGCACTTTCCTGCGGCTTGAACATCGATGAAATGGGGCATGCCTTGATGGAGCATCGCTATGCTGGGCGGCTTGATAAAACAAGAGAGGAAGCCAGACGGATCAAGCTCACAGGGGTACCGACTTTCCTCATCAATGACCATGATAAAATTGTAGGTGCACAACCGATCGAAGCGTTTAAAGATCTTTTCAAAAGAATAGAAAACACCTAGAACCTGACCTCTCAATCCGGAGGGGTGCTGCATAAAGAGCAGTGCCGAGTCTTATCGGACATCATTCTCCACTGCCTACTGCAATACATATGATCTCATCACTTCTATGTGCAATAGCCCCAGTTGCTATTCCATTTCCTGTGAGGCAAAATAGTCGTTAAGACAATTCTCCCTAAAGCCGTATAAGTAATAAGGGGAACTTCGATGACAACCGAGATGGGTGAACACCAGGAGTTTGTAAATAGAGTCAAGAAGATAGCATCAATGATGGAGACACCTTATGAACATGAGGTTATTACTGCTGCCCAGCTGCTCAAGAGATTACTGGATGAGCACAATATGAGAATGCTGGATCAACGGCTTAAAAACATATCCCCTGATCATGCCGATCCCGATGTTATTAACGAGGATATTACCGAGGTCATTTTCAAACATTCTTCATATTGGCTGGAAGATTGGCTGAAGAACCTGGTTTATGAAGTATCAAAGGTTTATGGAGTTAAAATTGTCCGAGACAGGTATACGAATTACTTCAAAATCATTGGGTTTCCCTATGATCTGGTTGTTGTAGAATTTGCAATTATCTACCTTCGAAAATACATAGAAACACAGATCTCAAAAGATGGTTATACCAATGAGGAATATATTACCGGATATGTTTCCGGACTTATGGATAGAATTGCTCGAAGTATCAAAGAGGATGCCGATCTGAGAGCTATATCCAAAAGCAGGGCTCTTGATGAATCAAAGTCATTCCGGTTAGCTACCTATGTAACCAAAAAATATGCTGCTTCTGGTATTTGAAGAGGAACCCTCCATTACCCAATCAACTATTGCATAGAATTCCATTGATCGCGGGGGCGTCCAAACAATCAGTCACCTATGGACGTCCCCGGATTTCCCCGTAATTCGATAGAACAGAAAGGAGAAACGAGTATGCCGCGAACAATTCATATGGCAGCCGATTTGCCGGCACCGCCCGATGAACTCTTTGACATGTATCTCGATCCGGATATGCATGCCGCAATCACGGGCGCGCCCGTTTCAATCGGAGCGAAAGCCGGGGCGAAGTTTCTTGCCTTCAAGGGAATGATCAGGGGGACAATCCTTCAGGTGGTCCCCAAACGACTGATCGTACAGTCCTGGAGGGCAAAGCACTGGAAGGTCGGCGACCTCGACTCGACGCTGATATTGACATTCTGGCCGGAAGGGCAGGGCGGCCGGATTGAGCTGATCCACGTCAATGTGGCGGATCACGACTTCGCGGGTGTGAGCCAAGGCTGGGAAATGTACTATTGGGCACCGTGGAGAAAATATCTTCAAGAAGCATCCGGCAGTGAAGGAAGTAAAGTCCGGGATTAAACGGAAATAGCGAAAACCGCTTCACTGCAGGCTTGCAGCGGACTTTGTCCCCTTTTCCCTGGAGCACTTGTTTAAACAAATACAAAATCCTCAAAAAGGGAGGACTTATGGACTTCAAGGACGTGATCATCAAGAGGCGGGCGGTATACTTCTTCGATCCCCAGAAGCCTGTGCGAGATCACCTGATCAGGGAGATGATCGAGATGGCGACCCAGGCCCCTTCCGGTTTCAACCTCCAGCCCTGGAGCCTGATCATCCTCAAGACACCGGAGGAAAAAATGCGACTCAGAAAGCTTGCCTGGGATCAGCCCCAGGTGAGCGAGGCCCCGGTAGTCTTCATCGTTCTCGCGGATCGCAACGGCTGGAAGAAAGGGCATCCCTTTGTGGAGAAGGACTTCCGTGAGATGGTTAAGGAAGGCATCATGATAGAGGAACAGTATGACTGGTTCATCAACGCCTGTCAGGGTCTGTATGGTACAAATCCGGAGAGGGAACAGGCCTTTGCCTGCAAGAATGCAGGGTTCTTTGCCATGGCCCTGATGTTCGCAGCCAAGCATCTGGGGTTGGACACCCATCCGATGGATGGGTTCGATCATGACGCCGTCCGCAAGGAGTTCCAGATTCCTGAGAACTACTGGATTCCGCTCTTGATGGCAGTCGGCTACTTCGACGTGACGAAGACCCTCCTGCCACCGAAGTGGCGGAAGACGTATGATGAAATCGTACTGAAACCCCTCTAGACCCGACGATCATTTTTACGCACAAATCCGGGGGACATGAATAATGGGGTCAGAGACGATTTATTGATGCAAGTACTTCATTAAATCAACGGGAAGTAATAGTGGATAGATTCATTTTTTTAAAGCCCGACCAGCAGATCCGGCGGACGGCTTTCAGTCCCCGCTGATCCGCACGTTAGCCGCCATGATGTGTGTAGCCGGATATGGCAAATGGGCGCCACGCAGCCTGAACCGCATAGGTGAGTTTTGTCGAAGGGGCGTTTTTTACTGAACAAAGCCGCAGCAAGGAAAGGAGGAGGCTTCAGAAATGAATCAGCTACTTAAAGTCGGGGTAATAGGTGATTATGATCCGAATCTGCGCTTTCACATCGCCACGAACGAGGCCCTACTCCATGCCGCCGAGGCCTTGTCCGTTTCGGTGGATACTTCCTGGATTCCGACTGAATCGCTCCTTAACGGGTCGATAGGGAAAACACTTAAGCGGTTCGATGCGCTTTGGTGTGCTCCGGGCAGCCCTTACAGGAGCATGGATGGGGCGCTCGGGGCTATCAGGTTCGCCCGTGAAAAACTATGGCCGTTCGTTGGAACCTGAGGCGGCTTTCAACATGCTCTGGTAGAGTATGCACGCAATGTGTTGGGTATAAGGGATGCGGAGCACGAAGAGACCGCACCGGATGCACCGACGCTGTTTATCAGTAGACTGGCCTGCTCCCTCGTCGGTAAAACCCAGACGATAAAGATCGTACCAGGCTCACACGCCTATCGGGCTTACGGAAAGGAAGAAGCCACTGAGCAATTCTTCTGCAACTACGGTCTCAATTCGGCATTTCGAAACAAGATAGGCACTGAGAACCTTAAAATCACAGGGGTCGATCTTGATGGAGAGGTCAGAATTGTGGAACTCTTGAATCACCCCTTTTATGTGGCCACGCTTTTTCTGCCGCAAATTTGTTCAAGCACAGGCAGTCCTCACCCCCTCATTGTCGGTTATCTGAGAGCTGCCCTTGCTTTTCAAACTTCAAGGAGAGACAGGGGAATCAAGATCTGATACCCGGTATGACAATAGGCTCAAGCAAGACATGTCAGGCCGCCTTATGTCCTTTATTCGTGGGGGATTCCGGGGGGAGTGGGTTACGCATCGCTTCATCCGCCCAACATTAAAGAGAGTCAGGGTCAAAACCCACCCCATGCATTTGGATTCTGACTCCTGACCCCTTAAGAGGTGTTCCCTATTATCTACTCGTAAACCTTTTCGCCCTCCGCGTCGGCGTTCGCCGCGTCGGCCTCGACGTCCCGCACGTCCTCTTTGGCGATCGACTTGAAGTATTCCTTGTACCACTCGTTCTGGATGATGAGCTGCATGATCTCGTTAGAGCCCACCCAGATCATGGAGAGCCTGATGTCGCGTACGATCCGCTCCAGCGGGTAGACGTTCGTGTAGCCGATGCCGCCGACCGTCTGCATGCACTTGTTGGCGATCTCCCAGGCGGCCTCTGTCACGAACTTCTTGGCCTCGGAGACCAGGCGCCGCACCCGGTTCGGGTGGGCCTTGCCCGAATCCACGGCAAGGCAGGTGGAATAGACGAGCGAACGGGCTGCATCCAGCATCATGACGGAATCGGCCACCTTGAAGCCCACTGCCTCGAACATCTGGATGGGAAGCCCGAAGGCCTTGCGCTTGCTCGTATAGCGCGTGGCGATCTCTATGGCCGGTCTCACCGAACCCAGTGTCATGGCCGCGGTGCCGAGCCGCTCCGGGATCATCATGCGCACGAACACGTTGAAACCGCCGTTGATGCCGTTCAATGCGTATCGCTCGGGCACACGCACGTCCTTCAGCACGAGCCTGCCAGCACCGCCTCCCCGCACGCCCATGAGCCCGTATATGTATTTGCTCTCGACGCCCTTTGTCCTCGGCACCATGAACGCGGTCATGCGCTTGTGGGGCGGTGCGGATGGGTCGGTGGCCGCATAGACCAGGAACCAGTCTGCACCCTCGGCTCCCACGATGAAGCGCTTCTGGCCGTTTATGATCCAGTCGCTGCCGTCCTTCTTGGCATACGTGGTGGCGCCGAAGAAGTCCGACCCGCCCCGCGGCTCGGTGAGCCCTTCCGCTGCAAAGGTCTCCCCCTTGAGGAGCGGGACCACCACGGCCTTCTTGAGCTCGTCATCGCCGAAGAGCGTGATGGCCTCGCACACGATGTCCGCGCCCACCCCCCACAGGCATGCAAGCGAATAGCTGGCAACGCCGATCTCCTCGGCCACGATGGAGTCATCCACCCAGCTCAGGCCCCTGCCGCCCAGCTCCTTGGGCAGCCTGATCCCCAGCAGGTTCCTCCTGCCCGCCTCCTGAAGATATTCGCGGGGGAACTGCACCTTCTCGGCATCCATGTCGAGGATGAGCTGCTTGGGCACCCACTTGGTGAAGGCCCGGGCCTCGTCTCTCAGTTTCTTCTGGGCGTCGGTCATGATATAATCGAACATGTCTTTGCTCCTCTGATATAACAATTTGTTATAATTATCCCCTTTTGTTATATCGCTGTCAAGGACTTCCGCCTCGGAACACGAGAATGGGCTTGCATTTTTCTGTGCAGGCACTTTACATGGAACTGGTCCCAAAGGAGAGACCGTCATGGGTTTCAAGGAGATAGGCAAGAAGATACAGAAGGCGCGGGAGGAAAAGGGCCTGACCCAGGTGGATCTTGCCCAGACCCTCGGCATAACCCAGGCCGCTCTGTCCAATTATGAACTGGGGAAACGCAGGCTCTACCTCCACCAGATCGAAGAATTCGCCCGTCTGCTGGAAAAAACCTTGGATTACTTCATCGGCCCCTTTGATGATGCCTCAAACGCACGATCTTCGGAGCCATCTTCCGGAAAAGGGCAGATCATGGCGCGTATACGGGACCTGGACTTGAGCGAGGACGAACTCAAAGAACTGTCCGAGTACCTCGATATCCTTACTTGGAGAAAAAACCATGACTGACCTGAGCCCCAAGCAGCAGAAACTCTTGGAAGAGGCCAAGGCCTTTGCACAAGGGGTCCCTGCCCTGCCGGCGGAAGATATCGGCAAGGTGGAACGCGCAGGCAGGCTCTTTGATGCATACGCCCGGAAGGGATATCACGCACTCCTGATTCCCCAGCAGTACGGCGGCAAAGGTCTTGATTATCTGAGCGCCGGTGTCGTTTATGAGCTTCTAAGCCACGAACTCCCCGGCACACTCTACGGCCCCCTGACCACGGTCCATTGTGCAGAGATGATCGGAGACGCCTGCAAGAACACGGTCCACAAGAAATACCTCTCGGCCATTGCCAGGGACCATGCGCCCGTGGGCTTCTGCCTCACCGAGGAATCCGCAGGCTCCGACATTACATCCATCATTGCCACGGCACAGAAAAAGGGCGATCATTACCTCATAAACGGCACCAAGAGCATTGTCATCAACCATGCCATTGCCCGCATATTCATCGTCTTTGTCGCCAGGGAGAACACAAAGGGCAGGGCATCGCTCAATGCCTTTGTGGTGGATGCGGATCTACCCGGAATATCCGTGGGCGAGCCTTATGATACTTTGGGCTGTTCGCATGGCGTCATGGGCAGCGTGTCCTTTGATAACGTCCGCGTCCCTGCCGAGTGTCTCCTGGGAGAGGAGGGCAGCGGTTATCTTCTCTTCATGGAGACCCTGGACAAAGGCAGGCCCCTGGTGGCCGCAAACTGTGTCGGTGAGGCTGGCCTCGCGCTGGACCTGATCCTCGCCCATACAAAAGACCATATCCAATTCGGCAAGCCCTTAAGCGCATTCCAGGGTGTCACTTTCGCCTTGGCCGATCTTGCCACAAGGCTTCATGCGGCACGCCTCCTCTACCAGGACGCATTGATGCGGATCGATGCAGGCAAGCCCTTCACCATGGAGGCGTCCATGTCCAAGCTCTTCGCCTCCGAGACGCTCATGGATATCGCCTCCTTCGGCATGGAGATGCTCGGGCAAAGGGCCATTGCCGGCCAGAATGAGATCACCCGGATTTATCATGACGCCCGCCTCATGAAGGCCATCGACGGCACGGCGAATGTCCAGAGGATGGTCATCGCATCGCAGCTGTGAGCTCATCCATGAAGACCGGTACGATAAAAGGCTATCTCTGCGTGATGGCCGCGGCCCTTTTGTGGGCCTCTAACGGAACAATAGGAAAAGCCCTCTTCAATGCGGGCATGTCGCCGCTTATCCTGGTCCAGACCCGGGTCGTGCTGTCTGCAGTGATCCTGGTCACAATCCTTTTTTTCTGGAGACCATCGCTGCTCAAGATCCGGCTGCGTGATATCGGACACCTCTTCCTGTTCGGCGGCGTGTTCATGGCATTGATGCAGCTCTCGTACTTCTTTGCCATCAGCAAGATCCAGGTGGCGGCGGCCATACTCCTCCAGTATCTGGCGCCTGTACTGGTGGCGTGCTATTCCATGCTGTTCTGGCATGAGCGAGTGACCTTCCAGAAGGTGCTCGCGCTGGTGCTCTCCGTTGCCGGGTGTTATCTGGTCGTCGGGGGTTACAACCTTTCGCTCCTCACCATGAACCGTGCGGGCATCATGTGGGCCCTGCTCTCGGCCATTGCCTTCGCCTCGACGACCCTTCTCAGCGAAAAGGGCATGCACCAGTATAACCCCCGGACCGTCCTGGTCTACGGGTTCCTGTTCTCCGCAGTATCCTTGAATATAGTTCACAGGCCATTGAGTGTCCTGTCTCAGTCGTACACGCTCACCCAATGGGCTTCCATCCTCTACATCGTCGTCTTCGGCACGCTGATCCCCTTCGGGCTCTACCTCGCGGGCGTCAACCACATCCGCTCCACACGCGCCATCATCACCGCAACGCTTGAACCGATCGCAGCGGCCTTCATGGCGTTCTTCCTCCTGGGTGAGTCGCTCTCCTCCTTCCAGATCGCAGGCGGCTTGTCGGTTATCATTGCCATTGTCCTCCTCCAGTGGGAGCGGGAGCATGACAGCCTCTCTCCCAATGTCATAAGGGCCAACAAAACAAATTAAACGGGGAGTCACTCCATGTCGCGGCTAAAGCCGCTCCTAAAAGAGTTTGCCATTGACAGTATACCGCTCCCCCTCTTATAGTGTTGATCCCACACCACATCAGGTGGATCTTGACAGGGGGCATTACATAAGGAGGAATAACCGCACACTTATGATCATATTGTCCTGGTGTGCGGATCAGAGGAGATTTTCAAAACTTTTTTCGAGGGGGTATGAGAGATGAAGTTCGTGAAGTATCTTTTCGTAGCAAGTATCCTGATATTCATGGCCGTGCCGGCAGTGTATTCGGCAGACAAGGAGCCGGTCGTGATCGGCCTCCAGGGGCCCATCACGGGCGCATGGGCATACGAGGGCCAGATGGCGAAACAGTCATGCGAGATCGCGGCGGACCTCATCAACAAGAAGGGCGGCATCTTAGGCGGCCGTAAGATCGAGATCAAGGTGGAGGACGATGCCGGCGAACCCAAGACCGGTGCATTGGCCGCCCAGAAGCTCGTGGGCCAGAAGGAAGTGGTGGCGGTTGTTTCCACCTACGGCTCATCGGTATGCGAGCCGGCATCCAATATCTACGAGAAATTCAAGAAGGTGAACATCGGCTATGGCGTCACCGCGGTGAGGCTCACCGAGCGGGGATTTAAATACTTCTTCCGCACCTGCGGCCGTGACGACTCCCAGGGCAAGTTCTTCGCCGCTGCGGTGCCTTCCAAGTTCAAGGCCAAACGGATCGCCATCATGCACGACAACACCGCGTTCGGCAAAGGCCTGGCCGAGGATACCAAGAAGGCACTGGATGCTTTGGTGAAGGCCAAGAAGGTGGAGATCGTGTTCTACGATGCCATCACGCCCGGCGAGAAGGACTATAAAGTTCCGCTCACCAACCTGCGCGAAAGCAAGCCCGATGTCTGGTACTACACCGGCTACTATGCTGAGGCCGCTCTGCTTGTGACCCAGGCCCGCGACATAGGGATCAAATGCCCCTTTGTCGGCGGCAATGCGGCCATCAACGAAGAGTTCGTGAAGATCGTCGGCATAAACGTTGCCAAGGGCTGCTACATGACGAACGAGCCGCTTCCCGGCGACCTGCCCTACAAGGAGGCAAAGGACTTCCTCGCCGCCTACAAGGCAAAATACGGCGACATCCCATCAAGCCCATGGCCCATTTATGCGGCTGATGCGGTGAACATCATTGCGTACGCCGTCGACAAGACCAAGTCCACGGATTCCGATAAGATCGCCGACTTCCTGAGGAACAAGGCGAAGAAGGTCCCCGGGATCACAGGCCCCATCGGGTTCACCGCACAGGGCGACCGCGTGGGCGTTCCGTTCTACCTCTATGTGGTGGACGACGCGGGCAAGATCGTGATCTCGAAGTAATAGCATTGGATATTTCAACTTGGATATGAGGCGATTGCATAACTCAGAGATTGTCATACCCTCGGGAGCGGGAATCCAGTCTTTTCAAGAACTGCTGGGCCCCCGCTCCCCGATCAGGTCGAGGACAAGTTTCGCGGGGGTGACACCTTTTTTTGAATTCTGCAATAACCTCGCATAAGATATAGTATGCAACTGTTGCTCGAGCAGCTTATCAACGGCCTGACCATCGGGTCGTTCTATGCGCTCATTGCGCTCGGATACTCGATGGTCTACGGCGTACTGAAGCTCATCAACTTCGCCCATGGTGATTTCTTCACCATGGGCTCTTATATCGGATACACCGTCCTCGTCTTCGGCGCTGCGGCGCTCACCGTCCAATTTGGTCCCTGGATAGGCATGCTCTCGGCCATTTGCGTGGCTGCCTTAAGCCTTACCATCGTGGGTCTTCTGGTGGAAAGGGTGGCATACCGGCCCGTGTACCCGGCAGGCAGGCTGCCTGCCGTGGTATCGGCCTTGGGCGCATCCATCTTTTTGCAAAACACCATCATGCTTATCTGGGGGCCGAGGTATCAGGCATATCCTGCCGAACTCATCCCGGTCGTGCGCTTCCAGTTCGGCCAGATCAACATTACCCTGCTGCAGATCATCATCCTTGCCCTGTCCTTTTTCCTCATGTCCGCACTCTATTATATAATCCAGAGGACCACCTTCGGGGCGGCCGTGCGGGCCACCGCCCATGATCGGAACACGGCATCGCTCATGGGGATCAACTTCAACAGGGTGATCCTGTTCATCTTCACCCTTGGTCCTGCACTCGGGGCAACCGCCGGTGTCATGGTGGGGATGTACTATAGGCAGATCAGCTTCACCATGGGATGGAACTTCGGGCTCAAGGCCTTTACGGCGACCATTTTGGGGGGCATCGGAAACCTGCCGGGGGCCATGTTCGGCGGGCTCATCTTAGGCGTGCTGGAGATGCTGGGGGCGGCCTACATATCGGCTGCATGGAAGGATGTATTCGTGTTCCTCATCCTCATCCTCGTGCTCATCTTCAGGCCCACCGGCCTGTTCGGCGAAAAGATCGCGGAGAAGGTATAAGGCCGTGAGCGCCCTGAGGAACATTTTCAAGAACACACCCTGGTTCGTGCCCGCGGCCTTCACGGCGCTCATCATCGTCTACCCGTTCCTGGTGAGCAACTACTTCATCGATATTGCGTTCTTCTTCGGCATCTACGCCCTTTTAGGACTGAGCCTCAACATCGTGCTCGGCGAAGTCGGCCTCTTCGACCTGGGGCATGCGGGCTTTTATGCCATCGGCGCATATGTCACGGCCATCCTGAACACACGCTACCAGATCCCCATACTGGCCCTTCTCCCCATAAGCGCTTTTGCCGCGGCATTGTTCGCCTACATCGTGTGCTCGCCCATCATCCATCTGAAGGGCGACTACCTCTGCATAGTCACCATCGGCATGGGAGAGATCGTCCGCCTTGCGCTCATCAACAACCCCTTCGACCTCACCGGGGGGCCCAACGGGGTGTTCGGAGTGGATTTTCCCAAACTTTCACCCGGCATGGTCATCGACTCTCCCATAAAATACTACTTCCTCATCTGGGCCGTGGTCGGGCTGTCCGTCCTGGGGCTCGTCAGCCTCCAGCACTCCCGCATCGGCAGGGCATGGAACTGCATCCGTGAGGACGCAATCGCCGCCGGCACAACCGGGATCAACGTACGGCACTACAAGCTCCTGGCCTTTGTCATCGGGGCGGGGCTTGCGGGGGTGGCGGGCAATATCTATGCGAGCAAGCTCATGTGCGTCTCCCCCGAGAGCTTCACCTTCTGGGAGTCATGCCTCATGTTCTGCATCGTGCTCATCGGCGGCATGGGCTCCATCCCCGGGGTGATTATCGGGGCGGGCTTCATAAGCCTTTTCCCCGAGATCTTCAGGCCGTTCGCCATGTACCGTATGCTCGTGTTCGGCTCGGTCATGATTGTCATGATGATGTTCCGTCCAGGCGGCTTCTGGCCGAGAAAGCGCGGCGGGGTCTCTTTCCGACCGCTCATGGAGGACAGCGTTGATGGAGCGGTCTAGGTCCTCCGGCGACCGGGAGGTCGTACTGGTGACAAAAGACCTCACCAAGATCTTCGGCGGGCTCAAGGCGGTGAGCGACTTCGACCTCGTCGTGCACAAGGGCGAGATCCTGAGCCTCATCGGCCCCAACGGCGCGGGCAAGACCACGGTGTTCAACGTGGTCACCGGCATCTACAAGCCCGAGCACGGGGATGTCATCTTCAGAGGCACAAACATCACCGGGAAGAAACCCCATCAGATCGTGAGCCACGGCATAGCCCGGACCTTCCAGAACATCAGGCTCTTCCCGGACATGACCTGCCTGGAGAACATCATGGCGGGCCAGCACTGCAGGGCCTCTTCGGGCCTGTTCACCTCCGTGTTGAGGACACCGGGCATGAGGAAAGAAGAGCGCCGCACCAGGGAGGTGGCCGAGCGGAGGATCGCCCAGGTGGACCTCGCCCGGTTCAAGGATGAGCTTGCCAAGAACATCGCCTACGGCTCCCAGCGTATGCTGGAGATCGCCAGGGCGCTCGCTTCCGAGCCCCGGCTCCTGGTGCTGGACGAGCCCAGCAGCGGGCTCAATCCCAAAGAGACGCAGGACCTCATGGACTTCCTGAAAAGGCTCATCCTCCATGAGGACCTCACGATCCTGCTCATCGAGCACGACATGAACGTGGTCATGGGCATATCCGACTGGGTCGTGGTCATGGACGAGGGGAAGAAGATCGCAGAAGGACTGCCCCTGGACATCTATAACGACGAGGCGGTGATCGAGGCCTATCTCGGCAAGGATGATGAAGGAGATGAGCATGTCGGCCCTGTTGTCCATTGGTGATCTTAGCATCCTGTACGGCGCCCGGGAGGTTCTCAAGGGGATCAGCATAGACCTGGGCGAGGGTGAGATCGTCACGGTGCTGGGCGCCAACGGTGCGGGCAAGTCGACCCTTCTCCAGGCCGTATGCGGCCTCATTCCCATCGCGGCCGGAACGGTGACCTATGCAGGCACATTGCTCAACAAGGTACCTGCCTATGAGATCGTGCGCAGGGGCATATCCCTCGCACCCGAGGGCCGCAGGGTGTTCCCCACGCACACGGTGGATGAGAACCTCAACCTCGGCGCCTTCACCCGCAGAAAACACAAAAAAGAGATCGCCCGGGCCAAGGAGCGGGTCCACACCCTGTTCCCGATCCTCAAGGAGCGGAGCCTTCAGCTCGCAGGCACGCTTTCGGGCGGAGAGCAGCAGATGCTGGCGATCGGCCGAGCCCTCATGAGCAGCCCAAAGGTCCTGCTTCTGGACGAGCCTTCCCTGGGCCTTGCGCCCATCCTGGTCAAGCAGATCTTCGACATCATCCGCGAGATCAACAAACAGGGAGTTTCCATACTCCTCGTGGAGCAGAACGCATACAAGGCCCTTGCAATCGCGGGCCACGGCTACGTGCTGGAAAACGGCAAAATAGCCGTTCAAGGTCCCGCAGCCGACCTCAAGTCCGACGAGCGTATCCAGGAGGCCTACCTGGGCGGCGCGGCGCTGAAGCATAAGAAGTAAAGATTATTTAAAAACACTGCTGCCCCTCTCTTTTTGTCTGAAAGCCTGAGCCTTGTGTCGCTGGGCTTTGAGCCATTGCTGATTCTTCCCAGTCTATCCCAGCCAAGCCCTTTAACAACGGGCTCGTGCACCTAGGACCTGAATGACGAACCCACCTCCGAGCTGTTCAGATGCATCAGGGAAGAGCGGGAAAAGAGAGGACAAAAGCCGAAGCAAAAGCGGGCTCGGGAAAAAGGCTGATGTTCAGTTATTTTTTATACCAGCTTGGTTTCAAAGTCACCCCTCACCCTGTCCCTCCCCCGCAAGGGTGGAGGGGACCCGGCTTAATATGCACGGTGATCCGTAGATTCCAGATCCCTCTCCCGCAATAGGAGAAGTGAGTTGGCTTTCTGCCCCCAAGATCCCCTCTCCCCGTTCCGTTTACGGGGAGAGGGTCAGGGTGAGGGGTCCCTATTTGCAGATGGTCTGAGTTTGCCTCAGGCCTTTTTCTTATTCGCCTTCTTTTTCTTTGAAGGCGACCGGCGGGCCGCAGCGAGGGCCTTCCTTGCCCATGGAACGAGCTCGTCACTGTCCTCCAGAACATCGATGGGTACTTCATAGTAGCTCATTACATAGGAGGTGTCCTCAAAGGGCCGGAAGGGTTCCATGCCGGCTGCCTCAAAATCGGGCCGGTTCGTATCGTCCGCCTTGAAGTAGAGGGTGTCATAGGCGATGAGGGCGAAAATGGTGCCGTCCAGGTAGAGGCCTGCACCGCCGAACATCTTGCGGGAGGTGACCGCTCCCAGGCCGCTCAGCTGGTCGAGGACGTAGCGCAGGAATTCATTATTCATTGACATGGATCGTCTCCCGTTTCCAAAATTTCATGTCTCTTAAGGATACCCGATCTCTCATCGCTGAAGTGATATCCCTTATCCCGTCAGAGGCCCTTCGCATCATTGCTGCACGCTAAACAAGCGAGAAGTCGAGCTGCCCGTTGGTCCTGTCCGCCCTTGTAAGCTTCACCCGGATGATCTGTCCCATGGTGTGCCGCTTCTGCTTCGGCCGCCTGCCCTTTCGTGCAGGCTCTCTTCTTATGTCATCATTCTTCACCAGCCCGTCCACGGGCGGGTCCAGGACCTCGATGAACATGCCATAGGGCATGATGCCGGTGATCACGGCATCAAACTCGTCACCCAGGCGGGAAACCATATAGGCTGCCGCCTTGATCTTGAGTGCCTCCATCATGGCATCATCCGTGATCTTCTCTTGCTCGGTCACTTCAAGCGCCACCTTCTTGAGCTGTTTGAGGGTCTTCTCATGCCCCTTCCTGGTGGTCCCCCCGGAGTCCAGCGCAGCCTTGACAAGCCTGTGTATCACCAGGTCGGGATATCTCCTGATGGGTGAGGTGAAGTGGAGGTAGCCCGTGCATGCGAGCCCGAAATGGCCCAGGTCTTCGTGCGAATACTGCGCCCGTCTCAGAGACCTCAAGATGTTGGTGTTCACAAAGGCCTCCAGGTCTTTTCCCTTGCAGGTATCGGAAATTGCCTGGAGCACCTCCGAGACGCCCTCCGATGACCGGGCAGCCTTCTTGAGCCGCGCCAGGAGAGAAGAGGAGAATCCGATCTCGGCCAGTGTATCCATAAGCTCGATGAGATCCTCATACTTCGGTTTCTCATGCACGCGGAACAGCACCGGCATGTGATGGTTCATGAGAAAGGTGCAGACGGTCTTGTTCGCCAGCAGCATAGCCTCCTCGATGAGCCGCTCAGCCGGTCCGTGCCTGATCCTCTTTATGTCCTGCACGGTGCCCGCCTGGTCCGTTGACATCTCCTTCTTCGACATGTCGAAGTCCAGGCTGCCCTGCTTTCTCCTGCGCTCCCGCAAGTGCATCGAGAGCCTGTGGAGCTCTGAGAGCCGCCAGGCGATCTCATGGTCAAGGCCTTTTGCCCCGGTCTTTCCCTCCAGGAAAGGCCCCACCTCTTCATAGGTGAGCCGTGCGCGGGATCGGATCACGGCCTCGAAGACCTTGTGCGAGATGACCTTGCCCCTGGGGCCCAGGACGATCTCGGCAGCCACGGCAAGCCTGTCCTGATCGGGTTTCAGGCTCATGATATCGTTTGAGAGCACCTCGGGGAGCATGGGGATGACCGTTTCGGGGAAATAGACGCTGAAGGACCTGGCTTTAGCCTCTTTATCCAGCGCAGTTCCGGGCCTCACCACGTGGGCCACATCGGCAATGGCGACCGTGAGCAGCAAGGCTCCGTCCTCCAGCCGCTCGATACCCACGGCATCGTCGAAGTCCTTCGCATTGATCCCGTCTATGGTGAAGAGCACCCTGCCCCTGAGGTCTTTCCTTAAGGGCAGCTCTTTTGCCATGTCTATGCGGGCCGTCTTCTCGGCCTCCTGCTGTACTTCCTCGGAAAATCGCCACGCGAGCCCGTATTTGGCTGCTACAACTGCAAGGTCATCACCCACACCTTTGGGGATATCCAGCGATCGCTCCACCTTTGCTTCCAGGGTGAGGCCCTTCTTGTGGGCCTTGGGAGGGGTGATGGTGACGCTCACCATATCACCGGTGCGTGCATCACCCTCGCTTCCGAGCGGGATGATGATCGTATACGGCATCTGCCTGACGGGCTCAAGGAGGCCGAACTTGCGCATCCGTACATACCTCCCGCTTATGGTGAGGCGGGTGCGTTGGATGATGGAGGCGACCTTGCCCCGCAAACCTTTGCGGTCGCGCCATACACTCACCCCCACCAGGTCGCCGTCAAGGGCGCCGTTCAACCCTTCAGGGGGGATGAAGACGCCTTCATCCAGATCCTTCGAATCCACAAAGGCATAGCCCTTGGGGTTCCATGCCAGCCTGCCGGTAATCGCCTTTTTTCTTCTCTTGTCCATCTTGGAAAATCCTACCATTGCGCATCGATAGCATGGAATGATAGAGCGTTAACAGGTCTAAAAAAGTATTAAGGACCCTAAAAGACATGGAAATACAACTGAAAAAGAGACGTATCTACGGCCCTGATGTGCACCTGATCCACCGGGACGGCACGGCCTTGGTGGAAAAGACATACCGAAGGAGGCCATGGATTGTTAAAAAGACAGGCACTCTGCTGGTGCGTTGGGAGGCATATATCTATTCCAAACTGGGGGGCGTCACCGGCATCCCCGAGGTGGTCGTAAGCCCTGACCCCTACACCATCACCACGAGCTTCATGGGCGGGCACAACCTGATGAGAATGAGAGGGATCTTGAAACCCGATGAGGCCTATTTCAAGCGTCTTGAGGAACTCATCAAGGCGGTCCATGAGAAAGGCGTCATACACCTCGATATGCGCAACCGCCGGAACTATGGAATGGATGAAGAGGGAATGCCCTATCTCGTTGACTTTGCCACCAGCATCTACACACCCTTCAAGGGACCTTTGTGGAGGCTGTTGTGCAGGATCGACTGGATGGGATATCTGAAGGTAAAGGCCAAGATAGACCTGAGTATGCTCTCGCATGAGGAGAACCGGCAGCATAACCTTGGGAATACCTTAAGCCGCCTGTGGTTCCCCTCGAAGATTACCCCCTTTTTCAGGCGCTTATTTCGTCGGATTTTCCGTTGAACCATGAAGCATACGGAGCGATTCCTCCATCTGCCTGATCTGCGACTTCAATGAGCGCATACGCATATAATGAGATGCATGCCGGGGAAGCTCTATTACGATGATGGGCACCATGCCGGCTGCAAAGAAGATGATCATGAGCGTCCAGAGCTGGAGCGGCACCATGAGCCGGTAGCCGAGGAATGAAAGGGCAAAGCCCTGCGTATTGTTCACACAAAAGGTGATCACGACAAGAAGCATCGCTATGGTAAATACGATTCTTAAGTATTGCATGGTAACCCTATACACTCATACAGACAGTAAAATCAATCGTTATACCCAGAGAGCGATACCCTAAGGTTCGGATGAATACATGCCTTCACATAAAATGGGGTTGAAATTTTTCAAGACCCCATATATATACCCCTCTTTGTGTCTCTTGTTGACTTCCAGGCCATGAAGGGAGCCGTGAATGCCTAAGATACGATCCTTTCGGGGAATCAGATATAACCCTGAACAACTCGATCTGGCTAATGCCATCTGCCCCCCTTATGACATTATTCCCCCTCACCAGATTGATGAATATTATAATAAGTCTCCCTACAACGCCGTGAGGCTTGTCCTCGGCAAGCAGTTTCCCAAGGACAACAAGGACGACAACCGCTACACAAGGGCACGGGACCTGTTCAAGCAATGGCTCAAGGGCGGCATTCTCATCCAGGATAAAAAGCCGGCGCTGTATTACCACGAGCATACCTACACCATTGCCGAGAAAACATCGGTAAGAAGGGGCTTGATCGCATCGGTCCGCATGGACGAAGACGAAAAGAAGAACATCCGGCCCCACGAACATACCCTGAAGAGCCCCAAACTCGACCGGCTTCGCCTCATGAGCGAGGTGAGAACGAATTTCAGCTCGATCCTCGGCGTCTACTCGGACTCGAAAAAGACCGTTGAGACACAGATCAGGGCCAGGCTCGGGACGCCCCAGATTGAATTCTCGATAAAGGATGAGAATCACAAGCTATGGATCATCAATGATCCGGCCACGATTGAAAAGGTAGCCAAGACAACGCTCAATAAGAAGGTCCTCATAGCGGACGGCCAGCACCGCTACGAGACCGCCAAGGTATACAGGGACCGCATGAGGGCGGCCACCCGCAAGACTGACGGAAATCAGAACTTCGACTATATCCAAATGTATCTCATCAATATGGAAGAAGGGATCAAGATTCTGCCTATGCACCGCATCATCATCGATAGTATGGGTGTAGGGCTGGTCGATCTGGAATACCGGATCAAAGAGATCTTCAACATGGTTCCCTATGATAACCGAAAGGCATTTCTTGCTGCATTGAACAAGAGCGGGAAGGGCAGCATAGGGCTCTATGTGAAGGGTATACCCAGGTTCTATCTCCTGCAGCTGGCTTCAGATTCGGAGTTGGAAAAGTACCTGCCGGCAGGCACGCACCCTTTGCTGAAAAGCCATGACGTGACGATCCTTCATGAGTGCATTATCGACCCTATTTTAGGCATCGGCACGAATATGGAAAACAAGCGTATCATGTTCACGAGCAAGGCCGAGGAGGCCCTTGATATGGTCACAAAAGAACAGGCCGATATCACCTTTCTCCTCAATCCGCCCACTATGGATGATGTGATGGAGATTGCAGAGGCGGGTTTAAGGATGCCCCATAACTCCACCTACTTTTATCCGAAAACCCCTACGGGCCTTGTTTTCCATTCCCTGGAATGAGCCTAAAAAAATACGCATTAAGTCTCTTTCCTATCGAGACTGATAGTCATGGTCACGGGCTGATGCTGAAATTTTTTTAATCTTTCTTAGATAGTGATATAAAGGATATACACATAAAGGCTATGCAGATCGCCCGCAAGATTTTCATGGAGGCAACCAGGGGGGGAGGGGAGCTTTGATCCTGAATTGAAATCCATCATAACGCGAGCATAACGCGAGGGATCATACGGGCAATTGCCCGGAGTTATTTTACGGGCATACTGAAGAAGTCACCGCCTGAATTCGCAGTCGGCATAATGGAGGAATTTTTTAGGGAGGTTATCACAGTGAGGAAGACAAGGTATTTAATCGCGATTGGTTTATTCTTCATGGGTGTAATTAGCGCGCATGCATCCGATTACCTGACGCTTGAAGATTCGATCAAGATGGCCGTTGAGCGTAACCCCAGCGTGAAGGCTCAGGACCAGGACGTTCTCGGGAAGGATATGGACAAAAGGGCCCAATTCTCCAAGATGCTCCCTTCGTTGGACGCCACATACGGGTATACGAGATTTAGCCAGCTTGAGGTGTTGCCATTTCCTCCGCCAATAGGCCCGCTCCCCTACAACCAGAAGGGGAATTACGATTGGGATATCGAGGCCAAGCAGGTGCTCTTTGCCGGGGGGGCCTTATACAACAGCTACCTTATCGCCAAAAACGATCAGTTTTCTGCTGAGATCGATCGGGAGAAATTTGTACGCGACCTCAAGCTTATGGTCATTGATGCTTATTACGGAGTTATCAAGGCCAGACAGCAACAGGAAGTGGCCAAGAGCAATGTATCTTCTGTCAAAAGCCATCTTGATGTAGCCACTGCCTTCTTCAACGAGGGCATGATTCCCAAAAATGACTTGTTGGAAGCACAGGTACGATATGCAGAAAGTGAGCAACTCATGATCACCGCTGAAAATGCAGTGAAAATTGCAGAATCTAACATGAATATCCTCCTGCAAAGGAACCTTATGGAAGATGTAAATATAGATTCGGAGATACCCGTAAACAATCTGGAAATCTCCTTTGACCAATCCCTTGCCACTGCTATGGTAAATAGGCAGGAGATCAAGACCGCGCAGCTCCAGGTAGACAATTCCGCCAAGGGGATTAAAATTGCAAAATCTACATTCATGCCGAGTGTGGTTGCGACATATAGCTATGAGAATAATGCAGGGTATGAGCCAACCCTCAAATATGACACATGGATAGCCGAGGTCGGGCTAACCTGGAATCTTTTTTCAGGAGGCTCAAGTTATTGGAATTACAACAAGTCCCAGTATATGAACGCCAAGGCAGGGTATCTGCTTGAAAGCCTGAAAAACCAGGTTACCCTCGAGGTCAAGAACTCCTACCTCTACATAGAAGAAGCCCGGGCCCGTTTGCAGGTGGCCGAGAAGGCCATTGCTCAGGCGGAAGAATTCGCACGGATAGAAAAAGACAGTTACAACCTCCAGGCAGCGACCACGGATGATGTGCTCAGGGCGCAAACTTTGTTGGTTAGTGCGAAAAACAACTACATAGTGGCGCGGGCCGATCACGCCAGAGCCATGGCTGCCCTGCGTGCATCTATGGGTACCCTGTAGAAGATAGTTTCATCACATGGGGAAAACGCATGTTGAAAGGATTCGTGTGCGTCTCAAATCCACTTCAACACGCCTATGAATATGATGAGGCAGGCAAGATCGAACCCCAGGATGGTGCCGACGGTGATGGCCTTGGCCTTGATGGTCTTCATGTCATAGACCCAGTAGGCCACCAGGAAGAAATAGAAGTACCCGGCAATCCAGATGAGCCATGGCGCCCTGGCATTCCACCAGGAGTAATCCCATGTCAGAGCGCCTATGGAGTTAAGGATAATCTCCACAATGACGGACAGGGTTGTGAAGGCGCATATGAAGAACC
>Ga0326728_10011189_pt1 | contig 20620 bp, 15 predicted proteins | sample MB3enrmetagenome_FD_207602 | JGI IMG/M metagenome (GOLD analysis project Ga0326728, IMG submission 207602) | Lab enriched peat soil microbial communities from McLean, Ithaca, NY, United States - MB31MN | ecosystem: Environmental > Terrestrial > Soil > Wetlands > Peat | place: USA: New York... | reverse complement strand
GTTCTCCCCTTAAAATGACGCGACCGGAAGCCGAATCACATCCGGCCAGTGCTCCCAAACCCACACCTTCATCGAAGACACCGACTCCGACCAACCAACAAAGCAATAGCAATATGGAAAGCACGGAAATTCACGAACGGCTGCGCCAAAGCACCGCGGCATTAGCCAACTTGGAGCAGGAATCCGCGGAACGAGCGCGTATAGAATCGCAATGGCGCGAACAATTGAACGCGGCCAAGGCGCTGATCGGACAAACAGAAAGTGTTCTCAAGGAAAAGGAAGCCCGATGCAGCCAGTTGGAGAGAGAGTTGGCCGGATTACAGCAGATGCGGGATGAACTTCAGAACAAGTTCACAACCGAACAGCAAGTGGCCGCGAAATCGCAACAGGAAATCAGGGAAATCAAGGCCAATCTGGAAAAACAATCGGCGGAGCGGGCGCGTTTGGAATCGGAATGGCGCGAACAATTGAACGCCGCGAAGGCGGCGACCGGTCAAACCGAAAACGCCCTGAAGGAAAAAACGGCTCAGTGCGGCCAGTTGGAAAAGGAATTGACCGGGTTGCGGCAGGTGCGCGACGAACTTCAGAACAAGTTCGCGGCCGAGCAACAGGCGGTGGTGAAGGCCCAACACGAAATCAAGGAACTCCAGGCCGATCTGGGAAAACAGGCGGCGGAGCGGATGCGGATGGAATCGGACTTGCGCGAGCAATTGAACGCGGCGAAGACGGCGGCCAGCCGGACGGAAACCGCCCTCAAGGAAAAAGAAACCCGCTGCGGCCAATTGGAAAAGGAATTGGGTGGATTACGTCAGGTCCATAACGAACTGCAGAACAAATTTTCGGCCGAGCAACAGGCCGTTTCGAAGTCGCAACAGGAAATCAAGGAACTCCATGAGCGCCAACGCCAAAGCGCCGCGGAATTGGAACGCGCGAAGACCGCCCTGGAACAACAGTCCGCCGAGCGGACGCGTCTGGAATCAGAATGGCGCGAGCAATTGAAGGCGGCGAAGACGGCGGTCGGTCAAACCGAAAACGCCCTGAAGGAAAAAACGGCTCAGTGCGGCCAATTGGAAAAGGAGTTGACCGGATTGCAACAGTTGCGCGATGAACTTCTGAAAAAGTTTGCGGTCGAACAACAGGCGGTGGCGAAATCCCAGCAGGAGATTAAGGAATTTCAGGAACGCCTGCGTCAGAGTGGTGCTGAACTGGAGCGTGCCAAGAACGCTTGGGAACAGGAATCTGCCAAACGGGCACGGTTGGAATCGGATTATAAAACCCTGGCGGACGCCAAGGAGGCGTTGGATTTGGAATTGCGCGGCTTGCGCGAGCGCCAGGCGGCGCGTGAAGCCGAATTGCAGGACAGGCAAAGGAAACTGGCCGAAAGCTTGCGCGAGAGCATTCAACTTTTACAGTCGAGGCTGCAACAGGCTGAAAACTTTAACGGTGATCCCCGAGAAGTTTCCCATAGGAAAACCCCATCGCGCTGAGCGGACTTCCCCCACATCTTTCTCTGGGCACAACGGAACGTGACTGGCTCCGGCAAACGCCTTTGCCGGAGAACTTTTGCGAACGAGCTTGCCAGCAACACCTATTCATGTGAAATACATGCCCCAAGAAACACGGCGGATTAAAGTGGATGCGGGTCGGGCACGCCTGTTTTTGACAAGTCGTTCATAACCAACAACGTCCCCGTAGCTCAAATGGATAGAGCAGCGGTTTCCTAAACAAAATCAAGCGGTTTCAAGATATTTTTTACCAGCTTTGATTCTCGTATAATCACATTGATTTTATTGAATATTATTAACTTTTTGGCAGCGCGATTTCACACGTGTCCTTTAGCTTTGATATGATACTTTTTGCCCTAAAAAACCAAAGTGGTATCAAATGCGGTATCAGATTTTGCTGCCTTTTTTAAGATGAATTTTAGATGGCGCGCCACTTTAATCAACGCACCAGCGGAGACAGTATCTGAAATTGAAAGCTCCGGCTTGCGGCGGGCCGCAAAAAAACTAGCGGCGATTTGCAGGTTCACTGCCGGTCGTTTGCAGGCTTCGTTCAGGGCATTGGCTAGGCGCCGGGCGGTTCGGGCGTCGGTGGTTTCGAGGTTCTGCCGTTTCTTGGTGAGGGTGTCGGGGAAAGGTGTTTCATTAGATTTCAGACTCTCGTTTTAAGCAACTCGCTTTTTCATTTCCCGCTCGCGCAGCCAGCAGAAAATTACCGGCGTCACAATCAGGATGCACGCGAGGCTGCTCAACATGCCGCCGATAACCGGCGTCGCCAGCGGCTTCATTACCTCCGCGCCAGTGCGCTGGCTCCACAAAATCGGCAGCAGGCTGGCAACGATGGTCGCCACCGTCATCACCTTCGGGCGCAGCCGCAGTCGTGCGCCGTCCTTCACCGCCTGGATCAAATCAGCGTGGGAAAAATCTGCGCCACGCTCGGCCATTTTCTTTTTCACCGCCTCGTCCAGATACACGACCATCACAACGCCAGTCTGGATGGCCGTTCCGAACAGCGCGATGTAACCGACCCATACAGCCACGCTGAAGTTATAGCCAAGCAGCCATTGCAGGAACACGCCGCCGGTGAGTGCGAATGGCACCGCAAGGATGACGTGCGCCGCCTCCTTTGCGCTGTGATAAACGATGTAGAGCAGCAGGAAAATGACGAACAGCGCCGCCGGCACGATGACTTGCAGGGTCTTTTGCGCGCGAATCTGGTTTTCGTATTGGCCGCTCCATTCAATCGTCATGCCGGGCGGCAGGGAAATCTCCTTCGCGAGGCGCGCCTGTGTTTCCTTCACGAAACCACCGAGGTCGCGGCCCTCGACGTTCGCCTGCACGAACACGCGCAGACGCCCGTTCTCGCTGTTGATTTCGCTCGGCCCGATTTCGCGGTGAATCGTAGCGACTTGTCCGAGCGGAACCCGGTCACCCGCCGGTGTCGGCACAAGAATATCGCCGAGGCGTTCGATGTCGTCGCGTTCGCTGCGTTGCAAGCGGACTTGAATCGGAATCCGCTCGCGTCCGGCAATCGCGGTGGACACATTGTCGCCGCCGATGCCGCCTTCCACCAAATCCAGAACGTCCTGTGCGCGCAGGCCGTAACGCGCCATCGCCGCGCGGTCCACTTCAATGTCGAGATACGGTTTGCCTTCCGTGCGCGACGCGGCCACGCCGACCGCGCCGGGAATCTGCCGGACGCCGCGCTCGACCTCGAACGCCTTCTTTTGCAAATCGTCCAGGTTGTCGCCGAGAATCTTGATGCCGACCTGCGCGCGGATGCCGGTGCTGATCATCAGGATGCGGTTTTCAATCGGTTGCAAAAATCCGGGCACGTAGCCGGGCATCTGTGACAATTTTTCCTCCAGCTCGGCGACGAGTTTTTCCTTCGTCATGCCCGGACGCCATTGTGTTTCGGGCTTGAGCATGATGGTGGTCTCGATCATTTCGATGGGCGCGGGATCGGTGGCGGTCTCGGAACGGCCTAACTTGCCGCCAACGCTCGCGACTTCGGGTGTTTGGCTGATGACCTGGTCCTGCCAAGCCATGATGCGTTTCACTTCCGTGAGCGATGTGCTGGGCAGCAGCACCGGCATGAACAGCAGGCTGCCTTCGTTCAGCGTTGGCATGAATTCGCTGCCCATGCCGCGCGGGAGCTTTGCCGCGAGTTGCGGGCTGCGGGTTGCGAGCTTTTCAATAAGCAGGCGCGGAACGCCGAAAGCCAGAACCAGCGCGGCAGCAACCAAAATCAGCGCAATGCCGAGCACGGTTTTGCGGAAGCGCAAAGCCCAATCCAAAATCGGATTGTAAATCGCCAGCAGGATTTTCATCAGCGGATTTGAATCCTCGGAACGGAATGGGCCGCGAACAAAAGTCGCGCACAGCGCCGGCACAAGCGTCACGGCCAGCAACGTCGAACCGGCCATCGCAAAAGTTTTGGTGAATGCGAGCGGATGAAACAGCTTTCCTTCCTGCCCGCTTAATGCGAACACCGGCACGAACGCGAGAATGATGATGACCATCGCAAAGAAAATCGGGCGTCCCACCTGTTGCGCCGCCTCCAGAATTACTTGAAACGACTCGGCCTTGTTCAGCCGCGCGCCCTTCTTTTTCTCGGCCAGTTCGCAATGGCGGATGGCGTTTTCGGCCATGACGATACCCGCGTCCACCAGCACACCGATGGCGATGGCGATGCCGGAGAGCGACATGATGTTCGACGTGATGCCGAACTGGTTCATCAGGATGAATGAAACGAGAATAGAGAGCGGCAGCGGCAGCGTAACAATGAGGATGCTGCGGAAATGGAACAGAAAAAGAATGATGACAATCGTGACGAGCACGGCTTCCTCGGTCAGCGCGTGCTTGAGCGTGTCAAGCGTGCGGTCAATCAGTTCACTGCGGTCGTAAAAAGATTTGATGCTGACGCCCGACGGCAGGCTCGGCGAGATTTGCGCGATCTTGGCCTTCACGTCACGGATAACCTGCATCGCGTTTTCGCCGGTGCGCATGACGACGATGCCGCCAACGGCTTCGTGCCCGTCAATGTCAAGCGCGCCGCGCCGGAAATCACCGCCGACCTGTACCGTCGCCACGTCCTTGAGATAAACCGGCACGCCGTTGTTCAGCGATAGGACGATGTTTTCCAAGTCCGCGTTGGAATTGACCAACCCGACACCGCGCACAACGAATTCCATTCCGTTTTCTTCAATCACCTTGCCGCCGACGTTCAAATTGCTCTGATGCACGGCGTCCATGACCATTTGCAGCGTCACATTCATTGCGCGCATCCGCAGTGACGACACTTCGATCTGATATTGCCGCACAAAACCGCCGATGCTCGCGACTTCCGCGACGCCGGGAACAGCGTTGAGTTGATAACGCACGAACCAGTCCTGAATTGAGCGCAAGCGGCCGAGGTCGTAACCGCCATCCGGTGCGAGCTTCGGGTCAACGGCGAGGTAATACTGGTAAACCCAGCCGAGGCCGGTCGCATCCGGGCCGAGCTGCGGTTCGACGCCGGCGGGCAGAACGTCGCCGAGATAATTCAGCCGCTCAAGGACACGCGACCTTGCGAAATAATTGTCAATCTTGTCGTCAAAAATGATGGTGATAAGCGAGAAGCCGAACATTGAGTTGGCGCGGACGGTCTTTACGCCAGCAAGCCCCTGCAAATTTACCGAGAGCGGATACGTGACCTGGTCCTCGACTTCCTGCGGGCTGCGCCCCGGCCAGTCCGCGAAAACGACGACTTGGTTCTCACTCAAGTCGGGGATCGCGTCCACCGGCGTTTGATAAACGGCGCGGATACCGAAGCCGATGAGCAGCGTCACGCCGCAAAAGACCAGGAAGCGGTTGCGCAGCGACCATTCGATGATGCGGTTGATCATAGTAATGAGGGTTAATTATCGCTGCTTTGGGAAATATGCGCTTCGGCGTCAATCAACAGGTTGCCGGAGGTGACGACTTTTTCGCCTTCCTTCAAGCCATCGAGCACTTCAGCAAATTCATCGCCAACGCGGCCCAACTTCACCTTGCGCTGCTCGTAATAACCGTTCCCTTCGTCCACATAAACGACCGACTGCAATCCGGGCTGAAGCACTGCGTTGCGCGGCACGGTGAGCACGTCCGGCACGTTCACAATAACGCGGCCTTCTGCATAAAAACCGTCGAAAGGCCGCCAGAGCTTGATGCCTTCGACATGGGCCAGATTTTCCGACAACGTCGCGCGTACCTGAATGCCGTGCGTTTGGTCGTTCCGGTTCGGGTCGAGAAACATCGTGTCAATGTGCGTGATGCTGGCCGTGTAAATTTTCCCTGACAGGGCGGGAATGGTGACTTCAACCTTCTGCCCGACATCAAGCCAGACGAAATCGCGTTCGTAGGCGTTGAAGACGAAATAAGTCGGATGGCCGTCCATTTCAATCGCACCGGCGACCCGCAATGAGTGGACAATCTGCCGCCGCTCCACCGTCGCGGTCTGAACATTGGCGACGTTTACGCTATCGGCGTTGAGCTTGAGGCCGAAGCCGGTGTTGGTGCTCTCGGCGCTTTCATAGACCGGCGTCATGTCCATCCCCATGCTGTCTTTGGCCGGGGTGGCGCTGGTTTCTTTCGGATTCATTGAGGACTGGTAGAATTTGATTTTGCGCGTGCCGGATGGATTGGGCGTTCCATTCTCATCCGCATAGACCGGCACCAAGTCCATGCCGCAAATCGGGCATTTGCCCGGCTTGTCCGATTTGATCCAGGGATGCATCGGGCTTTGGTAATAAAGAATCTTGCGACCGGTGGCGGTGGCGGGAGCGGTAGCCATTGGCGCAGGGTGATGTGGTGCAAGCCAGCCAGCGGTTCCGCCAAGTGCGGCAGCCAGAACAGCGATCAAAATCAATTTTGTCTTCATAAATTTGCAGTTGTTTTCATTTCAGTCACCGCCGTTTGTGCGCAGCGGAAAAATTTGGGGCCAATCACGGGCACAAAAATTCCGTGAAGCTAGAAAGAACGACCGAAGCGCGCCGGCCCAAGGCACACTCCAGGCGTGGAAGCGGGAAAATCAGATGAGTCGGGTGCAGTTCCGCGCGTAAAGCGGACTGCCCTTCACCACAAATGAGATTGGAGTGGCAGAAGAAAGTAGGGAGATTGCGGCGTCGGGCAAAACCCAAATCAACGCAGTAGGCGCAAGGGTCAAAAGCTGACTTTGGTTCGGAGCCGGAACCGGAGCCGCAGGAACAGGCTGCGACTCCGGGGAAGCTGGCGCAGCGCAACACGCCTTGCCGCAATGGCAGGAACCAGGTACGACACGCCCGACGCTGGTCGCCGGTGCTTGCGCAAGGACAGGCGTCCAAGCCAGCAACAGGCTGCAAACAATGGCCAGCGTCGTTTTCACGTTTTGACTATCATCCAGCGGGCCAAAAGAATCTCGCCTGTTTTTGGCTTCTTCTTGTCAATTATTGGTGTCCTTGGCCTTTGCCTTGGCTTCGGCATCACGAATGATCTTCATGTACTTATCCGGGTTCTTGATAAATTTTGGTTTACAATCCGGGCAGCAAAATTTGACCTCCTGCCCTTGGTACACAAACTCGATGGGTGGTCCCATGTCACCGCCAAGTTTGTCACCGGACACGACGCAAGTGTCGAGCGGATACGGAATGGGCTTGATGGAACTGGCGAAACTCGGGGAATTCGTGTTACCAGCGCGTGCGTTGAATTCAATGACTGCAAATGCCGTGGCCACGATCAACCCGCTGATTGCGAGTCGGCTGATACGATTGAATTGTTTCATAATGCTTGTTGTCTGGTTGTTCAAGTTTATCGCCCGCAGTGGGCATCCCATTGGTTTTACACCGCCACTGGCAAAAACACGTAAGTTTTATCCAGTCCTCCTGCTAAGGGCTGTTCATAATTAGCAGATTTCAAACCGTATTCAAGTTGTGGCAAAACTATTAATTTCCCGAAAATATTTTGCGGGATTAATCAGTTGGCGGTGTATTGCAAATACAACCATTCGGTGGCGCAATGAAGCGCCACCCAAAACAGAAAGAAAAATGAAAACACGAATCCTCCTTGCTACCATCGGCGTGGCCGCTCTGGCCGCGATAACCATCAATGCCACTGCCAGTGACGCACTGCTTTCACCCCGCGCCGCAGGCAACCAAATCAAGTACGCTTCCAGCACGGCGAACGATGTGAATCTTGTGACTGCCAGCGCGGCCACCGTTTCGCCGCGTGCCACGGGCAACCAGTTTGCCACCATTGCCAGCACGTCGAAAGAGGTGAATCCCGCATCCCTGTGCAGTCATTATATGACCGGCAGCAGCCCGAAGGCGATCCAAGCCTGCGCTGCGAATTCCACGGCGGCGATGCCCTGCTGCGCCGTTGCGACAACGAAGTAAAACCGGTTGTCAGCCGAATTGTGTCGGCAAAACGAAAACGGTAAATTGCGGGCGGCAGACAAAATTTTCCGCCGCCCAAAACCGATGAAAGAAAACATGAATCCTGACGACAAAGAATTCCGCGAAGTCCTGCGCACGGCGCGCCTGTCGCCTTCGTTGCCGCCGCGCTTCCAGGAAAATGTCTGGCGGCGGATCGAAGACGCCGATGCGCCGGTAAAATCCGACTCCTGGCTGGACGCACTTGCCGTGCTGGTATTGCGACCGCGATTCGCATACGCCACGGTCGCCGCGCTGGTGTTGGCGGGCGTTTTGCTGGGAACCTATCAAGGCGCGCAAACCGCAAGACAAAACGAGCAGGCACGCTACATCGCTCTGGTCGCGCCAAATCCACTGCGCTAACGCATGAACCGTTCGCTCGCCATTTTGCTAGGCGTGCTGGCTTTGGGCGCAGTGATTTTCGCCGGCTCCTACTTCGCCGGTCAACGTGCGTGCCTGATGACGCGTTCGGCGGACGATTTGAGCTGGCTGCGCGATGAATTTCATTTGAGCGACGTTGAAATGGCGCGCGTCCGGCAGCTTCACGAGGGTTATATGCCCAAATGCGCCGAAATGTGCGCGAGGATCGCCGCCAAGAAGCTTGAAGTCGAGACGGCACTGGCCGGTGGCACGAACATCACCGCCGAGGCGCAAAAAAAATTGATAGAACTCGGCGAGTTGCGCGCACAGTGCCAAGCGCAGATGCTCCAACATTTTGTCGAAGTCAGCCAGGCCATGCCGCCGGAACAGGGCCAACGCTACCTCGCCGAAATGCAAAAAGTCACCCTCAGTTCCCACGAGGAAATTGAGCAATCCATGTCCGATTCCGCCGGTCAAACGCATGGGCACAATTGACACCGACGCCCGCGACCGGGCCGACATGGAACGCCTGATCGCCGGCCAGGACACGGCGCTCAACGATTTGATGGAACGCTACGCCACGCCGGTGTTCCATTTTCTCTGCCGCATGGTCAGCAACGAGGACGACGCGAACGATCTGGCGCAGGAAACCTTCGTCCGCGTTTTCAAATCGCGCGACAGTTTTCGCACAGAACAAAAATTTTCCACTTGGCTGTTTACCATTGCCTCAAACCTCGCGCGGAATCATTTCCGCTGGCGTTCGCGGCATCCGAACATTTCGCTCGAAAGCGAAAATGCAGAAACAGAACAGTCGCTTGGCAGCACGCTTTCGCCAGACAATCCCGCCCCGAACGAACAGGCGCTAGCCGGTGAACGCGCCGAAGCAGTGCGCGTGGCAGTAAAAAATTTACCCGAAGATTTGCGCGAAGCGATTGTGCTGTGCGAATGGGAGGAACGTAGCGTGGCGGAGGCGGCGGCGATTCTTAATGCCACACCGAAAGCCGTTGAGTCGCGACTGTATCGCGCCCGGCAAATTCTCCGTGAAAATTTAAAAGTGTGGCTTTAGATGGACGACCGCACCGGACGCAACGCGACCACACATAGCGGATTCACAGTAATTGGCATTGTTGACTTGCTTGAACAAGCTGTAATTCACGGGCTTATCGAATTGTCGCAAGTGATGGATCGGCTTTGCCAAATCAATCTTTGCCTTGACCCGAATTGATTCATACCGTTATCAAACTGGAGAAAATCCGAAAGCAAACACACAGTTCAGTCGTGAACGGTATCAAATGAGTATCGGATAAAGACTATAAAAACGCAGACACGAACTGGATGGATGATAGATTCAAGGAACGCATGGTGCTCCCGCCCGGAATTGAACCGGGATCAGCCGCTTAGGAGGCGGCGGCTCTATCCATTTGAGCTACGGGGGCAAAATAGCCTGGCAAAAAACAGGATTTCACCTGTGTTTATCAACTTTTTCTGCCCAACCCGAACAGCATTACCAGTTGAAAAAAAGAGTGTCAAATGAAGTATCAGATTTTGCTAACGTATGCCCGCTTTTGCTATTGTTAACTATGATGCGCTTTTGTTTCCTAAACCGCGTATCCCAGTTCAATTCCGGGCGGGGACGCCATTTCAGCGCCGCCAGACAAAACACTGTCGTGCTTGAATACTTTTGCTGGCAACTGGTCGAATTAAACGGAGTTATATGTTATGGTGCAGACGACAACAGACCACCACATGAAAAAAACAATTTCCCTTAAATTCATTTTGAGTTTGGCAATCCTGACGTGCGTATTGATTGGCGATCACTCAGCGCAAAACTCCTATGCCCAGACACAGCCCGTTCCACCGCCGGGCACCACTCTTGTCTCACCTTCCGCCGACAATGGCCCAACTACCGGCACGCTGCCGCCGGACATTGATCCGAACAGCGCGCTCGCACAAGTCATCCGATTACTGCAGGCCGGTGTGGAGCAAAGTGTGATTTTGACGTACATCAGCAACTCCGCCAGCCTGTTCAATCTCAACGCGGACGACATTATTTACCTGAACGACCTGGGTGCACCGGCGGAAATCGCTAATGCGATGATGCAGCGCGACCAGCAATTACAGCAAATAGGCGTTGCGGTGGGCGCCCAGACAACGCCGCCGGCTGAGACAACGGAAACCACGGCGACGCAACCCGCCGAAGTCACGGTTAACTATTTCTACGACACGCTCGCGCCGTATGGCGCGTGGGTGGACATCGAAGGTTACGGCTGGTGTTGGCGGCCGACGATTGTGATTTATGACGCCGGCTGGCAACCCTATTGTAACAATGGACATTGGGTCTACTCCGATCACGGCTGGTATTGGGTTTCCGGTTATTCCTGGGGCTGGGCGGCATTCCACTATGGCCGCTGGTTTCACAATCCGCGCTACGGGTGGTGCTGGTGGCCGGACACGACCTGGGCACCGTCCTGGGTGTGTTGGCGTTACAACCAGGATTATTGCGGCTGGGCGCCATTGCCGCCCCATGCGGTCTACCAGTCCGGCGTCGGGTTCTTTTATGACGGCCACAAAGTGAGTGCCGGGTTCACCTTCGGTTTGAGCGCCGGTGCCTTCACCTTTGTGGCAACGCGGGATTTCTGTGACCTCCAGCCATGGCGCCATCGTCTCGGAGACAAGGACGTGGCACACATTTATGATCACACCACGTTCATCTACGACTTTGACTTTGACCGTCACGACCAAACAATCGTCAACTCCGGCATTCCGCCGCACGACATCACCGCTGTCACCAGACAGGAGATTCATCCGGTCACCATTCAGGCCGGGAATGGGAGCGTTGCGTGGGGCGGTCGGCATGAACAATTTGAGCACAATGGCAACACGCTGATTGTGAACCGTCCGCATTTCGTCGGCTCCCCCGTTCTGTCCCCGCATGCGGGAAATCCGGCACCAAACAATCCTCCGCGCCAGGACATAAACCCAAATTTGCATCCGAATTTCAATCGAACCCTACCCCGAATGCCACAGACCCAGCAGCTAGGAGTTTTGCACACCAATCCGTCTAATCCGCAGGCACCCAATAATGCAGTCACCACACCGCCTCGAAATTACTCAACCTGGCCGGCTCAAAATCAGAAGCCGAATTACAATTACAACAACTCCGGCAACCGGATTTTGACTCCCCGCGCGCTGGGCGCTCAACAACAATTGCCCCATGGCACCACCTATAACTCTCAATCGCGGGGCAACACCATGGGGCAACAACCTTTCTTCAATTCTTCCACCGCCAATTATCATACGCCGCCTGCGAATGAATCGCAGTACAACAACCAGAACTTCAACCGTTCCGAGTCATCACAGCAGGTGGTCCAGCCGCACGAGTCATCCCGATCATCTTCGTCATCGTCGCAGTCGTCTGGTAATCAGGGTCAAAACAAAGGCAACAACCAAAACGGACATTAAGGTTTTGCCGCTTTGATCCGCAAACGCACCCGACACACCACAAGGCTTTTTGCTTTCACATCCTTTCCACGGCAGGCAAAATGCGCGCGTGGGCATCACCCGGCGGCAATACGAACAAATGCAGCAGCGTCTTGGCGGCGCGACCACCCGCGCAGCGGCGCCTGTCTTTGTGAACCGCCTGCCGGCGCCGGCCGCCACGCACCGCGTGATTCTCGGTGTGGACCCGTCGCTGCGCGGCACCGGCTACGGCGTCATCCGTTTGGCCAAACCACACCCGGTCGCGCTCAGCCACGGCACGATTTCCTGCCCGCCTAACTGGGAACGTTCCCGCTGCCTCGTCAAAATTTCGCAGACGCTTCGCGACGTGCTGCGCGAACACCAGCCGACCGTCTGTGTCGTCGAAGGACTTTTTTACGCGCAAAACCTTCAAACGGCCATCCTGATGGGCGAAGCGCGTGGTGCGGCACTCGCAACCATCGCCGAAGCCGGGCTGGAAATTTTTGAAATCGCCCCGCGCAAGGTAAAGCAGGCCGTCGTCGGCTATGGCGCGGCGCAAAAATCCGCCGTCGCCAAAATGGTCCAGCGCCTGTTGAACCTGTCCAAGCCACCCGCGCCCGATGCCGCCGACGCCTTGGCGCTGGCACTGGCCCACGCGCAGGAAAACAGTCGTTACAACCTTCTGCCGCTGAAGCGAATATGATATATGCATACAGTTAAGTTGTTTTCCATTTCTATCAGCCCAATGATGATTGCCATTGTGATTGTCGTAGTAATCGTTATTGGCTTGTTCTGGTCTTCCCGACGCGGCAAAAAATGAAATGATTACTTTCCTCCACGGCAAACTGGTCGAGGCATTGCCCACGCAGGTGATCATTAACGTCAATGGCGTCGGCTACGAAGTTCTGATTCCGCTGTCGTCCTTCGACAAGCTGCCGCCACCCGGCCAGGACGTGAAACTGCTCACGCAACTCGTCATCCGCGAGGATGCGCATACACTCTACGGTTTTATGACCACGGCGGAGCGCGATTTGTTCCGGCTGCTCGTTAATACCGTTTCCGGCATCGGTCCCAAAACCGCGTTGAACATCCTGAGCGGCATGAACCCGGTCGCGTTTCGCGGCGCGGTGGCCGGCGGCGATGTGAAATCGCTTTCACAGATTTCCGGTGTTGGCAAGAAAACCGCCGAACGCATCGTCGTCGAGCTGCGCGACAAAATCGGCGCGGCGGGCGCGTGGGAGGCTGTCAGCGCCAAACACGCGCTTTCGCCCGACGACCAGAAAGTCAACGACGCCGTGCTCGCGCTGATGGCGCTCGGTTTCAAACAGGTCGCGGCACACGACGCCGTCCGCGCCGCGCAAACGATGCTTGGCGCGAAGGCAACGGTGGAAGAGCTCGTGCGCGCGTGTCTTAAAAAAGGAGCGTGATGGACGCCGCCAATTCGCAGCCATCGGCGCCCGCCACCCACCGCCAGCGCCGGAAATCCGGCGTGATTGTCCCGAATTCACCCAAATGGCACCAACGGCTCGGCGCCTGGATCATTTGGGCCGCGTTACGCTTGATTGCGGCGACCCTGCGCTATCGCATCAACGATCCGTACGGATTCACAGCGCGGAAGGATTGTGAACCGGTAATTTACTGCATCTGGCACAATCGCCTCGCACTTTCGATGAAATTATATTTCACCTTCGGGCGCCGGTATCATCAGACTGCCGGGCTGGCCGGTTTGGTGAGCGCCAGCCGGGACGGCGCGTTCCTTGCGGCAATTCTCGAACGTTTCGGCGTCCTGCCCGTGCGCGGGTCGAGCAGCCGGCGCGGTCCGCAGGCCTTGCTGGAATTGACCACATGGGCGGAACGCGGCTATGACCTCGCCATCACGCCCGACGGCCCGCGCGGCCCGCGCTACGTGGTGCGGGAAGGCGCGATGTCGCTGGCGCAAGTCACCGGCCTGCCGGTCGTGCCGGTGTCTTATTCCTTAAAACATAAAATCCAGGCGAAAAGCTGGGATCGTTTTCAGATTCCGTTGCCGTTCACGCTCTGCGAGGTCACCGCCGGCCGCGTATTCTGCGTTCCACGCGAGGCGAGCGACGCTGAGCGCGAGACATTGCGACAGCAACTCGAAGCCGAAATGATCGCCATCTCGCAGGATTAAAGACGTGACACGTGACATGTGACAAGTGACATGAAAAATGCCTACGCGATTTTGTTTGTTCTTGTCACCCGTCACCTGTCACCTGTCATCGGATTATGATCGCTCGTGTCAGCCTCGAAATCGCACTCCGCAAGGAGTTCGACTATCTGATTCCGCCCGGATTGGCGGGACAAATCGAGGCCGGCAGCCGTGTGCAGGTGCCGTTCGGCGCCCGGAAGGTTTTTGGCACCGTTACCGCGCTCGCCGAGGAATCAGCCCTCGCGCATCTCAAACCGATTCTGAAGATCATCGGCGCGCAAACGATGGTCACGCCAAAGGTTTTGAAGCTCGCACGTTGGATTGCCGAATACTACTGCTGCGCGCCGGAAATCGCCTTGAAATCGGTCCTGCCCGAAGCCGTCCGCAAAAAAAAGGAAACAGAGGCGGGCTGGAAGAAACAGTTGTTTGTCCGAGCGCTGCCGGCCAGTGGCGAGTTTCCCAAGTTGCCCAAGCGCCAGCGGGAGGTCTGGAACATCATTGAAGAACGGCGCGAAGTTTTACTGACCGAACTGGTTGAACTCGCCGAAACCACCGCCGCCACCGTCCGCAAACTGGAAGACCGCGGGCTGGTGGAAATCACTTCGGAAATTTCCGAGCGCGATCCTTACGCCCGCGAATACATTTTGCCAACACAACCGCTGCCCTTGAATCCAGCCCAATCCGCTGCACTCGAAAAAATCAGGCGCGCGATGAATCGCAGCGAAGATAGAGGATTGAAAATGGAAGATGGCCGGCACCTCACCCCGACTCTCTCCCTATTGCTCGCAGGCTCGCAACGCGGAGAGGGAGAAAATCCATCCTCCATTCTCCATCCTCCATCTTTGACTTTTCTGCTCCACGGTGTCACCGGTTCCGGCAAAACTGAGGTCTATCTCCAGGCCCTTGCCCATGCGCTCGAGCAAGGCAAGGGTGCCATCGTGCTGGTGCCGGAAATTTCGCTCACACCGCAAACCGTCGAGCGGTTCAAAGCGCGGTTCAGCTCTGGCAAACTCCAGACCCTTGTTGCAATCCTGCATTCCCATCTTTCCGCTGGCGAGCGTCATGATGAATGGCACAAGATTCGCCAAGGCCGTGCCCGTATCGTCATCGGCGCGCGCTCGGCGATTTTCGCGCCAGTCGAACCGCTCGGCCTCATCATCGTGGACGAGGAACACGAACACACCTATAAGCAGGAGGAGGCGCCGCGTTATCACGCCCGCGACGTGGCCATCATGCGCGGCCAGATGGAAAACGCCGTCGTCGTGCTCGGCTCGGCCACGCCGTCGCTGGAAAGCTATTACAACTGCAAAAAAGGCAAATACACGCTGCTCGAACTGCCCGAGCGCGTGGACAACCGGAAAATGCCGCACGTCCGCGTCGTAGACATGCGCCAAGCGGCGCGCGGCGAGAAAGGCATCCCCATTTTTTCGCCGCAACTCAAGGAAGCCATCACGCAACGACTGGAGCGCGGCGAGCAGACAATCTTATTTCTGAACCGGCGCGGTTATTCGACGGCGTTGCAATGCCCGAAGTGCGGTTACGTTGCGAATTGCCCAAATTGCAGCCTCGCCCTCACGTACCATCGTCCGGAACAAAAGCTCCGCTGCCACATTTGCGGGTTCGCGGACGCTGTGCCTGCTGTGTGCCCGAATGAAAAGTGTAAAAACCCGGCCATCCGCTACGCCGGTCTGGGCACGCAAAAGGTCGAGGAAACACTGGCGAAGCTGTTTCCCAACGCCCGTGTCCGACGGATGGATGCCGACACGATGAAGCGCAAGGATGATTACCGCAAAACACTGGGCGATTTTCGCACGGGCAAGACGGACATTCTGGTCGGCACGCAGATGATTGCCAAGGGACTGCATTTCCCGAACGTAACGCTGGTCGGCATCATTTACGCCGACCTCGCACTGCATCAGCCGGATTTTCGTGCGGGCGAGCGCATCTTCCAATTGCTCACGCAGGTCGCCGGCCGCGCCGGACGCGGCGACGTTGAAGGCGAGGTGTTCGTGCAGGCGTTCACGCCGTTTCACCCGGCGATTCAATACGCGCGCCATCACGATTTCACCGGTTTTTACGAACAGGAAATCGAATTTCGTGAGCAACTGAAATATCCGCCCATCAGCCGCGTGGCGCTGCTCACGCTCAGAGGCCGCAACGAAGACAAGGTGAAATTCTCTGCCGAGCACTTGAAGCGCGAACTCGAAAAGAACCTAGCGAGTGAGGAACCCCTCTCTTGGTCCCGCGAAGGCGGGACCACCCTCTCCCCGCCAAGCGGGGAGAGGGCCGGGGCGAGGAGCGCGTTAAAAGATTTGATTATTTCCGGCCCAGCCCCCGCGCCGTTGCTGCGCGCGGAAAGTTTCTACCGCTACCAAATCATGTTACGGACGCGCGCGATGAGCAAACTCAGCCAGACGCTGGCGAAAATCATTGAGACGTTAGCGTTGCCGGAAGACGTGACACTGGCGGTGGATGTTGACCCGGTGAATTTTGGGTAGCACTCAAAAATCTATTGATTCATACACGCATGATGGAAATTCATGCCAAACGACACCTCCAGCAAGGGCACATTAAATCCAAATTAAGACAACACTCCTAGTGAACTTTTTTGCTTTTGCCGGAATTTTCCGATAAGTTTCCCGGTTGATCGAATCGAGAAATTCCGGGCCATGAGCAAGGCATGCATCCGCATCGGCGGGGCGCGTGAGCATAATCTCAAGAACCTCACGCTGGAAATCCCGCGCGACCGGCTGGTGGTTATCACCGGCCTGAGCGGGAGCGGCAAGTCGTCGCTGGCGTTTGACACGATTTACGCCGAGGGCCAGCGCAAGTACGTGGAGAGCCTGTCCGCCTACGCCCGCCAGTTCCTGGACCAGATGCAGAAGCCGGACGTGGATTACATCGAGGGATTGTCGCCGGCCATTGCCATCGAACAGCGCAGCTCGGGCAGCAGCCCGCGCTCCATCATCGCCACCACGACGGAGATTTACGATCATCTGCGGCTGCTGTACGCGCACATCGGCCAGCCGCATTGCCCGGACACCGGTGTTCCCATTGTCACCCAGAGCACCAGCGACATCGTGGACAAAATCCTTGCGTTGCCGCCCAAAACGCGCGTGGTGCTGCTGGCGCCGGTGGTGCGCCGGCAGAAGGGCGAGTTCCGGGACGTGCTCGAACGCCTGGCGCGCGAGGGGTTTGTGCGCGCCCGCGTGGACGGCGAATTGGTCGAATTGGAAGCCGACAAACACATCAAGCTGGACAAGAAAAAATTTCACAACATCGAGGCGGTGGTGGATCGGCTGGTGATGGATGAGAAAATCCGCGTACGGCTCAGTGACTCCGTGGAAACCGCGCTGCGCTGGGGCGACGGGGTGATGTTTGCGTTGCACCAAACGCCGGAGAACAATTCAAAAATTGAAAACAAACCCCTCTCCCGGCCTGCGGCCACCCTCTTCCCGCCCGGCGGGGAGAGGGACGGGGCGAGGGGCGCGTCATTGAAATCCGAAAACTGGATTGAAACGCTGCATTCGAACAAAATGTGTTCGCCGGCCACGGGCAAAAGTTTTGATCCGCCGACGCCGAAGCATTTTTCCTTCAACGCCCCGGCGGGCGCGTGCCCGGTGTGCCACGGACTCGGTCAGAAGATGGTTTTCGACGAGAACCTCGTCGTAACTGACCCGGAACAGCCACTCGAGAGCGCGATCCAGCCGTGGCGGCGCGCGGGCAAGCGGATGAACATTTATTATAAGATGCTGCTGCGCTTGGTCGCGGCGCATTTTGGCGTGAGCCTAGAAACGCCTTACCAGAATCTGCCGGAAGAGTTCCGGCGCGTGCTGATGCATGGATCGGGCGAAAACGAAATGGAATTCCGCTTCTGGCGGGCAGGCAATTTGCACACCGTCAGTCGTCCGTTTGAAGGTGTGCTGCCGAACCTGGAGCGGCTGTTCACCGAGAGCGAGAGCGAATTTGTGCGCAACCGCATCAAGCCCTATCTGAGCCCGCAGTTTTGTGACACGTGCAAGGGCAAACGGCTGAAGCCGGAGATCCTGGCCGTGACGCTTGGTGGCACAGGCGTCTCGCCTGTTGATTCCGGCGTCTCGCCGGAATCGAAGTTTGCCTCCGGCGGGACGCCGAAGGCCACAGGCCGGAGGCCTGTGCTACCCAAGATTCCCGGTTTGTCCATCATGGACGTTTGCGCGTTGTCGGTGGAACAGGCGGACAAGTTTTTCGCCACGCTCAAGCTCACGGAGTTTCAGGAGAAAATTGCGCACGACGTCATCAAGGAAATCCGGGCGCGGCTGGGTTTTTTGAAAAACGTCGGCCTCGGCTACCTCACGCTGGATCGCGAGAGCGGCACGTTGAGTGGCGGCGAGGCGCAGCGCATCCGGCTGGCCACGCAAATCGGCGCCGGGCTGGTGGGCGTGCTGTACATTCTAGACGAGCCGAGCATCGGCCTGCACCAGCGCGACAATAACCGGCTGCTGGCCACGCTCAAGGGCCTGCGCGATCTGGGCAACACTGTGCTGGTGGTGGAACATGACGCCGACACGATCCGGCAGGCGGATTACATCGTGGACCTTGGTCCCGGCGCGGGCGTGCATGGCGGCGAACTGGTAGCAGCGGGCACCCTGCCGGAAATTTTACGGAACAAAAATTCGCTTACGGCCAGATATCTCACTGGCGAACTTTCGATTCCCGTTCCCCGAAAACGCGTCGCGCCGTCGGACGAACGTGGCTGGTTGGAAGTGTTCGGCGCGCGGGAAAATAATCTGCGGAACATTGATGCACGGATTCCGCTGGGCACGTTCACAGCCATTACCGGCGTAAGCGGCTCCGGCAAAAGCACATTAGTGGACGACATTTTGCGGCGGGCGCTGTTCCGCAAGTTTTACGGCTCCAAGGAAGCGCCTGGCGCGCACCGGGCGTTGCGCGGCTATGAGAATCTGGACAAGGTGATTGTCATTGACCAGACGCCGATTGGCCGGACGCCCCGCTCGAATCCCGCCACGTACACCGGCATGTTCAACCATATCCGCGACCTGTTCGCCAGGCTGCCGGCGGCGAAGGTACGCGGCTACGCGCCGGGGCGGTTCAGCTTCAACGTCAAGGGCGGACGCTGCGAGAAATGCGAAGGCGATGGCGTGCTCAAGATTGAGATGAATTTCCTGCCGCCGGTGTACGTGACCTGCGAGGCGTGCGGCGGCAAGCGGTACAACCGCGAGACGCTGGAAATTACTTACAAGGGCAAGAACATCGCCGACGTGCTGGCGATGACAGTGGATGAGGCGGTGGATTTTTTTCGCGCCGTGCCGCAGATTTATCAGCCACTGCTGACGCTGGCGGAGGTGGGCTTGGGCTATATTGGATTGGGGCAGGCGGCGACGACATTGAGCGGCGGCGAGGCACAGCGGGTGAAATTGGCGGCGGAATTGAGCCGCAAAGCCACCGGCCGCACGCTGTATATTTTGGACGAACCGACCACCGGCCTGCATTTTCACGACGTGGCCAAGCTGCTGGAAGTACTGTTCAAACTTCGCAACGCCGGCAACACGCTCGTGGTCATCGAACACAACCTGGATGTGATCAAAACGGCGGACTGGATTATTGATCTGGGTCCGGAAGGCGGCGCGGCGGGCGGGAAAATCGTGACGGAAGGCCCGCCGGAGAAAATCACCGGCTGTGCCGAGAGCCACACGGGACGGTATCTCAAGAATGTGCTCTAACAGAAATCCCGAGTTGCTGCCCTGAGGTATGCCGGCCAAACGCGATTACCGGTGACGGTGGAAGGCAGGCACTGGAGAAGGCGGCATTTTAGGAATGCTCTGGCTTTTTCCCTTTACGGTTATGGTTTGAACTGCCCGAACGGGCTGGCGCACGCCGCCATTCAAGGCGACGCTTAAGCCGATCAATCCGCAAAATTTGAGCATATCGCTATTGAAACCGCCGCCGACAAACAGGAAAAAAAAGGTCTGCGTGATAAAGGCAGACAACAGGGCGGTGTTTATGAGTTGCAAGGCAGGATCGCTGTAGTGGTAGTTGAGGTAGAGAACCCGCATGGCTGCGATGATGAACCAGAGAAAGACAATGCAGCCCCAGATGCCAAAAGGAATGATGATTGTCAGGGGACCGTTATGAAAATCTTCCGATAAGGCCAACGGGTCGTTCTGGGCAAAAGTGGCGCTTCTGAAGGATCCTTCCGGTCCCCTTGAGAATTCATAGTCCAGTGGTGAAAGAACATAACCCTTGCCCAACAGCAGACATTTTGGCACCTGCGGCAGGATGGCCTGCCAGATTTGGACGCGCCAGTCCAAGCTTGCCTGGGCATCCATCCGCGCCGCCGTGCTCACCTTGTATGGCAAAAAAGATATTGCACGTTGGAAGGTGTAGGGCAGATGTTCCGCCAGAGGAATCAGTGCCATCGCACCAAAAACCCCGGCAAACAAAAAAATGGGCATCAATTTCGTTCGATGCAAACCTTCCAGGAAGAATTGCGATACGAAGTTCAAACCAATAAGTATAATAAATCCGCGGAAACCGCCAAACAGTCCTGCAATCGCGAAAAGAGAAAACAGGATCCAACGCCACGGTTTGCCGGAAAGGAACATTCCCCTGATTCCGTACCGGGCCAGCATATACGAAAGAACCGCCATGGACATCAACCAGGTGCCCCCAAGCCGTGTTTCTTCCGAATTGATTCCGCCTGA
>Ga0326728_10011188_pt1 | contig 20621 bp, 20 predicted proteins | sample MB3enrmetagenome_FD_207602 | JGI IMG/M metagenome (GOLD analysis project Ga0326728, IMG submission 207602) | Lab enriched peat soil microbial communities from McLean, Ithaca, NY, United States - MB31MN | ecosystem: Environmental > Terrestrial > Soil > Wetlands > Peat | place: USA: New York... | reverse complement strand
CTACCGCCAGGGTTCAGGTACTCCAGCTTGGCTAAGACCAGGCACCTTCCGGCCCCTGTCACTTTATTTATCTTGACAAGGGGCGTGTTCCCAATCAATTCAAGCACATTTTCAAAATACTGCAAAGCCATCATCATCCCTCAGATACGATCGTCGAGTTGTCGTGCCTCCTAACTGAACGACACAATTGATAAATCGGCCGATTCCCTACTGCCAAACATGGAAGCGGTCTTCCTAGTTCAGCCGTGGGTACAGACTCGAACGGCAATGGACTGCTGTAAATTATGCTACCAAGAGAGGGAAAGCAAGGATCATTTGGAATGCAAACGAGCCCACTTGGCAGCTTATAATTCGCTACTCGCCGTCCTCAAACTAGAGAGGGGCACGGAGTTTGAGGAGGCATTGAAAAAGTTAGAAGAAGCGAAAGAACAATGCCTCTCCACATCGAAACCCGACAGCCGATGCCACGACAAGTCGCAGGAAGCACTGAAACAGACTTTCGCAATCTACGATCGGATCCTGGATGACTACCGAAAAAGACTCCCGAACCGTCCTCCCCCAAGATTATAGAAAGCGAGGCTGGGCACGTAAGACACGGCGGAAATTAGTGGGGCAATTCTGAGGTACGACGATTGACCATCATCCCGACCGACTCGCTTTCGAAATTAGGCCATAAGTGGAGCTTAGACTAAGATGAGAGAGGGCGCCGAAGGCATTCACTGGCTTGGTTGGGGCGACGAGGCTTTTGAAAAGGCTAGGAGAGAGAACAAGCCCGTACTGCTCGATATCAGTGCGGTTTGGTGCCATTGGTGCCACCGCCTTGACCAAGACACCTACGCTGTTCCAGACATAGTCGAATATGTGGAAGCTAATTTCATACCGATCCGCGTTGATACCGACAAGCGGCCGGACATTAACCGGCGGTACAATTTGGGTGGTTGGCCGACTACCGCTTTTCTGACACCAGACGGCCGGCCCATAGGGGGAGGAACATATTTCCCTCCAGAACAGATGCGCCAGTTTCTACGTGACGTCAAAACGTCTTGGCAAAAACTGCAGAATCAACCGGTACCTGAACTTACACCTCAACAGGAAAGTTCGACGGGTGAACTGTCACTTGGCATAGTCGATGAGATTCTGGGAGAGGTAGCAAATAACTTCGACTCCATATACGGAGGATTCGGGTCTCAACCCAAGTTCCCCCAAACCGAAGCCCAAGAATTGGCCCTTCTGAAGTACCATTACACCGGTAACCGCGAAGTTCTTGGAATAGCCGTCGTAACACTGAACAACGCAGGCCGGAGCGGGACGTACGACAGGGAGATGGGGGGCTTCTTCCGCTACTCCACCACAAGAGATTGGAGCGTACCCCACTTCGAGAAGATGAATGAAGATAACGCAAAGTGGCTTCAGCTATACCTGCACGCCTACCAAATTACTGGAGATCGATTCTACGCGGAAATTGCGAAGGGCATCCTGGAATATGTGAACACTTGGCTCAGCGACCAGGACCAAGGATGTTTCTACGGCAGCCAAGACGCCGACGAAAAATACTACAGTCTAACCAAACCTGAACGTCTCAAAGAGAAGGCCCCCTACATAGACAAACACATCTATACAAACTGGAACGCGGCGATGATCTCCGCGTACCTCGACGCGTCTTACGTGCTCGAGAACTCAGACGCAAAAGAATTCGCCCTCAAGAGCCTCAAGAGGTTGCTTTCGCTCAACTTCAAGCCGTCGGAAGGCATGTATCACTTCTTCGACGGCAAACCGCAACTGAAGAACCAGTTAATCGACCAAGTGCAAACCGCAAACACACTAACTCACGCGTATGAGTGCACGGGAGAGACCACGTTTCTGAAGCAAGCCGACGAACTGCTCCAGTTCACGTCATCCAAATTGCTTGACTATAACGGCGGAGGATTCTTTGACACACCCGTCGAGGCTGATGCTCCAGGCTTCCTGAGGCAACCTATCAAACCGTTAGACGAGAACAGCGTAGCGGCACGGGCTCTAACAAGAGCATATCACTTGACCAGGAATGTGGCATATCGACAAATGGCGGGGGAGGCATTGAAGTGCTTCTCGAACACGTATCTCAACTTCGGGTTTATGGCGGCAGAATACGCGCTTGCGGTGGATACCTTCCTTAACGAACCGACTCTAATTCGGATCGTCGGAGCAAAAGAGACAAACGAAACTCGAGCGCTGTTAGCGGAAGCATTTCTGATTTATGAACCGAGAAAGATAATTCAAATTCTCGACCCTCACACGGATAGTAGCAAAATTGCCGACAACGGCTTTTCGTCGGAAGGCCCTCCGACCGCATACATTTGTGTCGGGACGGCATGCACCGCTCCGATCACCGAGCCCAAACAAATCGCTTCCGAACTACAGAGAATGATCAAATCTCAGGTTAGGAGCCAAGCTTGAGAGTATCCGTCGCAAGCTTCGCTCTGATTTCCTCCATCTGCTCGTGACGCAGGAGTTTTCTGGCATTGAAGCCGGCGCTATCCTGATGGCTTCGGGGGATTATGTGGACGTGCAGGTGCGGGATTAGTTGGTTGGCGGCTGCTCCATCGTTTATCGAGATATGCGACGCCGTTGCACCCAATCGCGATGTGACTAGGTGATTTAAGGCGTAAACCCGAGAGTATAGGGTGCAAAACGCCTCCGCCGACATGTCCTTCACGCGTTCGAAGTGCGTCTTGGGCAGTACGAGCGTGTGTCCTATTGAGATTGGGTACTTATCCAAGACCGCAATATGCTGATCATCTTCAAAGATAATATAGGCTGGAACCGAGCGGTCAACGATGCCACAGAAGATGCATGCCAATTCGGGACAAATCCTAGGCTATTAGCAATGAGAAATGCGAAAGTTACATAAAATGACCGGCCAGCATACTATATACCAGCAAGTTGGGTGTTAAACAGGTGCCAGCGAAGAAAACTGCCAAGCGCCGTGCGCGAACGATTAAATCGAAGACCACTAGACGACGGAGGAAAACGCGGGTCTCGAAAAGTAGCCAAAGAGCGAGGCGCAGACGCCCTTCGCCTAAGGAAAAAGGCTTCAACCCTCTGATGGTTTTCATCATGTTCCTGTACGTGCTTAAACTCATAGATGAGAAGCAGTTCAAGCGTTTTCAACGAGACCTTTCACCTCAAAAGCGGGGCAGTAGAGTGAAACGTCGGCGGCGACGTACCTAGTTTACCTTCCCATCTCGTTTCCCGTTCCCCCGAATAGCTTCACTCAACTCTCTTGCTTATCTTTGCAGGGTGTCTAATGTTCTTCGCGACCAAGATTGCCGCTGAGACCATTACTTCTGAAAACGTTAGGGAGCGAAGCCCGCCTTAGGATATTATTGGTCCTTGCTCGAAACCGTGGAGAAGATTTGACGATCTACAAGATAGCCAAGTTCAGCGGGCTGGATAGGAAGGTAATACGAAAACATTTGGGAAAGTTAGTTGAAGCGGACCTTGTACATATCAAGAGTTATGGGCCAATATCCGTATACAGCATAAACAGCGACAACGGCCCCGTAAGGCGCATAATAGACCTATTCAACGAAGCACGGCTATTAGCGCAAGTGCCTCTCGCAACCATGCGCATTTATGAAATTCAATAATCCCACCTTCTCGGCTCACAATTCATACATCCTTCTTAGTTGTAAGTTTCAACTACACGACCAGATTCTAAAACTAATGTCGTTGTGGTCCTCGCTCCGACGCGTGAGTGCGGACGTTGGTGAAGAACGACTCATTTTGGATTCGAAGCCAACGTAATCCCTCACACGGCATGCCGCTGTGCAATTACGTAACCAAAACTTTCACTGGACAAAACTTCTACGCATCGATAGCACAAACCTTTAGACAACAACCACTATTCTTCCGGGCGTGTAATCAGAGATGAAGATTTGGAAGCAACTGTACCTAATAGTTTGGCTAGCATTTCTACAGATAATCATCATCCTGATACCGACGCTAGGGAGCAGTCTCGTAGATCTTCATGCACTTCTCGGTTTCATCATTCTAGGTTTGGCGCATTTTGACTACGCGTCATTGAAGCGGACTGAAGCTCCGAATCGACTCAAGCGCATCGCAAAATCAACGGCGGCGTTAGCGACTTTCCAAGTAATCTTGGGCATAATATTGTATGCGAACATAAGGTTGAACGTGAACATCCCGCTCGTTGAAGTCATCACATTCATACACCTTGTCATCGCACTAGCTATAATCACGCAGGCGGCATCCGTCGCAACGGCCTACGATATGTGGGAAGATCACGAATACACCCCTTCGAAATAGACGACCAAACTTCCCAACCCAAATCAAGCGGGAACTTCAAGCATGGGCGGGCGAATCCGCGAAGCCACGCTGGGAAACATTCGAGAGCTCCTGCAAGAAGGAAAACCCCTGGTAGTCGATTTCTGGGCCAACTGGTGCGGTCCCTGCCACGTCATGCAACCTATCCTTCGGACCATGGCCGAGAAATTCGAAGAACGGATCACTTTCGCCAAAGTCGATGTCCAGAGCAACCGAGATTTGGCGCAACAATTCGCCGTCAAAAGCATTCCGACCTTAATTCTGTTCAAGAACGGGAAGGAATGGGATCGGTTGAGCGGAATCCGGAACCGCTCCGAACTCAACAAACTCTTCGAGAAATTATCATCGAGATGAGATAGCCGCGTGGCCCGAGCATGGACTCTCTGTAGCGACTAACCGCACGGCCAACCAAAGACCTAGTTGCCCAACAGAATACGACGTAGTCTCCGTGAAGCATCTACCTCTTCTTTAGAATGAACAGTATGGCTGCAAGGATAACGGCGACGAGTACGATCGATTGGATGATAATAGTTCCTTCGATGAACCCTGACGGATGATATGATGGCGCGGGCTGTACTGGCGGCTGGTTGCGCGCTATGAAGCTGGTCAAAGTTGTGAATTGCACATTTTGTATCGTGAATATGCTTGTGGTTGTGGTGTACTGCACAGTGAGAACTGTCACGGAAATATTCGCTGTGGCCATGGAGACCGTGAAATATGTCGCAGTGTTAGTCTGCGTGCTTGTTACCGTGCTGAATGCCTGTGAGGAGACAGGCTGGATTGCAACGTTAAGAATAGCAAGCAACGAACCCAAGACTAATACATATGCTCCTATCCGCGAAGAGCGGATCCCCACCCGCGCGGGCGTCAAGTCTATCTCCAACAGCCGCAGACTGGCTTGAGTCTAATCTATCAACTTCGGAAATTTGAACAGTCTATCGTTACTCACGCAACCTTCCTTGCTGAAGAGGGGTGCGATTGACAACCGCATGCCTCTCCTACATCACTGGAGAACCCCCTCACTACGACGAAGATCTTTGAGTCACGAGGTGCTATCGGAGAAGAAACCTAGCGCGACATAACCCTCTAAATACCCACAGAATAACGGGCCGAGGCTGATCCTGATGTGCATGACGCCGGAAGAATAGTCGCATTTAAGTTCCTGGCCACTCGTCGACGACGATTCATGGGCACCCTAACCCCTGAACAAGTCATGAAGATTCTTGAGGTGACCGACTCGTTTAACCTACACCGAGAGTCGGTCCTGATCCCTCTTGCGACTGAAGGAACGGGACGCGTAGAAGCTACCCCAGACCAACGCCTGCGCATCACGGTTCCCGACCAACAGTTCGACGAATGGCTCGTCGAATTGCGAACCAAATTATCGAATATGGATCTATCATTCGTCCGTTCTTGATCCATCGGCTCTCTTGGGATTAGCCCAGGTTAGAATCGTTTCCTGTTGTGGGCCGAGATTCTCCAGCCCGGACACACGAACCCCAACGAGACGAATCTTGCGGGGAGAACGCTCAAACTCGCGGAATAGCTGCTTAACATAATCCTCGATGACGGCTCGTTCGTTCGTGTGTTTACTGTGGGTTTTTGCGCGCGTGAATGTTTCGAAGTTTTCAAGCCTCACCTTGATACCGACCGTTCGAAAAAGTAGCTTCTGCGACTGAAGCCTGGCATGAACGTCCCCAATAATTGAATCAAATACTTCCGTTATCTTTCCCATATCTTGAACATCTTGGTCGAAGGTGCTCTCGGAACTAATTGATTTGATGCTCCGTGAAGAGACCACCTCATCCTCATCTATTCCATTCGCTATTTGCCAAATTCTTATTCCGTATCTTCCAAACGCATCACTAAGCTTGCTTGGATGGGTGAGGGCCAGCTGCCGAATCGTCGTGATCCCTATCTGGGCCAATAACTCCGTACTTTTCTTGCCAACTCCGCTGATCTTTGAAACAGGCAATGGGTCTAAGAACTCGCGAACTCTGTCGGGTGAGACGATGGTCAACCCATCTGGTTTCTTGGAGTCCGAGGCGATCTTCGCAATCGCCTTATTCGGTGCGATCCCGACCGATGAAGAGAGCCCCAGTTTTTCTTCAATTTCTTGCTTGATTCGTCGTGCGAGGGACCCGGCTGCTTCGAAGGTGTTGACTTTCTCGCTGATGTCCAAGAAAGCCTCGTCTATGCTGAATTGCTCTAGTTTGTCGGTAAACTTCTGAAGCAAACGCATTATGTCTTCCGAGACACGGTCATAGAGGGTGAAGTTTGGCCTTACGTAGTTGCCGTTTGGGCACAGACGGTATGCTGCGGAGATGGGCATTGCGGAACGAACTCCGAACACTCTCGCTTCGTAGGAGCAACCCATCACGACCCCGCGGCTCCTTCCTTCCTTCGGATCTGCCCCGACGATGACCGATTTTCCTTTGAGGGCCGCGTCTTCGCGTTGCTCGACCGATGAATAGAAAGCATCCATATCAATGTGCATTATGATGCGACGCAAGGCGGTCACGGTCCCGCATGTTTCCCTTAATCACTTTTGTATAGTCTGCCATTCCTATAGGTGACACCTAATAGTTTCATTCTCTGGCCCGGAGACCGGGTTGCCCGGCGTGGAAAGCTGTTCGAGCCAGTTCAGCAAAGAGCTTTAGGTGAAACATCCAACTAGGCGTGATCTCACCTTGGCAGAGAAAAGCGAAGTCTCCAGACCTCGAATCTCGCGGCCTAGAATTGAATCGCTCTCGGACATAATTTTCGGTCTTGCCTTGGCCATCAGTACGGTACCACTCATCTCGAGGCTTCCAGCAAAACCGTTCGGAATTGTAGTTGATATTTCGGAGTTTGGGTTTGGCTTCTTGATTCTGATTTCGGTATGGATGGGGTACACTAACACGATGTCCGTTCTTCCGCTGGAGAATAATACCGTTGTCACTCTCAACCTTCTGCTGCTCTTCCTCGTCTCAATTGAACCGTATCTCTTTTACCTGAACATAACTTACGATTTGGCGTCGCACGAACTATTCCTGAACCTTGCATCGATCCTTTATGCTCTCGATATGACTGGCCTGATGGTCATCCTCGGACTATTTACCCATCAACTTGCACGTGAGGAGAAAGGGCTGGTCCCAGCGCGTTCGATAAAGGGGTTTAAACGGGTTAGAAACACCCTTTTCGTATCTGCAGCTCTGTTCGCCCTAACTATCCTGCCAATATTCTGGTCCATAAGAGTCTACAGCCAGCCGATACGATTCTATTTCTGGTTTATCCCGCTTTTCATATCGTTTGGCATACGCATCTCTGACCGTATGCCAGCGAAAAATTCGAGGCACCCGGCATAAACAGTGATGCTCTAGGGCAGCGCGTCTTAATCGTTGAACGACGACGCCACCATAGCGTTTTAAAGTCTAAAGTGAACTATTTTTGGGCACCAGAAAGTGGGTTTTTGTCTGCGAAAGAAGAAAGCAAATACATGTACGACCGGTTATCAAACGCTTATGCTATTAGAACAAAGGGTTTTGGGAAGGCAAGTTTTGGCGGGAGTATTCGCACTGAGGAGCCGGTAGGGTCCCCTCCGACTGTTAGCGACCGTCACTCAAAGAAGAACAGCCGGTTGATTGGCATCGCCTTAGTCGTCGCTTAGCTAATTTGTTTGGCACTATACTTTGGCATTCTGCGTTGGTAGTCGATGTCCGAGCGGATTGCCCAATCGCTAGATACCAAACGTAGACCTCGCGTTACCTAGTATAAAGGTCACTAAGCAGATCAGACATACCGCGGCGCCGTTCGCGCCTCTCGCGATCGTATTGGAGTTACGCGTACGTCTTGACTAGTGTCTCAAGTTTCTGAGTTGCTTGGTTGGTTACAGTCTTCTTTATGTCATTTCCCTTATGGTCTTGCGTGACCAGTAGGGGTCCGAAGTCTTTGACTTCCCATATCCAGACGAGTTCGGTTGGTCCAAGCTCTTCAAGCAGTCGTTTTCTCACGCCTACAATCTTCGATACGGCCAGCGCGGAAGCGCCCCCCGTGAATTCACAGTAAACGGCGCCGTAGGTTGCCAAGCCCTTCTTTCCTGTTTCTCCCAAGCCGCCTTTGCCGATCACGATCTTCGTCTTGTACTTCTCGAGTATCGGTGGGGTTAGCGCGTCCATCCTAGTGCTTGTGGTTGGGCCGCCGGCTACTATTTTCCACTCTTCACCTACCTTCCGCGCGATCGGCCCGCAATGAAAGATTGGAAGTCCGACCAGCTCTGGGAGGAACGTTTGGAGGAGCTTCTTGTGGGCTTGATCTCTTGCGACTGCTATGTTCCCCGTTACGAACAGAACGTCTCCCGCGCGAACGTCGGCCACCCGTTTGTTGTCGTCCGGGACTTTCAGTTTCAATTCTGTCATTTCAATTCACCTTATTATTTCGAAGTGCCCGCCTCTGAGTTCAGCCTCAGATACTCGGTTTGCCCAACATCCGAATGATATTGCAATTGGCAGGCATGCTGTGTGGGATCCGGCGGTTTCTATGTGAGCGTCGAGGACGGTTGTGTCCCCTCCCAGGCCCATAGTTCCGATTCCAAGTTCGTTCGCCGCTTTGATTATTGATGATTCGAATTCCGCTACTTCGGGGTCGGCATTGCGCTCACCCACTTTTCGGAGCAACGCGCGTTTTGAGTTGAACATAGCCTGTATTGCGGACCCACCTATTCCGATACCGAGGATGTTAGGCGGACAAGTCTTACCTCCAGCGTCTATGACCGTTTGGAGAATGTATCGGAGAATATCCTGTCTGCTCGCGGTTGGGACCATCATTTTCAGGCTGGTAAAGTTCTCCGACCCGGCTCCTTTCAGAATCATCTTCATTGAGGTGGTTTTTGTCGCCTTATCTAGGAGAACTTCTGGCTGGTTAAGGCCGGTGTTTGTGCCCGTGTTCTTACGTGTGAGCGGGTTGACAACGTTTGCTCTCATGCCCCCCTTTGCTGTAAGTTTTTCCACGGCCGCTTTGAGAGCTTCTTCAACATCATTCGTGTGAGGTATGAGTTCGCCCGAAATGAATAGCGTCACCAAGCCCGTGTCTTGGCATAAGGGTAGATGTTTTTCGTAGCTCAGATTCGAGCTGTTCAGGATGGCTTCAAGCTGTTTCTTTGCTAGTTCTTTTGTTTCATGGACATGGGCTTCTTTTATGGCGTTCAGAATGTCGGTGGGTATGCCCGTGGTAATGTGGTCAAGCATCTCGTCCAATACTGGTGGAATTTCTTGCGTCAGAGATCCCATAGCTTCCTCACTCAAGCCATATCGTCAGGAAGTGTTGGGTTTATGGAACGCGTTCATACTGCCAGTATAATATATTCAATTAGAATCGTCAGTCGCGACCCGCGGATGTTTGTAAATACGATCGGCGGTGAGAGAAACTCTAGGGTTATGGGCGCCTGTATGGTTGACCTGTGAAGGCGAAGGTTTTGAAGAGCTCATACACTTTGTCCGGTATGCCCTCGACAACGTTCAATCCTAAGGCTCGGGCTACATCGAGAGTAATTGGTGTGGCGTGAGACATGTAACCTCGCGCCAGGAAGTCGGCAACGCGTTCTGCTTGTTCCTGATCCATTTTCCCTTGCAAGAGCCAAATTACGAATGCCTTTGCATTCTCGATTTCGAGGTTAGCAACATCGGACATAATGATCATTCTATCGGTGATGTTTTGAATCGGTTTCATCTTCACAAGTGTCGCGATTGAGCCGGCGGGGTACATTCCATCGGGTGTCGGGACCTGTGGATCTACCGGCCCCAGCACACTGTATTTCTCCATTCGGATCTCCCCCGCAGCCAAACTCATTAGCGAGCCACCCGACATGGCGTAAAATGGCACCATGACTGTTACCTTCGAAGGGTGAAACTTGATTGCCATCGCCATCATTTGCGCTGCAAGGGCGTAGCCGCCGGGCGTGTGAATGATGAAGTCAACTGGTGTCTCCAGCGGGACCTTGCGCATCTTCTGTAAGATGGTTTCAGTGTCTTCAATGCCGATCTCAGGATCCTTACCCGGTTCAGTCCAGAGTTCCTTCTTGTGAATCATGGTGATGACCCTGGTGCCGCGCTCCTTCTCAATCTCTTGGATGATCCTTTGTCTCCAAGCAAGAATCTCTTCCTTAGTAGTTGGATGCTGAGGAGACTCGGAGACGTTAGTAGACGTCGGCTCGAAACCCGAGGACCCCTCCACGCCATCTCTCTCCTGGTTGGCGGTCTTGTCTGAAGTGGAGAGTCTACTGAGCGTGTATAACAGAGCGGTAGAGTTTATCGCTGTAGCGCAGATCAAGCCCAAGCCAAGGGTTAGTTCAACGGGGTCCATACTTACTTGCTCACTGGTACTGCTTACCCGGCCTCAACCCGCCCGTGAACTCGATGGTTTCAAAGAGCTGATGTACCTTCTCCGGTACGCCTTCGACCACATTCAGCCCTATAGCCCGCGCAACATCCAGCGTTATGGGGGTAGTGCTAGCCATGAACCCCCCGACTAAGAAATTCGCTACTTGTGTCGCCTGTTCCTCATTCATCTTGTCGATCAACAGCCATTTGACGAATTCCTTGGCGTTCTCAGCCTCCATGCGAGCTGATTCTGCGAGGAGGATAGTGCGATCGGATATGGTCTCGATTGGTTTTCTCTTCAATATGGACATGACCGCATTAGCCGGCATGTCGTCGATGAGCGGTTCCACCGGGGCCAAGATACTGCATTTTTCCATCATTATCTCGTCTGCTGATAAGACGAGGTATGTGCCATCTGACATGGCGTAGAATGGCACCATGACCGTTACCTTCGCTTTGTGATATCGTAGGGCCATTGCCATCAAGTCGGCGGCGAACGTCAAGCCGCCTTCGGTGTGAACTATGAAATCTATCGGTTTGTCCGACGGAGTCTCTCGAACCTGCTGAAGTATTGCTTCCGAATCCTCAAGCACGATCTCGGGCTCATCATCTGATGCGCTCCAAGGCTCCTTGCGATGAATCAGCGTGAGGACTCTACTCCCTCGCTCCTCTTCGAGCTCCCTAACTAGTTGAGCCCGTCGAGCTAGAATCTGCTCTTTCGAGGGAAGACTGGACGTCGTTTCCTCCTCACCATCATCTTTTTCCTCAGCCTCAGAATCATCGGTCTGTTTTGGCTTCATTCCCGGAGCTGCGACGTCAAATCGGCCCACAAAATAACGAATGAAGTAGAAGTTCGTAAAAGAACTCATCAGGAGTGCCGCGACTATCGCAAATGCCAATATGATTTGTATTTCGTCCATTCTCTACGACCTGGGCGGCCGCGGTGTAACCATTTCGTATTACTGCGGCTAAAAATGTTCTTGCACGGTCCGACGATCCATATGACGAGGGGTCGTCTAGGTTTGATTCTTCTCAGACGGCTAGTTTGGGTACCTCGAAATGGGCCGGCTCATAATCCTCTAGCCGACCGTTGTTATATGCTTCATACGCCTGAAGATCAAGCAGGCCGTGCCCACAATTATTGAACGCGATCAGCTTTTTCTCGCCGCTCTTCTTGCAGCGTAAAGCCTCGTCGATTACGTACCTTACGATGTGAGCGGTTTCGGGGGCGGTTAACATACCCTCCGTCTGCGCGAGAATCCGTGCAGCTTCGAACACTTCCGTCTGCGAGTAGGCGACTGACCTCACGAAGCCCTTGTTTATCAAGTAGCAGAGCGACGGCGCCTTACCGTGATATCGCAGGCCGCCGGCGTGTATTGGCGGTGGCTGGTACTTGTGGCCGATTGTGTACATCTTTAGCAACGGAGTCATTTCCGCGCTGTCAGCATAGTCGTATGTGTAAACTCCACGAGTTGTTGAGGGGACAGCTTTCGGTTCGCATGCGACAAACTCGGTCGCTGATTTACCCCGTAGCTTGTCAGCCATGAACGGGTAAGCGAAACCGGCGAAGTTTGAGCCGCCTCCGATACAACCGCAAATAATATCGGGGTGGAGATCGGCAATTTCGAGTTGCTTCTTGGCTTCAAGGCCGATGATTGTCTGGTGAAGCAGGACATGATTAAGGACCGAGCCAAGGCAGTACCGTGTATCTTCGTGGGCGATGCAATCTTCGATTGCTTCGCTTATTGCGATGCCCAATGACCCGGTATTATTCGGGTCAGATTCGAGCATGCTCCTCCCGAAATTCGTGTTCTTGCTCGGGGAGGCGACCACATGTGCTCCGAAGGTCTCCATCAGAGTTCTCCGGCCGGGTTTCTGATCGTAGCTTGAGCGAACCATGTAAACATCGCACTTCAGCCCAAAAAGGGCAGAAGCCATCGCTAACGCCGACCCCCACTGTCCCGCGCCGGTCTCGGTTACAACTCGCTTGTTTCCTTCGGCCATGTTGTAGTAGGCTTGGGCTACAGCCGTGTTAGATTTGTGGCTGCCAGTAGGGTTCACGTACTCGCACTTGTAATAAATCTCGGCCGGAGTGTTCAGGAAACGCTCTAGCCTTTTAGCACGAAGCATCGGCGTGGGTCTCGGGAGCCTCAAATACGCGTCATAGACTTCATCAGGCATCTTTATGAATCGTTCAGTTGCGACCTCCTGCATGACGACTTCTTTTGCGAACAGCCGCAGTAACGGTTCGGGAGCCATAGGCTTCAGAGTTCGCGGATCTAAGGCCGGGGGCAGTTGTTCCGGTAAGTCCGCGAGAATGTTGTACCAGTGATCTGGCATCCCCTCTTGAGGAAGATAGATCGCGTGAGTTCCCGGGTGCTTCAGTTCGACCTGCTTAAGTTCGCTCATCAATGCACGTTCCTGTTGGCCAATGCCAGTTCCCAACTATAACGAAGGATTTAAGACTTTGTTGCACAGATATGTACGCAGAGATTCTTACAGATGTGGAATCAAATCTCCGACCGCCTCACTGACTACCCGGGTAGGCAAAAAGTTGCGCGAGCCCTGGTGGAGCTTGGCTTAGCCATCAAGGACGGAAACAAGATTTGCTGTGGAGGCATCGAGCTGTCTGACGTCAAGATCGCTCGTTATCTCGGTGTCGATCGACGAACTGTCAGAGACACAGCTCAACTCATAGCCTCTGATCCCAACCTCAGACCCGTATTCGAAAAAATGAAACCTGCAGGTCCCTTCCTGGCCGATGTTGCAAAGTTTCTAGGCTACAGCGTTATTGAAATCTACGCCGACCCCCACACGGTTGGCGTCGTAGCCCAAGCCGCATCGTTGGTGGCTCAAGAGGATATCGCGATTAGGCAGGCGGTTGCCGACGACCCCGACCTCACCCCTGATCCGAAACTCACCCTGGTTGTCGAGAAGGAACCGAGCGGTACGACTCTGCAGAGACTGCTGAAGATCCCGGGTGTGGCTAAGATCTCAACATACTAGGATTGCTGTACTTCTCGTAGTGCACTATTTCACTTAGGTTCTTACGGATTTTTTTCCTGGTGGTCTTCGATTCTACGGGATAACCGAATGGCAGTACGGTCACGAGTTTCATTCTCTGCGGTACGCCCAGAAGCTCCTTGACTCCATCGTCGTAGAAATTCGTAACCCAACACGAGGCGATTCCCAACGACCACGCCGCGAGAACAATATTCTGGCCGGCACGTGCTCCATCCACCTCCGGCAACTTGGCATCCTCCATAACAATAGCGATTGCCATCGGTGCTTGAGCGATGTGTTTCCCGGTTGGGGTAAGCTCCGAGATTCTCCGCAGGGTCTCCTTATCTCTAATTACAATGAAATGCCAAGGCTGTGAATTCTTTGAACTCGGTGCTAGGCGCCCGGCTTCCAAAATCGCGTCGATGCATTCCTGAGGCACGGGTTTGTCAAGATAGTCTCTAAGTTCACGTTTGGTCCTGATGCACGTGAGAGTATCCACAGAAATCACGTCGTGTCTAGACTTTCTGTGAATCCTTCTCGATGATCGCCCACAATTCCTCTTCCAAGGTTCCGCCGAACTTCGGCTTCTCAACGAACCTACCGATTTCACGCCATGCACGATTATGCACGATTACCGTGGGTATCCTCAAGACTCTAAGCTCATCTGCAATATCGCGATTCTCGTCAAAATCTATCACTTTGATGTTCAAGGCGACGTTTTTCGCTGCAACGAAAACCTTCGCTAGATTTGGTAGCTGCGCTCTACACTCCCCGTTCCATTCCGTCGCGAAAACCACGAAAAAGTAACGGTCGGTAAGGCTTGAGAATTTCTCAATAATTCGCGCATCAGGTTGATATTCCTGCATTCTTTTCTTGATTGTCTGCTTCACATTCGGGTTCTTGATGCTGTTGATATAATCCCAAAGATTGGGATGCGGGCCGATTACGTTTCGGAGCAAAGACAATAGTTCTTACCTGTAGCATTCCTTGTTCTTGTTCAAATGAAGAAAAGAGGTAGAGTCATGCCGGATGCATTAACTCCTGCTGTATGGGTTGATTCTATTGCTCCATGTACTAGTTATTAGATTTTCGGCAGGTCTTGCCCAGCATCTTCCACTATGGAAGTTGCACTCGCGAGCACAATCTTGTCCGCGATGAATTCCATTTTGCCATCCTCCGGTGAAGGTTTAGCTCTCCCATGGAGCTCCACTTCCTTCCCTTTCAATTTCTGTTCCTCAAGCAACGTTTCGCTATTGGCCTGAAGCATTTGGCTTTCGATCATTTGTCTATCAACGACCGTCAGTTTGCTTGCATCGGCGTGCACAAGTCTTACAATCACTACTCCTGTCCCGTCGTCCAACCTGAGATCAGCCGTGAGCGCCGGTTTGCCTGAGCGGGGAAGATTACAAGTTTCACATCTTAGTTGTTCTTCAGTTCGCTTTAGTTCCGAACCGCATGATTCACATAGCAAACTGACTTTGAGACCGCCCTGAACATCAAGGATCAAACCCTTAATCCAAGTACTCAGTCCAGGCTGAAGGGCAATTACGTGCCTTATGTCTTCCCACGCGGGTCGGTCTTTTTCTTTCGCTTCCAGGAGCTCAACCCGTGAGAGAGGTATTGAACTCAACTCGGGGTTCCCATTTAACCCGGTACGCACTCTGATGCCTTCAATTCTTACGCGTGCACCCGATTTCAGTTTCGTGGCATAAGCCGTTTGGTCCCGCCAAAATGTAACCCGACATGCAGCGGTCTCGTCTCGGAGCGTCAATGAAACGAGATCTACATTCTCCCCCTTCTCGGTCACAACCTGTCGCGATACCGGTGTGTCAGCTACGTTGCCCTCGACTATGACAAGGCCCTTTGATTGCTGAATTGCGTTAAGCTTCGTAACTCGCTTCACGGGCGCAAGCATGGTTGGGCTTTTCTGCAGTTTCCCCGACCTACCCAGACTTAACATGATTTCACCTTGTCTTTCGCGGACTGAGGCCCCGGTAATGTCGATGGTGTCTCCTTCACGGAGGCTAGTCGCCATCTCAGCCTTGTCGTCCCATAATGATAGCGAGACCATTCCTGTTTCGTCCGATACAAGTAATCTAGTGACCTTTGTGACTTCACCGGAAGGTCGTTTAATTTCCTGGGTGCCCCCTACCGTGAAGATGGAGGCGGTGAGATTTACTGATCCACTTGGGCCGATCTCTGCTATCTTGTAGACCTTGGCTACTGGTAGTCTGAGGTAAGGCGGCGCGGTCTCGAGTATCTGCACCTGACTTCTGCTCTCGACATGTAACTCAGGTCCGCCGTTTCTGTCCAGGCGTACCCTTGCATTGAGTGCTCGGACTATCGCGCCGCTCTTGAGGTTACGGAGCTCCTCGGCACGTTCATTCCAGGCTACCAGCGGTATACTGCCGGATTCGTCGGCGATGAAAACTCGAAGAACACTGCCGGTTCTATCATCCTTCGCAAACGTGTAGTGGCGCGGTTCACTTTGGACTACACCTATCGCGTTAATCTGATTCGCGCCGACGGCTAGTTTAGCAAGGGGGGTGAACAATTCCCCGAACTCTGGCAGATCGGAACTCGGCATATCACTAGGGTCAATCTCAATACTGCTTCGTTCGCCGGCGTGAACTTCTGTGTCTCCGGATAGTCCCTGCCTCGTGTAGGCATGCCCGACTCGGAGAACTCTGCCTTGCAGGTCTCCCGCACGTGAAATGACATCAACATGCCGGTCCCATATAGCGCATCTCACTCTATCTGATTTGTCGGCGATTGTGATGCGCATCACGCGACCAGGCGTTCCGTCCTTGCGTTGAAAGTCTTGAGGAGACCACGTCATGAGAATTCTTCCGGAAATCGTAACGTCATTGAGCCCGGGGACTAGGTCTTTGACTCGCATGCGGCCCAGCTCCGTACCGTGGGTCTGGATTAGAAGCTCCTCGGCAACCAGCCTAGCCGCGCCCTCATCCGATAGCAGCCCCCGACCCTCTCGTTTCTTCTCCTCAATAAGAGCTAGAACTTGGTCCCGAGAGAGTTCGCGACGTTTGGAGAGTATGTCCTCAACAATTGACTCAACGACGGTCATAGATTTAGATCACCGCACGCATCAGTCACTCAGATAAAGCAATCACCGAAGCTAAGCCTTCGCGTGGCTGGCCATAAGACCCACTGACCTTCGCTTCCTTTTAAGATTAGATTTTCGTGATCGTTGGTCATCACGCATCGTCGCTAGCAAAACGAGCGCCTGGTCGGGGATAATATTGTTACCTCAATTCTGCGCCCAACACTTGCCGACCGCAAGACAATTCAATTCGAACTGACTTAGATTTCTTGACCGGACTATGGAACCAGAATACACCAAGGTAGGTAGAATCGAGCACTTTTACTCGAAAGCGAGTGTAGCGGTAGTCGAGGTCTTGGCTCCGATCAAGAAGGGAGATAAGATCTTGATACGGGGCGGAACCACCAACCTCTCGCAGGTTGTGGAATCAATGGAGGTAGAACATGCGCAGTTGAACGAAGCGCAGGGCGGTCAGAGAGTTGGGCTTAAGGTTGCAGGACGTGTCAGAGAGAACGATATGGTCTACAAAGTTGCGTAAGGTTAGAATACCACGTTAATGCGTAGCTCGCTTCCAGAGTGCGAAAATAATGCCTGATGTCGTTATCGATGGAACCGTTCTCGTCGTTACGCCCATACAGTCCCCGCAATCAAGACCTATGGTCCAAATAACGCTGGGCGACCCCATCAAGGGGCCGGTTACAATGCCTCTGGATATGGACCGTGAGATGGCGGGGGTTACTATAGCGGTTCAACGAGTGCTAACCCAGCTGCCTGGCGTGGGGCAGCAGCTCGGAACTCCGCGGTTGATCGTGACCCTAACCGAGGAAGAATACCGGGAGTTAGGACGCCCTAGGTATCCTGATCACCTCTCAGTAACCTTGAAAGTTAATGCATGAACGCCGCACGGGCATCTCAATCCCAGAAGAGCCTCGTCCTAGCGTACTCCCTTTCCGCCTTGAGGATGTCTAAGTACAAATCCTCCTCAGTATGATGCAGCCTTCGAAGGATTCGCGTAGCGGTGGCGGGGCCAACACCTCTTCCGCTCAGAACTACAATCGCTTCCCTACCCTTAGTTTGAACTAGACTTGCGCTGAGCCAAGCTTGCTTCAATGTGTGTTCCTCATCCGGCGTTAGGTTAGCCTTTTGTTTCTTCTTCTTTACGATACTCTGAAGCTGATCGTTCCGTACGTAAGTTGCCGCGACCAGTGTCGAACCACATTTTGGACACCGAACCCTAGCGCCCAGTTGGCCGACTACTCTTATAGCATCCCAATCCCCATTGAAGATGCAAACAAGTCGAACAGTTTCGGACATGAGTCGTTCTCTCACAATTTCACTCAGAGACTTTGACGGGACGACCGGCCTCAAGAGATCGTGTGGGATGATTTTGTCTATGATGGGCGTTGCGTAGGGGGAACACATACCGGCGTGTTCTGAGGTTATGTCGACTGAGATTTGCCGTTCCGCCATCTTCGTAACGATCTCTTTGGTTGTTGATAAGTCGAATTTCTCCAGGAGAACCTCTCTCTGCGTTTCAACGTTCAGAGGTGAATTTCGCATGGCGCGGACAAGCATTCGTGACCGGTTGGATCTGTAATCGGCCTTTCTTTCTATGACGCCGAAACGGCGCGCAACATGCCAATGACGCCAGGCAAACAGATCAGAATTCTGCAGCGACTCGACTAGCACCTTCTCAACGTCTTCGGGTGTGAATTTCGAGAGCTCTAATGCCACGGTTTCTGGTTCGATTTTGAACGGGCATATTAGTGCTATCCGGTATGGGTCCGTCTGTGTCGCGACGTTAACACCGTACTTTGCGCTGAGCATTGATGCGAGGATCATTGCGATCGTGTCATTGACCATGCTGCCGAAACAGGCATGGATGATTATGCAGTTCTCGAATTTTTCGATCGTTACATGATCGTCTGTGGGGAGGGAGAACAGCTTGAGGTGTGCTCTGATTGTGTCGGTGATCTTGTTTAGAGCATCATCGTTAATCTGTAACTCATTTTGCAGGTCCCTCAGCGCTTCCGAATCGTCAATCTTTGATGCCACGTAAGCACGCAGCCTACCAACCTCTTGCGCTGTTTCGTAGCTGACGGGAATCATTTCGCCTTCCCAGCTCGGAATCGCGTCAAGCGTTGGGGCCGTTGGCTCGACCTCGACGGACAGCTTCTCCTCGTTAACGTTGATGATCTTCCAAGTCTGTCCGTGTATGATGAAGATTGTTCCGGCCTTGCATTTTCTGGATACGAAGTCTTGATCAAGGGTTCCTATTCGACGTTTCCTGAAGAAATCGAAGATATCGAACCTTTTCACGTCCGGTATGACCGAGAGGTTCTCGTAATAGTAGTGAAATGTGCGCGGGAAACGAGCGGACACAACGTCCTCGACAAGTCTGATGATTCCGATAGAGTTCAGAAACTTTGCAAATTCATGGAGCTCTTCACCGGTAATGTCACGAAATGGTTGGGCGCGAGATACGATTGTGAGGATTTCGGCGAGTTTAGGCCGTTTTAGATCAAGCGCAATCCCGGCAATTTGATGCGCCAACACATCCAGTGCGCGGTCATGAATTGTTGTCCTTTCGATCTTTGAGGCCTTCGCATTTGAAGCGAGAACTGCTGCCTCCAGTAGATCGTCGGCCCAAGCTCCTACGATCGTTCCTTGCGCAAGCCCTCGCAGCGTGTGCCCACTTCTACCGATCCTTTGGATCAGTCGTGTGGACATTCTTGGCGACATGTATTGAACGATATGATCAACCCTGCCAATGTCCATTCCAAGTTCAAGCGAGGAGGTACAGATCACACCTTTCAATGACCCATCTTGAAATGCCTTCTCGACCTCCTCGCGAATTTCCCGCGAGAGTGAACCGTGGTGAACACGCACGGGTAGATTCGAGTTAAGGACATGCAGTTGAGAACCGACGGCTTCGGCTTGTTCGCGTGTGTTTGTGAAGACCAGCGTCGATCGCTTTTCCGAAATTAACTCCGCGATACGCCTCGCCCTCGCTATCGTGGTTGGAGGCAGTCCAAACTTCTCCGCGTTCTTCGCATCCTGTGCATTAGGGGTTATGTACTGCGTTTGAATTTCGATTTGTCTCAGTTCTGAGGATTTTACGATCGTGCAGGTTCGACCAGCTCCGACAAGAAATTGGCCTACCTTTTCCTGCTCGCCTACGGTCGCAGAGAGCCCGATTCGTTGAAAACTTCTGCCTCCGAGATGTTCTAGGCGCTCTAATGCCAATGTTAGCTGCACGCCTCTCTCGTCGGTTGCCAATTCATGAATCTCATCGATCACAACCCACTGAACCGCTTTGAGGTGTTCCCGCATTCTTCGACCCGGTAGAATCGCCTGTAGTGTCTCTGGTGTTGTAACTAGCATGTCCGGCGGAGACCGGGCTTGAGTCGTACGAACGCTTGTAGGTGTGTCGCCGTGTCTAACTTGCACCTTGATATCCAACTCACGGCCAATGTCCGTGAGCCTGCGGAGGATGTCGCGGTTTAGTGCCCTAAGCGGTGTAACGTAGAGAATCGATATGCCCTTGACGCTGCGCGAGGATCTTTGCTCGAGAAACATGTTGAATATGGGCAGGATCGATGCAAGCGTCTTCCCCGTGCCGGTTGGGGCTATTACTAGTACATTTAGCCCCCGGAGGATAGGCGGTATGGCGATTTGCTGTATGTCGCTAGGTTCTTCTAGTCCGATTCGTTCGAGATGTTCTCGAATGGGCCTGTGCAGTGTTGTAAAGGCATTTTCAAGCAATTAGGGCACGTCCACCGATCGAGCGGAGGCCCGCTCACTAAGCGCTAACTCTAGAAATTAAGATAACCTCAAACTCTCGTTACGGAGCTTCACTTAAGCTGACGGTTTCT
>Ga0326728_10011186_pt1 | contig 20627 bp, 15 predicted proteins | sample MB3enrmetagenome_FD_207602 | JGI IMG/M metagenome (GOLD analysis project Ga0326728, IMG submission 207602) | Lab enriched peat soil microbial communities from McLean, Ithaca, NY, United States - MB31MN | ecosystem: Environmental > Terrestrial > Soil > Wetlands > Peat | place: USA: New York... | reverse complement strand
ATCATCGTCCTGGCATCAGCGATTTGCAGTGGTCTCATGCCTCCATGAAACCACAAACTTTTAGAATGCGCAATTACTTATGACGCTACGTTTAGCGACGTACCACCCGCGCGAACTGAGTCTGCACACCATCACCCTAACACCGTGACCCGACTAGCGATTCTTTCCGGCAAGGCAATTGTCAAGGCGCTGGCTAAGGTCGGCTACCAGGAAACTCGCCAGCGGGGGAGCCATATGCGTCTCGCCTGTCCTGGAAAGACATCGATCACTGTTCCCAACTATAAAGTGGTTGGCCGGGGCTTCTGAAGAAGATTCTCAGGGACGCCGAGCTTTCTCCAGAAGAGTTTATGAAGCTTCAGTAACCGTCTCTCACCGCCGGGAAAGGGTAAGCTGACGTGTCGGTACAGGAAGTAATCGGATCCGGAAGGAAACACCTCATGAAAATGCCCGTTCTTTTCGTCGGGCACGGATCGCCGATGAACGCCATCGAGCGGAACCGTTTTACGGAGACGCTGGCGGGGCTTACCAAGCGCCTGCCGCGTCCCAAGGCGGTGTGCGTGGTTTCGGCGCATTGGGTAACGCGCGGCTCCGAGGTTCTGGCCGCCGCCAAGCCTCGCACCATTCATGACTTCTACGGCTTCCCCGCTCCCCTCTATGAGCTCAAATACCCCGCGCCAGGCGCGCCTGCCGAAGCCGAGCGCGTGGCCCATGAGCTCCAGATTCAGCCGGACGAGACGTGGGGGTTCGATCACGGGGCGTGGAGTGTCCTGCGGCATCTTTATCCCCAAGCCGACGTGCCGGTGTTTCAGGTCAGTCTCGACGCAGGCCGCAGCCTCCCGCGCCACCTCGAACTGGGCAGTGAGCTTGCCCGGCTGCGTGACCGCGGCGTGCTGATTCTCGGCAGCGGCAACATCGTGCATAACTTGCGCCGTCTGGAGGAGCAGAAAGACGCCCCGCCTTTCCCGTGGACCGTCGAATTCGACTCGCAGGTGAAGAAAGCAATCGAAACTCGCGACCTCACGTCGCTGGCTGCGCCCGAGCACTGGGGCAAGCCGCTGGCGGCGCTCGCGCATCCCACGCTCGAACATTATGTGCCGCTGCTTTATTGCCTGGGGAGCACCACCGAGCACGACGCGGTGAGCTATCCCTATGAGGGCTTTGAGTACGGCAGCCTTTCCATGCGCATGGTCTTGTTTGAGGGGTCGGGCGAGTGAACTGTTTATCATTGATGCCAGCGCGCTACACTTCCCAAGGAGGTTACGCCGAAGCCTCCAAGAGCATCTAATAGTTGAGTAGGAATTAGGAAAGAGGGACTATGTGGAATAATCTCAAAACAACGATATTGCTCGCGGCCATGACCGGCCTGGTGCTAGGCATCGGGGAGCTTTGGGGCGGCCAGAATGGGCTCATCCTTGCCCTGGTGTTCGCCGGGGTGATGAACCTGGGCACTTATTTCTTTTCGGACAAGATCGCGCTGGCTTCCTCCGGCGCCAAGCCTATATCGCGTGAAGACAATCCACGCATTTACCAGATTGTCGAGCGCCTGGCCGCCAAGGCGAACATCCCGGTTCCCAAGATTTACTTTATACCCACCGATTCGCCCAACGCCTTTGCCACGGGCCGGAATCCCAGCCACGCTTCGGTGGCGGTGACGCGCGGCATTTTGGAGATTTGCGACGACGAGGAAATTGAGGGCGTACTGGCCCACGAGCTCGGGCACGTGAAGAATCGCGACATCCTTACCAGCGCTGTGGTGGCCACCCTAGCGGGCGCCATCACCATGATTGGGCACATGCTTTGGTATGCGGAACTGTTCGGCGGGTTTGGTGGCGGCGGCCGGGGCAACGGCCGGCGGGGCGGCGCACTTTCCGCCCTCGCCATGATGATCCTGGCGCCGCTGGCGGCGACGCTCATCCAACTCGCGATTTCGCGCTCGCGCGAATACGAAGCCGACGCCACCGGCGCGCGCATCACCGGGAATCCCCAGGGTCTTGCCCGCGCCCTCGACAAGATCGACAAGTGGGCAAAACGCGTCCCCATGCAGGTCGCGCCCTCGATGGCGCACCTGTATATTTACCAGCCCCTTACCTCGGGTGAAATCTTCTCCAGCCTGTTCTCCACCCACCCGCCAATTCGCAAGCGCATTGAGCGCCTGATCGGGCGCGACTTCATTTAAGCGACGACGCTTGCCTGAGAGCCTCGAATCACGTTAGGATAATAAGGTTCTCCGAGCCCGGAGCGCTAACGGAGCCACAAAATCCCAGGCGCAGCGGGCCGATAGGGTGGCGTGAGAAATCGCGCTGCCTCCCGTGTTTGGAAAGGAGAACCACGCCGGCGCCAAACACGGGCCGGTGTTTTTGCTTTCAGGGCGATGGGAAAGACAATAAAACCCTCCATTCGGCAAGCGGCCGGGAGGGCCTGCCGCTGGGTGTGGCGGAACCATGCTGCGCGATAAATTCGGGCGCGAAATTCACGACTTGCGCATTTCGGTGACGGACCGCTGCAACTTCAGTTGCGTTTACTGCAAGTCTGCCGATCCGAAAAACTATTTCCCCCACCGCGATCTGCTGAGCTGGGAGGAATTCCTGCGCCTCAGCCGCGTGCTGGTGGGCTTGGGGATTCGCAAAGTTCGCGTGACCGGCGGCGAGCCGCTGTTGCGCGAGGGCGTGGTGGATTTCATCGCGCGCCTCCGCCACATCAAGGGGCTGGAGGATGTAGCGCTGACCACCAATGGATACCTGCTGCCGGAGATGGCGCGGGATCTCGCCGCTGCCGGGGCTCCACGCGTCACCGTCAGCCTGGATTCCACCAACCCGGAAAAGTTCGCCAAGATCACGCGGACGCCGCGCTCCTACGAGAAAGTGATGGGCGGCATTGACGCCGCTCTGGAAGCGGGTTTGCGCCCGGTGAAAGTGAACATCGTCCTGGTGCGCGGCTTCAACGACGATGAGATTGTGGAATTCGCGCGCTTGGCGCGCCGCCGCGACATTGTGGTGCGCTTCATCGAGTTCATGCCGCTCGACGCCGACCATGCCTGGAAGCGCGAGTTGGTGGTCACAGCAAAGGAAATTGTCGGCGCCATCCAGCCGGTGTTTCCGCTCGAGGAAATTCCCCGTCACTCGCCCAGTGAAACGGCGTTGCGCTATCGCTTCACAGACGGCCAGGGCGAGCTCGGCATCATCGCGCCGGTTTCCATCCCTTTTTGCGGGCAGTGCAGCCGCATCCGGGTGACCGCGGACGGCAAGCTGCGCACTTGCCTCTTCTCACTGCGCGAGCACGACGTGCGCCACTTGGTCCGCAACGGCGCCACCGACCACGACATCGCCAATTTCATGGAAAAGGTCGTGCACCAAAAGGAGCCCGGCCATCGGATTAACGAGGTGGATTTCGTCCAGCCTTCGCGTACTATGGTTTACATTGGGGGATAGGAACGGGGCACGGGAAACGGGACACGGGGCACGGGTTCAGGGATTCGCGGTTCGGGACGCGGGCTTAGGGAGGCGTCCGGCGGAGGTATGATTTTCAAAACAGAACCCTTGGGGTCTGCGGAAACGAGACCAGAAGGGAAGATCCGAATCCCGTTTCCCGTATCCCGTATCCCGTGCCCCGTATCCCGTGTAAGATAGAAGCAGAGCAATTATGGCAACGGCTACGGAAAGGTTAACTCTCAGTTTGCTTCTCGAAAACTATGTCGAGCTTTCGGCGCAGCAGCTTGACAAGCGCATTACGCGGGCCAAGGACGAACTCGGCTCGCGGCTGGTGATCCTGGGACATCATTATCAACGCGATGAGGTGGTGAAGTTCGCCGACTACCGAGGAGATTCGCTGCGACTTTCGCAGCTCGCCGCCCGCCATCGCGAGGCTGAGTACATCGTTTTCTGCGGCGTACACTTCATGGCGGAGAGCGCCGACATTCTGAGCGGCGACCACCAGACGGTGATTCTTCCTGACCTGTACGCCGGCTGTTCCATGGCGGACATGGCTAACCTTGAGCAAGTGGAGGTTTGCTGGAAAACGCTGACGGCGATTAATGACGGCACGATTGTGCCCGTCACCTACATTAACTCCACCGCCGCCATCAAAGCTTTCGTGGGGAAGAACGGTGGCGCCGTTTGCACTTCCTCCAACGCCCGAAGGGTTATGCAGTGGGCGCTCGACCGTTGGGAAAAGGCATTGTTCCTGCCGGATGAGCATCTGGGCCGCAACACGGGCTACGAGCTGGGAATCCCTCTCGACAAGATGGCAGTATGGGATCCGGCGGAAGAGAACGGCGGGCTCACCGCCGACCAGATTCGTGACGCACGCATCTACTTGTGGAAGGGCCACTGCTCGGTCCACCAGCGTTTTAGCCCCGAACACGTGGAGCGCGCGCGCAAAAGCCATCCGGGCATTCGGGTGATCGCACATCCGGAATGCTCGTGGGAAGTCTGCCAAGCGGCGGATGAGGTGGGCTCGACGGAATACATTTTAAAGCGTATCGTGGAAGCTCCCCCGGGGAGCGCGTGGGCCGTGGGCACAGAGATTCACATGATTCGCCGTCTGGCCCGGGAGCATCCTGACCGGCTCATCGTTTCGCTCGACGACTGTGTTTGCATGTGCAGCACCATGTTTCGGATCTCGCCCCAGCACCTCTGCTGGACGCTCGAAAGTCTACGGTCCGGCCAGGTGGTCAACCGCATTAGCGTTGACCCTGAGACCAAACGCTGGGCGCTGAATGCATTGAACCGGATGCTGGAGATCAGGTAAAGAGTTGAAAGTCGAAAGTTGAAAGTTGAAAGTCAAAGGCAGAGAATACCGTTCCATCTTTCGGCCCCTGACTTTCGACTCTTGACTCTCGACTTTCGACCTCGCCTATGGCCGACAAATATTTTGATCGCCGAGAAGCGCAAGAACTTCTGAAAACCCTGGCGCCCTGGCTGGAGGAAGCGCGGGATGAGAAGCAGAAGATCGAAGCCTTCAAAAATGAATTGACGCAGGTCGCGTCGCGCATCATGGTGTTGGGCGGCAGTTTCCCTCCCTTGGCTGATCTGTTGCGGAAAAAATCCGAGCACGAAAAGGCGGCGGAACACCTGACGGAGATTGTCAACCGCATTCAGGATACCGGCGTTCTGGTGAAGGATCTCGACGTCGGGTTAGTGGATTTTCCCAGTCTGCTCGAAGGCGAAGAGATTTACCTGTGCTGGAAACTCGGGGAAGATCACATCGCCTTTTGGCACGGCATTGACGAGGGATTCGCCGGCCGCAAGCCGCTCGACGAACCCGGCACAGGGCGTACACCGCCGCAGGGTCCCCGGTTGCAGTAAGGCAGAATCGAGTGCTAGAGTGGAGACTGGATGAGTACAAGGACGTTTCTCTCCATCGATGAGTTCGAAAAGCTCCCCGAGCCCGAGCAGGGCGGCGGCTATGAATTGGATGAAGGAGAGGCCGTATACGTGTCCCCCAATAGCATTGAACAAGGCAAGATCATTCACCGGATCTACGCGCTCTTGGAGGAATGGGCAAGGTCAAACGACCGGGGTTTAATTGCCCCCGACAGTTGGATTGAACTCGCCCCAGGCGTGGTGAGGGCCCCCGACGTTGCGTATATCCCGCGCGACCGTATTCGCATACTGGATCCCAAACACACTTTGAAAGCCATTCCGGCGTTGGTAGTAGAGGTACTCTCAGCGTATAACACTGCGCGTGAGATGAGCCGGAAAATTCAACAGTATCGCGATGCCGGTGTTGAGTTGATTTGGGTGGTTGACCCGGATAAGTGCGAAGTCGACGTCTATAGCTCGCTCCCCTTGAAAACTCTCCGGCAGGGCGACATTCTGAAAGATGACAAGATCCTCCCGGGCTTTTCACTTCCCCTATCTGTAATCTTTGAGCCCATACGTTGAGCGCTGCGTGTACCTATGACGTTCCTGACTCCGGCGCACAGCCCTAGGGACATTACCTCGGCGACGGCTCCATTTTTGACGCTGAGCGAGGATACAACTAATGAGTTCTGAAAACCCCGGTAACGAACTAGCGAAGGCCGCGAGCGCCTACTTACGCTCCGCCGCGCATCAGCCCGTGCTTTGGCGCGAGTGGAACAGCGCCGCCTTCGCCCAGGCGGAGGTGGCGGATAAACCTATCCTGCTCGACATTGGCGCCGTGTGGTGCCACTGGTGCCATGTGATGGACCGCGAGAGTTACGAAAACCCGGACGTGGCGCGGGTCATTAACGAGTCGTTCATCCCCGTAAAGGTCGATCGCGACGAGCGCCCCGACATCGACGCCCGCTATCAGGTGGCGGTGAGCGCCTTGACGGGCCAGGGCGGCTGGCCGCTCACGGCCTTTCTCACCCCGGACGGCAAACCGTTTTTTGGGGGCACCTACTTCCCACCGGACGACCGCTCCGGCCGCCCGGGCATGAAGCGCTTGCTGGAAGCCATCGCGCACAACTACCGTACGCATCGCGACCAGATCCATGAAAGCGCCGAGAAGATTGCCGAAGCCCTCCGCGAGGTGGAACGCTTTAAGGAAGAGAAACAGGTGGTCGACGAACAGGTTGTAAGGGCGATCGTCGAAGGCATCGCCGGCATGTTCGATGGGCAGAACGGCGGCTTTGGCAACGCCCCCAAGTTTCCCCACCCCACCGCCATCGATCTGGTCCTCGAGGTTTATCTCGAGACTCGCCAGGAGTCGCTGCTGACCATCGTGACCACTACCCTCGAACATATGGGGCGGGGCGGTGTCTACGACCAGATCGGCGGCGGTTTTCACCGCTACTCGGTGGACGAGCGCTGGATCGTGCCCCACTTCGAGAAAATGTCCTACGACAACGCCGGCCTGCTGGGAAATTACCTGCGCGCCTACCAGGTGACCGGTAACCCCTTCTTTCGCGAAATTGCCCTGGGAATTCTCGTTTTCCTTGAAAATGTGCTGTCGCATCCTGAGGCCGGCTTTTACGCCAGCCAGGACGCGGACATTAATCTGGACGATGACGGCGATTATTTCACTTGGACTCTGGAGGAACTGAACGCTGTCCTCGACGGGCCGGAGGCGCGCGTTGCTGCCCTTTACTACCACGTTGATCCGCAAGGCGAGATGCATCACAACCCCGCAAAAAACGTGCTGTTCATTGACCAGCCCCTCGGCGCAATCGCCGCGCGCATGCAAATTGACGTCGCGAAAGTGGCGGAACTCCTGGCGAGCGCCCGGCGAAAGATGGCCGAGGCCCGCGCCCGCCGTCAGACACCGTTCGTCGATAGGTCGATTTATGCGAGCTGGAATGGCATGATCATTTCCGCCCTGCTGGAGGCGTATCGAGTCTTGGGAATCGCGGGCGAGCGCGACCGTGCCCTGGCCACTCTCGACTTGTTGGTGACCAGAGCTTACGACCGCGAAAAAGGCATGTACCACACCTTGGTGGATGGCACGCCGCGTATCGAGGGCTTGCTGGACGACCAGGTGTTCATCCTTGCCGCCCTTCTCGACGCTTACGAAATCACCGGAAGACGGTTCTACTTTGAGCGCGCGCTCGAGCTGATGGAAACCACCCTGCGCCGCTTCTGGGACGAGAAGGAGGGGGGATTCTTCGACACCGCCCGGGACCTGGACGACCGTCACGGCAGCCTGAGCACTCAACGCAAGCCCTTCCAGGATTCACCCACGCCGGCGGCAAATGCGGTGGCCGCGCAGGTGCTCGATCGCCTGGACGTGCTCGCGGACCGCGAAGACCTCGGCGAAAAGGCGGCAGCTACACTGGCGCTCTTTGCGCCCAAGGCGGGGCAGTACGGGCTGTTCGCGGCGAGCTACGGTCTGGCGCTCCTTCATCACTTGCGTGCGCCCGTGGACGTGGTGGTGGTGGGCCGCGCCGACGATGACCGCACGCGGAATCTTCTCCGCACGGCTTATGAAACCCCGCGCGCCGGCAAACGCGTCTTCGCTTTCGAGCCGGGCACGGTGCAAGCCCGCGATCTGCCCGCCGGCCTTGCTGCTACGCTGCCGCAATTGCCCTTTGATGGCGTCCCCGTGGCGCTGATGTGCGAAGGCTCCGCCTGCCACGCGCCTGTGCAAACCCCCGAGGCTCTCCGCAATTTGCTTGTTCCCACCAAGCCCGCCTGACGCTGAAAGGCAGTGATAACCCGATCATGCCGTAGGGGTAGGGCTTGGCCGACCCTTTTTGGTTCGCCGGCAATGTCCATGGAGGGGACGGCAAGCCGTCCCCCTACACTGCCTTGCGGTGAATACCCCCATTATTCGACGCCCGCCTAACGCTGAAAGGCTCTGATAACCCGAACATGTCGTAGGGATAGGGCTTGCCCTACCCTTGTAGGTTCGGCTGCAATATACAAGGAGGGGACGGCAAGCCATCCCCCTACACCCACCTTGCGGTGAATATCCCACCTATTCAACGCCTTTTTTGCATAGAATGTTTTTGACTCCTGCGTCGAATAGGCATTATAATCTACGCAAGGAGTGCGTGGAATAAGTATGTATATCTATGAAGACACAACTTGGCCCCGATTTCAGTGGAGTCGAGAGAAGTTGACGGAACAACTGGCCATAGTTCATATCGAGCAAGGCCGACTACTGGGCCGCATGGAAGCCTTGGGCTTTAAGCTCCGCCAGGAAGCTGTCCTCGAAACTTTGATTGACGACGTGCTGAAGAGCAGCGAAATCGAAGGTGAGCACCTGGAGGCGGCCCAAATCCGTTCGTCCCTTGCGCGCCGGCTCGGGATGGACATCGGCGGCCTCAAACCCGTGGATCGAAACGTAGAGGGCGTCGTGGAAATGATGCTTGATGCCACGAGGCACTACGAAAAGGCATTGACCGAAGAAAGACTGTTCGCGTGGCAGGCGTCGCTGTTTCCGACGGGGCGCAGCGGGATGCGCCCTATCAGGGTTGGCGCGTGGAGGTATGACAGCGGCGGCCCGATGCAGGTCGTCTCCGGGCCGGTGGGAAGGGAGCATGTCCATTTCCAAGCGCCAGCCGCCAGCCGGCTCGATGCGGAAATGAAGAGTTTCCTCACTTGGTTCAACGGAAAGGAGGAAAGCGATTGGGTGCTGAGAGCGGGGGTAGCTCATTTGTGGTTCGTCACCATCCACCCCTTTGACGATGGAAACGGGCGCATCGCGCGCGCCATTTCCGATATGGCGCTGGCACGCTCAGAAGGAAGCTCGCAACGCTTTTACAGCATGTCCGCGCAGATTCGGCAAGAGCGAGCTGCGTACTACGACATTCTGGAGCAAACGCAGAGGGGCGGCATGGGCATTACACCTTGGATGGAGTGGTTCCTGGGCTGCCTTGGCCGCGCCATCGAAGGAGCGCAGGGCGTTCTCAGAACCGTCCTCTCCAAGGCTCGCTTCTGGGAATCGATCGGGGATTTTCATCTGAACGAACGGCAGCGCCTTGTCCTCAACCGCCTTCTAGTCCCCTCCTTAGCTAAGGAGGGGTGCCCGAAGGGCGGGGTGGTTGGGGGCTTCGAGGGAAAGCTCACCACATCAAAATGGGCGAAGCTCGCCAAGTGTTCCCACGACACAGCCCTGCGGGATATTGCCGCACTGGTCCAAGGCGGCATACTCATGCGCAATCCTGAGGGCGGCCGCAGTACCAGCTATGCGCTGGCGAAGAGGAAGCGGCGGTAGTTGTCAGTGCGCCACCATGCCATTGAATACACCGCCCGCCGCTAATTCTCCGAAGGCCTCTCGACATGATCGATGACGAGAACTTCAACCGGGCCCTTGGCCGACACGAGCTTCAACCCGAGCTGTTCCTCTAGTGCGGCGAAGATGTTTGGGACGTTGGGGTCGGTCGGGAGCGGGGAACCGCCCGGATCGCCCGGCCCTCCGAAGCCCGGCAATCCCATCGTGGCCTCGTCCGCAGTGAAACTCAGATTGAGATCGAATTCGCCAGTGAATTCGGTTTTATCCAAGACCGGCCGGCCCAGTACTAATGCAAGCTTGCTTATGAGGTCCGCCATGTGGACCTTGCTTCCTTCCAATTGCAGCAGCCCTGAGGGCCCCATAGGCCCCGCGACATAGCCACAGTCGGCCTGCCCCTGTGGAGACGGTGTCGGTGGCGCGTCAGGCGGCCGTGAAACGCAGCCTACTGCCTTCGGCGCCGGCAGTTTGGGGCCACGCTTAGCCGCCTTCAAATCGTAGACAGGGAGCCTTCTCGTCTCCCGGTGAAGGGTCAGCTTGAACCGGTCGGCCAGGAGCGTTTGCAGCATCAGCCACATCTCCTTCCGATCGGTGTTGCCCTCCGGTTTGGCCTCGACATCGTAGCCATCGGTATTGATCCAGGCCGGACCTCCTACCACCTGAAAAGCCTGGACTGCGTACGCTCTTTGGATGAGAAGCATCAAGGGCGCGTTGTGCGCGGTCAGCCGCCCGCCGAGTTCCGGGTGAACATCCATACGGTGGTGGGTGGGTTCATTCCAGACAGAAGGATTTCGTTTGATCGACGCCACTTCAAACGAAGGCAGCGGCGCATTCTTCGGCGGTGTCGACTGCGCGTGGATTTGCGGCGCGTTCACGAGACCGAACACCACAGGTCCGGCCACGGCTGCTATGGCGATAGCAGCCAACAGTAGCTTTTTGCCGAAACTGAGCTTGCTTGCCATGCGCTCAGACATGATGCGGACAATTCGTTTCTTCAGATCGGCGCCCGTAACTCCGGACACGCAGGCCAGTGGAGATTCCAAACAGAATTCGCAGGTCTTTAAAATACTCTCGGCGTAGACCTGCCGTTCGCTGCCCAATTCGACGACTTCTTCGTCGCAGGCGCGCTCGCGCTCCTCCACCAATCGCGACCCCAACCACCAAACCAACGGGTGAAACCAGAAGATCGCTTCCACCACCATGTGCATCGCCGCCGCCAGATTGTCGCGGCGACGGACGTGCCACATTTCGTGTGCCAGAATGGCCTCCAGGTGTGCATCCGGAAGGTGCTCGGAGAACCCTTTTGGCCATCCCAGGACGGGCTTGACGATGCCGAAAATGCCCGGTTCCAGAGTAGCTGGGGACAACAACAACTCGATTGGCTTCCGTATCCCTCCCAGGCGCTCCAGGCGGCGCAGCGCTTCCACTTCGCGCCCTTCCCGTAAGGGCACCGCTTCCCGCAGGGCCGCGGAAATCCGACGCCAGCGTGCGTACCATACGAAAAGGACCACCAGGAATCCGCAAAACCACATTGCCACCAGGATTGCCGGAAGGTTGTGGACCAGCCTGTAGCGCAGACCTGCGCCTTGTGCAGGTCTGCGGCTTTTCCCTGCCGCCTGGGACCCCGTCGCCGGCGGCGTAAACGGCTGACTGACTTCCTGCATCGCAAAGAAGAAACCCGATTCCGTTGCTGGAAGAACGCGTGGCCTTGCCAGATGCATGCCGAGGGTGACGAGCAACGAAAAGGGAATCAGGAATTTTACCGACGCGGCCAACCAAAGCCCATAGCGAGCCCGCGCGTGATTCTTTCGCAAAACCAATGTCAGCAATCCTGCGATGACGATGCACACTGTCGACTGCCATAAGTGATTGCCTATTGCTGGTGCCGTGGCCGCCAATATCGCCGACAAGTATTTGGGGATCATGACTTGTCCTTTCTCTCCAGCTTGTCTGTAGCGCCGCCCTTTAGGGCGGCACCTGCCGGGCTAAAGCCCGGCGCTACTTTCTCTCCAGCTTACGAAGAGTCTTCTCGGCTTCCTTCACATCTGCAAGCGTGAGTTTGCCGGATTCAATCAGGTGTGCCATGACGGGCTGCGCGCGCCCGCCGAACAGCGCCAGCAGATCGTCAATCAGCCTCCGCTGCGCGGCGTCGCGGGAAATTGCCGCTACGAAAATGTGAAAATTCCCGACCTTTCTGGTGCGGCGCAGAGCCTTCTTACCTTCCAGACGATAAACGGTAGTCTGAATGGTCGTGTAGGCGGGCCGGTTTTTCGTGGGAAATGTATCTTGAATTTCGCGAATGGAGGCCTCGCCGCGAGTCCACAGCGTCTCCATGATCTGAAGTTCGAGCTTGGTGAGTTTGGGTTCGGCCATTTGTCATCTCCTATATCAGTGTGTGATTCTACTACTGATATAGGTGATGTCAAGTCTTTTTTTGTCGCTACCCTGGCTGGCGCGGACTCCTGCTCTATGGGGTCTGCGATTTCCCCTCGGCGCCAGCCCGCCTTTTCCCGTCGCCAAGAAAATTCCTGATGTTTTGTCCTAATCTGCAAATCTAGCCTAATGGCGCATTTTTCTCTTGACAACAAAAATAGCCGCGTTATGCTAGGCTGTGAGGCCAGCGCATGCTGGCTGGCTTGCAAGGCCGCGGACCTATACAAAGGGTCGGCGCAACCCATATTAGAACAGTAGGCGGTAAGCAGTAGGCAGCGAGCGTCTTTTGCGAGTCCAGGCAAAGGCAGGGAAAAGCCGAACGCCGACTGCGGAGCCGGGCCGGTCTCCCGGCAGGACCTTCCGTGAGGAATTGAAGACGGATTTCCAGACCAAAAGCCGGAATTGACAAAAAACAACCTGGCGACGCTGATGGCTCCCAATGACGAAAATGCGGGGCACATGCGAAGAATGGATGATTCCGATTTTCGCCAAGTTTGGCGTGTGATCAACCTGCTTCTGAAGATTAAAAACCGAGCCCGCGAGGAAAACCCTCGGTAAAACCCCTCGCGATCCTTGAATGTTATTGAAAATAAATGTGGTTAGTAAAGAATCGAGAGAATTTCGATGGCCGTGACAAAAAACCAAGTCTCTGAAAATATGGCAGTTAACAAAATTTTGAATAGCCTATGCTGAGTAGAGAAAAAGAATGTTAAAATGAAGGTATAACCTTGAATGTATTTGAAAATAAATGAGATCAAGAATTGACTTGGCGCAAATTCGCTGCAAACCTTGAATGCTGAAGAAAAATAAACAACTTGCCTCCGCGAACCTTGAATGTTGCTGAAACAAAAGGACAAAGGCGTTAGTCGAGAGGTATAGCAGATGATGAATTCTGAATTATGAAGGCTAAGGACCCACCATCGGCTCACGATCCCTCGGCTGATCACGGGTTGGTTTTAGATGGCCCGATGAGCCGATGGCCCGATGGCCAGATCAATGGATGGCCCGTTCCATGGGGGGAATTGAATTGACATTTAAAGGTCCCGCTCTTATTCTGGAACGCTTCGGGTCAACCACTCAGGACTCTCGGTTAACCTCGCAAGTTCCGCTCGGGTTTTTCCGAAGCCACCTACCATCCCCAAAGGAAAACGATCATGCCCGGCATTATTAAAGAACGACTCTTCACTCCCGGTCCCACTCCGCTGCTGATGGAAGCGCAGGCGCGCACGCTGACCGCCGCAAATGTTCACCATCGCACGGAAGCGTTTCGCAAGATCATGACGGAGACGCTGGCGTTGTTGAAGTATTACTACGATACCCAAAACGATGTGCTGATTTTCGCGAGTTCCGGCACCGGGGCCATGGAAGGCGCGGTGGCCAATCTGCTTTCTCCCGGCGAGCGCATGCTGGTGGGCACCGCGGGGAAATTCGGCGAGCGCTGGTTGGGACTGGCGCAGGCGTATGGAATTGAAGCGGTGAAGGTGGAATCTCCCTACGGCCAACCCGTGAACATTGACGCCATGAAGCAGAAGATGGCGAGCGACGGGCCATTCCGCGCCGTGTTCATCCAAGCCACGGAAACCTCCACCGCCGTCATGAACGACGTGCGCGCGCTCGGCGAAGCCGTGAAGAATTATCCGGAGACCGCTCTGGTAGTCGATGCCATCACGGGGCTCGGCACCTCCGATTTGCGCATCGACGAGTGGGGTCTCGACATCGTGATTGGGGGGTCGCAAAAAGCCGTGATGATTCCCCCCGGCTTGGCCTTCGCCAGCGTCAGCGAAAAGGCCTGGGGCTTGATCGCCAAGTCCAAACTGCCGCGCTACTATTTCGACTTCGCCAAGGAGCGTAAAAATCAGGCGAAGGGCGAGACCGCTTACACTCCCGCCACCACTCTGATCATCAGCTTACATGCGGCTCTTGAATACATCAAGAAACTCGGGCGCGAAAACCTGATCGCGAATGCCGCGCGGCTGGCGGAAGCCTCGCGCGCCGGCGCTCAGGCATTGGGGCTGAAGCTTTTTGCCGAATCTTCGCCCGCTAATGCCGCCACTGCCGTCTGCGCGCCCGCGGGCATGGATTCCGGCGCCATCGTCAAAGAATTGCGCACCAGCTTCGGCGCCATTATTGCCAATGGCCAGGGCAGCATGAAGGGCCAGATCTTCCGCTTGGCGCACCTGGGTTATTACGACATCGCCGATCTGTTCGCAGTTTTCGCCGCGCTGGAAATTGCGCTGGTGAAGCTGGGACAGGACGTGGTACTAGGTTCCGGGGTGCGCGCCGTGCAGGAAGTTTATCTGCGGCGCGCAGGTTGATTTGTGATTGGCGATTGGTAATTGGTGATTGATTCGGCGCACCATGGCTTCAAGCTGCTAAATAATTTCCGGGATTCGAAGGTTTTCTCTGTGTCCTCCGTGTCCCCGAAAAGATGAAACACAGAGGCCACTGAGATGCTTTGTGAACTCCGTGTTAAGTCTTTTAGAACACAGAGGGCACAGAGAATCCAACGCTGATTGCGGAAATACTGCACGGGGTTAAACCTTGAGGAATGGGGAGCAAGTCAAACAGTGGTTCGGCAACTGACCACTGACTACTGACAACTGACCTATGAAAATTCTGGTTGCTGACAGCGTTTCGGAACGTGCCGTGGAAATTTTGCGCGAGCAGGAATCCTGGGATGTGGTTTTCCTGCCGAAGAAAGCGGGCGCCAAGGTCGCGGAAGAAATTCGCGATGCTGACGCACTGATCGTGCGCAGTGCCACCAAAGTGACCTCCCAACTGCTCGCCGGCGCCGAGCGGCTGCGCGTGATCGGACGCGCCGGCACGGGCGTCGACAATGTTGACCTTGACGCCGCCACCGAGAAAGGCGTGGTGGTGATGAACACGCCGGGGGGCAACGCCGTAAGTGTGGCCGAACACACCCTGGCGCTGCTGTTGGCGCTGGCCCGACGCATCCCCCAGGCCGATGCCTCCATGAAACAGGGCCGGTGGGAAAAGAAAAAGCTGGAGGGAACGGAATTGCGTGGGAAGACCTTGGGCTTGATTGGCCTGGGCCAAATTGGGGCGAGCGTGGCGAGCCTGGCGAAAGCCTTTGAGATGCAGGTCATCGCCTATGACCCCTATGTATCCTCCCTGCTGGCCGGCGAGCTGGAGGTAAAGCTGGCCTCCCTCGAGGAAGTGCTGAAGTCGGCGGACTTTATCAGTCTGCACGCCTCCGCCACGCCCGAGACTCGCCACCTGATCAATGCCCGGACGCTGGCGCTGGCTCAGCCCGGCGTGCGCATTGTGAACTGCGCGCGCGGCGACCTGATCAATGAAGCGGATCTGCTGGCAGCGCTGGAAAGCGGGCAGGTGGCCGGCGCGGGGCTCGACGTCTTCGAGGCTGAGCCGCCCAAGGATTCGAAACTCGTGAGCCATCCCAACGTGATCGCCACGCCGCATATTGCCGGCTCCACCGAAGAGGCGCAGGAAATCGTGGGTATCCGCATCGCGGAGCAAGTGCGCGATTTCCTGGTCTCGGGCATGGCGCGCAATGCCGTCAACCTTCCGGCGGTTTCTCCCGAGGAATTCAAGAAGCTGGAACCCTACATCCAGCTCGGCGAAAAACTGGGAGTGTTTTTGGCCCAGCTTGCGGGGGAAAGAATCCGTGAAGTGCGCATTAGTTACGACGGCGGATTGGCGGAGCTGAACACTCACCTGGTGAGGAACGCGGTGCTGAAGGGAATCTTGACGCCCGCGCTCTCCCAGCAAGTCAACCTGATCAACGCTGGGGCCCTCGCGCAGCAGCGCGGCGTGGAAGTGGCGGAGCTGCGCAGCGCGCGACGCGCGACGTTCTCCAACTCCTTGGGCATCGGATTATCCACCGAGGGCGAACCCGCGACGGGTGTGGGCATGGTGGGCCCGGGGGGTTCACTGCGCATCCTGGGACTCAACAACATCGATATCGAAGCGCCCTTGCGCGGCATCATCCTGTTCATCCGCAATCAGGATGTGCCGGGCGTCATCGGCCGGGTAGGCACCATCCTCGGCGACCGCAAAATCAATATCGCCACCTTCACCCTGGGACGCAATGCGCAAACCCAGCAGGCCATTGGCTTGGTCAATGTCGACAATCACGTGCCCGACATTGTGCTCGAGGAAATCCGCGCCATTCCCGCCGTGCGCACCGCGCGGGTGGTGGAGGTCTGAACAAAATTGCATGATCGGGTCATCGGGCCATCGAGCCATTGAATATGGTCCTTTGGTTCGATGTCCGGAATCGGTGGTTTCTGGCTTTCGGTCTGCGCGTAGCATCCGCATTCAATCACGGCCTGAGGAAGACGGGCAGTTTTAAATGGCTCGATGGCCCGATGGCTCAATCACAAAATGCATGTCTGGGTTTTCAAGATCAACACCAAGCGCGGATGGGAATTTGATGAGTACTTTCGCTCCCGCACGCGCGGAGTATACGCGATGGGTGATGAAGGATGGATCCGCAGCGCCTCCAGCCTGCGTTACCTTCGCGAAGAGGTGAAGCGCGGCGACCTGTTCCTTTGCTACGAGGTCGACCGCAAGCAGGTGGTGGGAGTGGCCCGCGCCGCCTCCGATGGCCGTGATGCCGGCCTGGGCTCGCTCATCGATTTCTGCCCGCCGCGCCAAGCCGTGCGCCTGGAAAATCCTCTCGCGCGCAAGCCGGACCTCGACCACATTCTTGCCTTCAGTCCTCATCGCGGCCGCGGCACGGTGCAAAGAATCGACGCCGATGAGTTCCGCCGCTTGCGCCGCCTCATGTTGCAGAAGAATCCCCAGCAAGGAGAAGCGTTGAAACGGCTATTTAAGGAAGAATAAAGTGCTGTCCGTTGTCCGTGGTCAGTTGTCAGTTGTCCGTTATCAGCAGGGCCCAAAATGAACCAACACGTAGTCCTTATTGACACCTGACTATTGACCACTGACAACGGACTACTGACAACGGACAACCGACGCCTTCTATGAATCCCATCGCGAATTTCTTCAAGCTGCAAGAGCACGGCACGACCTTTCAACGTGAAATCCTGGGCGGCATCACCACCTTCCTGGCGATGTCTTACATCATCTTTGTGCAGCCGGGGGTGCTTGGGGTTTCGGGAATGAATTTCCAGGCCGTGCTCACGGCCACCTGTCTCGCGGCCGCCGCCTCGACGCTGCTGATGGGGCTCGCCGCCAACTACCCCGTCGCGCTGGCGCCCGGCATGGGCGAAAACTTTTTCTTTGCGTACACACTCTGCGGCGCTGTCCCTTTGGGATTCGGCCTCACCTGGCAGCAGGCGCTTGCGGCAGTGCTCCTGGCGGGGATTTTCTTCGTCGCCATTACGCTGACCGGCCTGCGCGCCCAGATCGTAAACTCGATTCCCAATTCTTTGAAGTGCACCATCGCCGCGGGAATCGGCCTGTTCATTACGTTTATCGGGCTCGAATACGGCGGGCTGGTGGTGGCCTCGCCCGGCACATTGGTGCGCATGGGCGAGGTGCGCCAACCGGTTGTCCTGGCCACCGTTGCGGGCCTTCTTCTTATCGTGGTGCTTTTGAGCTTCCGCGTCCGCGGCGCGATCTTGATGGGGATTCTCGCCACGACGGCGATTTGCGCGCTCTGGGGCTTGGTCCATTACCAGGGACTGTTTTCGATGCAGCTCCACCTGGCGCCGACGTTCTGGAAATTCGATTTGCGGGGTCTATTAAGGGTTTCGCCGGCGCGTTTAGGGGCGGCCATTTTTGTGCTCTTCTATTTGGCGCTCTTCGATACGGTGGGAACCCTGGTGGGGGTGGGGCACCAGGCGGGGCTGGTGCGCGACGGCAAGTTGCCGCGGGTGGATCGCGCCCTCTTTGCCGATGCCGTGGGGACCACCGTGGGCGCGGCCCTGGGAACTTCCACCATCACCTGCTACATTGAATCCGCGGCGGGCGTTTCCGACGGCGCGCGCACGGGCCTGGCCAGTGTTGTGACCGGAATACTGCTTGCCGCTTCGCTGTTTTTCAGCCCGCTGGCTGCGATGATTGGCGGTGGGGTCAAGGTGGGCCAAGCGATGTTTTATCCCACCCTGGCCCCGGCGCTCATCGTAGTGGGCGCGATGATGCTCAAACCCTTGCGCGAACTCCCCTGGGACGATCCCACGGAATACCTGCCGGCTTTCCTGGTGCTGGTGGGAATTCCGCTCACCTTCAGCATCGCCGATGGCATCGCCTTCGGGCTCATTTCCTATGCCATCGCCAAGCTCGCCACCGGCCGCGGGCGCGAATGCCCGCCGCTCACGTACATCCTTGCCGCACTGTTCGTGGTGCAATTCCTGATTCATTAGGAAGTCACGACTGCTGTGAGGCTGTGCAATAATTCCGGAAAAAGCCAAAACACCTCACGCCAAGGCGCTAAGGCGCAGAGGCGCAAAGGCGCAAAGGCGACCAAACAATTATTCCTTGCGATCTTTGCGCCTTGGCATGAGGATGTTTATTTTCTGACGGCTTCTGCCGCAGCGGCGTTCAATGTGCCGCGCATCTCCTTCCAGATGTCGAGGTAAGGTTTCAGTTCCTGCATCATGGCGCGGAACTGGGGGAAGTTGAGGGATTGCGCGCCGTCGCTCATGGCCTTTTCCGGGCAGGGATGGACTTCCACGATCAAGCCGTCCGCGCCGATGGCGACAGCCGCGCGGCATAGGGCGGGCACCAGGCTTTGCCGGCCCGCGGCGTGGCTGGGATCGACGATCACGGGCAGGTGCGTCAGCTCATTCAGCACCGGCACGGCGGAGATATCGCAGGTGTTGCGCGTGGCGGTCTCGAAGGTGCGGATTCCGCGCTCGCACAAGATGATGTTGGGATTGCCATGCGCGGTGATGTATTCGGCGGACATCAGCAGCTCGCGGACCGTCGAGCTCATCCCGCGCTTCAGCAGCACCGGGCGCGGGCAGTGGCCCAGTGCCTTGAGCAGCGCAAAATTCTGCATGTTGCGCGCCCCCACTTGCACAATGTCCGCGTGCTCGGAAACCAGCGGAACGTCCTGCTCGCTCATCACCTCCGTGACGATGGCAAGGCCGGTTGCGGCGCGCGCCTTGGCCAGCAGCTTCAGCCCTTCGACTTCCAGACCCTGAAAGTCGTAGGGGGAAGTGCGGGGCTTGAAGGCGCCTCCGCGCAGAATCTTGCCTCCCACCGAAGCCACAAACTCCGCCGATTCCATGATCTGCTTCTCGCTCTCTACCGAGCACGGCCCCGCCATGACCACGAATTGGTCGCCCCCAATGGAAACTCCATTGATCGGTATCCGGGTGCGCTGGGGCCTGAATTCCTTGCTCACGAATTTGAAGGGCGACGAGATCCGCACGGCGCTGGCGACGCCGGGGGCCACCTCCATCGCTTCCAGGCAGGCGGTAACATCGCCCACTCCGATCACTCCAATGACCACGCGCTCTTCACCTTGGATGGAGTGAACCTTGTACCCAAATTCCCGCACGCGCTCGCAAACATGCTCGATTTGTTCCGGGGTCGCATCCGGTTTCATGGAAATGATCATTGCCTTCTCCCCCCATAAATGAAAAAGCCCACTCAGTGGAAGTGGGCTGGCCTTGCGACGATGCGTTTTTCAGACCAACGCCACTCTACCGGCTTGGAGCAAAGCTCCAAAACCGGAAACTAAAGTATGGAAACGAGTTGGCGTAGGTTCCAAACATCGGAACCGGAGTATACAGCAACGCGCCAAGAGCCGCAAGGCTTCTGTGCAAAACTTTCGTATCAGCCCGTCAACCGACGGGCGGAAGGTCGTTGCCCATGGCGCGTCTTGTCCCGATGTTTTCGATGGGGAGCCGTGGGGAAATCTAGAACAAAAAAAAGGGGCCTCCCGAAGGAGGCCCCGTTAGCATTACCTGTCGATTTTCCGGGCGCCGTGGGCAGGAGAGAGCAGCCCCTCAGCTTTACCCTCCTTCCGCCCATCGGCGTACCCGAAACTTCTCGCGGATGATTCCGTGGTGGGGATCACTCGCGTCTTCTGGCCGGCAAACCTCTGAGCACCAACCGGCTTTTGCCATTCCCACAAGAACCATTTCCCGCTTACTCACCGCTCCTTTCGTGATTGGCACGATTCACGAAAGGCCTTTGTTTGGGCAGTGCATTCGCACTCCCGTTGTTGAGGATGATAGAAAATGCGATGATGTTGAGTCAAGAGGTTAAGCGCGGAAGGGCAAAAAAAGTTCCGCAAACCATACAATATGTTGCGCTTTTTTTGAAAGAGCCGCAAGATTGTGGACACCCGGAGCATTTCATACCGTACATAGTGGTCCCGAGCGCTGACAGCCCTCCTTTCCTCGCTTTGCCGCCTCATGCTGTTTTCGCGGAAATACCCGAAGGTTTTTCGTGCCCTGAAAGCGCCAGCTATACATCCGCGCATAAATAAAGGGACATGATTAACAAAAAGGCAGGAGACGGGGTCGGATCAGCGCAGGGTAGGATTGCATATCCTCGAAGACGCGGGTCAAAGTGGCAACCAGTTCGTCTTGGCTGGCGAAGTAGCGATCATGCGTTCCATTTTTGCGTGTGTATTGCCACAGCCGCTCGGTGGGATTGAG
>Ga0326728_10011184_pt1 | contig 20628 bp, 22 predicted proteins | sample MB3enrmetagenome_FD_207602 | JGI IMG/M metagenome (GOLD analysis project Ga0326728, IMG submission 207602) | Lab enriched peat soil microbial communities from McLean, Ithaca, NY, United States - MB31MN | ecosystem: Environmental > Terrestrial > Soil > Wetlands > Peat | place: USA: New York... | reverse complement strand
CCCCGACATTCTCGGCCTGGAAGTCGCGGGCGAGGTGGTCGCGCTCGGGCCGGGCGCGTCGCGTCATGCGCTCGGCGCGCGCGTCGCGGCGCTCGTTCCCGGCGGCGGCTACGCCGAGTATTGCCTCGTCCACGAAAGCAACGCGTTGCCGATTCCTCGCGGTCTTTCCGCGGTCGAAGCCGCAGCGATCCCTGAGGCCTTCTTCACCGTGTGGACCAACGTCTTCGAGCGCGGCGCGCTGAAGGCGGGCGAGACGCTGCTCGCGCACGGGGGAAGCTCGGGGATAGGCACGACCGCGATTCAACTCGCCAAAGCGTTCGGCGCGCGGGTGATCGCGACGGCGGGCTCGGACGAAAAAGCGAGGGAATGCGTCCGGCTCGGCGCCGACCGCGCGATCAATTACTGCAACGAGGATTTCGTCGCGGCGACGCTCGCGGCGACCGGCGGCAAGGGCGCTGACGTCATTCTTGACATGGTCGGCGGCGATTACGTCGCGCGCAATTACGCCGCGGCGGCGATCGGCGGACGCATCGTGCAGATCGCGTTCCTGCGCGGCCAAAGAGTCGAGATCGATCTCGGGGTCCTCATGGCCAAGCGGCTCTTTCACACCGGCTCGGCGCTGCGCCCGCGCTCGGTCGGGCAAAAAGCGGCGATCGCCGAGGCGCTGCGCGCGAAGGTCTGGCCGCTGCTGGCTGACGGGCGCTGCAAGCCGGTGATCGATTCGGTCTTTCCGCTCGCCGAGGCGGCCGAGGCGCATCGGCGCATGGAAAGCTCGGCGCATATCGGCAAGATCGTGCTGACGCTCTAGGCGGGGGCGATGCCGCGCTACAAGCTGACGATCGAATACGACGGCGCGAATTACGCGGGTTGGCAGCGCCAAGCGAACGGCGCCTCGATCCAGCAGGCGCTGGAAGAGGCGCTGTCGGCGCTGACCGGCGAGAGCCCCGTCGTTCACGGCGCCGGCCGCACCGACGCCGGCGTTCACGCGATGGGGCAAGTCGCGCATGTCGATCTGAGGCGCGAGTGGCGCGGCTGGCGCCTCAGCGAGGCGATCAACGCGCATCTTGCGCCCCAGCCGATCGCGGTGCTCGCGGCCGAGCCGGCGAGGGACGATTTCGACGCGCGCCGCAGCGCGGCGATGCGCTGCTACCTCTATCGCATCGTCAACCGGCGCGCGCCGCTGACCTTCGAGCGCGGCCGCGCCTGGCAGGTCAAGCGCCGGCTCGACGCCGCGGCGATGCAGGAGGCGGCGCGCGCGCTGCTCGGCCGGCACGATTTTTCCACCTTTCGCGATTCGCAGTGTCAGGCCAAATCGCCGGTGCGCACGTTGGCGCGTCTCGACGTTGAGCGCGCGGGCGACCGCGTCGAATTTTCCGTCGCCGCGCTGTCCTTCCTGCACCGGCAGGTGCGCTCGATGGTCGGTTCGCTGGTCGAGGTCGGGCTCGGCAAATGGAGCGCGGCGGATCTAAGGCAAGCGCTCGAAGCCGCCGATCGCAGCCGCTGCGGGCAGGTCGCGCCGGCGTACGGGCTCTATCTCGCGCGCGTCGAGTACGCCGAACCGAAGCCCGAGAAATAAAGCTCCAGCGTTCGTTGGTAGACGCGCGAAAGCGCCTCTAGGTCGTCGACGCTGACGCGCTCGTCGACCGCGTGCATCGTCTTGCCGACGAGGCCGAATTCGACCACCGGACAGGCGTCCTTGATGAAGCGCGCGTCGGAGGTGCCGCCGTTGGTGGAGAGCTGCGGCCGCCGCCCCGTCACCTGCTCGACGGCGCTGGCGACGAGGTCGGTGAACGCGCCGCGGGCAGTGAGGAACGCGACCGCGTTGGTGGGCTCGAAGCTCAGCGCGACGCGCGCGACGCCCGCCGCCGCGGCGACGCGGCGCTCGATTTCGGCGGCTAGGCTCGCGGGCGTCCACAGATCGTTGAAGCGGACGTTGAAGACCATGCGAACTTCGCCCGGAATGACGTTGGTCGCGGGATTGCCGACGTCGACGCTGACGATTTCGAGATTGGAGGCCTCGAAGTCGGGCGTGCCGGAATCGAGCGCCGGCGTCTGCAGCGCGGTCAGAATCGGCGCCAGCGCGCGGATCGGATTGTCGGCGAGATGGGGATAGGCGACATGGCCCTGCTTGCCGGAAATGGTCAGCCGCCCGGTCAGCGAGCCGCGCCGCCCGTTCTTCATCGTGTCGCCGAGCGCGGCGAGGCTGGTCGGCTCGCCGAGCAGGCAATGATCGAAGCGCTCGCCGCGTTCGCGCGCCCAGGCGAGCAGCTTGACCGTGCCGTTGACGGCGGGCCCCTCTTCATCGCCGGTGAGGAGAAAACTGATCGAGCCGGCGAAGGCGCCGCGCGCGACGAAGCGCAACGCGGCGGCTACGCCCGCGGCGATTCCGCCCTTCATGTCGCAGGCGCCGCGTCCCCAGATCTGGCCGTCGGCGAGCGCGCCGGCGAACGGATCGAACCGCCATTTGCGCGTATCGCCAGGCGGCGTGACGTCGGTATGGCCGGCGAAGACGAAATTCGGCGCCCTCGCGCCGAAGCGCGCGTAGAGATTGTCGATCGAAGGCGTCCCCGGCGCCGCGAACGAGACGATCTCGGCGGCGAACCCGGCTTCGGCGAGCAGCGCCTTCAGATAGGGCAAGGCGCCGGCGTCAGCCGGCGTCACCGAGGGGAAGGCGATCAGCGCGCGCGCGATTTCGAGCGCTGAAATTGGCTTTGCCGACATGAGAGGCCTTATCGCGGCCGCATTTCGCGCACCAGCGCGGCCCATTCCAGCACGACGTCGTAGATCGGCGGCTCGGCGTTCGACAGCAGAATCCACAAGCCCGGGATCTGGCTGCGCTTGAGCGCCTTGATCAGCACGCGCCCGTCCGCGAGGCCGCAGACGCACATGCGCCCGATGAGGTCGTCGCCCGGCTCTTCGCGCAGGTCGTCGTAGAACACCAGCCAATTGTCGAACAGCGCGCCGAGGGAATGGCCGCGGATCTGCACCGCGACGGTCTTCGCGCTCGCCGCGTCGGGCGCGGCGACTTCGTCGAACGGGCCCTGGCCGTCGGCGTAGAAATGGGCGACGGCGCCCGCCCCGACGTAGCCGACCAGCGGGACCTTGCCGCCGGGGGCCGGCGGCCGGCCGCCGCCGACCAGCCGCGGCGGCTCGACGCCGAGATAGGCGGCCGCGACCGCGATCTCGTCGGCGCGTAGGCGGCGCGAGCCGTTGAGAAGATCGGTGACGGCGGAGGGCGAACGCCCGAGCGCGCGCGCGAGGCCGCTGCGGGTCTTGCCGGTCTCCTTGAGGGCGTCGCGAATCCAATCGATGGTCATGCGCTATTTATTCTGCTTTTCAGAATCCACGCAATCATGAAAATCAGAAATATTTCTTGACAGATTGTCCGGACGTTCAGAAAATGGGAACAAAGGGTGAACGAAAGCGCGGCCGTCGGCCTCGCCCCTCGCTCTTTAAGACGAAGGGAGATCAAGCCGATGCAGGCCCGCCATCGCCGCCGCCCGCCCAGGACCGAGACCGAGCGCCAACAAGCCGTCAACGCCTGCGCCGCGCATCTTCGCGATCTCAAGCGCGTTCATGGCCGTCCGCCTGCCGACGTGAAGCTCAGAAGCGTCGCCGTGCCGCAGCGCCTGACCGGCCCGCCCGTCGCCTCGTACTGCACCTCGCCGGCGCAACTCTGCGCGGAGCTGGCCCGATGACCGCGAAGCCCAAGCCGAGGCGATCGAAGGCGAAGGATCGCTCCAAGCCGGAGCGGCTCGACGCCACGCCGGAGCGGCTCGCTCACGCCAGCGAAAGCGGCCAGATCGCCGAGCGCGGCGCCTCTTCGCTGCGCCGCCTCCTCGATCCGTTCGACGTGATGCGCTCGACCCGCGCGCTGGCGCCGCACGATCCCAAGCTCAACGACATCCGCTGGCTGATCGGCGAGGCGCTGCGGCGCCTGCATAGGCGCGCCCAGCTCGATTCCTTGCGCGCGGTCGCGCCCGACGTCGTCGGCGCACGAACGCATCAGCCGCGCTCGGGGCTCCCGACGAGCGAAATCGCGCTTCATGCGCGCGACAAGCTCCGCGCCGCCGCCGAGCGCGCGGGCGAAGCCGCCTGGCCGATCGTCGCGCGCATTGTCATCGAAGGCGCTGGGGTGCGCGACTGCCGCGTCTACGTGCCGGAAATCGTCACCCCCTGGCGCGCCGACGCGGTCGTCGCCGACCGCCTGCGCGTCGCGCTCGACCGCCTCGGCGACCTGCTCGGGGTTACGGCGGGGCGGCGGTGAAAGCGCGGCGCGTAGGGGCCGCGCGGCCGCCGAGCCGGCGCTCGCGCGGACGCCAGACCGTAACAGGCTAATGCGCGCGAGATCGCCGCGCGCGTGCTTTTTTTCGCGCTTCAGCCGCGGCGAGCGGCCGCAAGGACTTGGGAAGGGGAAATATAGCCGCCGACAAAGCCCCGAATCGATTGTGGCGGAATTGCGTCGCGCGCCGGTCGGCGGGCGAATACGATTTCGCAAAGCGGCGATAGCCACGGCGGCCACAATTTATTCATTTCGAGTTCATGCGGCCCATGCATGATAGCGCCGGTGAGTGAAAAAGGAGGATTTCATGTCCACACGCGTTCTGACGGGCGCGGCCCTGGCGGCTCTCGCGGGCGCCGCGATGCTGGCGATTTCGGCGAGTTCGGCTTCGGCCTTCACGCTGTCTTCGCCCTCGCTCGAACAGCCGATGGCGTCGTCGAATATCGACCACGTCTGGTGCCATCATTGCGGTGGCTGGGGCTGGGGCCATCATTGGGGCGGGGGCTGGGGCTGGGGCCACCATTGGGGTCCCGGTTGGGGTCCCGGTTATTGGGGCGGCCCGGCTTGTCCTTGGGGGTATCACCTTGGCCCTTACGGCCATCACTGCTGGCCGAACTGAGTTCGGCCCGCTGACCAATCCCGCGGAAGCGCCCAGCGCTTCCGCGCTTTCTCCGCTGTGCGCCTCCAGGCCAACCCGCCTCAGCCTCCGATCTTCGCCATCAGCGCGTCGGAAATCTCGAAATTGGCGGTGACGTTCTGCACGTCGTCGTTCTCTTCCAGAGCGCCGACCAAGCGGAGAATCTTTTCCCCCGCCTCGTCGTCGACGGCGACCGTGCTTTGCGGCCGCCACACCAGCGACGCCCTGCGCGGCTCGCCGAATTTGGCCTCCAGCGCCTTTTGCGCGTCGCGTAACGCCTCGACGGCGGTGATCACTTCGTGCTCGTCCGGGCCGGAGACGACGTCGTCGGCGCCGGCCTCGATCGCCGCTTCGAGCATCGCGTCGTCGTTGGCGACCTTGCGGTCGAAGACGATCGACCCGACGCGGTCGAACATGAACGCAACCGCGCCGGTCTCGGCCAGCGCGCCGCCCGCCTTGGCGAAACAGGAGCGCACTTCGCCGGCGGTGCGGTTGCGATTGTCGGTCAAGGCCTCGACGATCACCGCGACGCCGCCCGGCGCGTAGCCCTCGTAGCGCACTTCGTCGTAGGTCTCGCCCTCGGCGCCCGCCGCCTTCTTGATCGCGCGCTCGATATTGTCCTTGGGCATGTTCTCGGCGCGCGCCGCCAGCACCGCCGCGCGCAGGCGCGCGTTCATCGACGGGTCGGGCAGGCCCATTTTCGCCGCGACGGTGATTTCGCGCGCCAATTTCGAGAACAGCTTGGAGCGCATCGCGTCCTGCCTGCCCTTCTTGTGCATGATGTTCTTGAACTGGCTGTGACCGGACATGCCTCGCCCCAGACAAGCGCGCCGAGTCCCGCGCGCATTGGTGAAAACAGGGGGCTTCCTATACGCCGCGCCTGGCGCTTAGGGAAGGCGGCCGCGCTTGGCGGCAAGAGGGATCGAAGCCGATGAAAGCCGCGCTCGAAATCGTTCCCGGCCTCGTCCATTATCCCAGCCGCCTCGACCGCGCCGCGCAGGAAGCGCTGCGCGAGGAATGGCGCGCGGCGCTGGCGGCGGCGCCGCTGTTCAAGCCGCGCACGCCGGGCGCCGGCAAGCCGTTTTCCGTCAGCATGAGCAATTGCGGGCCGCTCGGCTGGGTCTCCGACGAAAGGGGCTACCGCTATCAGCCGACGCATCCGATCACCGGCGCGCCCTGGCCGGCGATGCCGCCGGCGCTCATCGAAGCCTGGGCCGAACTGGCGCCGGGCGCGCCGCCGCCCGAGGCTTGCCTGATCAATTACTATGGCCCGGGCGCGCGCATGGGGTTGCATCAGGATCGCGACGAAGCGGAGCTTGCCGCGCCGGTCGTTTCGCTGTCGCTCGGCGATGCGGCGCTGTTCCGCGTCGGCGGGCTGACGCGCGGCGCGCCGACGCGCTCGTTTCGCCTCGCCTCGGGCGACGCGATGACCCTTGGCGGCCCGGCGCGCCTGGCCTTCCACGGCGTCGACCGTATTTTTGCGGCAAGCTCGACGCTGCTCGCCGAGGGCGGGCGGATCAATCTGACGCTGCGGCGGGTGACGCGCGCTTAGCGCCCTCGCGCTTCCTATTCCCCCTTCGGCGCGGCGGTCTTCGCTGCGCCCTTGGAGACGCCGACGAGGGCAGGGCGCAGCACGCGTTCGCCGATCTTCCAGCCGCTCTGCACCACCTCGGCGACGGCGCCGGCCGGCAGCGCTGCGTGGGGCGCCTCGTACATCGCCTGGTGGAAATTCGGGTCGAATTTCTCGCCAAGCGGCTCCAGCTTGTTGACGCCGTGGCGCGCGAGCGCGCTCTGCAGGTCGCGCAGGGTCAATTCGACGCCGTCGATCAGGCTCTTCAACGGGCCCTCGGCGCTCGCGCGCGCTTCCGCGGGCACGCTTTCGAGCGCGCGGGCGAGATTGTCGGCGACGGGGAGCATGTCGCGCGCAAAAGCGCTGACGCCATAGGCGCGCGCGTCGGCGACTTCGCGTTCGGTGCGCCGACGCAGATTCTCCATCTCCGCCAGCGCGCGCAGCAGGCGATCCTTCAAATCGGCGTTTTCCGCGTTGAGCTTTTCGATCACGGCGAAGCTGTCGGCCTCGGTGGACGGCGTCGCGTCGCCCGCGGTTTCGGGGCTCGACGCGTTGGTGGTGTCGGTCATTTCGTCAAAATCCCGGATTTGGTCGCGCCCGATATCAGGGCTCGCGGCGTAAAAATCAAGCGCGCGGGTCAACAGCGGCGCGCCGCGCCCTGTCAGAAAATCGCCAGCAGATGCCGCTTGATCGCCGCCTGGCGAGGCGGCGAGGTGATTTTCGCCCCGGTCAGATCGGTGACGTAAAACGAATCGACCGCCTTCTCGCCGAAGGTGACGATGTGCGCCGAGCCGATGTTCAAATTGAGCTTCGAAAGCGCCGAAGTCAGATCGTAGAGCAGTCCCGGACGGTCGAGCCCGGAGACCTCGAGCACCGTGTAACGGTTGGAAATACTGTTGTCGATCATCACCTCGGGCGGAATCGCGAAGGCGTGCGCGCGGGCGTCGCGCACACGCTTGGAGACGATTTCGCTGACGCGGATTTCGCCGCGCAACGCCTGTTCGATGGTGCGGGCGATGCGCGCGCCGCGCCGGAGTTCGTCCTCGTCGCGATCGAAGGCGCGCGAGACGAAAATCGTGTCCAGGGCGAATCCGTCGGTGGTGGTGAAAATATGCGCGTCGACGATATTGCCGCCGGAACCCGCGCAGGCGCCGGCGATGATCGACAGCAGGCGCGGGTGGTCGGGCGCGACGATCGTCAGCTCCGTCACGCCGTGATAGGCGTCGGTGGCGACTTCGGTGGCCAGCGAACGCACCTCGGTCGCCATCGCGTAGAGCAGTTTGGCGTGCGCGACCTGGCGCGGCAGGTCCACTTTCAGCCAATAAGCGGGGTAGTGGCGCTGCGCGTAGGCGTCGAAATCGGGGTCGGACCAGGCGGGAAGCGCGCGCCGCAGCGCCTCCTGGGCCGCCTTGACCCGCGCCTTGCGGTCGATCGCCGAGTGTCCGCCGCCGAGCACGACCTCGGTCTCCCAGAACAGCGTGCGCAGCAATTGGCCCTTCCAGCCGTTCCACACCCCCGGCCCGACGGCGCGGGTGTCGCTGACCGTCAGCGCGAGCAGCATCCTCAGCCGATCCAAGCTCTGCACGATCGCGGCCAGCGATTCGGCGGTGCGGGGGTCGACGAGATCGCGCCCCTGGGCCATGTTGGACATCGCCAGGTGCCATCGGACGAGCCAGACGACACGGTCGCAGTCGGCCGGCGAAAGGCCCAGACGCGGGCAAAGGCGGCGCGCGACCTCCGCGCCGGCGATCGAATGATCCTCGGGACGTCCCTTGGCGATGTCGTGCAGGAAGGCGGCGACGTAGAGCGCGGTGCGATTGGCGATATGGGGCATCATTTCGCTGACCAGCGGATGCTCCTCCTTGAGGCTTCCGGCCTCGATCTGGCTGAGAACGCCGACGGTGCGCAAGAGGTGCTCGTCGATGGTGTAATGATGGTACATCGAGAATTGCATCAGGCCGACGACGCGTCCGAAGTCGGGAATGAAGCGGCCCAGCACGCCCGCTTCGTTCATTCGTCGGAGCGCGACCTCGGGCGAGCGGCGCGAGGTCAGGATTTCCAGGAACAGCCGGTTGGCTTCCGGATTGGCGCGCAGCTTGGCGTCGATGCGCTTGAGCGAGCGCGTGACCAGGCGCGTCGCGTCAGGGTGGATCGCCAGGCTCGACCGGTCGGCGACCCAATAGAGACGGATGAGATTGACGGGATCGCGCTCGAACGCGTCGTCGCGGATCACGTTGACGCGGTCGTGCTCGATCTTGAAATCGACGGCGTCGGCGACGGCGCGCGGGCGGCGGCGCAAGCGGCCGAGGAAGCGGTCGAGCGCCTGGGTCGGCTTGGCATGACGCTCCTCGAGCGCGGCGCAGACGATCGCCGTGAGATCGCCGACGTCCTTGGCGACTAGGAAATAGTGCTTCATGAAGCGTTCGACGTCGTCCTGGCCGGCGCGCGCGGCGTAGCCGAGCCGTCCGGCGATCGGGCGCTGTAGATCGAAGCTCAGGCGCTCCTCGGCGCGCCCGGTCAAGAAATGCAGGTGGCAGCGCACCGTCCACAGGAACTCCTCGCAACGCGAAAACAGCGCCAGCTCCCGCTGCGAGAACAGGCCGGCCGCGACCAGTTCATGCGCGCCGCGCACGCGATAGACGTATTTGGCGATCCAGAACAGCGTGTTGAGATCGCGCAGGCCCCCCTTTCCCTCCTTGACGTTGGGCTCGACCAGATAGCGCGATTCGCCCGCGCGCTTGATCCGCGCGTCGCGCTCGGCGAGCTTGGCGGCGACGAATTCGCTGGGCGTCCTGGCGACGATTTCTCTGTCGAAGCGCGCGCGCAAGCGATCGAACAGCGCTTCCTCGCCGATGATCAAGCGGGCTTCGAGCAGGGTGGTGCGGATCGTCATGTCGGCGCGCGCCAGTTTCAGGCATTCGTCGATCGAGCGCGTGGCGTGGCCGACCTTCTGCTTGAGGTCCCACAGCACGTAGAGCATCGTCTCGACGATCTTGCGGGTTTCCGGCCTCGGACGCTCAGGCAGCAGGAACAACAGATCGATGTCCGATCCGGGCGCCAGCATGCCGCGGCCGTAGCCCCCCACCGCCACGATCGTCGGCCGCGCCGAGGCCGGCAGGCCGGGGTGGACATCGCGCGCCGCCCAGTCGTGGATCGCGCGGATCAGGTTGTCCTCGAGATCGGAGAGGCGCGTCGCGCAGGCGCGTCCCTTGCCGCCCTCCTCGAGCGCGCGACGTGCCGCGTCGCGGCCCTGCTCCAGCCGCTCGCCGAACAGCGCCGCCGCTTCGCGGCGCAGCGTCGCGTCGTCCAAAGGCGGGTCGCGGCGCAGCGCCGCCAACTGCTCGTCGAGGCGGGCGCGGTCGAACCCGCCTTTCGGCGAGGCGGCGCGGGGCCGGCGCGCAGGCCGTGCGGCGGCGGTGGAAGTGTCCATGGCGCTTGCCCTAGCCGGAAGCGGCGGGATCGGCGGCGTGCGAAGCGAACGCGCGTCGCTTCGCTTCGATCACGTCCCAGATCGCCGCAGCGATGTCCGCGCCGCCGAACCGCCGAACCGCCCTGAGGCCCGTCGGCGAAGTCACGTTGATCTCGGTCAGATGTCCGTCGATGACGTCGATCCCGACGAAGATCAGGCCGCGACGCTTGAGTTCCGGGCCGATCGTCGCGCAAATCTCGCGCTCGCGCGGCGTGAGTTCGGTTTCCTGCGCCGCGCCGCCGCGAATCATATTGGAGCGGATGTCGTCGCCGACCGGCACGCGGTTGACCGCGCCGAGCGGCTCGCCGTCGACCAGGATGATGCGCTTGTCGCCGGTGGCGACCTCCGGCAGGAATTTCTGGATCACCCAGGGCTCGCGGAAGGTGACGGAAAAGAGGTCGAACAGCGAGCCGAAATTCGGGTCCTTGGCCGCCACCTTGAACACCGCCTGGCCGCCGGCGCCGTAGAGCGGCTTCATCACCACCTCGCCATGCCGGGCGCGAAACGCCTCGATCGCAGCGCGCTGGCGCGAAATCAGCGTCGGCGGCATCAGTTCGGGAAAGTCCATCACGAACAGCTTTTCGGGCGCGTCGCGCACCCCGCGGGGATCGTTGACCACCAGCGTGCCGGGATGGATGCGCTCGAGCAGGTGCGTGGCGGTGACATACGCGAGGTCGAACGGCGGGTCCTGGCGCATCAACGCCACGTCGACCTCGGCAAGATCGACGCGGCGCGCTTCGCCGAGGCTGAAGTGTTCGCCCTGAGCGTCCTTGACGCGGAGCGGCTGGGCCTCAGTGAGGAGTTTCGCGCCCTCGAGGCTGAGGCGGTCGGGCGTGTAGTAGAGGAGCGGGTGCCCGCGCGCCTGCGCCTCGAGCAGCAGGGCGAAAGTCGAGTCGCCGGCGATGCGGATGCGCTCGATCGGGTCCATCTGCACGGCGACGGTCAAAGGCATGGCGCGAGGATTCTCTCAGTCGACGTCCAGCGTATACGCCGCACCGAGGTGGCGGGGAAGACGCCTGGGGGCGACGAACACCGCGTCGCCGCGCAGCGTCGCGCCCGCCGCCCAGGGGTTGCGGGCGAGCCAGACCCGCGCGGCGCGGGAAATGCGCCGGCGCTTGGCCTCTGAAATCGCGCTGGCGGCGTCGTCGAGATCGTCGCGGGCCTTGACCTCGACGAAGGCGATGGTGCGGCCGCGCTGGACGACGAGATCGATCTCGCCGCCCGAGACGGCGAAGCGGCGCGCCAGCACGCGATAGCCCTTCAGCCTCATGAGCAACGCGGCGATTTGCTCGGCGCGCAGGCCGAAGAGATGGGCGCGCCGCCGGGCCGCGGCCGGCCGCCTGCCCATTAGCGCCGCGCGCCGGCAAGAAGCAGCGCGCGCGCATAGACCTGCCGGCGCGGCAGCCCGATTCGCGCGGCGACCGCGGCCGCCGCGTCCTTGACCGAGAGCGCGCCGAGCGCGTCGACGATCTCGGCGTCGAGCGCGTCCGCGTCGAGCCGGGGCGCGGCCTGCGGCGGGCCGACGACGATGACGATCTCACCCTTGGGCGGCCCTTCGGCTGCGTAATGGGCGGCCAGTTCCGCGAGGGTTCCCCGCCGCGTTTCTTCGTAGAGCTTGGTGAGTTCGCGCGCGACCGCCGCGGGCCGCGGCCCGAGTTCGGCCGAGAGGTCGTCGAGCGCGGCGGCGAGCCGGCTCGGCGCCTCGTAGAACAGCAGCGTCGCCGGGATCCCCGCCAGGGCGTTGACGCGCTCGCGTCGCGCCGCGCCCTTGGGCGGCAGGAATCCTTCGAAGAAGAACCGGTCGGTCGGAAGCCCCGAGCTCACCAGCGCCGCCAGCGCTGCCGAAGGGCCGGGGACGCTCATCAACGCGATCCCCGCCGCCGCGGCCTCCGCCGCCAGTTTGCAGCCGGGGTCGGAGATCAGCGGCGTGCCGGCGTCGGAAATCAGCGCCAGCGCTTCGCCTTCGGCGAGCCGCCCGATGAGGCGCGGGCGGAGCCTCGCCGCGTTGTGCTCGTGATAGGCGATGAGCGGCGTGGAAATCTCGTAGCGGTCCATGAGATGGCGGGAGACCCGCGTGTCTTCGGCCAGGACCGCGTCGGCCGCCGCGAGCGTCGCCAGCGCCCTGAGCGTGACGTCGGCGAGATTGCCGATCGGCGTCGCCACGATATACAGGCCCGGCGCGATCGGCGCGGCCTCGACGCGCGCGCCGAGCGCCGTGAACTCGCGCGAGCGCGGCCGGCTCGGCGGCGTCTTCGTCTGATCCAGGCGGCGCGTCGCCATCTTCGCCCCGATCCTTAAGGAGGCGATCGTTCGCGCCCTGCGGGCGCCGATCCCGCCTTTTCCTTATCACCAGGGAATGAAAAAGCCACAATTACCGCAAAAGGTGAGGACAACAGGCGTTAGAGGAGACGCCGTCGGCGCGAAGGGCGTAAAGCGCCAGCGGGCAGGTGACGACTCGCTTTTTGCTTTCGCGCGCGGTAGGAGGTCATGATGCCGACAAGCGCCTCATTGACGCTCGCAAGCCGCGGATTCGCTCGACAGGCGTGTCGGGCGGTCGCGACGAGCCTCGCTCTGGCGCTCGCCGGTTGCAGTTCGAGCGAACTCGGCCCGTCCGGGCCCGAAATCGGCGCGGCGCCGACGCCGCAGGTCCAGGCGCAGCCGCTCGCCGCAGGTCCGGTCGGCGAGGTTCTGGGCGCGGGTCCGGTGCGCGTCGGGCTGATCCTGCCGTTGACGCAGAACGGCGGCCCGAGCGTGGTGGGCGCTTCGCTGCGCAACGCGGCGCAACTCGCGCTCGAAGAATCGGGCATGAGCGACATCACGCTGATGATCGTCGACGATCATGGGACGGTGGACGGCGCCGCGCAGGCGGCGCAGTCCGAGCTCGGCGCGGGGGCGGAAATCATCGTGGGGCCATTGCTGGCGCCGGAAGTGCGTGAAGTCGGACGCCTGGCCAAGGTCGCGGGACGTCCCGTCATCGCCTTTTCAACCGACGAGGGCGCCGCCTCGCCCGGCGTCTATCTGCTGTCGTTCCTGATCGAATCCTACGCCGACCGAATCGCGGAATACGCGGTGTCGCGCGGCAAGAAATCCTTCGCCGTGCTCGCGCCCGAGAGCGACTACGCCAATGTCGCCGTCGGCGAATTCCAGCAAGCCGCGGCGCGCGCCGGCGCGCGCATCGTCACCGTCGCGCGTTATGCGCCGGGCCAGCCGCAGAGCGCCGTTCAGGAAATCGCCGGCGTGGCGACGCAGATCGACGCGCTGTTCATCCCCGAACAGGCGGACGCCGTGGGCGCGGTCGCCGCGGCGCTGACGGCGAGCGGCCTCAAGACGCAAATTCTCGGCACGGGCGTTTGGAACGACCCGCGCGCCTTGAGGCTGCCGGCGCTGCAAGGCGCGTGGTTCGCCGCGCCGGACAACACCGGATTCGCCAGCTTCGCGCAGCGCTACAAAGCCAAGTTCGCCCTCGATCCGCCGCGGCTGGCCTCGCTCGCCGACGACGCGGTTTCGCTGGTCGCGGCGCTCGCGCGCACGCAGGGCGCGCAACGTTTTTCGCAGGGCGTTCTGACCAACGCCTCGGGGTTCAACGGCGTCGACGGCCTGTTCCGCTTCCGCGCCGACGGCCCCAACGATCGCGGCCTGGCGGTGATGCAGATCAGCGCCGGCGCGGCGAGCGTTGTGAGCCCGGCGCCGCAGAAATTCCCCGGCACTTGAGAAGCGCGGCCGCAGAAGCGCAAAGCGCCGAGCCCAAGCGGAGAAGCCCGATGTCGCTGCAGTTCTGGCTGACCACCCTCGTCATCGTCGCCGCGCCCGGGACCGGCGTCGTCTATACGCTGGCCGCCGGCCTTTCGCGCGGCGCCCGGGCGAGCCTGGTGGCCGCGTTCGGCTGCACGCTCGGCATCCTGCCGCACGTCGGCGCCGCGCTCATCGGGCTGGCGGCGGTTCTGCACGCCAGCGCGCTGGCGTTCTCGGCGGTCAAGTACGCGGGCGTCGCCTATCTCCTCTATATGGCGTGGCGAGCGCTCGGCGAGAGCGGGGCGCTACGCATCGAGCGGGTCGCCGATCGGCGCTCGGACTGCCGAGTCGTCGTCGACGCGATCCTGGTCAACATCCTCAATCCAAAGCTGTCGATTTTCTTCGTCGCCTTCCTGCCGCAGTTCGTCGACGCCCGGGACGGCCATCCGCTGGTTCGCATGGCCGAACTTTCGGCGGCTTTCATGGCGGCGACCTTCGTCGTGTTCGCGCTTTACGGCGTCTTCGCCGCTTGCGTGCGCGACCACGTGATCGCGCGCCCGCGCGTCCTGACCTGGCTGCGCCGCAGCTTCGCGGCCGTCTTCGGCGCGCTGGCGGTGCGGCTGGCGCTGACGGAGGGGTGAAGGACGGCAGGGCGGCGTGGCCAGTTGGAATTGGGGTTTTGCGGGCCCCCCTAATGGCCGTCACCCAATTAGCCGTGTCTCACCGATGGGGCGCGGTCCTATCGCCCGAAATCCGCGCCCAGCCGTCCGGCGTGAGCTGGAACTCGTCGATCGCCGCGAGCGCGAAAGAATCGCGTTCACGGTTCCAGTTCAAGCGCTCGACCGACACGTGCGGACGCTCGACGCGGATGAGATTGAAGGAATTCGCGGCTCCGCGCAGCCGCGTGGAGGCGGCGGAGCCGGCTTGGATCAGCAGCAGCGAGCGGCCGGGAATCTCGTATCGCGCCGCGCTCTCGACGACGCCGCCGAGGTGCAGATGACCGGACAGGATGAGGTCGACGTCGTGATAGGCGAACTCGGCCATCGCCATCCGGGCGCGCCCGAGAATCCCATGGGCGCCGCGCGCGTCCGGGGCGTCGAAGGGATGATGGGTGACGATGATCCGGGTCACGCCCGCCCCGCATTGGGCCAGTCGCGCGCAAGCGCCGGCGACCTGCCGCCGATTGATGCGTCCGTTGTCGAAAGTGAGAGAGCGGGCCGTGTTGACGCCCGCCACGGCGATCTCGTCGTCGGCGTAGAACGGCTCCAGATCGTCGCTGATGATTCGTCGGTATCTGGCGAGCGGTCGCAGCGCTCGCGCGACGACGTTGTATAGAGGCACGTCGTGATTGCCGGGCACGACGATCTGGGGCGACGGCAGATTGTCGAGAAACTTGCGGGCGTCCTCGAATTCGCGCCGACGCGCCCGCTGCGTGAGATCGCCGCAGACGGCGACGACATCGGGTTCGGCGGCCTCGACCGCGGCGATCAGGGCCGGCAGGATGGCGCGATCCAGGCGGCCGAAATGCAGATCGGAAAGATGAGCGATCGTGCGCAACGGGCGGCCCTCTTGGCGCGCTAACGCCGCTCGCCATTTCGGGTCGGCACGACGACGCCGAGCGCGCGGGGGTGAATGCGATAGCGAAGCGGCGCGTCCATGACGCTGACCTCGCCGTCGGTGGATACGCTGATCCGCCGGGTTCTGGGTTGGACCCAGATCTCGTGCGCCTCGAGGGCGTCCAGCTCATGGTCGCTCACGCGTCCCATCAGCGCCCTCAGAGCCATGCGCACAAGATTTCGGCGACCGGCGCGGGGCGCCATGCACGCCCATAGCCGGCCGGAACAGAGGCTCGCGCGCGTGCCGATTTCCAATCCCGAGATTTCATATCGGTTGTTGCCGACGAACACGAAGGGCGTTCGCAGCGCCAGCTCTTCGGTTTCGTCAATGCTCAGTTTCACGCGCAGAAGGGAATAGCGGCGCAGGACCGATCCGACCGCGAGAACGAACGCCGCCGGTTTGCTGTGGCCGTGGCGCTGCTGATCCTCTCGCTGGCGCACGATCCGCGGGTAAAGGCCGATGCCCGAATTGTTGACGAACACGCGGCCGTTGACCTCCGCCACGTCCACCTTGTCGATTTGGCCGGTGAAGAGGTTGCGGACAGCGGCTTCGAGATTGAGGGGGACGCCGATGTCCTTGGCGAAATGGTTCAACGTGCCCATCGGCAGAACGCCGAGCGCGGTGTCGGTCCCTGCGAGCGCGCCCGCCACGGCGTTGACGGTTCCGTCGCCGCCGCCCGCCACCACCGGCTGGCTGTGCTCGTTCACGGCGCGCGCGGCCATCGACGTGAGTTCGTCGCCGCTCCGGGTCACAACAATGCGCGCCGGCGCGCCGAATTCGCCGGAAATACGGACAAGATGCGCCCGGGCCGCTTCCACGTGGCGAGAAGCGCCGTTGAGAATGCAGGTCGGGCCTGCGGACCTTTCCAGCGAATGCGGCGCCATCGTTTGTCGCGCGGTTGCGGCTGGGTTGCCGGGGCATGAGGCCAATTGCATGGTTTGACCGGCCAGCCAGATATTTCCGTCGGCGGCGCGGCTCTGCGAACCTCTGTGATAGGTCTATCTCGGCGCGATCGCAATCCCGCCGACCCGCCGCGCGTCCCTTCCCCGCTCGGATGGCGGCGTTCATGGCGGCGACCTTGGCGGTGTTCGCGCTCCACGGCCTGTTCGCCGCTTCGGTGCGCGACCACGTGATCGCGCGCCCGCGCGTCCTGACCTGGCTGCGCCGCAGCTTCGCGGCCACTTTCGGCGCGCCGGCGGTGCGGCTGGCGCTGACGGAGGGGTGAAGGGGCCGAGGGGCAATGCGTCGACGCGCGCTCGTTTCCCTGTTCTGGGCGCAGTCCAGCGCGGCAAAAGGGGAAACGAGCGGGCGCCGCCGCCATTGCGCCCGGAATTTATGCGACGCCGAGGGTCGTCGCCGCCAACCGCGAGGCCGGCGCCGTCGTCGTGTCGTGGCGGCGATTCTGAGGCGCGATCGTTTGCGGCGGAATCGACCGGCACCGGCCGTTCGCCGTTCCGCCGACTCCGTGGCCCTTGCGAGGAAGAGAGCGGCGCCGCAGATTGACGCCCGAGGGCGACGCCCCGCCCTTGATCGCGCCGGAAGAACGCTGGGCGGGGGAGACGCAAGCATGGCGGCGTCGGAATTCGTTTTCGAAGCGCGCGACGGCGCGCGCCTTTTCGCCCGGCGCTGGCTTCCCGAAACGCCGCCGCGAGCGATCGTTCAGATCGCGCATGGGGTCGCCGAACACTCGCTGCGTTACCAGGATTTCGCCTTCGCGCTGAACCGCGCCGGGATCGGCGTCGTCGCCCATGACCTGCGCGGACATGGGCAGACCGCCAAGCCGGGGGACCTCGGCTTCTTCGCCGCCGAGGACGGTTGGCGATTGTGCCTCGAAGACTTGTGGACGCTCAACCGCCGCATCGCCGCCGACCATCCCGGCGCGCCGATCTTCTTTTTCGGCCATTCCATGGGCGCCCTGCTGGCCCAGAGCTTCATCGCCGATCACGGCGCGACGCTCGCCGGCGCGATTCTTTCGGGCGCCAGCGGACGCCCGCCCGCTGCCGTCGCCCTCGCGCGCCTGGTCGCGCGTTTTGAGCGCTGGCGTCTCAGCCCGCGCGGCAAGAGCCCCCTACTGATGAAAATGTTTTTCGGCGAGTTCAACAAGCCGTTTCGGCCCGCGCGCACCGATTTCGATTGGCTCTCCCGCGATCCGATTAAGGTCGACGCCTATGTCGCCGATCCGCTGTGCGGCTTCGACGTGACGACGCAACTGCTGATCGATATGCTCGGGGGATTGCCGCCCCTGCTCGCGCCCGCAACGCTCGCGCGCATTCCCAAGGCGTTGCCGATTTACGTCATGAACGGCGCGCGCGATCCCGTGGGCGCCAACGTGCAGAGCCTGATCGACGCCTATCGCGGCGCCGGCCTGGCACCGGTCGTGCGCTCCTATCCCGACGCCCGGCACGAATTGCTCAACGAGACGAACCGTGAGGAGGTGAAGGCCGACCTGATCGCGTGGATCGAGGGCGCGCTGGCGAAGCCCGAAGGCGTCAGGGCGAACGCCTGAGGGGCGGTCGCCGGGCGCGCGAAAAGCGACACGATCGGGCTCGCGTTCGGTCTCAGGGCGAGCCCGCCTTGCCTTCCTTCCCCTGCTTACGCAGGAAGAAGAGTTCCGCGCCCGCTCTGGACCTTTCGATCGTGTCCCGGCTCGCCTCTATCGCTTCGAGCGCGTCGATCGCGCGTTCGCGGGCGATGGGAACGCAAAAGCTCGCCGCGTCATGGCGGACGGTGATGTTGGAATGGTCGAGCAGCGGCAGCAACTCGGCCAAGGCGTCGCGGGATTTCAGCTCACCGACGATGTCGCGCATCTCGCCGACAATTCGATTGCTCAGCTTGACGTCGAACGGCTCGAACTCGTCGCCGAGAAATCGCGTCGCGTAATGGCGAATCCCGGCGTCCTCGAACCGAGCGACCAATTGCTCCGTCGACATGTCCTCAACGGCGGGGCGAGCCGGCGGTCGCTTCTTGGCGCGCGCGCACAGCGCGATCACGTCCTTGGCCGACAGGTCCTCTTTGTGCCCCGAGATCGTGGCGAGCGCCCAGTCCGGATCGACGTCCATAAACGCCACGGCGGCGCGGAATCGCACGTCGACGTTCTCGTGATCGAACAACCGACGCAGTTTTTCGATCGGCTTGCGCGCGCAGAGTTCGGCGCTGACCGCCCTCAGTTCCTGCATCATCTGATCGCGCTCCGGGGTCTTCTCCGGCCTGTTGAACCAGTACGTCCACAAGCTGCTGAGACTCTTGGCGAGGCGAACGAATTCTTCGATCAGTTCATCGTCGCTCAACAGAGCGTATGACTTCGCGTTCATTGCAGGATCCCATACCTTCGTAACATGTAGAGTCCGAAAGAACGTTGGTCATCGAAGTCCAAATCGTCGACGAGATCTCTTAGAGTTTCTCCCTGCGAGCCGGTAGGCACTTCACTATTGAAATCCGCAGTGATGAGCTCGTGTTTCAATCTCGGAATATATACCATATTGCTTGGATCATCGATCACCGCACGGCCGAACTGTAATTGCTCACGTGGCCCCTTGTCGCGTTCAAGCGAGGCAAGGGAGGGAGCGGCCCTGGAGGGTCAGGCGGATGGCGTCGAAGGCTCGGATCGCGCGTCTTCGCGCGGTTTCGACGACCGATCGAATGTCGGCGTAGAACTTCGCGCCCCATTGGCTTCGAAAGCCGTTGGTTATCTTTCGATAGACCGCGCAGGGGCGCAGCGCCCGCTCCGAGCCGTTGTTTGTGGCTTCGAGGTTCCGGTTGGTCACGAAGACGAAGAGATGGCCGCGGATCGCCTTGATGGCCTCTTGGAGCTTTCGTCCGGCTTTGTGGGTCGGCTTCAGGCCCAGGAGGCGATCGAGCCTCCGGTTCAGATCGCCCAGGTGGATTTTGAGGGTGCTGTCGGCCAGCCCGTCGCGCCGCCGTCCGATGGCGCAGGCGCGCTTGAGCAGGCCCTTCAAGCCCGGCGCGAACAAAGCGTCGCCTTCGTCGATGACGTATTGGGCGTCGCGGATCAGATGGGCCAGGCAAAACTGATGGTCGCGCTTGGCCCAGCCCATCTGGCTGCCCAGGCGATCCGATGTCCAATAGTCGGGCCGCCATCCGCCCAGGAAGTCCTCCACGACCGCCTTGGAGCGGTGGGAATCGGCCACGAAGACGGCGCTGTCGCCGTGGTGGAACACCCACAGCCACCAGTTGGCCTTGCCGACCCTCATGCCGGTCTCGTCCGACGCGAGCGCCGTGCCGGCCAACAGCCGCGCCTTGATCAAGCTGGTCTGCGCCGCGAAAGGCTTGCGGCCGGCGCTCAGAATGTTGACCAGCGCGCCTTCGCTGATTTCCAGGCCGAACAGATCCTTCAACACGTGGCTCAGTCGAGCCATCGGGATGCCCTGGACCGCGCGTAGATAAATTACGAAGGCGCGAAGGTTCGGCCCGAACGGCGATCCCGGCTCCAGGCCCTCGGGCGGGCGCGCCTTGAAGCGTTTGGCGCAGCATGGGCAGACGCCGCCTTGCAGCGTCACGCGCGTCACGTCGGGTTTGATGTCGGGGATTTCGACGCGATCGTAGGTCTCGCACGGACTTTGCGCCACGTTCGACACATCGCTCCCGCAGCCTTGGCAGACAAAAGCCGACACGATCCGCACCGAAGTCGGGTTGGGATGAAGCGGGCGATGCGCCCCGGCGTGCGGATTGGCCTTGGCCTTGGGCGTGGAAGCCTCCGACGCCTTCTGACCCTTCGAAGGCGGAACGCTGGAATTGTCGGGCGTCTTCGGCGGCAGGCCCAACTTGGCCTCGAGTTCGGCGATCCGAGCCGTCAGCGCCGCCACCTGACCCATCAACGAGGCGATCAGCGCGTCCTTTTGCGCGTGCGAGAGGCTCGAAATGTCCGGTGCGGCGGCCATCCTCGCAACGATTCAGATTCGCCGCCTTTGCGCCAGACCCTTCACACCCTATGAGTCATTTAGCCGCATCCGTCACGCCGAAACGGGACGTGAGCAATTACCGATTGAGAGGGTGCCGATGCTCCGTGAGATGTTTACGAAAATAGAGCTCAGGCCGTCTGCAAGAGGGATAGTCGTATCGCTATTGGAACACGGCGATGTTGATGACGTAACGGCAATTTTGGAGAAGATAGGCAGTCTCAAGGAGGAGATTCACTACCAAAATCATATGGAGCTTTGTGTTGCAGTGAAGCAATCGTAATTGCTCACGCCCCCTTTGTGGGGCGTTGGCGTAGGCTGGGGTTTGGCGGCGATTGACAGCGGACTCGGGGCTTGATTCAACCTGAGGATGAATCGCGAAGCCGTCGAAGCGCTGGACAAGGA
>Ga0326728_10011183_pt1 | contig 20630 bp, 14 predicted proteins | sample MB3enrmetagenome_FD_207602 | JGI IMG/M metagenome (GOLD analysis project Ga0326728, IMG submission 207602) | Lab enriched peat soil microbial communities from McLean, Ithaca, NY, United States - MB31MN | ecosystem: Environmental > Terrestrial > Soil > Wetlands > Peat | place: USA: New York... | reverse complement strand
GCTATTGTCCAGCGGAAGCCGCCAAAGCCTTGGAGTTCACCCGTGAAAACCATGCGAAATTTGTCGCCCATTACAAGGGCGACTTCGTGGTGTTTCCCGACGGCCTGACGCTGGCGGCGGCGGAGCAGAAGCGCATGGCGGCGGAGTGGCGGGCGTCCGATCCGGACGACGTCGCGCGGGTGATGCGGGAACGCGGCCTGGAGCATCCGCGTCCGCGCATGAGCTTCCCGCCGGAGTTTTTGAACCATGACCAGGGCATAGGCGCTTTCTCCAATCCGGACGAGGGCGTGGAGTTTTCGCTCCGGTTCAACCAAGTGCTGTCCGGGTTTCGCAAAAAGGGCGTCGGCTTAACCGACGAGGAAGTAGACGCCCTGCAACATCTCCAGACCGACGCAGCGATCAGCCCGGCTTTTGTCCGGCGGCTGGCGGCCGAACACGGGGCGAAATCGTTGACGGAGAGCTTTTTGATGAGGAACGCTCCATCCGAGTTGGCCCTTGAATTCCTTCAGCGCCGGCACAAAGGCCAGTTTTATCGCAAGCGCTACCCCGCTCTCTCGCTGCTGCAGGCGGCTTCTAAACCAATAGAGCGCTGAGACCGGGACCGACGGCGACCGCATCAACTGCGAGCGAGCAGAAGCCGACTGCGTCCGCGGCGCCGACTTGGAAACTAGGAACTTTCTGGCGGCGTCCACCACCGGCGATTTTTTGGAGGGCCGGGTCATATCAGATTCAATTCATGGAATGTTGGAAAACGACATGTCACATCCGGCCAGCGCCGGACAAACCAAAACGAGCGAACGCAAGCCGGCACGCATTGCAAAGGCAGCGTCCGTTCACATCTCCGTGATTGACTCCAAACCGCCGCCGGCATTAAACTATCACCAATGACAAATATTACAAATCTAACGACAACCCAACTCAACCAAATTATCGCGATCAAGGAACAGATTGAGGCGCTGCAAAACCAAATCGAATCCATTGCTGATGGCCATGAATTCCCGGTTCCATTCGCCGAGGAAGGCCCTGCTCCCGCCAAGCGCAAATATCACATGTCCGCCGCCCACCGACGCAAACTGATCAAGGCTCTGGCCAAGGCACGGAAAATACGCTGGGCCAAGACAAAAGCGGCCAAGAAGGGTAAACGGCGGTTGAGTGCGGCTGGAAGGGCGGCCATTGCGGCTGGGGCCAGGGCGCGTTGGGCCAAGGTGGAGGCGGCCAAAAAGAAGGATCGTCGCAGCAGTCCGGCAGTGAGGGCCAAGCTTGCAGCGGCGGCCCGGGCGAGATGGGCGAAGGTGAAGGCGGAGGGGAAGACATCGCTGTAACCATAAAAAATGCCTCACTACGTCTATCTGTACCGAGATAAACGCGGTCGGCCTCAATACGTCGGATATGGGAAAGACGTTACTCGGGCCACCGTACATTTGACGAAGAGCCACAACTTGAAACTCGCTGATTATGTGGGGGCGAATGAGTTTGCTATCGAGGTCGCCGGGCCATTCAAGAGCAAGAAAATCGGGCTTCTCGTCGAGACAACCGTTTTTTCGGCGCTGAAGCCCAAGTTCAATGTCGCCAAAGGTCAGTCGGAAGCCCGCTTCCGTCCTCTTGGTGTCCCGGTCGCCTTCGCGAAGAGACTTTCGATGCCAGCGCTGCAACGCCGTGACTTTCTCAAGGTTCAGAAGATGAAACCACTGATGCCGGTTTTGTTTGTAACGGTTGGCGACAAGAAATTCAGTGACGGCAGACCTGGATACGATCCTGCCCACCCTCCCTCCGATAAGCAAATAAAGAAGCGCGTAGAGAAGTGGTGGCAATTGTCACGCCTCGTCCCCCACTGGGCCAAGAAACCGAAGGAAAGCCCTGGCCTTCTGATCGGAATCAACGGCAGGCCGGGGTCGCAAATCGTGATTGCGTCATTGAGGATTGACCGAAAGGCTTGGGGCGACAAAAAGCGGTGCCGTAATGGAGGGGGAGGAAAAGTCAGCGTCCCGCTATTGTCGACGCCAGAATTGGACTTGGACGCGTTCAATCTTCGTGGTCGTTGGGTTGATCGCAAGGCCGAATTGGCCTTTTCAAATTTTCCCTCCGACTTCTTTATCGTGCTGAGGCCCGATGGCAGATTAGTCGGGGGCAGACACAGATGAAACCGATTGATTTATGAAACGCGACATGGAAATGATTCGGCAAATACTCTGCGATGTCGAGGCAAGCGGGGTTGAGCATCCACCACCGGTCACGGACCCAGTTGTTACATATCAGGCGTGCCCTTCACTCTGGCCCATCTGGCTTTCGTAGCGGCGACAATGGCCGCCCTGCCAGCCGGACTTAATCGTCGCTTGCCTTTCTTCGCGGGTTTGGCGACCGTGGCCGCGTTGCCTCTAATCTTGGCCCAACGTGCCTTGGCAGCAGCAGAAATGCGGGCACGACCGGCAGCCGACATGCGTCGGCGCCGGCGACGTTCCGCGGCGATCATCGGAATCGGAAAATCACCACCATTGCCGCCAGCAATGATTGTGTCGATCTGCCCTTGCAGCGTTTCAATCTGTGCCTTGATGGCAATGATGCGATGGAGTTGGCCCATCGTTAAATCCGTGAGATTTGTTATGGGTAATTGGTAACCTCGTCGGGAGTTTGGAGTCAACGACAATGAACGCCATTTCCAGGTAAACCGGACCGGCCGAATTCCCTGGGTTCCGCCCCGATTCTACAACGAATCATCACGAGAGCACCCGAAAGCGTTTCTGATCCTCGTTTCGTTGTGATGAGGGTTTTGATTTTCTCGGTGTCTATCCGCTGCACATTTTGCGGGGCGGCTTCAACCCGATGGTTTCCAAAATAAAGATTGCCTTCTCCGCATCGACTGGGCAGATGAAGGCATGGCTAAAACACCAAAAGCAGCAAAACGAACACCGAACGCAGCATTCATGAAGCCGGTCACTCCGGACGATGCGCTCGCCAAGGTTGTCGGTGAGAAACCGCTTCCCCGGACCGAGCTGACGAAAAAGCTCTGGGGCTACATCCGCAAGAATGGCTTGCAGGATGCGAAGAAGAAAACTCTCATCAACGCCGACGAGAACCTGAAGGTCGTGTTCAACGGCAAGAAACAGGTCAGCATGTTTGAGATGACCAAGCTGGTTTCCGGGCATGTGAAGAAATAAGGGTTGGCGTGTCTGCGGGTTCCTTCGCCTGCGCCCGAGAATTGAGCGAGTGAGCAGGGCCGCCTTCGCTACCGTTTTTCCGGCTGCGGCTCCATTGGCTTTGGCCGATAGAGCACCACAACATTGCCGACTCGGGTGACCAGATGGCTGCCGCTTTTCTCGGCCAGTTGTGGAGCGAGTTCCTTCTTCTGCTCTTTGAAGTCGTCGAACTTCACCTTGACCAGTTCGTAATGTTTCAGCGCGTCATCCAAAGCGGCGAGGAACTGCGGACTAAGACCTTCTTTGCCCACCTTCAGCGTGGCCTTGAGCCGCTGGGCCTGGGCTTTGAAAACTCGTATTTGCGCATTGGTGAGTGAAACCATGGCACCAAAATACACAGATTTGCCCAAAAAACCATGAGGAATTGCACCAGGGGTTGCCGCCCATGAACCACCCGCATCTCCACCACGATCCAATACCATCTCCCTACGCTGCCAGCGGACGGAAGGTGCAATGGGCGGCGGTGTTCATGCAGAAAGCCGGGAATAGATTTCAATCGCCGAGCGCAGGGCCGCAGGGCGAATTCCTCCGCCAAGCGTTTCTCTCAGGGATGTCAGAATCGGTGGCCACTCCGGGGAATCTTCCGAAAAGGAACCCAGAAAGCTGATGAGATCGTCGACAATGATCTTCGGGAGTTGGGGGCCGGGAAATCCCGGCAGTGTTCCCGCGAGCACATGGATGGTTTGACGCAACACGATTGGCCCCCCCTGCGGGCCTCCGTCCCTTTGTGCCGGTGGAGGTCCTCTGCCCTCAACGGCCCTTGCTGCAACCAACCCTTGGCGACGCTCAACCCCTGCTTGCCCAGGCCGCGCCGACGAGCCTCGATCCGTGCGCCGGAAGCGCCGCTCCCGGCTTCTTCCCTTCCCCCACTGTCTGAATTGCAGTGCTCAGGGAAATTGTCGTTGACGAATCTCGACCCTCACATATAATGCCCGTTAGCCAAACAAGGTTTAGGCGGTTGAGCGAATCTGTTGGGTTCCCCCAAATCTTGCGGCTTCTGCGGTGGTTCAAAGTCAATCGGACCGAACAACGAACATTATGTGGGCTGATAATGAGACCTTTGAAGATCTGCTGGGCTTTCAAGTTCATGCAGATTTGATCCGTAGCGTTGTGCTGAATCCGAAATTGCTCCCTGTCACAATCGGAGTTTTTGGAGACTGGGGCAGCGGTAAATCCAGCATAATGGAGATGCTCAAAAGGAGTTTGGAGCCGGAGAATAACGCGAGCCCCAAGGTTCAGGCGGAGCTACAGTCCGTCGCCGTCCTCCACTTCAACGGGTGGTTGTTCGAAGGCTACGACGACGCCAAATCCGCTCTTTTGTCCTCAATCGTGTCGCAACTCTCCGAACACAAGCGATTTGGGCCGAAAATACGTGATACCGCCGCGAGCCTTCTCCACAGAGTTCGGGGCATGCGCCTACTCCGCTGGGGAGTGAAGGAAATCGGCGTGCCGGCGTTAAAGGCTTACCTGACCGGAGGGGTTTCACTTGTGGGTGATGTGGCTGGCCATCTGCCGAAACTCGCCGCCAAGAAGGCAGACGGCGACGCGAAAGACAAAGAGAAAGCTGATGACTCCACGGCAATCCTCGCCCCGGAGGAGGATCCCAACACCACAGACGTCAGGACCTTCCGCAAAGAATTTGAGGACATGCTGCGAAAGAGCGACATCAAGACCTTGGTTGTCTTAATCGACGACCTTGATCGCTGCTCCCCGGAGAGGATTATAGAGAATCTGGAAGCCATCAAATTGTTCCTCAATGCGCCATGCACAGCGTTCGTCATCGGCGCTGATCCCAGAATCGTGCGCCACGCGATTGCCGTCCGTTACAAGGACATCCGCAAGGAGGAAATCCAAGCGCTCACGGGCGATCAGGAACTCAACGAACGGCTGATCGATGACTACCTCGAAAAACTCATCCAAATCCCCTATCATTTGCCGCGCCTTGCGCATGAGGAGATCGAGACATACATGACGCTGCTGCTGTGCAAACGGCATCTGGAGGAGGAGCCATTTGGGAAATGCTTGCGCGGGTGGAAGGACGGCTGGGTTCGCAACAGGTATGCCAGCTTCGGCTACTCAAGTGTGAAGGAAGCCTTGGGGAGCTCGTTCCCGTCGCAACTGGAGGCTCCCTTGACCTTATGTGCCGGAACGGCATCAATGGTGGCGGAAGGGCTCAATGGGAACCCACGCCAAGTCAAGCGGTTCCTTAACGCTTTCCTCCTCCGCAAGCAGTTGGCTGAGTCGTCGAAAATCGGAGATCTACGCGATGACGTTTTGATGAAGTTAATGCTGCTTGAGTATTACAAACTCCCGAAATTCAGGGACCTCTTTAAGTGGCAGGCCGAAGAAAAAGGTCATCCCAAGGCAGTTGCGGCTTTGGAGAAATGGGCCAGAGCGTCCCCCGAAGAAAAATCAGCGAATCTCGAAGGATTGCCGGAGGATAAGTCCTGGCGGGAGGATCCCAAGCTACAGCAGTGGCTGGCAATTGAGCCCGCTCTGACGGATGTGGACCTGCGCGATTATTTCTGGCTCTCCAGAGATCGGCTTCAATCAACCTTAAGCAACGTGTCCTTGGTGCCGCCATTGGTCAGGAAGTTTTATGATTCCCTCCTCAAGGATGGGACGAGGCGTGCGGCTGCAGAACAAGCGAAGGTACAACTTCAACCTGCCGAGATGGCTGTGCTTCATGATTGCCTGACGCAGCACCTTCTGCGAAAACCCAATGACAAGGCAGGCCACACCGCGTTTCAGCAACTCATTCAGGCAGGGGTTGCAAGCGCAGATGCCTATTCGGCACTTCTTGTAAAAGTGCCGATCGATAAACTACCTGCGGCGACCCCAGTCAACATCGAAAATCTCTTAAAACTGTATCCAGCGCACCGGACAATCTTCGCGAAAGTTGTAGAAAGGTTCGAGGCCACGGCAGACAAAACCCGCGCTGGAAAGGCCATGGCCCAAGAGAGGAAAAGGTAACCTATGGGAACCTCTAGCGACCCGGCAGGGTCCCCAAAGTGGGGAACAGCAAAGCAACAAACAACCGCGGCCGTTGCGTCCGGCTCATTGACGACCGCCAAAATCGAGCAAATTGTCAGCTCGTTCGTCCAAGGTCTCCAACAAACTCCGAAGAGCGGCTTCGGCCCAACTGCTCCGGAGTTTCCGAATTCGACAACTACGCCGCCAGACCAAACTCCATCCCCCGAGCCGGCCGAGAGTCCTCAGCCAGTTGTAGCGCCACTGGCTGCGTCCGGGGGGTTCACGGGCAGAACGGGTGGTGGCGGTGGCGGCAGGAGTGGAGAAGGGGGAGGTGGTGGCGGAGGAGGTCGCAGTGGTAGTGCAAGCCGTGGGGGAAAAGGCGGGGGCCGTGGCGGATCGGGAAGGGGAAGATCCGGGGGAGGCGTTCGAGGAGCTGCCCATAACCTCGCCCAGTTCATCACCACTGTCGCAGAGACTGGACTATCGCAAGCGCTGGCCGACGTCGGATTGACGTCTCTCGAAGGCAAAAACCCCAGTGAGATTGCCTCTGACATCGTATCCGCCCTATGTGGTCCTAATTCCACGATTGATCAAGTCGACCTCCACAATGCCATGTCTGCGACTATGGATAAGGTGTTGGGGGATGCCAAAGAATTTAAGGAGTGCGAACTCGCGCTCAAGGCAGCGGCTCCAACCGTCAAAGAAACCTTGGGCGTCCTTTTCGGCAATTACATCTATGAGCGGTTTTGCTCAATTTCCTACGCCAACGTGCTGGCAAAAATTGGCGCTGAACGCGTTGAGGCAGCTATGGGCGAAATACAGGACTATATCGCCAGTAAGGTTGAATCGCTTTCCTACGAAAAGAATCTCGTATCGATTAACTGGAGGGGCAATGAGGGGATCACCATGGTGAACCAAATCCTTCAACAGACTGAGAGAGTGTTCAGCGTTTAAGCGTTTATGGTCATCAACATTGAAATCCACCCGACCGCAACCACACGAAACCAGTGTAGTTTGGTTCATTTGAATTGCGCCGGCATCGTTCGTTCGCTGGATTTGGATTTTGGCTCATTCCTAAGGTGTATTCTGCAGCCCGACCCTATCGCTTTGGATCTGTTGTTTATCGCATCGTGTGCTTACGGGATCGATAAAGCCGTGTCGCGAGATCTTTTCGCGGAGGACAAATGGACCAGACACCTCGATGTGACCATTCCTGTAGCCGAACCGGACATATGGGGGGAGGTGTCCGACGATATGTCCGATTGCCTCGGCTTTCTTACTGGAGACCGTTGGTCCTTCCAGTTCGCAAAGTCGAATCGTTCCTTAGTGCAGCGGCAGCGGTTCCGAAGACGGAGGCTTCGCGGTTACGCCCCCCTTGATGGGCAGGCGATATCGCTCTTTTCGGGAGGTCTAGATTCCTTCATCGGCGCTATCGACTTCCTCGCGGAAAACCCTCAGCGCAATTTAGCATTGATCGGCCATTATGATGGGGATATTGGAGGCCCCGGGAAAGACCAGGACAACTTGGCTCTGTGGCTGGAGGAGGCGTATCCATCCCGGTTCACGCGGCTCAAGTGTCGCATAGGGCTTTCCGAAAAAGCAGACGAGCACAGTTATCGGAGCCGATCTTTTTTATTTCTTGCTCTCGGGGTCGCTGCCGCCCGGAGCCTTGGTGAAACCGTTCCGATCATCATCCCCGAAAACGGCCCAATCGCCCTTAATCCGCCTCTAATTCCATCCCGACGAGGGGCATGTAGCACCCGCACTACCCACCCGCATTTCTTGTTGTCCTTAGAGGGCATCCTTCATCAAGTCGGCTTGGAGCACAAAATCAGCAATCCATATAAATTTGCCACCAAAGGCGAGATGATCAAGAACTGCAAAGACTCAGAATTACTGCTGAACAGCTACGCCGAATCGCGTTCCTGTGCAAAAGCAGGTCGCAAGACTTTCTGGAAAAACAAGCGCGCCCGCCAATGCGGCTTGTGTGTCCCCTGCTTCTTTCGTAGGGCTGCTCTGCACACGGTGGGTAGGGATGACGAGCAATTTGGAAACGATCTCGGGGATTCCGCGATTTGCCGCGAGGACCTGGAAAAGAACGCTTTCGCAGATGTCCGCGCCCTCTCTGCGTTTCTTCTTCGAAATGATTCTGCGGATAAGATCAGGAGAGAACTGCTTACAAACGGACCCATTTTGGCAAAGGATCTTTCGGGCTATGTCTCGGTCATCCAAAGAATGAGGGATGAGGTTCGTTCTTGGATGGCATCGAAAACGTCCGCTTTGATTCAAACAGGGGCGGGGTTAAAGGTAACGCCATGATTGACACGCATTGCCACTTAGACCAGATCGACACTCCTGAAACGATTGTTAAACAAGCGGAGGAGCGCGCGTTCACCATTATTGCGGTCACAAATTTGCCCAGCCATTACGCGATGGCGCTGGCCCACTTGAAAAGATGCACCTATGTCAAGCCAGCTTTGGGCTTTCATCCGCTGACGGTTGGAGATCACCCGCATGAATTGATGCCCTTTATTCGGTTGGCGATAACAGCCGACTACATCGGAGAGATCGGCCTCGACTTTTCGGAAAAAGGCGTCCTCACAAAAGAGGCACAAGTCGCGTCTTTTGAGAGAATATTGGATGCACTCCAGGGGAGGCGCCGTTTTATAACAGTTCATTCGAGAGGAGCCGTGGTCCCTGTTTTAGACATGATCGACCAAAGGAGAATCGGCCCGGTTGTGTTCCACTGGTTCACGGGATCGGCATCTCAACTAGCCAAAGTCGTCAGTTCCGGCCATTATGTCTCCATAAATCCTGCGATGGTTCGGACAACAACCGGGATGCGTCTTCTTGAGAAAACGCCGCCGGAGCGGGTGCTCACTGAGACGGATGCTCCTTTTGGGCGGGTTGATGGGAGAACAACCCTTCCTTGGGACGTGGACATCGTTCTCAGTCGGTTGGCAACTTTGTGGAAAAAGGATCGCGGGGAGGTGGAGAAAGCGATAGAACAGAACTTCGGGCGCTTGTCCTGTGCTGGGTTATGAAGCCATTCGCCATTGGCATTGACCGACGCCGAATGTCGTCGGTTTAGTCTCATTCTCCCTGGGTCCCAAACTCATCTGCAGGGGGATCCATATGGTTCTCCCTATCTGGAATTGGAGTTGCAGTAGTAAAAATCCCCGCCTAAAGGGCGACGCTTTGGGCTGTGGAGGAGGCCGATGTTGCTCACTCGCGCTGCCCGAGGCATCCGAAATTCGAATGGCGCCACGCCTTTCGACATTCCCAGAATCCTGCCCCGGTCAAGAAACGGCGAGAAACCATTGCCCTGGCCCGACACCATTATCCTGATGATTTGTTCCAGCATAGCTCTGTTTCTAACCTCGTTCAGAGAACGGGGCTTCTCTGTTCAGGAGTGAAAAGCTTGCGCAGCAGATGAGTCAACCACGAGCCTTCGGCTACTCTTGTTCAAAGCTCTGGCTCTTGAACTTCAAAGTCCGGCAATTCTCTGACACAGTCCGGACCACGTTGTCGGGAACGCCGCCCGGAACTCGCGCTTGGATTTCCACCGTCACCTCGATTTCGCTATTCGGCAGGCTCGCGAGATGTTGGATGACTTCATTCGCGATTGTTCCCACGTCCCGGCTGATTCGCGCGGAGTCCACTTTCACACTGCCGAAGAATTGCGTCGGGGCCGGGGTGGCCGGAGGCACAGCTCTCTCAGGCGCAGGCGTCGCTGGCGTTGTGCCAACGCCTGGCCGAATTCCGCCAACTCCTTCCGTTCCGGGACCGGCGGGCCTCGGCGAAGGCATTGGTCGCTCGGCTTCCAATTGGGCATCCGCTGATGCACTCCTGACCAGCAAACCGACCGCATCGGAACTGAAGCCCAGAACCTGCCCGCCTCGCAAACCAAGATAGCGGCCTTTTGCCTCATCGTAGCCTTCCGCGAACGCGAATGAATCAGTCCGCCATGTGACCAGCGACACCCCTTCGCGCATTGAACTAAGCAGGACATCTTCATCGCGAAGTCGCTGGAGGTAAGGATACCGCGCAAAGTCTTCGACCAGTTGTCTTACCGCGACATGGTTGCCTCGCCAGAGCGGAATCGTGTCGAGCGCTTGCCGCAGAAACGTGGCCGTGAACTGTGCCACCATCTGCCCGTCATTCCGCAGCTTCCTGGATGCGCGGACCGCAAGTGCGTCGGCGCCGGCCAACCGCGTTTGTTGCCATTCCAGCGCAACTTGCGGGCTGGGCTGCGTTGGCACAAGCAACCATTGAAACGTCTCGCCGATTCGGCTCGTGGTGGTTCGGTCCCACGAGGCCTTTTGCGTCGCCGCTTGTCGCGACTGCGATTTGTCGAGATTCAACTCCGTCTCTTGATCAACGATGGACTGCCACGCCAGGTAGTAACGCGCCGCTTGCTCCAACTCATCCAACCGGCTGCGGTCAGGGGCGAGAAAAACCAGCGTGTTCTGATAAATGCGCGGGCTGTTCCCACGCTGTCCGAGAAATTCTCTCGCTGTTTCCAGCGCCAGATTCGTGCCCTCCCGCGCATACGGTTTCTCCACATCCAGCACCACAAGTCGCACCTCCATTTCGTCCGGCACGTCGCCGGAATTCGCCGGGAATGGGTGAATCCGTGGAAACTCTCCGCGCGAACGCAGATCCTCCCGCACGCGGCGGCGAATTTCTTCCCCAACCCGGTCCGGCTCGCGCCGCAATTGTTCCGCGCGATCATCCGCCAGTTTGGTGACCGTCGGTTGCGTGGAATACCAATAACGCGCGTTGTCCTGATAAAGATACGTCGCCGCTTGGGCCAGATGCCGGAGCGCGTCGCCGAAAACCGCCGGCGCTTCCCCAGGCATCACGCAGCCCAGCTTGATGCGCCGGTCCTCTTCGCCCCGGTTGGCCGCGCCGGGAATGGGCGCCGAGCCGAGGAACAGAGTGCGCGCCACGCGGCGGCAGGCGGAGAATCGGCCAAGGTTTGGCTTCTCGCTGTCGAGCTTGCGTGGCAGAGCATCAGCGCCATCCACGTCTTTTTCTATGACCGTTTCCCAACCACCAGGCAGATACCCTGTGAGTTGCGACACGATGCCGGGATCATCAAGCGGAACGCTCGCCGGCAGGATCAATGGGCTGCGGTCATTGCTTTCCCACAACCGATGGATCACCGCCGCCATCAGCCGCAGCACGCCGCGCGTGCGTTGAAATTTCACCAGGCCCGACCAGTCCTGATACAGCCGCTCGAAAATCTCCGGGTGAATCGGATAGGCCGCTTTGAGTTTCCGTTCGTAATCGGCCTCGCGGCATTCGGGTGGAAATTCCTGGTGGTTGCTGCGGTAGAGATCGCAAAACGCCTTCGCCGTATTGTCGCGCGAGACGTAATTCGGTTCGGGCAATGGCTGGAACAGCCATCGCCGCACAATCTCGAAACTCTCCTCGGCATTGGCAGGGCGCCACGCCGTTGCCACGCGGCTCACCACATTTCGCAACGCCGCCAGGGCCATCCGCCCGCGGACGCCGCCCACTTCTTCGTCGTTCGCGTCACTGGTGGGCGATACGCCGCCGCCGCCATCCGCCGATGCCGGCAAGCTGACCACCAGCATGGCACCCCGCACGCCCTTGACCTCCTCCGTCAACGTCTGCGCGAACGTGAACTGGGTTTCAAAGTCGCCCGCCGGCAAGTCCTTTTTGTCATGCAAACCGCGCGCGTATGCCACCCATTCATCAATCAGAATCAGACACGGCGTGTATTTGCGCAGCAGCTCCCCGAGCAAGTCGCCCGGATTCGTGGCCGTCTCATCCGACTGCTTGACGAGTGCGTAGCCTTCCTTCCCGCCAAGTTGCCACGCGAGTTCCCCCCACAACGTCCGCACCACTGTGCCGTCGTCTTTCTTGGACGGCTGCCCGGGTGAAATCTTATTGCCCACCAACACCACGCGCCGGACCTTCTTGGGCAGGGCGACCTTGGCCTCTGCCATCACCGCATCCAGCCCGGGCATCTCGGTCACCGGACGGCCGGAAAAGAGATGCCATAGCGCCAGCATGGAGTGCGTCTTGCCGCCGCCGAAGTTGGTCTGCAACTCGACCACCGGATCGCTGCCGTCACTGGCCATTCGGCGGACGGCGCGCACCAGCAAGTCCTTCAGCCCAACCGTCAGGAACGTCCGCCGGAAAAACTCCTGCGTGTCGGCGTATTCTTCGGATACCGTGGCGCGAATCTCAGGCGAATAATTGGCGCGATACACCTGCCACAAATCCGCCGCGAATTCCGCCTGTTGATACCGGCCCGACGCCACGTCCGGGTGCGGTGTCACGACTTCCCGCCACGGCTTTAGTCCCGCGATGCTTCCCGCCTCCAGACCCAAGTTCGATTGGGTCTTGCGCCTCTCGTGGCGGGCCTGCTCGTCGAATTTCACCCGCATCAACTCTGATTTTTGCCCTTCGAGTTCCTCGGCTTCCTTGACAGCCCCCACGGCGTTCAACAGACGGTGCATGGAATCGAGCGCACGATAGGCGTCATCCGTGCTGAACGGCTTCTGGTGCGCCCATTTGTTCCGGATTTCCATCAACTCGCTCACGATGCTCCGCTCGGCACGGCCCAGCGGCTTTCCAAACACGTCATTCCAACATTCCCAAATCACCCGCAACAATCCGGCCGCATCCCAGTCCGGCGATTTTTCCGTGCCGCCAATTTGGACGGAGGGTCCGATGACCTGCCTGGCGGTCGCCAGCCACTTCGCGCCGTGGGCGCTTTTAAGCTCGCGCTCCACAAACGCGGGCAGCCCCGCCTTTAAGACTTCCAGCGCCTTTCCGACTCGTTCATGATTGCTCAGTGCCATAATTGTAAAGGTATGCGCCTTGCTGCGGCGCGTTGACTGATTGCGTGCTGATTGCTTTCGGGGTCATTGCCGTGAGAGAATACACTGAATCGCCTCCAGTAATAAAGGACACGATTCGCACAGGGCAGGTTGCTGCTGCTTTAGAATTTGAATCAATATCCGTCATAAGGGTTGATTGGCTCAGATGTAGTGCCTAAATGGCAGCGGTGCCTTGGGAACGGTTGGGCCGCTGATCAAAACTTCGCCGACGCCGTCGGCAAATTTCAACGTGACCGGAACTCCATCCGCAAACCTGCACGAGTTGTAATTCAGTTTCGTCAACCCAAGCACGTCCTTGAGAACCGTCTCGATTGACGCATCGCCTCTGCATATTTCAACAAAAAGCGGTATCGGCACTTCTTTGCCTGGATAGGTTTGAAGACGGGGCACGAACCCCCTGGTCCACAAATATGCGGAACGAGCGTCTTGAAGCCAGGCAACGCCGCGCAATACTGGCATAGAACCTTTTTCTCGAAAAAGTTTAAAACCCTCGCCGTCTGAAATCCTGATGCCAACAACTTTAGTATCCTTGCCCGCTGCACTAAGGAAACCGGTCCACTCCTCGTTATCGAAACGGACCTTTCCATGAATGAACAACTCTTCCGGCGGCGCATTGTCGTGTTTAGCCTTGTAGGATTCGATGGCCTGAGTAAGCAGTTCGAAAGCAGCGTCTTTCGTCAGATGAAAGTGGGCTCGTTTTCCGGTCATCCAGGGACCGACATTCCCTTTGAATACTACCCCGTCGCCTGAATCGAGAAACATCTGCGCGGCACAACATGCTGCCTGCGGATTCGGGTTCCGTTCGTCGCGCTTGAAAGCAAGACCAACGTAGCAAACTCCTTTTCGCACGCCATTCAGCTTCCAAGGTCGTCCGCCAACTTTGTAGTAAGCGGCCGATCCGATGTTCCACGCAATTTCCGTTTGGAGCTTGTCAAGCTGCCGCGTCGGGAACCCTGCTTTGTTGAGGAATTCATGATGGGCAACCGTGCTCTCTCGAATTACCTGCGTAAGTATTTGTTGAGAAAGGAGGCGCCCTTTGATTTGATTTCTGAAATCTGGATCGTATTGATACGGAATCGCCGCTTCATTCCATTCATGGAAGAACGACGGCTCGTTAACGAGTCGAATGGCTTCAGTCGGCTTCATCGAGGCCTGGGCTTCAATGCGTTGCTCCCTTTCGACGACCGATTTTGGGCGGCAATAATGATAAACATTTTCCGGGGCGATCACGAACCACATGTTCGGTTTATCTTCATCCGTGCGAGCTGCCTCTGAAATACGGTCCGTGAAGAAGCCCGCAGTTTCAAATGTTCGCACAAACTGATCACCGATCATGACATGCTTATTGAGATCTGACTCGTTGAATTCGACTGGGACGAGCGGCTTCTTGCTAAACGGAATTCCAAATGCTGCCTCGAATCCCGGAAAGGGAGGGCGGAGGCGAGTTGGAGCATCCTCAAAAATGGGATGCTGCATTTTCTCCACCCATTGCAAAAACCTGCGAATTCCTTCTTTTGTGCCAATAACACCATAACGCACCCCATATGTCTGCGCCGGATCGAACGGCCCAAAAAGGCTTAATCCATCGCGAGGGTCTTCAACACTCTGGCCGTGGCCGAAAAGCAACGTCGGCTCTGGTAACTTAACGAGTCGAATCATAGTTCTTCCTCGTCGTCGTTGGTTTCCAATTCATCGTCCTCGTCATCATGCTGTGGTGCGTCCAATACCGGCTGTTGTTCGAGTAGTTGAAACGAAACAGGGCATTCAAATAGCAATGGATGGCGCTTAACTCCCAACATTTGATTTCCCCCCAAGGGCACCAAGAACTCCTCGAGGTTGTCTCCCGCGAGGAAAGATGTGGTTGCACAGATTCGATCAATCCAATCATCGTTATACCAGCTTTTGCATTGGCTACGGCGTGCCGAATGTTGCTTGGCCTTGCTCTCATAGAGAACCCCGTTTTCCGTGAAAGCTACATGTGTTTTCAGCAGAAGCCCGGCGATCGGCCAGAAACGCACTTGGGCTTGAATTCCAAAGTGCCAATTGCGGATTCGAGTCTGTCCTTCTTTTGCTTGCAGCGATTTGAATCCGACCATAGCACGCCAGGCTCGGCGGCCCTCAGAATTCACGAAAAAGACTTTGTCGTCCTTAACTAGGTCAGTTCGGAACCAATGGTACACCGCTCCGCCCGAAAGCTCGTAGGGCAACAATCCTCTGCTTAGGGCAAAGCGATTGAAACACTGGCGCAACAGTGCGGTCAGAATGTCGCGTGCGGCTTTTCGGTCAATTTTAGGGTGGTCAAGCCCTTCTTCCCGGAAAAACTGGAAATCCAGCGAAATCGTGTTGTCAACGTCCAAGCTGTTTTCTTTCAGGGTCGCGCCAATCTCTTCTAGTGTGGAGAAAGTGATCAGATATCGGTCATATGGATACACGGCGACTGGGAGCGTCAGTTTGCCATCATTTATTAATTGTTCGAGATTGTGGGATTGACTAATAGAATGAAGATATAGCGCAGTCGGTAATCGTGAAAACTCAAACCAGTTGGAAAGACACCGTTCAGGTGTCGCGGAAACGCCATCCGCTGCCGGATAATTCTCCATCCACCACTTCGTCACGGCATCGGGTGTAAACCGTGGATCGCGAGCAACCCCAGCTTTTTCCAATGCCTCAAGCAACTGTTTGTAACCAGCGACCCAGCTTTTCGAGAAGTCAATGAAGGCGAGCCTTTGCAGCTCGATGGTAATATCATCTGGGCGCAAGTCGTCGATGCGGAGCGGAATGATGAAATCGTGGATCTGCTTCCGGACCTTTCGGGCCAGGGCCAGTTCGTCTAATGTTCCTTGCTTTTGGTTCGATGTCTTCGAAAGCACAAAGAGAAACCTCGCCGTTCGATCACGCATAGCGGTCTCCACATCCCTCCAAAAATCTTCACCGCCAAGGAGCTTGGTGAGGTCACACCAGACAGGATAGCCCTCGCGGGCGAGCCGTAGCGACAACCACCTCGTGAACATATTGTCCTCGGGGTTCGCGTGACTCGCGAACAACATATTACGGTTATCTCGCAAGGCTGTTTCGCTTGGTTCTTTTGTTGGCATGTGCTATCTCCCTGTCATTATGGTTGGTTAAATCAAGTCCCTTTGCGTTGGTCCGGTGTCTTTCTGTTCATCCGCCAGGCGCTTCAAGTCGGGCCAGCTCAGGACCAGCGCGTTGTAGCCGATGGCCTCTTGGGACCATTTGCGGCGTTCGCAGACGGTGTAAAGGCGGTAACTGAGGTCGCGGGCGACCTCCGCCAGCACGCCCAGCTTCTTCAGCAACGTTGCGGCCGCCTGCTCGCCGCTGTCAAGGGATCGAATGAGTTGATGGGTCGCCTCCCAGACCGTGAGGCGTTCCTCCGTGGCCGGATCCCAATCCGCGTTCAAATCCTCCTTCTTCAGCAGCCGGACCTTGCCGCCTTTGGCGGCGACGATGCCGGCCTCGACCATCCCGGACACGCTGGTGTTCTTCGCAGTGCAGAGAGTCTCCGCCACGCCATACGCGCCCTCGTTGAATCCGTTTTGGTCGAACCATGCCAGCGCCCAGCGTGTGTCCGCGTCAAACTCGCCTTCCTGTTCGGCCAGCACCTCGTCGAGAGACTGGTTGATGAGCGACAAAGCGGTGCGCACGCTCATGGGCGAGCCATCCGCTTCCAGCACGCGCCCGTAACGGCTGAACACGGCCATGCCCGGCCCGATGGCGGCTTGGGCCAAGTCTACAGGCGCGATGTTGCCTTTTTGCAAATTCCGCAACGCCTCGGGCAATTCCTTCTTCAACACGGCTAGGAAATCCCGACGCGACGCCATGCCTGCTTCTTTGGGGCGGGGTCGGCAAACTAAAATAATTGAAGATGCCAGGGCATTACTCAATTGGTCTCGCAGTCGGCCTGGGCGTTCGGTTCGCATTGGCCATGTGCCATCAATCTGCCAACCTGCATCAATCAACCCTTGCAGGAAGGTCTCCCACCCTGTGGAAGAACGTGCAGTAACATTTGGCTCACTTGCATCCTCTGTGGTTTCCTCTCCCTCCGCTTGTTTGAACGCATAGTAAATTGTCGTCGGAAATCGTGGGTCACTCGTCTCGCGCATCCCTGCAAAGACATTCCTCATCCCGCGCTCAAAAAATAACCGAGCCTCTTCTTTGCCTCCATGTCTGAAAGGTTCGGCAATAAGTTCCTCAGCCTTTGGAACGAGCACCGTGCCTAACAACTGCGGATAGACAGGCTTTAAACAGCGGCGCATCCAGACATAAAAGAAGTCTGACAAATCAGCGTAAGGGACGTTGTCGTAGTATGGAGGATCAGTGCTGAAAACGAAATAATTGCCATCGGGCAGGTTTTGAGCGGGACGCTGCTGCACATAGGCCGGGATCGTTGCTGGCAAGAGTTTTACCACTTTCCAAACCCACTCTACGCCACTCTCCCAATTGCCGGTGGATTCGCTGAATACATTACCTTCTGGAAAGTCCCACGTCATCGAGAGCGCGTTTCGTCCGAAGACATGCTCAATTTTCTCACCGACTGAATTCCAAATTGTCAACGATGCCCACTTGTCCGCTCCTCTTCCAACAGCAAACGAAAGATATGTTACAACTGCATCCGCGTAGGCTTGGTTTTCAGAATCCTCGAAAACTTTATTCCGAACTTCTCCAATCAAATCGGAAAAGGTAGTCAATGCCACTAATTGCCGGTTCGTGAACAGGTGACGGTGCTTTGTCATGCCGTAGTTCTGCACACGAAATCCGAGAGCTTGTTTTGGCAGGTCGGTTTCAGGCACATCATGCGGTTCTGCTGTGTGAGCGATTTGCTCCTGGTGTTCCGTCGGCGAAAGATAGAGCCTTCCCCTGTTTCCCTCCGCAACAATTGCAAGAAGCCGCGTTCCGAGGCGATTAGCCTTGCCTTCTTCACGAATATATTCGAGCGGTATCGGGCTACCTGTGAGCAGACACTCAGCGCCGTTGCGACCCACCAAGCCCGCACGCGGTTCACCGTGTCCGCTACGGACTTCAAACCGATAGGTTATGGTGCCCTGGTCCACCACAGGTTCGACCCAAGCCTTTTTCCCCGCCTTGGTCGAGAGCCAGAACGATCTCACCAAAGGCACATGGGCACCTTTGGCCGCCGGGTTTGGAGTCGCCACCGTGCGCGCCCACAACCATGCAATCACCGTCGCTTCGCCGCCACCGTTTTCCTTCGGCAATTTCACCTTGGGATAAAGACGACCAATGCGTTTCTCCGCCTCCTCGCGCATCCATTGGCCGTAGTAGCGAATGTCTTCGGCCAGTCCGCCCGCGCCTTTCCATGAGCCGGATGCGCTGAGCTTTTTCTTCGCCTCCGGATTCACCGGCGGCTTGCCCGCGAAGTTCGGAGGGATTTCGATAAGCGCCTTGGTGATGAGCACCGGCACAGGATTCAAATCGCTCGCATGTGCTTCCAGTCCCAGCCGTTGAGCCTCCAAAGGGATCGAACCGCCTCCGCAAAATGGGTCATACACTGGCGGAGGGTTCCCTCCCGTGGACCGAAGAATCTCCGTCCGCGCCTGGTTGAGCACACGCTCGTCATTGGAATTCTCCCACTTCACCAATTCACGGATGATGCTGAACAATCGCTCACGCTCCATTTCGACGATGACTTCCTCCAACCTCGGTTCAACCCCAGGGTCGGGGACTGATTTCAGGCCAGCACCGTGCGCCTTGTCGAACGTAGCTTTCAAGGCAGCCCAAGCCTTCCTGCGCGTTTTGCGTTCCTTCTCCGCCGCCTCCTTCTTTACCGCATCGGCGAGCAATTCCTTCACGCATTCGGATGGATCATCCACCAGCGACGCAAACAGCACCGCCCGGCAAGCCGCGAGCGGACGCCTTGCCCACCACAAATGCAACGTGGACGGATGCCCGTGCCGGATGGATTTCTCCCGCGCCGCTTCGCGATTGATGTCCTCCAGCGGCAGCGCCACTTCAATCAGTTTTTTTCGATAAGTCATAATTTACCGTTTATCATTGACGGTCACCGCACTCAAAACTCCCTTATCACGCTCCGAAAAGGCAACGACTTGTCCAACAAAGGAATCCACGCTCCATTTGAGCAGTCCTGCCAACATTGTGTCCACCTCAGCATGGTATCGTTCCAGGACCTCCAGCAAATCCTTGTTATGTCCAGTCTTCCAAGGGTTTGCTGGTCCACGCAAACAACACCGTTTGGGATCGCCATTGGAGTCCAGATTCATGCCACACATCTTTTCTATATGAAGAACGGCACCGCCATCCAAAAGAAGAGCGTCTTCGATCCGGTCGCCCTGAAACAAACGCAAGCTACCGATTGATTGCCCTTCATGCACAAGCCAATTTCTGATCGTATAAACCACTCGTGCCGGCCAGTCATAGGCCGCTACCAAATGATACTGCGTCGAAAAAGCGAGAAGCTGATAACCGTAGTCATCGCGTGTGTGCAGGTTTCGCTTTGTTTCTTGTGTTGGGGTTGCGTCGCTTTTTTCCTTTTCTTTCGCAAGAAAGTTTTCAACAAGCTTCGGATTTTGTTTTTGATGGCGCTGGACCATTTCCGTAGCCGCCAGGCGCCCGCAAACGTTTGCCAAACGATCATAAATAGACCAAGAAGTTGATACAAAAGAGACCAGCGCCAAATGCCTTGCACAAGCATAATCCATGTCTATCCCATCGTGTGAAAAATTATGCGATGGCTTGTCTGGACCATACTCCGGGCGTTGGCCTCGCTGTTTCTCAGATTCAATACGCTTCTTGTCCACAAGGGATCGGACAATCTCCCGGGCTTTTTCTCGAATATCGAACAGGGGAACCGTTCCAAGGAGCGATGTGTGGCGAGACGCGACATCTTCCCAACGTATGTAGCAATCATTTGGCAAGAGCGTGGATCCCACCCTTCCCGAAAGCCTTTCCCATACGGCTTGCAAGTCAGCCGCAGAAGCGCGAACTTCCTGCTTCAAGTTAGCCATTTTCCACCTCCTCAGCCCTTTGCTGTTCATGTTGAAAATCTGACTCGGCGCGACGCAGAGCCCATTCGCGATAACCTCGGAGTGGTGAGTCCGGAGGTTCCGCATTGCGCATGCTCAGAGCCAGGTCACGCACCTGGACGTAATAGTCAGGGACTTGCCCCGGCGCGCTAGACAAAACGCCGGTTTCCTTCCGTGCTAACCCGAAGAACACATGCTCGCGCTCATCTCGCGGTAACGCTGCTGTCTTTGCGCAGATGGGCCTTGCGATACGCGCCCACGCATCTGATTCGTCCGCGTATGCGGAAGCGATATATGCCAAACGCATCAGAGCATCTCCCGAAATGGGCTGATTTTCCTTCAAATGCCTTTCAATAAAGGAAGCAACTAAAATGCCCGAAGGATCCATTTCGGCGATGAATTTTGGCATCCAATACAACGCTATGTAGCTGCTGCCTAATGCAAGCCCGCAAAACTCCTCAAAGGCAATGACCTCAGTCGGCTGAGTCAAATCATAGCGGCACCAATCACGCACATGGAACTCATAGGGGAGGACGCGGGAAGTTCGATTAGTTTTCGGTTTTTGATCT
>Ga0326728_10011182_pt1 | contig 20630 bp, 15 predicted proteins | sample MB3enrmetagenome_FD_207602 | JGI IMG/M metagenome (GOLD analysis project Ga0326728, IMG submission 207602) | Lab enriched peat soil microbial communities from McLean, Ithaca, NY, United States - MB31MN | ecosystem: Environmental > Terrestrial > Soil > Wetlands > Peat | place: USA: New York... | reverse complement strand
GATTTTGCCACGGATGGCACGGAACGAATTTATTTCAAATTAAGACACTGCCAGTTTTCCTGGTGCTTCGACGTTATTTGTGGGTTCGGTAAGATGGGAGGCTTGGCTCGGCAGGAGCCTCGCCCTGCCCAGCCGGGGATGGCAGGGGGAGCCTCCCGGCGAGCCATCTTTGCCCAGGGCCTTTCCAGTCACTTGGCCGCCGGCTTGTAGTCCTTCCACAGCCATTCCAGGGCTTCGGGCAGGGTTTGTTGTTTGACGCCGCCGTCGGTGTGCCCGGCGTTGCGGGCAAAAACAAACTGGTAATGATAGCCCTGGCCGGCCAGAGCCTTGGCCATGCTCTCGTTGGCGGCGACCCAGTCGTGCATGTTATCGCGCATGATGTTCGGATTCAAAAGGTCCCGGTCGCCGACTTCCATCCAGATTCGCAGCGGCTTGGCCGGGTTGTCCGGGATGAGGTGTTCATGAAATTCCCACGCGCCGTGCGGGGTTTCAGCGTTGTATGGCCACTGCTGGTTGACGTAGGTGCCGGAATAGGTCAGAACGCGGTGGTAGAGGTCAGGATGATACCACGCCATGATGAAGGCCGCCGAACCGCCGGAACTGCCGCCCATCGTGGCGCGGCCGTCGGGATCTTGGGTCAACTTCACATTGCATTTGCTTTGCACGAGCGGCAGCACCTCTTTCTCGACGAACTCCGCATACAGCCCGGACATGGTGTCGTATTCCAGTCCGCGCTCGCTGCCCTGGGCGTCGCCGCCGCCATTGCCGATGGAGATGCCAATCATCACCGGCACGCGGTGGCCGGCGATCAGATTATCCAAAGCCGTGAACAGCGCCCGGTCGGGTCCGTCCGCCCCGACGATGAAAGGCGCGGCCGTGCCGGGGACATATTGCTTGGGCACATAAACCGCCACCCGGCGCGTGTAGGGAGCCGGGTGGCTGGTGCTCACCACCAATTTGACGGGGTTGGCGGGATCCACCACGCCAAAAGTATTCGGCTCGCGGGCGATGCCGGGATAAATTTTGCTGTCCGCCGAACTCATGGTGAAGTCATAGACCGTTCCCTGCGGCACCCCTTCCTGGGCGGTCATTTCCGGGGCGCGTTTGTGAGTCGGGCCAAGGATGAAGTTTCCGTCCGCATCCGGCGGCGGGTTGGCGCCGTCGGGCAGCTCCCTGGCCGTGACAAATCCTGGTGTGTTCGGGTCGCGGGCGGGCGGTGTTGGGCGCGTTGGGCGCGCCGCCGCCGGCGGTGTGGAACCCGGCGTCTGGGCCAACGCCGGAGTTGCGCCAGCCATCAGGCCGATCCAGAAGGCCAGGCGCCATAGTTTCGTATTCATGGCATCAACCCGGGGTGGCATTTATTTCGCCGGTTCCACGGGGTAGCCCTTCCAGACAAATTCCAGGGCTTGCGGCAGCGTTTGGGCGATCACCTTGCCGTCGGTGTGGCCGGCGTTTTTGGCGTAGATCAACTGGCAGTGATAGCCTTTGGCTTTGAGAACATCCGCCATGCGGATGTTGGCGATGAGCCAGTTGTGGAAACCGGAGGAGGCGGAAGTCGCGCCATTGTCATTCTGCCCGACCTCCAGCCAGACGCGCAACGGCTTGGCCGGGCTTCCCGGGATCAGGTGCTCGTGGTATTCCCACGCGCCGTGCGGGGAGTCGTCGTCGGCATGTTGGTTGACATAGGTGCCGGAGTAGGTCACCACGCGGTGATACAGCTCCGGATGAAACCACGCCATGGTGAACGCCGCCGAGCCGCCCGAGCTGCCGCCCAGCGTCATGCGGCCCTCCGGGTCCTTGGTCAGCGTCACGCCGTAGTCTTTTTCCACCTTGGGCAAAATTTCCGCCTCAATAAACTCGGCATTTTTGCCGGAAACCGTGTCGTATTCAAGGCCGCGCTCGCTGCCGCCGCCGTCCCCGCCGCCATTGGCGATCATCACCGCGATGATGGCCGGCAGGCGATGGCCGGCGATCAGGTTGTCAAGAATGTTAGGCAGTTGATTGTTCCTCGCGCCATAGGCATCCGCCGACACGATGACCGGGGCAGGCGTGCCGGGGACATACTGGCTGGGAATATAGACCGTCACCCTGCGGGTGGGCGTGGCGCCGCGCATGCCGGCGCCGGGATAAAACTTGCTGTCGGCTTCGTTAATCGTGAAGCTCTCCACCCTGCCCTTGGGCGCGCCTTCTTTGGGCGTCTGCTCCGGGGCGGGGGCATACGTCGGTCCAATGAAATAATTCCCGTCGCCGGCGCCGGGCGTCCACGCCGGAAGGTCGGCGAGCCTGGCGATCTCCGCCTCATCGGCGGCGCTCAACGGGCCGCCCAGGTTGCCGCGGCCGCGTCTGGCCCCGGCGGGGGCGTTGGTTGGCGCGGGATTGGGGGATTGCGCCGCGTCTTGTGAGAAAGTTGAATCCGCGCCCGACAGCAGGCAGAGCAGCGCGGCGCCACAGGTTATGTTGACAATCTTCATTTTTATCCTTTCACGCGCCAAAGGAATCGCCTGCAGCCAGGCCAAACAACGGCTGGCTGCAATCACGAAACGACAACTGGCTGCGACTTTTGATCATAGTAGCATATCCAGCCGGGGAGGCCAATGCAAAAAAACCGCGTGAAGAACCGCGTGAAGAGGGCTTTTGGGTTCCCTTTCCGCTGCCGAAAGCCTGACGTCACTTCCCGGACCAGGGGGCTTTTTGGCTTCCTCCTGTCCCTTTTTGCAATGCGCTCCGTTGGAATCACGCAATCCAGCGAAGATTTTCTCCGCGGAGGCCTGAGTGCGCGGAGAAACGGCTTTTGACAGGATGAACAGGATGAACAGGATGAACAGGATTAAGAACGGAATCACAAAAGAGAATTCCCATCTTCATCCTGTTCATACTGTTCATCCTGTCAAAATTCAACGGCGTTTATTGGCTTTACCGTTTGGCGAACACGCCCCCGGATAAGCGGAAGTTTCTGCGAAAAAGCCAACTCTGGTCGGAAGATTTCACGGCCAAGCTGTTTTACAACGTCGAGTTCTGGCTTGAACGTCTGCCGAAACTGATCGGCCTTCGTGAGGATAACGCAATTGTAATTCCCAATTCCGGGCTTGACCTCTGCTAATGTCAATACTTATATTACAATCTCATGGGTGACCCCTGCGCGCTCGAACGGGACATCGTTTGCAAGCCTGCTCTTGGTTCAATTTGGCAATAGGGGGAACGGACCATGAGCGCGGCAACCTGTAATGGGTTTGGAAGTCCGGATGCTCCCGGCAGAGAGGTCTGTCAGGATAAAGGGCAAAATGGTCGGAGCGACAGGATTTGAACCTGCGACGTCTTGGTCCCAAACCAAGTGCTCTACCAGGCTGAGCTACGCTCCGGCACGACAGGCCCCCCATCATGGCACAACTCGCCGCCGTTGCAAGGGGAACGGCACCGGATTGGCAATGCGCGCCGCATTTCACTTTTTTGGGTTTTCTTTCTTGGTTCCTCGACATTTTCAGTGGATCTGATCGCGCGATTCCGGCGGAGCGCGCGCGTCCCGCGCGCCGTGTTTGGCGTCCCGCCAAACACATCCGGCCTGCCTTCTCCTTTCGGTCAATCCTCGGAACACTCCAGAGGAGCCAATCTGGGAAGGAGGGGGGCGCGAGACGCGCCTCACAGCGATCGGGACGATCGCGCTCCCCCAATGCCAAATGCATGGTCACTGCCGGAATATCCGCGAATTTTTTCTTCAAAAGTCTATTGACGAATAAACTCTCAGTTTCCCGCGGGAGCGGGCGGCGCGGCCACGGGCCGCTCCAGCGGCAGCCCGCAGGCCGCGCGCAATGGCTTGATTGACTCCCAATACGCGGCATCTTCCAGGCAGAACATGCGCGGGTCCTTGGCCATCTCGGCCGCATTCATTCCACCGCGCCCGCCGCCGCCGCCGCCGCCGCCTCGGCGGGCTGGCGCGGCGGAGGCGTCGGCCGCCACTGCCGGCGTCCGGCTGTCAAACACAGGGCTGCGGGCCGATGCCCACGGCATGTAATAACACCATTTGGGCTGCGTCTTGTAAACGTCCAGCGGGACCGGGCCGCCTTCGCTGACGGCCATCACCTTGCCGTCGGACAGCGCGTTCATCTCGTCATAGTACCGCTGCTCGAAGGCCCCATAACAATCCAACGCCAGAACGTCCACGTATTGCTGGCCGGGAAAGCAATCCACAAACTGGAGGGACGTGCCATTGGGCCGGTCACAGTTCCAGACCCATATCAGATTGTTCACTTTGTCCACGTTGACCAGCCGGTCGTACATCATGCGAAAATACTGCCGGGTTCCGCGCTCGCCAGGGCGGCCGCCCCACCAGAACCATGTGCCGTTCATTTCATGCGCCGGCCGCCAGAGAACCGGCACATGGGCGTCCTGAAGCTGCTTCAAGTACCCCGCGATGACATCCACCTGGGCGCACCATCTCGTGTTGACAGGCGTGCCGGGCGTGAGCAAGGCCTCCCAATCCGCGTCGCTGAGCCGGCCCTGGACGCTGCTGTTGGCTTTGTCGTCCTGAAAGGTCACCGGTTCATTGGTGGTGGGCCGGACCTCATGCCAGCACATGGCGATGATGGACCCCTTCCGCCATTGTTTGATGAGTTCCTTGACGGTGTTGTCCCTGGCGTAAATCGAGTCAATGTCGCCCGCCTTGGAAAAACCCCAGTCCGATCCATACAACGCCGGCGTCTTGCCGAGGTTGCGGGCGGCGGCGGCGGTGGACAGCTCATGCACGCCGGCGAAATTGTGCTGGCCGATGACGGTGTGCTTGCCGCATATACTGTAAAGATACTTGAGCAGCGCCCGGGCCTCGGGCGTGGCGTTGGGATTGACCGGGTCGTGCTCCGTGATCCAGTCGGCCGGTTGGGCGGGCGGTTTGGGAAGCAGTTGCGCCGCCGGCGCAGCCGTGGCCGCCGGTTGGCCGGCGCCCGCGGGCGCCGCCTGTGCCCGGGCCTGGGACGGCCCCATCCAGCCGCCCACGAAACAGGCCGTCGCGGCCATCCAAAAGACGCTTGAGGAATGCAGAAGTTTCTTTGTTTTCATAGATAAGAATTAGGGTTCTCGCGCCGCCCTTTCCGTGGACGCCGCGCGGGTGAGAAAGAATTGGTTCCTGGTCCCACTCATGATGACCGCATAATGCCAAAAGTGGCCGCCAAGTCAACCGGCGATTTTTCGCCGTGGCTCTTGACGGCGGCGGCCCGCCTTGGCATTTGCCGCGCATGGCGCGCAACCTCAGAAGGAGTTTGGCCACAAATTGTAGAATATCACAATCCCGGCCCTTTTTTTATTTAACCGCAAAGAACACATAGAACGCATAGAAAGAACAACATGAGAGGCATAAATACGTTAAGCGATCAAGTGCGACAAACGGCCTATGACATCCATGTTTATCATGGGCACGGCCACTTGGAAAAAGTTTATGAAAATGCGCTGGCGCATCGCTTGCGCAGAGCCGGTCTTGAAGTGAAATAGCAGCATCCCATCCAGGTCTATGACGAGGATGGGACGCTGATCGGGGACTACCTGGCGGACTTGCTGGTGGAGGGTGAGTTAATTATCGAACTGAAAACAGTGAAGGCTCTGGCGCCGGAGCACGAGGCGCAGATTCTCGGCTATCCGAAATCCGCCCGGTTGGAGCATGGTCTCCTCATAAATTTTGGTTCTTACAAGTTTGAAATCCGCAAATTTACATGGACAGAGCGGCAACCTCGAACAAAACGATTGGCAGGATCCATTCTCTCTGCGCTCTTTGCGTTCTTTGCGGTCAAATAATTATTCCCAGGAAGAAATTTCTTGGCGCAGGCCCTCGCATGTTTTTTGCGGCGAGGAGTTTTGGCGGCAGCGCCTCTCGCATGTTTATTACACGCCCTGCGCATAAATGGCGAGGCGTTTGAGCACGCGCTCGCGGCCGAGGACCTCTATTAAATGATACAGGCTCGGGCCGGCGGCGGCGCCGGTGCAGGCCAGGCGGGTGGGATGCACCAGGATGCCGGCTTTCACGCCCAACTCCGCCGCCACCGCCTTGAGGGCTTGCTCGATGGCGGCGGCGTTGAACTCCGGCAGCCGCGACAGCGCCTCGCATAACTTCCGCAGCCGCTCCCGGTTCTCGGGCGCAAATTCCTTCGCCGCCGCCGCCGGGTCCATCCGCAATTCTTCCGCAAAATAAAAGCCGGCGTAAGCGGCCAGGTCGCCGAAGCGCTTGATTTTCCCCCGGCAGGTCGCCAGGGCGGCGCGGACGTATTCCGCCGGATAAGCCTGGACCGGCAGCCCGGCCCGCGCCAGCGCCTGCGCGCCCAGTTCGCCGAACCGCTCTTCGCCCATCTCGCGGATGTATTCGGCGTCGAGCCAGCGCAGTTTGTTGAGGTCGAATCGCGCGTTGTGCCGGAGGATTTGCGGCAGGTCGAAAAGCCGGATGATTTCCCCGACCGGCATTTTTTCGCGGTTCTCCTTGGGCGACCAGCCCAGCAGGCAAAGGTAATTGACCACCGCCTCCGGCACGCTGCCCTCTTCGATATAAGACCGTAGCGAGGCGCCCTGGTCGCGCTTGCTCATCTTCGCGCCGTCCGGATTGAGAATGAGCGGAAGATGGGCATACCGCGGCGGCTCGGCCCCGAAGGCACGGAACAGGGCGATGTGCTTGGCCGTGTTGGAAAGATGATCTTCGCCGCGAATGACGTGCGTGATCTTCATATCCAAATCGTCCACCACATTGACCAGGTGAAAAACCGGCTGGCCGTCCGAGCGCACGATGACAAAGTCCGGGTCCGCCGCCTCGCGGTCCGTCAGTTCGCGCGTCACATTTCCCACCACCAGATCGGGAATCAAGACCGGTTCGCGCGGCATTTTGAATTTAATCGCGCCTTCCGATTCGTAGGCCAGCCCCTTGTCCTGGAGTTCCCGCACGCGCCGGCGGTAAAACTCTCCGCGCTGCGATTGAAAGTACGGGCCGTAATCGCCCACGCTTGCCCCGGACGGATCGCCGCTCGCCGGCCCTTCGTCCCAGTTCAAACCGAGCCAGCGCAACCCGCTCAAAATCACCTCCGTGGCCTCCTGAGTGTTCCGGGCCGCGTCGGTGTCCTCGATGCGCAAGACAAAAGCGCCGCCCGTGTGCCGCGCATAAAGCCAGTTGAACAGCGCCGTGCGCGCCCCGCCGATATGCAGAAAGCCGGTGGGACTGGGAGCGAAACGGACGCGGGTGTTCATAAGTTGTGAGGTCGGAGGTCGGAGATCAGTGTTCCGTCAGCCATACCAGGGAGCCGGGCGGAAGTTTGTCGTAGAGCGGAATCAAGTCCTGCGCCGCCAGGTGAACGCAGCCATGCGAATCCGGCCGGCCCAGCGCCGGTTCGTTGCCTGTGCCGTGAATGTAAATGAAGCGCGCATGCGAATCCACGCGCCCGGCGCGGTTGAACCCCGGCTCCAGCCCTTCCAGCCAAAAAATGCGGCTGGTGATCGTCGCCGCCGCTTTTCCCCGCCATGTAAAACCAGCCGGCTTCCGCCCCCGGAAAGCCGTGCCCGCCGGCCAGCCGCCGCCGATTTTTTCCGCGATGCGATGCAAACCGCGCGGTGTCCGGTTCGAGCCGGCGATTTCGCCGGCGCCGAATTTGGAGGTGGAGCAGCGGAACCTTTTCCGCAAGGCGTAACCGCGCGGCGCGCCCGCCGGCCGCCCGCCCTTTTCAAAGAGCGCGGCCGTTTGCCGGGCGATGTTGACCACCAGGACAAACCGGCCGGGCGCCACCCCGAGCCGGGCGCAAGCGCGCAAGACCTCCGGCGGCAGGCCGCGCCGCAAGCGGGCCGCGGGTTGGATCATGGCGCCGTCCCTCATTTGGGCGTGAGCTTTTTTACCAGCACCTTGGAGTTTCGGCCGCTTTGCTCGTATTTTTCCCGCCGCGGCGGCGGCAAATCGTCCGGCGACCCCTCGGCGAAACCGCCCTTGGACTGGAAATAGGTGAAGGCCTGGGTGGAAAGAACGAGCAACTCGCTCATGCCCAGCTCGCGCGCCTTGCTCTCGGCGAATTGAATCAATTTCCGGCCGATGCCCTGGTTCTCGTGCAACGGGCTGACATAGAGGCACGCCAGCTCCGCCTTGGCCTGGTCCAATTGATGGACCGCCACACAGGCCACCGGATTTTTGTCCGTCTCAAAAATATAAAAATCCCCCAGCGACTTTTCGATGCCGGCGCGGGTGCGCCGGACCAGCTCCTCCGTTTCCACCGACTCCTTTGTCAACAACATGATTGCGCGGATGTCCTTCTTCATGGCGCGCCGGATCTGCTGGTATTCATTGGCGTAAATGAGCGTGCCGATCCCCTCGTTGGAAAAAACTTCCGCCAGCAGCGCCTCATCCACCCGCCCGTTGATGATATGCACCCGCGGCACCCCGGCGTGGCAGGCGGAGGAGGCGTGCTGCGCCTTGGACAAAATTCCCGGCGCGAACCCGTTTTTGTGCTGCGCCAGCAGCGCGTCCAGGTCCGCCACCAGCATTTGCCGGATCAATTGGCCCTGGTGAATCAGGCCGTCCTGCCCGGCCATGTAGATCAGTTTGGCCGCGTTCAAGGCCCGGGCCAATTCCAGCGCCACGGAGTCCGAATTCACCCGGTAGGTGTTGCCGTCGCCGTCAAAACCCAGCGGCGGCGACACCGGCACGATCCCCTGCGCGAGCAACCCTTGCAACATCTCCACGTCCACCCGCTCCACCTTGCCGGTGAACAAATGGTCCACTCCGTGGATAATCCCCAGGGGATGGGCGATCAGGGCGTTGCACGAGGCCGCCCGCAGGTCATTGGCGCTCAACCCCTCCAGGATTTCATGCGTCAGCCGGTTGGCGGCCGTCAGCGCCAGCTTCAACGTGGCGGCGTCGGTGATCCCCGAGCCGTCCAGATTGGACGGCTGGATGTTTTGTTCGCTGGCCAGCGCGCTGATTTGCGCCCCGGCCCCATGCACCAGCGCCACCCGGATATTGAGCGAGCGCAGCACGGCCACATCCAGGAGGATATTGGCAAAATTCTCGCTCGTCACGATCTCGCCATCAATGCTGATGACGAAAATCTTTTCGCGGAATCTCGGTATGTATTGCAGGATTTCCCGCAAATCAGTCAGTTTCACAAATCAGATGCAAAAGCTCGAGTTTTCGGACTGCCCAATACTTATCAGCGCCGGGCCAAAATGCAAAATGCAAAATGAGCAAAGCCCGGCAATTCATGGCCAATTTAGGAAGGCGCTCGGAACTCCATTCGCTCGCATTGGGACTGGTTTTGGACCGCAAAATGGGAAAAGCCCAGTGGAGTGCTGGAGTATTGGAGTGATGGATTTGTGGCAAAACCGGGTAAATAATAACTTGATTAGCCTTGATTGAGCTTGATTGGAAAAGTGCCGTTTTGCGCGCAAGTCGTTCATGGCCAGTCGCTTAGGTTGCTTTTCCTCAAAAATGGCCAAACGGGCGGAAAATGGCATGCTTTTCTTGCCTTCATTTACCTTCATTCGGATGGTTCCTGCGGGTGGCGGATGCTCCTCCTGTAGCGGCGGTCTATGACCGTCGCAGATGTGGGACGCTGAATGAACGCGGCACGGAGTAATTGCGCCGTCGCTACGCGGTGACGTGGCGCGACAGTGCTGGAGCGATCCGTTTTGGCGTTTCGCCAAGCCTGCAATCCTTCTGATTCCTTTCCCGGCGCGCCGCCTTGTTACCTCTCTTATCCATTCTCCATCCTCCATCCTCGCTTTCATTCCTGCTCCGCCGCTCCCCGCCCTCCCCACCATCGCCGGCCGCATCCTCCCGGATGCGACGCCGCAGTGTGCCTACGTCTCTCACGCTGGCAATTCAACCATAGGTTCTAATTTTTGTCAAGCCCCTTTGGGGAAAAAGTTTGAACAGGACGGCGCGGAGAGAACGGAGCACTCTTTCCATCGAACCGGGCGTCCGTCCCGGAAAAAGCAATTTGACCCCGGATGCTGATGGACACGGATTGGGAACAACTTGCCAGAAGGACGGCAAAAATGTGAATTTGACAATCTGTTGGGTGGCGCCGCGGCCTTCATGCGCCTGAAGGAGGAAAATACGTGATTCCGAGGACTGACCCCTCCGCTGACCCCTCCGCCTCTGGGGAATGACGGCAGAGCCGGATTTTGCCGGCGGCGACCGGGTCCCGGCGCGCCGCGGCGCGGGCTAATTGTTTCTCACAAAAAGTTTACCGGGGAGTTGGCGGATGAGGCGCTTCATCTCCAATCCCAGCAGCGCCACCGAAACGGACGACGAGGGCATGCCGCTGCGGCGGATGATGTCGTCCGTGGTGCATTCCTCCTTGTCCACCAAATCATAGACGGTTTGCTCGGCTTCGCTGAGGGTCATGGCCGGCAGCGCGGCGGCATCGTGCAGTGTCGAAGGACGGTTGCTGGCGGGGAACATGTATTCAAATTCGCTGAGGATGTCCTCCACGCCTTCGCAGAGCTTGGCCCCTTTCTTGATCAGGTCGTGGCAGCCTTTGCTGCGCGGAGAATCCACCCGGCCCGGCACGGCAAAAACTTGGCGGCCATAATCCACGGCGAAGCCGGCGGTGATGAGCGCGCCGCTGGTCAGATTGGCTTCGACCACCACCGTGCCCAGAGTCATTCCGGCCACAATGCGGTTGCGGATGGGAAAACTTTGTTTGTCCGCCTTGCGGTTGAAGGGGAATTGGGTGATCAGCGCCCCTTGCGCCGCGATGCGCCCGAAAAGCTCCGCGTTTTCCGCCGGGAAAACCAAGTTGATCCCCGTGCCCAGCACAGCGATGGTGCGCCCCTTTGCGCTAAGAGCGCCCTGGTGGGCCGCCGAGTCAATCCCGCGCGCCCCGCCGCTGACGACGGTGACCCCGGTGTAAGCCAGTTGGTAGGCGATCTTGCGGGCGACTTCGATGCCGTAATGCGTGGTCATGCGCGAGCCGACCATGGCCACCGCGTTCCTGTCCCGCGGCGTCAGACTGCCCAGGACATAGAGGAGCACGGGCGGATCGTAAATCTGCTTGAGCAGCGGCGGATAATTTTCGTCGGACTGGATGACGATGTGGCAGCCCGATTGCTCGATGCGTTTGAGTTCGCCGCCGAGGTCCACATTTTTCTCCCAATTGGCGATGGCCTCGGAAACTTCCGGTCCGATGCCGTGGACCTGCTGGAGATCGGAGCGGCTGGCGCGGAGGATGGCGGCGGAGTCGCCGAAACGCTCCAGCAACTGGCGGACGCGCACCGGACCGAGGTCTTTAATCATGTTCAAAGCGACGAACGCTTCCCGGCAATCCATGCGCGCAAGGAGACACTGTTTTCCGCTTTGGAGCAAGCTTTAGCCTGCATAATCGCGAGAAAAGGAGCAAAAGCTGGCGGTGTCTTAATTTGAAATTCCGGCAGATTTTGCCGGGATTCGCGGTTCGGGGGTTTGGCTGGAATGCTTCACCAGAGCATCCCACAGAATGAGGTTTTCGATGGTGCAAAAGTGTTTCCTGAATAGTTCAGTGAAGTCGTCAACCACAAGCTCATATTGCGCCTGAAACTCCGCGTTTCGTTCTTTGGCCTTGTGTCCAATCGGTTCGACAATTTTGACGTAAAACTCCGGGTCATCGGAAATAAACTCCCAAAACCGTTGACCGCATAGTTTCAAATAATCGCCCTTATCTTCGCTTTTCTTCGCCTGTTTTCCGTAACAGCAACCATTGACGCAACGCACGGGCAGGGCGTCTTTGTTTTGCCGATAGACCTTTGCAGCCGTCTTAAAATCTTCCCGCATTTTAGCGACTTGGCTGCTGTTCCCCCACGCTGGCCCGGACTTGACCGCCACAAAATAACGCACGCCACCCTTATCCAGTTCAAGGTCTATGCCCGTCGTGCTGGACTTCCCTTTTGCTCCCTGTGCCTTTTCCGCTGCAAAAACGGCCAAACCCTCCAAGAATCCGCCCAGCATGGTTTCTTCTTGGGAGGATAGAAAAGAGTCCAGAATCGTTTTGACCAGATCACGCGGGCTGGACAGTCCTTTTGCTTTGAGCAAATAGGGGTTCTTCTTCCTCAATAGCTTGAGCAATTGCAGCTTTTTGAGCCGCTCCAATTTTGCCCGGTGGAAGTCGGGAATGTTCCGGGTGACGTACTCCGTTAATTCGTCTTGGGTGATCGTTGTCATTTTGAGTCCGTTCCTTTTCCTGCAAATTTGCCTTCGCCAGGGCGACATATTCGGCCAGGAGGTCAATTCCAACCGAGTTTCGGCCAAGTTCAAACGCTGCGACATTCGTTGTGCCAGAGCCGGTGAACGGGTCAAGCACCCAATCCCCGGGGGCCGTAAAGAGCTTAATGAACCATTCCGGTAGAGCTTTTGGGAATGTGGCGGAGTGGCTTCTGTTGGCGCATTCCGTTGCGAAGTGAAGCACGTTGGACGGGTACGCCATATCGCGGCCAATCCAGTTGGCAATCTTTTTCCCGAAACCACTTTGGACATGGGAATTATCCCGGCGCTTGTCGGTTTCGGAAAGGTTTTTCAGCCGGGCGTGTCGCCAGTCACCCATCGGGACCATGACCGCCTCTTGATACATCTTGAACTTGCGGCTTTTGCTGAAATGCAAACACCGTTCCCAAGCGTCCCGGAAACGGTTCGGCCATTTACCAGGGTGACAGTTGCGCTTATGCCAGATGTATTCCTCCGTCCAAAGCCAGCCCTGTTTTCGCAGAGCCAAGATCAATTCCAAGACATAAACGTGACGCTCACCCGCTTCTGCCTTTTCTTTGATGTTGAGAACAAAGCTGCCTGTGGGTTTCAACACCCTAAAAAACTGTTCACTTCGGTCCAAAAACCAGTCAACATATTTTTCCGGTTTGATGCCGCCGTAAGTTTTGTTGCGCTGGTCTGCGTAGGGGGGCGAAGTGATGATAAGGTCGAATGTCCCCCTCTCGAATCCACGCAACACCTCGCGGCAATCGCCCTGTACGATGTCTGTTGTGACCATAAGCGAATAATTGCCGCCAAAGCCCTCTCGCGTCAATTTAAAACAGGTTTCAAACTTGGTTCATGCCTGTGGCGAATAGAGAATACATCGAGAAATTGCAGAGCGTGATTTTACACCTTCATGCCTGCAAAGCGTTTTGGGTTGAGTCCGCGCCTGTGCATGAGGTCTTTCGCGGGCAAACCGTCTGGAAAGGCTTTGTGGAGGTTTTTGATCTGTCTGGACACCCAAAAGCCAAGAAAGCCTACGCCTGGAGCCCCCCGGACGGCCCGGACGACACCGGGGAAAGGTTTGTGACCGTGCTGGAAATCCCGCCCGTCGAATCGCCAGTGACCGCCGTGCGGGCGTCAATCGTTGCGTGACGGGAAGAAGCGCAAGAAATAAACGTGCCAAGTGAACCGGGAAAATAAAACAATTCAAATTAATACACCGCCCAAAAGCTTGACTAATCCGGCCTGGCAAGGCATAACCTGCGCAAGAAGCCATGACTCTTGCAAAACCTTAAAGGATTATGAAACTCCGAGTATTATTCTTCTCTACTCTTGTATTCCCTCTCGCCCTGGTGGCGGGTGGGGGGCAATACTCCCAGGCCCCGACCGATTCCGCTTCGGAATTCCCTCACTTGCGCCGGCAAGGGACGGCCGCCCAACTGATCGTGGACGGCAAGCCGTTCCTGGTGCTGTCGGGAGAACTGGGCAACAACAGCGGCACGAGCCTGGAGTACATGAAATCGGTCTGGCCCAAGCTGGTGGAAGCCAAAATCAACACCGTGATGACCGGCGTTTCCTGGGCCCAAATCGAGCCGGAGGAAGGGAAGTTCGATTTCAGGATCGTGGACGGCATGATCCAGGAAGCGCGGAGTCACAACCTGCGTTGGGTGCCGTTGTGGTTCGCAAGCTGGAAGAACAGCCTGTCCAGTTACCCGCCTGTCTGGGTGAAAAAGGATTTCGAGCGGTTTCCGCGCGCCCAGACCGCGGGGGGCAAGAGCATTGAACTGCTCAGCCCCTTGAGCGACGCGAACCGGGACGCCGACGCCCGCGCCTTCGCGGCCCTGATGCGGCACATCAAGGAAGTGGACAGCCAGCAGCACACGGTCATCATGGTCCAATTGGAGAACGAAGTGGGAATGCACGGCGACTCCCGCGACCGCTCGCCCGCGGCCAATCAGGCCTTTGCCGGCCCTGCGCCCCAGGAGTTGATGGACTATCTTCAGCAGCACAAGGACACCCTGATCCCGGAGTTTCGCCGGGTGTGGGAGGCGGCCGGCTTCAAGACCTCCGGGACTTGGGAAGAGGTCTTTGGCCAGAGCCGGGTGACGGATGGAATTTTCATGGCCTGGCACTATGCGCGCTACATCAGCCGGGTGGCCGGGGCGGGCAAAGCCGAATGCCCGGTGCCGATGTTCGTCAACGCGGCCTTGTACGGAATTGGAGGCGGATCCCAACCCGCCAGCGGCGGCCGCCCGTGGGACCTGGTGATGGATGTCTGGAAAGCCGGCGGGCCGCAAATTGACATGCTCTCGCCCGACTCTTACGGCGAGCGGGACTTCGCGGCGTTTTGCGCCAAGTTCGACCAGCCCGGCAACCCGCTGTTCGTGCCCGAGAATATGGGCGGGGTGGATGGCGCAGCCCGGGTGCTCTACATTCTCGGACGCCATAATGCGATTGGCTGGACGGTGATGGGGATCACAGACCCCAAGTTGCCGCATCCCGACACTAATCTGATCGCCAGCTTCGACCTGATCTATCAACTGGCGCCCCTGATTTCCGCCCACCAGGGGGACGGGACCATGTCGGCTGTCTTGTTGCGCAGCGCAAACGACCCGCCCCAGAAGTTCCAACTGGGCAATTACACGATGGAGGCCTCGTTTTACAGCCCTCCCAAAATGACCGGGGTGCCGCCGCCCCCGCAACCACCGCCCCCCGCGGCGGCGATTTTCATTGCGACGGGGCCTGACGAGTTCTACGTGGCCGGCCTCGGCATCAAGGTCACCTTTTCTCCGAACACGCCGGGGCCGCCGTTGGCCGGACTGGCCAGCGTGGAAGAAGGCACTTTTGTCAACGGCCGCTGGGTTGCCGGGCGCAGCCTGGCCGGCGACGACAGCGACGAGGGGCAAAGCCTGATGCTGGATTGGAAGGGCATCCAGCACTTCACGCTCTACCGTTACCGTTGAGCGCCGGCAGGCGGAGTCAATAAAAAACACAAAGGAAATCATCATGAAACTTCGAGTTTTGTCTTGTTACACGCTGGCATGCTCTCTCGCCTTCGTGGCGAGTCAGGGCGCAAGCGGCGCCGGCTCTGCCGACTCCGCGTCGGACATCCCCCACTTGCGAAAGCAGGGGACGGCGACCCAAATGATCGTGGATGGCAAGCCGTTCCTGATGCTGGCGGGAGAACTGGCCAACAACAGCGCCACGAGCCTCGACTATATGAAGCCGGTATGGCCCAGGCTGGTGGATTCCAAACTCAACACCGTTTTGGCCGGCGTTTCCTGGGGCCAGCTCGAACCGGCGGAAGGGAAGTTCGACTTCACCATAGTGGACGGCGTGATCCAGGAAGCGCGGAATCACAACCTGCATCTGGCGCTGTTGTGGTTCGCAAGCTGGAAGAACGGCATGTCCTCCTACCCGCCCCCCTGGGTGAAGAAAGACTTCGAGCGATTCCCGCGCGCCCAGATCGCAGAGGGCGCGGCGCCCTGGCCCGTGCTCACCATCTCCGACGTGCCGCGCGTCAAGGTTACGGGGAATCTGAGCATCGAACTGCTCAGCCCCCTCAGCGAGGCGAACCGGGAGGCCGATGCCCGGGCCTTTGCCGCCCTGATGCGGCATGTCAAGGCAGTGGATGGCAACAAGCACACGGTCATTTTGATCCAGGTGGAGAACGAAGTGGGAATGCAAGGGGACAGCCGCGACCGCTCGCCCGCGGCCGCGCAGGCCTTCGCCGGCCCGGTGCCCAAGGAACTGATGGACTACCTTCAGCAGCACAAGGCCACGTTGATTCCGGAGTTTCGCAAGGTGTGGGCGGCGGCCGGCTTCAAAACATCCGGGACTTGGGAAGAGGTGTTTGGCAAGGGCCTCACCGCGGATGAAATCTTCATGGCCTGGCACTTTGCGCGCTATGTCGGACGGGTGGCGGAGGCGGGCAAAGCCGAATACCCGATCCCGATGTACGTCAACGCCGCGCTGCCCAGAACGTCCGCCATCGGCGAAGCAGCGGTCACGGGACGCGAGCCTGGCGTCACGGGTTATTTCGCCATCGGCGGCCCCATGGACGACGTAATGGACATCTGGCGGGCCGGCGGGCCGCAGGTGGACATACTCTCGCCCGACGCTTACAACGACTTCGCGGACTGGTGCGCAAAGAACGATCGGTCCGGGAACCCGCTGTTCATACCCGAGTCCAGGGGCGGGGCGGAAGGAGCAGCCAGAATGCTCTACGCCTTCGGACGCCATAATGCGATTGGTTACTCGCCCATGGGGATTGATAGTCCGGGCAATACCGGCGCGGACCTGACCACCGCCTACGACCAGGTCACGCAATTGGCGCCCCTGATTTCAGCGCATCAAGGCGATGGGACGATGTCTGCCGTCCTGCTGCGAGGCCCGGCTGACTCGCCTCAGAAGGTCCGGGTGGGGGATTACACGCTGGAGGTATCGTTTATCAGCCCCCGAAGAATTGCCGGCGAACCGCCGCCATCGCAGGGAAACCGGCCCGCCGCAGTCGCTCTTTTCATCGCGGCGGGGCCTGACGAGTACTTCGCGGTTGGCAGCGGCCTAACCGTCAGCTTTTCTCCCAACACACCGGGGCCGCCGCTGGCCGGACTGGCGACGGTGGAAGAAGGGGCGTTTGTCAAAGGCCGCTGGGTTGCCGGGCGCCGGCTGGAGGGCGACGACAGCGATGAGGGGCAATTCCTGATGCTTGGGAGCAAGAAGGGCATCCAGCACTTCACGCTTTACCGCTACCGGTGAGCGCGGGCGGGCGGAGTCAATAGAATAGCCAGGCCCGCTCATAATAAATGCAATTTGTGAAAGCAACCGTTCGAAATTCGGTGGGAAGGCAAGGCAGGGCGGGCAGTCCTCTGCCCGCCGCGGCGCGCACGGAGTGCGCGCCCTGCCAGCCAAAACCGACGCATTAAATGAAACTTCGAAACTTGTTTTGCCGCGCGTTCATCTGCTCTCTCGCCTTCGCTACGAGTCAGGGCACAGGCAGATCCGCCTCAACCGATTCCGCTTCGGACATTCCCCACTTGCGGAAACAGGGGACGGCCACCCAACTGATCGTGGACGGCAAGCCGTTCCTGGCGCTGGCGGGAGAACTGCTCAACGACAGCGCCACCAGCCTTGAGCACATGAAGCCGATATGGCCCCAGCTCGCCGAGGCCAAGTTTAACACCATTCTGGCGGGCGTTTCCTGGGCCCAGATCGAACCTGCCGAGGGCAAATTCGATTTCAGTGTGCTGGACGGCGTGATCCAGGGAGCGCGGGGTCACAACCTGCATCTGGTGCTTCTCTGGTTCGGAAGCTGGAAGAACAGCCTGTCCAGCTACGCGCCGGACTGGGTGAAGCGGGAGTTTGAGCGGTTCCCTCGCGCCCAGTTCGAAGGGGGCATCAGCATCGAAGAGTTGAGCACCCTGAGCGAGGCGAACCGCGACGCCGATGCCCGCGCCTTTGCGGCCCTGATGCGGCACGTCAAGGCAGTGGACGGCCGGCAGCATACGGTCATCATGGTCCAGGTGGAGAACGAAGTGGGCATGCATACGGTGATCCGCGACCATTCGCCGGCGGCCAATAATGCGCTGGCGGGCCCGGCGCCCAAGGAGTTGATGGACTACCTCGTACAGCACAAGGACACCCTGATTCCCGAGTTTCGCCAGGTGTGGGCCACCAACGGCTTCAAGACCACCGGGACCTGGGAAGAGGTGTTCGGCAAGGGCGACGGGAAGGATGGAATCTTTATGGCCTGGAACTATGCGCGCTACATCGGCCGGGTGGCGGAGGCGGGCAAGGCCGAATACCCGCTGCCGATGTTCGTGAACGCGGCGCTGTACTCCCCTGGGCGGGTCCCTGAATTTACCCCCAGCCACGGCCGCCCGTGGGACCTGGTGATGGACATCTGGAGAGCCGGGGGTCCGCAAATTGACATCCTCTCGCCCGACATTTACGGTGGGGACTTCGCGGCGTTTTGCGCCAAGTACACCCAGTCCGGGAATCCGCTGTTTATACCCGAAACCGGGGGCGGGCCGACCCTCGCAGCCAGGGCGCTTTACGCCTTCGGACGCTACGACGCCATCGGCATCTCGCCGTTCGGCATTGACCGGGAGGACCGCCTGGGTAATGCCCCGGACCTGACCGGCATCTATGATCTCCTCTCGCGGGTGGCGCCCCTGATTTTGGCGCATCAGGGCAACGGCACGATGTCCGCCGTTATGATGAACCCGAACGACCCGCCGCAAAAAGTCCAGTTGGGGGATTACACACTGCAGGTCGCGTATTGGCCGATCCGTTATACGATGCCGCTATTGATGCCGGGGGAACCGCCTCCGGGACCCCGGCCTCCCTCGGCGGCCATTTTCATTGCGGCGGGGCCGGATGAGTTTTTTGCGATTGGCAGCGGCGTCAAGGTCACTTTTGCGCCGAACACACCGGGGCCACCGCTCGCCGGGCTGGGCACGGTGGAAGAAGGCACTTTTGAGAACGGCCGCTGGGTTCCCGACATCCGGCTCGCGGGGGATGACACCGGGCAGGGGGGGGATTTGTTCGAGCTTCAGCGGCATATTGGCATCCAGCGCTTCACACTCTACCGCTACCGTTGAGCGCGGGAGGAGTCAATAGAATAGCCTGGCCCGCTCATAATAAATGCAATTTGTGAAAGTAACCGTTCGAAATTCGGTGGAAAGGCAAGGTAGGGCGGGCAGTCCTCTGTCCGCCGCGGCGCGCACGGAGTGCGCGCCCTGCCAGCCAAAACCGACGCATTACATGAAACTTCAAATCTTGTTTTGTTGCACTCTGGCATGTTCTGTCACCTTCGCTGCGAGTCAAGGCACAGGCGGTTCCAACTCAACCGATTCCGCTTCGGACATCCCTCACTTGCGGAAGCAGGGGACGGCCACCCAACTGATCGTGGACGGCAAGCCGTTCCTGGCGCTGGCGGGAGAACTGCTCAACGATAGCGCCACCAGCATCGAGCACATGAAGCCGATATGGCCCAAGCTGGTCGAGACCCATTTCAACACCGTCCTGGCGGGCGTTTCCTGGGCCCAGATTGAACCCGAGGAGGGCAAATTCGACTTCAGCGTGCAGGACGGCATCATCCAGGCAGCGCGGAGTCACAACCTGCATTTGGTGCTTCTCTGGTTCGGAAGCTGGAAGAACGGTCTGTCCAGCTACCCGCCCGACTGGCTGAAGAAGGACTTCGAGCGGTTCCCGCGCGCCCAGGCCACAGCGGGCCGGAGCATCGAACAGCTCTGCTCCTTCAGCGAGGCGAACCGGGACGCGGATGCGCGCGCCTTTGCGGCCCTCATGCGGCATGTCAAGGAAGTGGACGGCCAGCAGCACACGGTTATCATGATCCAGGTGGAAAACGAAATAAACGGCCTGGACCACTCGCCCCTGGCCAACAAGGATCATGAGGGCCTGGCGCCCGCGGAGTTGATGGACTACCTTCAGAGCCACAAGGACACGCTGCTGCCGGAGCTTCGCCAGGTGTGGGAGGCGGCCGGTTTCAAGACCTCCGGGACTTGGGACGAGGTGTTCGGCAAGGGCGGCGGAGCGGACGAAATCTTCATCGCCTGGCACTATGCGCACTATGTGGGCCGTGTGGCCGAGGCAGGCAAAGCCGAGTACCCGATACCGATGTTCTGTAACACATGGGGAGAAGGATTTCCGAGGGCAGGCGCGCGCGCCAACGGCGCCCCCAAGCCCAGCGTGATAGACGTCTGGAGAGCCGGGGCGCCAAAAATTGACATGCTCTCACCCGACATTTACGGCGGCGACTACGTGGGAATGTGTACAGATTACACCCGTTCCGGGAACCCGCTGTTTATACCCGAGACGGGGTATGGGGCGAACAACCCGGGCAAGGCGCTCTACGCCTTCGGACATTACAACGCGATCGGCTTCTCGCCGTTCGGCATTGACCGGGAGGACCGCCTGGGCCGCTCTCCCGATCTGGCGGAAATCTACGATCTCCTTTCGCGAGCGGCGCCCCTGATTCTGGCACACCAGGGTGACGGCACGATGGCCGCCGTCATGCTGCGCTCGAACGATCCGCCGCAGAAGATCGTGCTGGGGAATTACACGCTGCAGGCCGCCTATTGGCCGATCCGTTATACGATGCCGCTATTGATGCCGGGGGAACCGCCGCCAGGACCCCGGGCTCCCTCGGCGGCCATTCTCATCGAGACAGGGCCTGATGAGTACTTTGCCATTGGCAGCGGCGTCAAGGTCACCTTTTCTCCGAACACGCCGGGGCCTCCGCTCGCCGGACTGGCCACCGTGGAAGCAGGCACTTTTGTGAACGGCCGCTGGGTTCCCGACATCCGGCTCGCGGGGGATGACACGGGGCAGGGAGATGATCTGTTCGAGCTTCAGCGGCATGTTGGCATCCAGCGCTTCACGCTCTACCGCTACCGCTGAACGCAGGCAACCGGGGTCCGTGGGAAGAGCCTGGCTGGCT
>Ga0326728_10011181_pt1 | contig 20630 bp, 24 predicted proteins | sample MB3enrmetagenome_FD_207602 | JGI IMG/M metagenome (GOLD analysis project Ga0326728, IMG submission 207602) | Lab enriched peat soil microbial communities from McLean, Ithaca, NY, United States - MB31MN | ecosystem: Environmental > Terrestrial > Soil > Wetlands > Peat | place: USA: New York... | reverse complement strand
CTGCTTGGCCAGATCGGTTTTGGGACAAGTTCGATCTCCCCTATCTGTGTGGATACGCCCGGGGGGATTTCCGGGATGTACCCTGCTGTTCCTATGGCAGGGTGCCGGGAACGGAAACTCACAAAAGGCGATCTTGTTGTCGTCGATATAGGGTGCGGGGTCGAAGGATACCAGACCGACAAAACAATGACGTATATGTTCGGGAATGCAATTCCCGATGCGGCCATCGGTGTCCACGAACAGTGCGTCGCCGTACAGGATAAAGTAGCTGCACTCCTGAAACCCGGTGCGATTCCTTCAGAGATTTATACAAGTATCATGAACGGCCTTGAGCCTGAATTCAGGAAAGGGTTCATGGGGTACGGGAATAATACCGTAAAATTCCTCGGGCACGGGATTGGGCTCTGGATCGATGAAAGCCCGGTTATCGCACAAGGATTTAACGAGCCTTTGCAGGAACGTATGGTTTTTGCCGTTGAGCCTAAAAAAGGGATAAAGGATATCGGCCTTGTCGGCATCGAAAATACTTTTATGGTAACGCCCGGCGGTGGCAGATCGTTGACCGGGACCCATCGCGGATTGATGCCGGTATATTAACTTTTTATCAAGGTCATTATCCGTCGGAAGAGATGTCGATTAAAATGCATCCATTATCCACACTTATATATCCCGTTATGCGCTATCGCTTTTCATGATCGGCATCTCGACCTATTGCCTCATCGAAGAACCACTATCCGTTGCACTGGACCGGTTGTCGGGTCTTACTGGTCTTATTGAGGTCATGGACGAGGGCCCCCATTTCGTGGACAACACGGAACTCTTCGAGAGCTATTCCGGCGATTTTATCCTGCATGCCCCCTACCACGGCATGAACATCGCCTGCATTTTCGAGAGTGTCCGTAAGGCAAGTGTCGAGGTCATGACTGATTGCTTTGCACGGGCCGCGGAGATAGGTGCTGCAGTGGTCCTCCACCCGGGCTATTTTGCCTGGGCACAAGAAAGAGAACAGGCTGACCGCCAGTTTGAAAAATCCCTGGCCGAGCTCAGTAACGCCGCACATGATCTCTCTGTTGTGTTCTCGTTCGAGAACATGGGGGACATGAATTTTTTTAATCTTCGGACCCCGGAGGATCTTGCGATTATCCAAGGTCACCCGTTTACGCTCGATGTCGGTCACGCAAACCTTAACCGGTGCCTGCCGGCATTTCTCGAAACGCACTTTACCCATCTCCACATCCACGATAATGACGGGAAAAGGGATACTCACAGCCCTGTCGGGGAGGGAAACATAGTTTTCCCCTCCGTAATGGATGCGATGCGGCGGGAGCATGCCACTGCGATCATTGAAGTAAAACAATTTGATGGGGCCGTTTCAAGCCTGCGGGCAATTGAAGGTATGTGACAACCTTCCTTTGTTTGCAGATTTTACGATGAGTGTGGATACTGCTATCAGTGCCAGAGGAGAATAATTGAATATATGGGATCCAAGATATGCCCCCGCTGTGGTACTCCCGTCATGCCCCGGGAGACAACTTGCCCGAATTGCAGGTGCAACCTGAAGAAAAAAGGTGCCCTGACCCCGTTTATTGTCATAGCCGGTCTTATTGTAGTTGTTATCCTCATTGTAGCCGTAGTCATGATGAGTCCGACTCCGGGCCCTCAGACAACTATCGCACCGGTGATAACGACATCTCCGACTAGTTCAGATGCATCCATCCCGGCACAACCGACCTGCACTATAGGGATCACGGGAAGCAAAGTATCGGCCTCATCGATACGTCTTGAGCTCGTACAGAGCACCTGCAGCCCGGGGGAGGTGACAGCGCTCCAGGTATCGGTTAATGGGGCTCAAGTTGGTACGCTGGGTGTCAGCCCGGGCGCAAGCAAAACATTTGCTGGTGTATCGGGGTCCAATGCCGTTATTGTGATTGCTACCTATTCAAACGGTGCAAAATCGGTTATTTACCAGACCAATCTTTGAGGACAGAATAAACTATTTTCCGGGTTTTCGATCTCTAATATGTTGAACTGGAAAAAAATTAAATTTTAATCTGGGCCAGTGCATCGTAGACCATTCTGCGGTGTGCAGCCGGATCGAGCGTGGGGTATTGCTCTTTTGCCTTGATTATATCCGGTGTCGTACCCGTTGTGAGTGCATCAATACGATCGAGCGTGCGGGTTGCAGTGTCCAGTAACCAGATATCCCGGGTCTCTTTATCTACGACGGTTATAGATTCGACCCGGACCGAAACGAGATACGTTCCGTCAGGCTTCTGGTACAGGTTTGGTTTTCCGGTCACTGCGACAAATGCCGGTGTCTCGATCTTTGCCATCTGCTGCATTGCTTCCGGCTGGTAACTCCCTGCCATGATAAAGAACGTGCCGGTCGGGTCGATGACCCGGCCCCGGTAGAATATATTCTGTTCACCCTGCCGGGTCTTTTCAGTGAGCGTACCCACAATGAAGATCCGGTTTGATCGTTCACCGGTGGGGAGGAGCACAAATGTCGGGCTCTTCTCATCCTCGCCATCCTTGAACTGGTAACGGCATTCCCGGAGTTCGCTTGCAAAGACCCGGCGTGCCGGTTCGCGTTCGAAGCTGCCATCCCGACGGCCCATTTCCGGTTCCCGAGAACTCATGGTGCACCCCCGGCCCGGTTGAGGATTTTTGTATGTTCGCCGCTTTCAAAGTGCATCCGCTCGCAGCTGTTAACAAGCAGCCTGTTTTCAATCTCGCGACCCTTGCAGGTCACATACCGGCCGAGCACTTTCTCCCGCATCTGCAAAAAGACTTCGTCCATGCCAAGAGGATTGTTCTCTGCGATCTCCTTTGCCTGGTCAAGATTGATCCCGGTCAGAGATTCTACAACGTCGCGTTTCAGGAGGAGATTATGTGTTTTCTCTCCATCATCCAGCCACCCTTTGATCCGGAGATCATACACAAACTTTGGCTGGATCTCGTGAATCGGGCAGTAGTTCTGCCGGGAGAGGGCCCGGTTGCAGCCTTCGACCGGGCATCGCTTGATGATCCCGGAACCCGGCGCAATATGAACAAGAGCCCCGCGAATCTCTGCATCGCCACCGGTAACGGTTGCGATATCTCCTTCTTCCTGCATAATGGTCGCGCCCGTAATATTGAGTGACAACCGTTCGTTGAACTCGTCTACCTGTGCATAGAAAACCGAATAGACCGCGCCTACCGTGAGTTTCTCTTTTCCCTGCTCTTTCCAGATCACAAACTTGATAGTGCCGGTCTCGTCTCCCAGGATGCCGGACTGGAGCATCCTGTCGTGCGTGACCTCCCACTCCTGTATCACTTTTGCGCGGACGCTCCCAATGCCGGGCCGGAGATCCTTTACGAGTGCCGGGGATGGGATGAGCGGGTCCGTTTTATCAATCTCGGTAATCGTTGTTCCCGAGTGCACTTTGAGGTTGGGAATGTTTTTGTATTCGTCAACAACAGCCGATTCGATGCGGTACCATGCGCCCTCTTTTACCTTTGGTGCATTGGACTTGGCCCAAACCACAAACCGGATCGCCCCGGATTCGTCAGCAACAATCCCGCTCTGGGCTATTGCCGGCGATGCAGGGGCGGCCAGGGAAACCACTTTCCCTTCCAGGGTTATCCATTCTCCGGGAGAGGCATCTGCAATGACCTTTTGCCCGGATGCACTCCCGGAACCGGGTGATCCCTGTGGGATCGCCGGAGGAATGTTGAACTCTTTTGCAAGCTCGTTTGAAACGCTTCGCTCCGCTTCGGCAGGCTGGACACCAAATTCTTCGATCAAACGGCGCAACTTAACCTCAACCTTTTCACGGTTTATCTCATTACCGCTTTTTTTGAATTTTCGGGAGATTCTTTCTACAGCTTCGGAATAATCCATTCTTACATCTCCAGTGGTACATCGGATAGGATGAATTGTATATAGCAATACCGTGCGTTGCGAAAGTAATCAGGCTTTTCGCATTGGTATCCTATGGTGAGATTTATGTCCCTGCACGGGAATTAAGTGTAGTATGGCTGAATTAACTGCAGACTCTACGATCTACGACCTTCTCCAGGCAAAACCAGAATCAACCGAGGCCCTCTTCAAGTTCGGCATGGGCTGTGTCGGATGCGCCATCGCCCGCGGCGAAACCATCAAAGAAGCTGCTGAGGCACATGGTATCCCTCTTCCCGAGCTCTTAAAGGCGCTGGGGATCAACGGATAACTTATTTTCTCTTTCTTTTACGCAGGCGCACCAGCTCTTCGAGCGGTGCATCCGGATAGCGTTTGAGGTAATCTGCAATGTCTGGTTCGTGCAGCAGGGAACAGCGCGAGCAGTTCCAGACCCGGCCGTTTGAAGAGCTCGGCGACCATTCTCCGAGGGTTTCATCTTTGCACGGGTAGAACGGGCAGTAGCAGAAATCGCAGTTCTGTCCTTTGAAATGGCAGGGGTAGTACGGGCAGTTGACCGACGACCATTCTACCCAGTGTCCGCCCTCTAACCGGCTGTATATGAAAAAGGCAGGTTTCGTCGGTTGTACATCACGCTCGAAGCGGCCAAGGGCCTCAGGAACCCCCCTGAGCACTGCATCCCGTATACGCTGTCCGGGCTCGGTGAGGCGTCCCGCATACCGGTGCTTTATTTCCCCTTCGCATGCGGCTATAACAGCATCGGTGGGTGTGCCGGAGACTCTCCCGAGTGCCAACAGGGTTTCCGCCTTGGCCTCAGAGACGACCATAATAGTTTCAAGCAGCGCGGAATCCTCGAGCCCCTCGCTGCTATAAACGATGATATTGATGGTCCCGGCACCGGCGGATTCCTGCCGGATTCCTGCAGTCACAAAAACGGTGATAAAATCATACTGAAGTACACAAAGGTTGGGGATAGGAACCGCAGTGAGAAGACCAAGCACATCCTTCCCGGTACCAGCAGCAGCGGCAACCAGTTCAATCTCTTTTTCCGGTGCAGTATGGTTCCACTGCGCGGGAACCGTGTGATTGAAAAGGGTAGTAACGTTCCGGATACCTCCGGAAATCCCGGTACTCGCGGCGCGGAACGCACCGCGGATAAAAAGCGAACCTGAATCTGTATAATATCTCATGCGATGGAGTAACGGATCCGGTCCTTGAGCTCCTGCTGCTTGCCAGCATTCCAGCCGGAAACGTCCTGCAGGTACCCGGTCACCCGGCTTATCTGGATGACATCATGAGACCCGCATTCGGGACAGACGGGCTTGCCGCAGAGAGGACAGTACTCGATCCCGGAGATCATTTCGTGGGCGCAGTGGCAGTTGTCAAGCGGGCACATAATCTCGAGTTTTGTTTCGCCGCAGTTCGGGCACGGGTTCTGGTCAACGATAAGATGACAGGTATGGCACTTGTATTTTCGCTCTTGTTCGGGAATATCTTCGAGTTTTGTGTATTTTTCAGCAATTTTCCTTTGTTCTGTGCTCCAATCCATACTACTACATTGCATAAGGTCTTAATAAATTTTTAGACCGAGTTCCGAAGGTAATATCGCATTCGCGGTACGTACAGGTGCGCTGTGAAGGATCGGGTCGAAAAAACAGGGTTGTTTATTCTTTTTCTCTTCTGCGGACCCGTGAATATGATCGGGCTGCGGCCACAGGATCAGGAGCATCGTAGATAGACCGCCCAATGATAATACCGTCAACAAGCGCGGCGACTGCATCGGCATCTCCCCCCTGCGTACCGATACCCGGGGAGAGGATCTTTTTATTGCCGACAAAACCCCGCAGGACCTGAACCCGGTCCGGCCGGGTAGCTGGTGCGACGATCCCATCGGCACCTGCTATGATGGCGTTTCCTGCTATCCGTTCCGCTACTCCAGAAGAGAAAAACTCGGTCCCTCCCGGGTGGCTCATCTCGGCAACAACGTAACACGCACCATGGTGGGCACGAGCCGAGGCAACACACGCCTTCACCGCATCCATACCGGTAAATCCGTGACAGATGATCCCCGAAAAACCGGCTGCAAATACCTGGTCGCAGATAAGCTGGTTTGTATTGGGAATATCGGCAACCTTGAAGTCAGCAATAAGAGGAAGACCGGCTTTTTCAAGATCCCCGGCGATGGAGAGACCTGCCGAGAGAACAAGCGGATAGCCGACCTTGATTGCGTCAAGGTGCGGGGCACAGGCATTGGCAATATCAAGTGCCTTTTTCTTTTCCGTCACGTCGAGGGCAAGGATAAGCTCAGGCATGGGATAACCTCTCCATTACGGCCGCGACAAGGACCGGCAGCGTTATTGTAGCATCACCGTACACCGTAACTGCACGGGCCTCTTCGTTTATCTTCCCCCACGACCGGGCTTCATCAAGCGTTGCCCCCGAGAGGCCACCAAGATCCGGTCGGTCGCCGGTCAACTGGATTGCATAATCAAAGCCGTTCGGGGTCATAAGCATGCTCTGCAAAATGAAATTTTTGGGGACTCCTCCGCCAACCAGTACGGCGCCTGCCTTCTTTGTTGCAAAGCAGGTATCAAGCAGCGCGGGCATATCGGCAAATGCGTCGACGGTCACTTTCGTTGTCTGTGAAAAGAGCCAGTACTGCAGGCCTATCATGGAGTCCTGCACCGCCGGGCAATAAACCGGGATTTCCTTTTGTGCGGCTGTTGCAAGAATACCGGTTTTCAGGTGCGAACCAATATGCTGCAACAGCGCTGAAATGGAAATAGTGCTCTTTGGCTCGAGTTCGCCAAAAACCTCCTGCATGAAGGTCTCGAAATGCTCGAAGGCTTCGTTAGGAAGGTAGACATCGTATATACGGTTGATTTCATCGTGCCGGAGTTCGATGTCGCTTGAAAAGGCTGAACCGTGGAAGTGCCTGCAGCCAATTGCTTCGATAATATCGTGCGTAAGATTTGCACCTGTTGAGACAAGGATGTCAATATGGCCGTCCCGGATAAGATCAGAAACAATCCCGCCCATACCTGCCGGCACCATAGCTCCTGCGAGACCGAAGAATTTTGTCGCGTCACTATCCCGCAACATCTTTTCGTAAATTTCTGCAGCATGATAGAGTGAGCCTCCGTTGTATGCCCCGGCTTTTCCCATGGCATCGACCAGTTGGCCAACCGTCATGGCCGGCCTGATATGCATCTGGGTGACCGGTTCATCGCACTGGTGTTTCATGACTATTACCTTACCATTTGTTGCAATTCTATTGGCGCTGGAGGCTGATAACTGTGCGTGGAATCAATAAACTGGGTAAGATATATACCCTATCAGCATTGTTCTTTCATCTATGCCGGATGTACGTTTAACCATCAAGAAGCGGGCGTTTCCCAGTCACGGCAGGGTACGTCTCAATGCAGATAATCTCCCGGATCTCGGTATTGCCGAAGGAGACCGCGTAGACCTGATCAATGAGATCGCAAAAAAATCCGTTAGCGTTACGGTCATTGCCGATACCATGGTTCCTTCCGGGCAGATTCGCGTCAGTGCTGAGGACATCAAAGCACTTGGTGTAAATGAGGGTGCGGATGTACTCGTCAGGAAAACACCCCCCTTAAAAGAAAAGGTCTCTAAAGCAGCAGCAGAGGCAGGCACCTCGATTTCTGAAGGCGCACAAAAACTGGACAAAGCGGCACGAAAAACTGCCCATGAGGTAAAAGAAGAAGCAGCAACTGCAGCCGCGTCATTAAAAAAGGAAACAAAAAAAGCGTCAGATCGTATCGGAAAGGCTGCAGCAAAGACTGCGAAGGATGTAAAGAAAACCGTGAAAAATGTGACCGGTAAAGGAGATGATCTCTGATATGAGATGTCTGGGCACAAGAACGAATAACCGGGGCAGGTACTAACATGGCAGATGCAGCTGTACCGGTTACCTTTACTCCCGATATCGCGATTATGGGTATTATTATCGTCCTTGTATTGGCCATAATCTACCTCATCATCCGCGAGATACGGATAATGAAAACGACCAACCGGAGTATAGAACTGGAACTGGAACGGGACAAGCTCAAACTCCTCCAGCAGCATGAAGCGTCAAAACTGTTCCCGTTCACCCGTTTCTCTCCAGAACAGACCGCAGCGATAAAACAGGTCGAGGATGAGAATACCGCGATCGGGACGGATAATTTTGCAAAGGAAAACCTCCTTGACAAGCGCCTGACCCGTCTTGAGAGTATCGTGAAGTCAAAGAAACTGGATCATCTCCTCGGTAACGTCCAGGAACAGGAAAAGAAGGTGAAGTAACGCATGTACCCGGTTATCAACCAGAATCCGGACCGGAACGCTAACGGGGATTCGTTCTGGGACACGTTTGCTACCATCCCCGGAACTATCGAGTCGCATGTCCCGACATTCGATAAATCGCTTGATGCCTATTTCGACCAGCATTTTGCAGCAATTATCGAGGAATGGAACCTTGTCACAGAAAGCGATCTCGAAAAACTTGAAAGCCGGCTCACCCGGGTGAGTGACGAGATCAGTGGTCTTTATGCAGGAAGAGCCGCGATCGAGGCACGGGTGAACCGGTTAGACGACCTGATTACTTCTCTGGAGCGATCGTTATGATTGGCATGGATTCGTACCTGGATGCCTACGTAGACCGCAGGATGAAATATATCGTCGAGGAATGGGACCTTTCCACAAAAACGGATCTCGAAGAATTCACCAGCCGGCTTGCGTCTCTCGAAAAAGAGGTCCCCCGGTTGAAAGCCTTTGAAAACGCAGCTGCGGACAAACTCACTGAACTGGAACGGCGTGCGGGAAGCCTGAAAGGGAGGGCCTGATATGGATCTTCTTACGTTTATTATCCTTGTCCTTCTCCTTTGTATCCTTCTGTACCTCGTCTATTATTTTTTCAAAGGTGCAAAAGGCGACCTTGCGATCAGCAGTCCCGTGGAAAGTCGGGTGGATGAGTACCTTGACCGCAGGTTCCAGAGTATGGTGGATGATTGGCAGCTCGTTACCCGGACCCGACTTGCGAAATTTCGGGACCAGCACCTGGCCGGTATCGAACAGGATGAAGCACGCATTACCGAACTGAAGAACTACGAATCCGGGATGAAAAATACCCTCTCATCGCTGGAGGCGCGCCTTGACGTTCTGGAAAAAGAACTGGCCGGCAAAGGAAACGCTAAAAAATAAAAGTTCCTCAGACCGTATCCGTGAACTCAAAAAAGAGATCACCGTGATGCGTAAGCAGGGGGAACCGCCGGGAAAGGATCCGCATAGCTTCGCGCAGTTCACCTGCGATCTCTGCAATACCCCGCACCCGATCTCGGAGCTCCGGCAATGTGTACTCTGCGGGCGGTGGGCATGCGAAACCTGCTGGAAAGATGAGTATTATACCTGCCGGTCCTGTGCCGGGCTCCTGAAAATTCACCAGATCCGGGGAGATTAAAAAAAATCTTTTTTCTTGATTGCTGTTACGTGCAATTCTAAGTGCCCCAACCCATTTATCACACCCTGTTCAATGATTACAGATGGTACTCCCGTTCACCTTTATCGACCTGGTACTGCATTTTGACAAGTACCTCCCGGGGATTCTCCACCAGTACGGGCTGTGGACGTATGTCATCCTCTTTCTCATCCTGTTCTGCGAAACGGGCCTTGTGATTGCACCCTATCTTCCAGGTGACTCCATGCTGTTTGTTGCAGGAACCCTTGCCGGCGCCGGGATGCTCAATATATGGATCCTTCTTGGCAGCCTGATTCTTGCGTGCGTTCTTGGTGATACGCTCAATTACTGGATTGGCTACACGTTCGAACTCAAAGTCCTTGAATGGAAATACTCGCTTGTTAAAAAGGAGCATCTCGAGGAGACACAAGAGTATTTTGAAAAATATGGTGGTTTTACCATCGTTATAGCACGGTTCATGCCTTTTATCAGGACGTTTGCGCCGTTCCTTGCCGGTGTGGGAAAGATGCGATACTCCTGGTTCCTGGGATACAACATCCTTGGTGGCGTTCTGTGGTCGTGTCTTTTCCTGCTTGCCGGCTATTTTGTGGGCAATCTCCCGATTGTCCAGGCAAACTTTACGCTCATCGTGTATGGGATTATTGCAGTTTCGTTTGTTGCGCTCGTTTCGGTCTTTGTTAAAATATACCGGTCCATGAAAAAAGGAAAAGGCATTTAACAGAGGTATTTCCCCAACCTTTGTTTTTAGATTTTTCCAAGGGATTACCTGTAAATCTCCGTTATGCGGTGGAACTTATATTTATTGGCATTTCTGCGATTTTCCGGTAGACTTTGGCAGTTTCCTTTGCGGTCCACCGGTCAAACACAAGAACCTGGAACGGTTGCCAGATGGTCACCCAGGCAAGGATCACAAGAACGTTCTCGATTACCTCTGCAAGTGGATTGCCCTTGAACTGGGAACAAATAGCGATGCCGATAAATGCGGGTATACACACAGCAATTGTCAACCGGATTTGCCGTAGGCCGACTCGCTGGGTAATTTTCATGGCACCCTGCATTTCGTCAGCACGGCGCCGGAAATGAGATCGTACTGCTGAAATAATGGCATTACTTCGTTCCCGGGTCAGTTCCTGTGCCGGAACCCTGATGACCAGATCGTCACAAACTGCGGCCCGGACACCCTTTGGGACATTGAGTACCGTGTGGAAGATCCGATCCTCCGCCCTGTCCGAGAGATCGCGGTTCTCTTCCGGTGACGGATCCTCCGTATCATAGATCTGGCCTATCGACTTGAATGTGACCTTCCCAATCGTCGGTTTCGTACCGTTGTCGGTTGTCATGAACGTGACCTCACATAGTGTCTGTATGTGCAAGCCGGTGATTAAAATGTCCTTTTTTACTGAAATTATCCCCTGGGAAACACCGTGGCCACAAGCCCACAATCGATAGTTCAACACCTTATTGTCCCATTCGCGCCGAGTAGTACACCATGCGACGGCCTGATCCCGGTCCTGCCAATGAGATGAACGTACCATCACCTGCTGGCGCCGGGACGATCCTGCTCTCAGATCTCTGTGAATGGCGCGAACGACTCGCCCGCAGCATCGCCCGGAACAATATCGGTATGAGAAGTTGCGAGATCGCACTTGCCGTTCACCGCATCCTGTTTCGTTTCTGTATCCTTGCGATAGCAGAAGATCGTGGCCTTATCTCCCATGGTACCCTTTTGCAAGTCGCTGGTGCAGAGGATAGCGATATCAGATTCGGGGAATTTTTCACCGGCATTAATGATCTCTGGGCCGGGACTGATGAAGATAAGGGAACATATCACCGGCACAAACCTGTACCCGGGAAACATCCTGTAACCGATGACAAGATAATCAGGACAATTGCTACCCGGCTCGCTTCTGCAGACCGGCCATACCATTTTTCCTTGATCTCTCTTGAAGAGGTCGCGGGTGTTTTCGACCAGTACCTCACCCGAACTATACAACGATCGGCTGCCCACCAGGCTGTTGTTGTTGATCGGCCGGAAAGAGTGGTTGGGATTGTCCCAAACCCGATTTTTCTTGATTATGCTGTGTCAAGTACACTCGCCGCCGCTTGTGCCGGCCGATCCTATGAGGAACTGCTCCCGTTGCGAATTCTTGATCCTGCATGCGGTGCCGGGTCCCTCCTGCTTAGGGCATATCATGGACTGGTAAGCGATCAGACCCGGCACACGTTTGCCGAACGAAAAGAGATCCTGGAGCATACTCTCTTTGGTCTGGACATCGATCCCCATGCCGTGGCGGCTGCCCGGGTACTGCTTTCCTTTGCTGCCTGTGAAGGTGATACGACAAGGTCACTTCCCGGTGGTTTTTTCGAAGTGTTTGGTGACCTGCTCCATACCCTTTCGGGTACTATCCGGTGCGGGAATGCGCTGGTGAGCCCGGAAATCACCGACGACGAATCGTGGGCGTTCTGCCCGCTACATGAACGCCACGCAATTCAGACGTTCGACTGGCAGGATGTTTTTTTTGAAATTCTCGCACCCGGTGGTTTCGATGCCATGCTATGCGCTCCACCTGAAAATCTGGTACAACCACGTGAGTGGCTCCAGCGATACTTCCAGCGACATTATAATGTCTACAATCCAAGGGCGAAAAGTTCTGCATTTTTTATTGAAATGGCGTTTCGGTTCCTGCGCCCCCGGGGCGTGGCCGGTTTTTTGACCGGCACCTGGTGGCTCAACACAAAGGCCGGTGTACCCTTACGTGAGCTGCTGCTTGAACACCAGATCGAAGATATACGGTTCTCCAGCAATACGGGAGAGACGTCCTGTTTTCTCAGGATCACCAATGCATATCCTACCCATCCGTTCATGGTGCAGTACGGGGACGCAGATGCAGCATTTCCGGTCAATCAGCAGGAGTTGTCTGCGGGAGGCTGGCGTTTCAGTGATACCCGTGAGAAACGCCTCCTTGAAAAAGTCTCCCGAGCTGGAACCCCTCTTGTGATATCAGTTCTCGGTGGGATTCGGTATCAGGACACTGAACAGGAGGAGAAACCCCGGATTATTTTTTCACTCGAGGTTTTCCCTCCCCGTTTTTCCCTGGAAAAGAGCCCGACAGCAGTGGGAAATAATTTTGGTATTATTCCCTCCGGGAGCCGGTTCCTTCTGGGGCTCCTCAACAGCAGGCTTGCTGCGTTTGTGTTTGCCCATCTCGCTCACGACGAGCCCGGTGATGCATATCCCGAGGAGATAGTCGGGCAGTTCCCGGTCTACATACCAGACCTTGATGACGCCACTGACAAGACCCGTTATGATCGGTTGGAAACGCTTGTCACGGAAATGCTCGCTCTTCACCTGCATATGCATCATGCAAAGACTGAGCGGGAGAAACAGCTGATTGGGCAGGAGATTGACTCGACCAATAAACAGATCGATTCGCTGGTATACGGCATATACGGACTTTCCGTAGCTGATATCGTCGTTGTGGAATCAAGGCAGCCTCGCTTGTAAAAAGCCAAAAAAAAATTAGGGGATTGCAGGAACCCCTCGGCATAAAGGTTTTGCGAGATGTCTCCTCGCCGTGGGTGGAACCTCATACCACCCGGCACTGAGTGTCCGGGGAATTTCCGTTACTTCTGCATCCTTTGAACGGGCACCGCATGTTCGGCACTTGAATCCTTTATCTTTCCCGGCGCTTGTCATGCGTCTGCTGCACGCCGCACACACCGGTGCTTTTACGTGGATGTCCTGTGCAGGAGATACCAGGCAGATCTTCTCTAAATTTATGCTTTCTTTCTTGTAACTCCCGACAACCATAATACGGTCGCCGGGAACCAGTCCCCGCACGATATTCCGGAAATTCTTGGTCGGTTCGTATGCCATGCACCGGGTCTCTGCCGGGCCGTCCCGGATCGAAAACGAGACATGACCCCCGATGGTGGTTTTTGGGGAGGCGGTAACAATACCCTGCACGCAATATGAGAGTCCTTCACAAAGAGACCCGCAGGTCCCGGGAAGGAGGTGGGCGTCGGTCCCCTGGTTAGTAACCCAGATTTGTTCGAGTGCGGGTTTTTCCGATGCAATCGCGGATCGGGCCATCATTATCCAGGAAGGGCTCTCGCCCCGGATCCCAAAGAGGACCGGGTCCGGCGTGTGAGGCACACAGACAACGACCTGGTTAGTAAAATCTACCGTATCCCACGTGTGCGGGTAGGTCGCTTCTTCGGACGTAAAAAGGCTCTCCCGGTCTACTTCACGCTTTGTACCCCACCGGGAAGATTCACGGTACGTAAGGATCTCATAGGTGGTATCGGGAAATGCACTTGCAACTGCTGCAGTTGCACCGATGAGCCCGCGCCGGTTTTTCCAGCCTTTGTACCGGGCCCCTGCCCTATCCAGAATATTTACTGCCTCATCAATCTCGCAGAAATCCGTCACTGCCTGCCGGTAGAATGCCGGATCAAGCCGTTTCTCTGTCACCACGACCCCGGGATTGGTATTCTCGCAGGAAAAATCAGAAAGCTCCTCGACAATGTCACAGGCAAGGGAAAATGCCTGTTCAGGATCCCCTTCCACATCGAGAGCAATCGCTGCGTTTCCCCGGGTCTTGAACGTCACGTTCGGGTTGAGCCGGACAAGTCGTGCCTCTCGGACCCGCATATGGTTTTGGATCAACCTCCGGGCGAGCACGGCACCAAGATACGTGGTGCACATGCCTTTGGGGGAGTCCGTGTCATCAATGCCGATCAGCATGTCTATATTAATATATGGGTACGCTCCATCCATTTGTAACTGCATGTCTCAGGAACGCCAGCTCCAGCTGGTTACCAGCGTGATGATCTCAGCGGGATTTGAAGTATCGGAGAAGTTTACGCTCCGCCCGAGGAGTTTTGATCTCATAGCACGCAATGACGGGACACTTTTGGTGATCAAGGTCGTTACGCATATCGACTCGGTGAGCGAGGAAGCGGCATTCGACCTTGATGTGATCACCCAGCATTTGGGCGGCGTACCCCTGATTGTTGGCGAACGCGCACGTGAAGCCGAGCTTGAACGGGGTGCGGTCTATGTCAGGTATGGCATCTACGCGATCAGTGTTGCGACGCTGTACGATTATTTTGTCGAGAAAATTCCGCCCCTGGTTTACGCGTCCCCGGGTGGTTTGTACGTGAACATTAACGGCGATGTCATACGGGAGCTCCGTGAACGACGGAATATGTCGCTAGGCGATCTGGGCCAGATTCTTGGTGTATCCCGGCGCACGATCAGCAAGTACGAGAGCGGTATGGGAACGACACTCGAAGTCGCTATCCGGATCGAGGAATATTTTAATACCGGGGTTGTCGAATCCATCGACATTGTCCACCGCGAACCCGCAGAACCAGAGCATGAAGGACAAAAACGAAAAGCTGGCTCTGCTGGTATTCCCATAGAATTCCTTGAGCAGCTCGGGATGCAGCTCCATACCCTCCGAGGCGCACCGTTCCAGGCTCTTCTCACGTTCGATAAGCACACCATCATGACGGGGTATGGCCCGGCACAGAAGGTAATCAAACGTGCAGCTCTTATCAGCAACCTGTCAAAGATTGCAAAGAAGCACGCGATGTGTATTATTACCGACTATCATCACGAAAAAAAGATAGGCCGGACCCTCCTTATAGGTGAAGACCGGCTGCACCATATCCGCGACAGTTCCGAGCTGCTCGATTTAATCGGTGATGTCGGGTTTGATCCTTATACCTCTGATTCCTGAAGGACTATTTGGCAATTCCGGGTGTTTGAGACACAAATCAATACATTTATTGTTTCGAAATCGATGTTGGGGTGTGTTTTTGTTAATCATAACCTAAAAAGAACAGTTTCCGAACAAAGTAGTATCATCCTTCGTACCTAATTTGGTTTTTTCTTTTCGTAGAGATCAATAACCCATTTTTTCCTTTCCTTTTACTCATATAAAAAAAAATACCCGGGATTCTAACCGGGAGTGTTTCTGATAAGTTGGCAGTCAATAGGTTATTCGTTCTGAGGAAAAAACCGGAGATCAACTCTTACCTTATCAAACCAAAAAAAAAGAAAATTAAATGGGGGACATCAGGCCAGCGCTGCTGTGATGCCGACAACACCTGACTGGATGATCAGGGCAACTGCAATAATAACACCGGCAATTTCAAGTGCGACCGCGACATTGCCTCTTTTAAGTTCCTCGAACGCCTTGATCTGCTTGGTGAGTTTGTCAAAGATGTTTATGGCAAGGTAGATGGAGCCGATCGCAAGGAGAACGCCAAGCACCAGCTGGACGATTGCAACGACGATCACAACCAGACCGTCAACTGATGTAAATCCCAGTGTCGCAGCTTTGCTGATACCCACAGAGATACCGATAACACCGGACTGGACAACAATCCCAATTGCGACAAAGATTGCAGCAACAATAATACCAAATGCAACATTGCCCTTCGCAAGTTCCTGCTGCTCATCTACGTCTCTGGTAACCTTGCCAAAGACAGAGAATCCGATATACAGTGCCACAACCGCAAAGATAACCGCGATGATCAGCTGGATAATTCCAACAACTACTGTTAAAAGATCCATTAACATTACCTCCATTTTACCGCAGTTCCCAGCGGTCGAATAGATGTAGACTAATCTATTTAAAAACGCGAGGTTACTTTCTATTTTTTAGAACTTAATTTGGGTCGTGGCTGGGTTTTCAAGGACGCAGAAATGCCCGAGAATTTATATGCAAAAACGGTTCTGGTGCAATAACGGGAGTTTGGGTATAATCATCGAGAGAAAAACAGGGGCATCTCCCATAGACGCACCAGCACCGAACCGATTATTCCCATTGGCAATTGATCAGATTTTTGGTTGTGAACTATTGAATCCAAACCACGAATGCAGTAGTCCTAAAAAATCAGGATTCTCCGGGATCTTCATTGATTTTCGTCAGGATCACGTTACCATTTAACTTGATAACTGTGACATTTCCGATGCTTCCATCGATCATCGCACCGCTCGGAACTCCCATGCCGTGCTCCTCGTTCGAGTTATAAACTGCGAGGACTTCGACACCAACGCTCGTATAAACGCGACATACAGCGTCAGGAGTACAATCGATGATCGAACCATAGGGCACCTCGTTATTCTGGGTCTGCGTTCCCGGAGGTACGATCTCCCATGCTCCATCCAGCATTACCGGAGATATAGACGCATTAACCGTGAGGTTGGGTAACGAAAGCTTGGACCAGTCGATATAATTCCCTTTTCCCGGGGATCCTGTAACCTGTGCGATCAGATCTACTGTACTCATCGCGTTCGCCTGCCACGAGTCATTCTCTGACGCTACAAGAATGTTGTATCTGCCGGTATTGAGGAGTGAAGTGTTGATCGTACCGGAATACTGGTTGGAACTACCTGTTCCGGAAGTGACAACGGCCGTCCCTCCGGCAAACTCGTGGGAAGAGTCATAATTTTTTGGTGTCGGATGCTCAAAGACCGTAGCAGCCGAAATGGACAGAGGGGTTCCGGCAGGGAGACTCGTATTGCCACTGACTACTAGTGAACCCGGCTGGGTGGGGGAGATGGGATCAATTGTTATCCATGCGTCGATTCCATTCAGGAAATATATCGTGGCGTTATTGCCGGATGCTTCAATGCCCCGTTCAAGATAGTCCTCTTGGGTCGTCGGGTAAGAACCTGTATCCTCCACGTGCGCCAGAAGTGCATTTGCGGAACTGCTGCCCGTATTGGTAACCTCGCCCGTGGTCTCGTTCTGCATGACCGTGAATTGATCGGGTGGGGATGGGTACTGGACAACAAGCGCAGAGGTGAAATTTCGGGACAATGCTGCAGTAATTGAGGGATCCAAGGTAACCTGGAATGTTCCATCAGAATTGACCGGAATAATTATTGTTGATATATTGCCATCTAGTATCCAAACCTGTACCTTTGTTATTGACAGGTTGTCAACGCTCCCGTTGATGGTGAACGGTTCATTGCGTAAAACATTCAGATTGGACCTGTCTGTCGGCGGGGAAGGTATCGATGGCCCTCCGGCTACAGCTGTCAGGTTTGGTGTTGCATTTGCTGTTTCCCGGGGCATTATACACCCGGAAGTTGCGACGATAACTATGGTAACTATGAAGATAAGGGGCAGCACCATACGGACTTGGAATAATGTTGATGTCATGCGTTTACATCCTCTCTTTGTCAAGACGGAGCGGTTATTCATAATGTCTGAAGCCACTTACTCCGTTACGGGCAGTGGCAGAGACCGTCATCCGGCGTGGTGGTCGGGGTGAGCGTCACCGAAACCACAGGCTCCATGGGGCAGTTACAGATAATGTGCGCCGGGGGAGGAATGGTGCTGCTATTATCTGCTGCTGGTGTTTCCAGAGTCGGGAGCGGAGTGATGCCCGGAGGAGTAATCGACGGGACCGGTGGCAATTCCTTTTTTACATCCTGTGTCGTCGGGGCACTCACGCAGGCGCTGGTAAGGAGACAAAAGATTACCATAGCGGCTAAAACCAGAACGATTATTGTCTTTTTTCGGTGCATCTGCATATGCATGGATTCGTACACACAAGGCATTAAAAATTGCTTTAACTGCGATAATATTCGCAGTTATCAAAAATCCATCGTCCGGATCCCGTTTCCGGGACGGATCTTTCAGACATCTCGTACTCCATTGAGAAAGAGATGGTAACTAAAGCCAAGAACAAGATTAAAATTTATCAAAAAACTACAGAATTACGAAAATTGATTCCAATACCATAATGTGAAGTAGCATTATTTTCCGGTATTGGCAACAAAAGAGATTAACGGATGTTTTATATTGTAAATGTTCATACATTTACGTATGTTTGTACCCACGAATGAGAAACAGTTCAAGTTCTGGAAGATGCGGCGCAGCGGGATGCAAAATGTCGCTATTGCAAACCTGCTGGGAGTTACGCGACAGGGTGTATCCCAGGCACTCCGCGTTATTGACGATAAGATCGAAGCCTCGTTACGGGAGATGGCCAAGGCAAACCGGATCCAGATTGAAAAGATCGATGTGGACAAAGGTGTTCTGTTCGGAAAATCGATCCCGTTCCAGACCAATGCATATATTTTCGTCTCGGAGAAGCACGGCATGCAGGTTTGGTATGAGCATGAAGGTGATTGCATTTCCTGTGACGAATTCACGAAATGCATCGAGTTCATCTGGGACTTCGCAACCGAGCTGGGGATAAAACTCGAAAAGACTCAAGATCCGACAAAGATGGCAGAGGAACTGCTTGCAAAGATCCGGGAGGATCGGGCATGACTCGCATATCTGAAATTACCGAACACTGGTTCGGCCTGTGCAGGAAACCACCGGCAGTACATGCACTGCAGACTTATACCGGTATACCGCCGGAATCCGCTTATGAGAGACTCCCGGATGGCGGGGGCGGCGGATCGGGAACAATCCGTCGGGGGATCGGGGCAGCCCTTTCTGGTATGAGGACACTGAACCGGAACCGGCAGCTCCTCTGGTTTACGCTCCTTGCCGGGCTTGTTCTGGCGGGAAACACCCTCGGCCAAGCGGTACTTTACTCTATCAACTGGACCTGGGCCGCGCAACCATTCATCGTATGGCAGGTCCTGAACTTTTTACTTGAGTTCGCAACACTATTCTCTCTGGTGTTCTTACTGGCGGGTCTTGTCATGAGCGTCTCGTCAAAGAGAGAAGGTTCTGCCTCATTTTTCGGGGAACTTGTAGGAGCAAAAAAACACCTGAAAACCCTCTTCTTGTGGTCTTTTGTTCTGGCACTTGCAGGCATATTGCTCTATATTATTTTCATTTATTTGCCCATCTGGTTCCCGCATGTCTGGCATGTAGAGCCTTTCGTTACCAACTGGTTCCTCCAGTTCCCCTTCAACCTGACGCTCTATCCGATGAAACTCATTGGCGATCTTCCGGCCAATCACTACTCGGTGCTGGCATGGGTATATCCCATTGGGTTCTCGCAGGCCCTGAGCTATTCGGAGATCAACCTGCTCCTGCTCATCCTGACCCCGTTTGTCGTGCCCTTTATCGTTCTCGAGCAAAAAACCCTCATGGAGGCAGTTGTGGGATCGTTTGCCATGATAAAAAGGATCTGGGTTGAGGTAGCTGCCTGCGCCGTCTTCCTTGGCGTTGTCGCTTATGGTGTTTTCCTTACGTATTATCTCGTTCAGGCAGCACACGGGATGTTCACATCACCCGTATTAGTCTTCTCGCGTCCCACCACTACGTGGTTTGCTCTTGGTCTCCTCTATGATCTCTCACTGTTGGGCGTTGCGTTCGTGGTGGCAACAGTCGGAGGAATCGCAGCGTTGGATCTCTTCACCGATGCAAAAACCGGGCAGATTACCGGATCTCCGGAACCAGAATCTCGCTCATAACTTTTTTCCGGCCCACGCCTTAGTTGCAATCCCGGTGAAATGATGTTACCAAAATACGAGAGAAAACTTTTATATTGTAAATGTCTATACATTTACATATGTTCAAACAAACCAGTAACAGCCTGTCCGGGCTCTGGAAGATGATCCTGCTGCTTGTCATAGTTGGCGCAGCAGCCCTGATAATATCCCCTGTATCTGCCGATACGGGAGTTACGATTAACGCTAGCGGGGTTCATTCGTATTATCTGGGAGAAAAAGTAGTTTTTAGTGGTTATAACTATGATTCCGATGCCACGTATCTCCTCATAACCGGACCCCGCATCTCTAATGGTGGGGGGAAACTTACCTCGCCTCAGCAGGGTGTAGTCAGTGGAAACCCTGACTCATTTACGGTAGTGAAAACAAATCCGGATCATTCCTGGGAATGTACCTGGTATACCTACAATGTTACGCTGGATGCCGGGACATATACCGTCTATGCAACGAGCCAGCCGAAAACGGCGGACCAGCTGGGTTCCGATGCTGCCAATGTTGGTTTAATCATCGAGGCACCCTTCATAACAGCAGGGATCTCTCCGGCAACAATTTCAAAGGGACAACCATTTACCATCACCGGATCTGCACAAGGAAATCCCCCGACAGTCCAGATATGGATTTTCGGGGATAACTACCTGTTTAATACAACAACCCCGGTAAATTCCGATGGATCCTTTACCTTTAATGCCGATGCGGCAATGTCGGGAAAGCTCCCCGAAGGGCAAAATTATCTCGTGGTGCAACACCCGATGGCGGATAACAAGTTCGACATCGTTGTCAGCGGTGATTATGTCCGCGATTTGAAACTGAAC
>Ga0326728_10011179_pt1 | contig 20633 bp, 17 predicted proteins | sample MB3enrmetagenome_FD_207602 | JGI IMG/M metagenome (GOLD analysis project Ga0326728, IMG submission 207602) | Lab enriched peat soil microbial communities from McLean, Ithaca, NY, United States - MB31MN | ecosystem: Environmental > Terrestrial > Soil > Wetlands > Peat | place: USA: New York... | reverse complement strand
TTTTTTTGACATTATCAGCCTCCAATCTTAAACCGGTTTAAGATTCGTGGCATAAACCCTAGCATTTCACGACGACAGCCGCTCAAAAACTTTCAACACTTTTTGACCTTTATGCCCGCAATGACAGAAAAAGGCAAAAACAACATCTAAAAAACATTTTCCAGACGACATTTTAACCGGACAGCTGTGAGATGGTATGGAATGTAATATCCCCGACCGTTTCCTGTTTCCCCGGCGAAATTAAAGGACTTGACAGAAATGAAAATAGATAGTATTCTATCTATTAGATTCCTATTTAAATCGGACCGGCTATGTATAAACATCATATCGACCAGCCATTTATGTATTACTTTCACGACATTGCCCACGGCATGTTGCACAGTGTCAATCTATGTCTAAAACCGTATAAACTGACACATCAGCAGGCACATGTTATCATCCTTATCGGACAGGTCCAGCAGGACGGCCAGCGCATTTGCCAGAGGGATATCGAGCGCGCCACGAAGGTTTCCGGGCCCTCAGTAACCAGCCTGCTGCAAGGGCTTGAGCGAAAGGGCTTTATCACCAGGGCGACAAGAGCTACGGATGACCGGGTCAAGGAGTTATTCCTTACCGGGAAGGGGCGCAGCCTTCTCAAAGATTTCGAGCAGGTTTTTGCGGATACTGAAACAAGAATCGCCCAAGGCATGAGCGCGCAGGACAAAGCAAAATTCCTGGAACTTCTGAAATCCGTTTCGGAGAGCTTCAAAAAATGATTTTTTTTGCCCAGATACTTAGAATTATAACTATTAGCCCTCAATGTAATAAGGGGGGGGTGGTAGTTGCAAAAAAGGAGAAGCCTATGATCCCTATAAAGGGACTGCCGCTAATCGCCTGCAGTTTTAGTCTTTGCATGGCAATAAACCCGGCGGCAAACGCCCTGCAAAACCTTACGCTTGCGCAAAGCATCAGCCTTGCCGTCAATAATAATCTCGACATCAAGCTTGCCGCCGCGCAGACCGAGGAGGCCAAGTCTGCGGTGATGCAGTCTGTCGCCGCCTTGCTGCCGCATCTGCGCGGCACAATGAGCCAGACCCGCACTTTTCGCGAGAATCTGGACGCGCAGGGCTTTGCCGGTTACGGCTATATCGGCCCTTTCGATACGTTCGACGCGCGCCTTACGCTGGTGCAGGATATTTTAAACTGGAACTCGTATGCGAAGCTCCAGTCAAGCGAGCAGAAGAAAAACTCGGCGCTGCTGAAGCAACAACTCGCAGCCGAACAGGTTTCGGCAAGCGCCGCTTTGGCATATATGGATGTGCTTCGCTCTGCCGCGTCGCTTTACTCCGTGCAGGCCGATGAGAAGCTGGCGCGGGAAATGCTCGCCCTTTCGCAGGAGCGCCATTCCGCAGGCACCGCTACCGGGCTGGACGTCGCCCGTGAAAAGACCCGCGTCGCACAGGCCCGTTCCAAAGTGCTCAACGCTCAGGTTATTTTTGACGACGCCGGACTTCGGCTCCGGCATGTAATCGGCATTCCGCTGGACGAGGATGTGCGACTTGCCGATAAACTGGACACAGGCACCACAAGTTTTCCCGAGGAATCCATAGCGGTGGCTTGCGCCCTGAACGACAGGCTTGAACTGGAAATAGGCCGGCTTGAGGTTTCCGCCGCGCAATACTCCGAAATGGAAGCTAAAAGCGGGCACTTGCCCACGCTGTCTGCAACGGGCGAGCTGGCGCTAAGCGGCATAAAGCCGGACAGCGGAACCGGTTCGGTGGGTGACATCGGGGTGCAACTGCGTCTGCCGCTTTTTGAAGGCGGCGCGGTGAGCGCGCAAGTGCGCGAGGCCGGGGCCGTAAAAGCCGGGGCGTCCGCAAAACTGGCCGACATGCGCGTGCAGGTGGAACAGGACGTGCGCCTTGCGTTGAAACAGCTTAACGCGGCAGTAGAGCAGGTCGCCACCGCGCAGGAAGCGCTGGAGCTTGCGCAAAGCGAACTGGACATGGCGCAGGACCGGTTTTCCGCCGGGATAGGCGACAATGTCGAACTGGTAAATGCGCAGACGTCGTTAAGCGAGGCGCGGGCCGAGCGCGTGAACGCGCTTGCGCAGTATAACAATGCGCGCATAAATCTGGCACTTGCGTTAGGCCATATGCGTACATTTTCACTGAGGTAATCATTATGACGACCGCCATAACCGCGAAAGAGCCGTCCGCCGGGAAACCGTATGGAGAAACAACTATGGACAACACAACAACAAAGGGCAACACAACAGCAAAATACGGGCATGTTTCACTTTTTGCCAAATATCGCGGCATTGCGTTAACTGTCGCCTTCTGCGCCGCTGCGGCGGGAGGCTGGTACTGTAACTATTGCCGGGGGCACGAATCCACCGACGACGCCGTTATCGAAGGCCATGTCCTGCCCGTCAGCCCCAAGGTGTCCGGACAGATCGCCGGTGTGCTTGTGGACGACAATCAGGAAGTAAAGCGGGGCGAACTGCTGGCGGAAATAGACCCGCGGGATTATCAGGTCAAACTGGATCAGGCGCGCGCGGAACTGACCGCGGCGCAGGCTGATGCCCGGCGCGCGGCTGCGGATGCGCGGCGTTACGGCCAGTTGTTCTCGCATGACCGGGTGTCTAAACAGGCTTATGACAACGCCGTGGCGGATGCCGACGTGCTGCGCGCGCGCGCCGAAGTGGCGCGCAAAAAGACGGATGCGGCGGAGCTGGACCTGTCGTACACAAAAATAACCGCGCGGCAGGACGGCAGGATTTCCGGCAAATCCGCCGAGCCGGGCGCTTTCGTGCAGACGGGGGAGCAGCTTTTTTCCATTGTACCTTCGCAGGTCTGGGTGGTGGCGGATTTCAAGGAGACACAGCTTGAGCATATGCGCCCCGGCGAGGCGGTCGCGATAAAAGTGGACACATATCCGGGACACACATTCGCCGGGCATGTGGACAGCATACAATCCGGCACCGGCTCGCGCTTCAGTCTTCTTCCGGCGGAGAACGCCACCGGCAACTTTATAAAAGTGGTGCAGCGCGTGCCTGTCAAGATAGTTTTCGACGAGCCAACCTCCGGCTACCGCCTGCTGCCCGGCATGTCCGTGGTGCCGACGGTGAGACTGCCGTGAACGCCAAGGCGCACGACACATGGCAGCCTAAATATTCCCCGTGGCTGGTAGGCTGTTCGGTGGCGCTGGCCGCTTTCATGTCGATGCTCGATTCCTCGGTGGCAAATGTCTCACTGTCGCATATAGCGGGCAATCTTTCCTCGACATCCGACGAGGCAACCTGGGTGCTTACCAGTTATATGGTCACCGCCGCGCTGGTGCTCGCCTCCAGCGCATGGCTGAGCAGCTATTTCGGCCGCAAAAAATACATCATGTTCTCGGTGGCGCTGTTCACCGTATCCTCGATGCTTTGCGGCATGGCGCAAAGCCTGCCGCAGCTCATACTCGCGCGCATATTGCAGGGTTTGGGCGGCGGCGCGGTGGAGCCTTTGTCCCAGGCCATATTGCTGGAAAGCTTTCCGAAGGAAAAGCGCGGTTCCGCCATGGCGGTTTTCGGCGTGGCGATGATGTTCGCCCCGATGATCGGGCCCACGCTCGGCGGCTGGATAACGGACAACTATTCGTGGCGCTGGATATTTTACATTAACGTCCCCATAGGCGCGCTAACGCTGTTGCTGCAAAGCATATTCGTGGAGGACCCGCCTTATTTGGCGCGCAGCCGGCACGTGCCGATAGATTATATTGGTCTTGCGCTTATGGTCGCGGCGATAGGCACGCTGCAAATAGTGCTGGACAAGGGGCAGGAAATGGACTGGTTCGGCTCGGCCCCGATTTGCTGGGGAGCTGCGGTGGTGCTTGTCACACTGCCGCTTTTTATATGGCGGGAGCTTTCCTGCGAACATCCGCTGCTCAACCTGTCGCTGCTTAAAAACCGCAACCTGGCGGTGGCAGGCCTCATGATGATTCTGATGAGCGTGTGCCTGTTCGCGGGCGGCACTCTTATACCGATGTTCATGCAGAACATGCTGGGTTATCCGGCCATGCAGTGCGGTTTCGCGATGATGCCGCGCGGCGCGGGGACCCTGCTTTCGCTGGCTCTCGTCGGCGGGCTATTGGACGGCAAATTGGACAGGCGCGCGCTGATGACCTGCGGCTTTGTGCTAACCGGGATTTCCTGCGTAATGTGTTCCGGCTTTTACGCCGGCATTGCCCGAACCGACATCGTCATCCCGCAGTTTTTGAACGGTTTCGGCTGCGGATTTATTTTCATCCCGATATCGGTACTGGGTGTAGGCGGTCTTGAGCGGCATGACATCAATCAGGGCACCGCGGTAATGGAATTGCTCCAGAATATCGGCGGCAGCATAGGCATATCCATAATGTTCGCGTATCAGGCGAGGATGGCGCAGGTGCATCAGGTTTATCTGGTGTCGCATATAAGCGCGGCCTCGCCGGTTTTTCAACACTGGGCCGGGCAATTGCATTCGCTTGCCAAAATGCATGCGCCGGTTTTCTCGCTGGTTTATGCCAAAGTATTGCAGCAGGCGTCCATGCTGGCGCTGGACGATTCATTCCGCTGCCTTGCGCTGATAAGTTTCATGTGCATACCGCTTGTTTTGCTGTTTAAAAAACACCGTATCAGCACCGACGCCGTCGCGGCGGGCGAAGGGATTTCCATTTGATATGTTCCCGCCTGTTCGCGGCCCTATTGCCCGGTAATTTGTGCAACTTGTTAGCCGGGCCTAATGTGATACCGCGGCAATACGTTTGACAGGGCCGTTTTGTTATGCGATAATTAGGAATACTATAGAAATAGTAGTATTATACAGAAGGCGGAGCGACAAGACGCGCGGACATGAAAATATCCACCAAAACAAGATACGGCACAAGGCTGCTTTTGGACCTGGCGCTGCACGGGGACGAAGGCGCGGTTCCGCTTTCCGCCGTCGCGAAGCGGCAGGAGATATCGGAAAAATATCTCTGGCAACTGGCGTCCGCGCTGAAATCGGCGGGAATGGTGGCAACAACCGTGGGGTCCGGCGGCGGCTACCGCCTTGCCGTGCCGCCCGGAAAGATAACGCTGCTGGACGTATTTTCGGCCTTCGACGGCCCCGTAAAACTCGTGCACTGCGTGCGCGACGGGGAGTCCTGTCTGCGCTCCACAGACTGCATCACCCGCGAGGCATGGCGAGGTCTAAACCGCGCGCTGGAAGCGGAAATGAAGAAAACCACGATCGCCGACCTGCTAAAAAAAGCCCGGTCGCGCAGCAGCAAAAAATGAATTTCTTTGAAGGAACTATTTATCCTTGCGAGGTGCGCCAGGCGCGCTTTTCTCTGCGTGCGCTTTTGCGCGCCGCCTCAGCTATTTTATATGCCATTGCGAGGAGGGCAGTGTCGTTGCCGACGAGGCAATCTGTAAATATAATTTACGGAAACAACGCATAGATTGCTTCGTCATAAGCGGCGCTGCGCGCCATTCCTCGCAATGGCAGCCGGCGCGCAAAAAGCGCGCATAATTCAGGCGCGAATTCGCGCCGATGGAGACGCGTTATCATGAAATTCGAAACCAAAGCCATACACGCAGGGCAGGAAGCCGACGCTGCCACCGGCTCGGTCACGGTGCCGGTATACCAGACCGCCACCTACAAACAGGACGGCATAGGCCGCGACCGCGGATGGGAATACTCCCGCACAGGCAACCCGACTCGCGCAGCGTGGGAAAGCGCGATAGCCGCGCTGGAAGGGGGGAAGTTTGGACTGGCTTTCGCCTCCGGCCTTGCGGCCGAGACGGCGGTGCTGAGCCTGCTTAAAAGCGGAGACCATATAGTCGCGGGCGACGAACTATACGGCGGCACATACCGGCTTTTCGAGCAGGTTTTCAGCCGCTGGGGGATAACGGCAAGTTATGTGGACACGGCGAACGCCGCCTCCGTCGCGCGCGCGGTGCGCAAAAATACAAAAATGCTCTGGCTGGAAACCCCCAGCAATCCACTTTTGAAAATTGCGGACATCAACGCGCTTGCCGCGCTGGCTCGGCGCAAAAACATTGTCTTCGTGGCGGACAACACTTTTGCCAGCCCGTATTTCCAAAACCCGCTAGAGCTGGGCGCGGACATCGTGCTGCACAGCGCCACAAAATATCTGGGCGGTCACAGCGACGTGGTGGGCGGCGTTGTTGTAACATCCAACGGGCTGCTCTACGATAACATAAAATTCCACCAGAATGCGCAGGGCGCGGTGCCGGGACCGTGGGACTGCTGGCTTATGCTGCGCGGCATAAAGACTCTGCCCGTGCGTATGCGCGAGCACGAGGCCAACGCCAAATATCTGGCCGCATTCCTGTCCGGACATCCGGCGGTGGAAAAGGTCTATTATCCCGGACTGCAAAACCATCCGGGCCACACCGTCGCAAAACGCCAGATGCGCGGTTTCGGCGGGCTGGTCAGCATAAAGGTTAAGGGCGGGTTTGAGGCGGCAAAAACCGTCGCGGAAAATCTCACTATTTTCACGTTGGGGGAAAGCCTTGGCGGCGTGGAGTCGCTTGTCTGCCATCCCGCCAAAATGACGCACGCCTCGATACCGGAGAAGGAAAGGAAACGCCTTGGCATAACCGATAATCTGCTGCGCCTGTCCGTAGGGCTGGAAAACAGGGATGACCTAAAGGCCGATTTGGTAAGGACGCTCGGCATGATTTAAACCATGTCGCCAGCCATCAATTAATTTTGGTGTTTAAAATTTTCGTCAAAACCACTGCATTAAACAACAGAAGTCACAGAACACACAGACGTGATGCCGGGATTTAGTTTTGAACTGATGATGTTTAGGTTATCAATCCCGAAGTTTTCCGTGACTTCTGTGTTTTCTGTGGTTAAATTGCAGTTTCGCTGTTGCCGTTTACAAACGCCAAGAGAATAAACCACAGAAGTCACAGAACACACAGAAAAAACAGGGGCATTGAACTTTAAACGGCTGATGGTCAAGTTATCAATCCTGCATTTTTCCGTGACTTCTGTGGTTGACACTATTTTATTCTTTCAAGATAACTCAGGGCGTACGGTTATGCGTGGTGCCGGAGGATACATTTATCGAAGAATTATTATTTGGCTGGCGTGGCATTTTCATTGCTTTGGGACTATTATGAATAATACACATACGCAACCACAGCTATCCGGTTAAAATGTCGTCTGGAAAATGTCTTTTTGGCGTTATTTTCGCCCTTTTCTGTAATTGCGAACCCCGTTGTCAGGGGCGCGGCAATCTATAAATTACAAACTACGGATTGCGACCGAGCCATACAAGCGAGGAAATGCCGCTTCCATTAAGCAGTTTGGAAAAGCGGCGGACCGAGCCATACATGCGAGGAAATGCCGCCTCCATTAAGCAGTTTGGAAAAGCGGCCTTCGTCACAAACTGCACTGCGTTCCCCGCATGACAAATTAACAACACCGGCGCGCAAAAAGCGCGCAAGCATAAAAGGTGCGCACTCGCACCCTGCGCCTATGTACGTTTGTTCGCTTTAAGCCATGCGATATAATAACGCACGGATTTTTGCGCCTCGAAATCTATTGTTGTGAGCTGTCTGTCTCCACCTTCCACCAATAACCAGCGCAGTTCATCCAAAAAGACCAGAAAATTGGCTGTTTGTTCGGAAGAATCCGCACTTTTCCTTGTGAACGGAATATTTAAGCCTGTATGATTTTTACCTATACGAGAATCCTGTGTTCCCATACGCGCCCCCCAAAGGTCGAATAGGTTAGGCATAGTATATCTCCCCTTCAGACGATGAACCATAGTGTTTAATTATTATTTATGATATTAATTTACTGTAGTGTGTGGGAAATTGCAAGTTCCGCAACGGGATGATTCCCAATAGCGCTGATAAGTTTAGACACTAAAAACCGCCGCGTCGCTTTTCAGCTATGCGGCGGTTAAATTTCCCGTTCCCGCGCTACAAAGGGGACACCGGACACTATTTAATTCAGGGTAAAGCGCTATTTCAGTCACGGAAATGGTGTTTTTGGATATACCACCAGTAGGTCCACCAGGCGGATATCAGTACTGCCGCTACATCCAAAAGGACTACAAGTGCGGGCTGTGCGTCGCCCATCTGCGCCATGCGGTGCGGTATGGTGGACAGCGCGGCCGCCGCCGCGCAGGAAAATAGTGCAAGTCCGACCGCCCAGAAAATCATCATCCTGCGCCATGCGCCCCATGCAAAAAATATAAGCAGAACGCCGAACACATAGTCGCGCCCGGAATTGCGCCCCGCTATCAACGTGACCATGCCGAACAGCGCTATCATCAGTATAAAAAGCGTCAGAGAAAGCGGGCCATGTTCATCGCCGGTAACGGTTGTTGCGGGCAATTCCACGGGCTTTGCCCCAAGCGTCCGGCAGATGACAGCGGAAAGCCATTGGGCATCGTTGCGCGCAAACCATTTGCCAAGCATCACTATCGCAGCGCCGGCGGACATCATCAGCATCCCGCCGCCGAAAAGCGCCAGCGCCGCAGTGCCCGATACCGCGCCAAGCATCAGTATGAAAAACAGAAAGGCAAACCATGCCGAAATGCCGACCTTTGCGAACATGTGCATGGAAAAATAACCGCAGAGAAAAACCTTGCCGCCACGCTCCGAAAACTTGCCGGTGAAAAAGGGTTTGAAGGGATTGCCAAACATCGGTATCTCGCGACGAAGGGAGACTCCGGTTTTTGTGACGGTGCCGACCGCTTCTTCGCGACCTACTAGGCAGAACGCCTCGCGGCCCGTGGCGTCGGAAAGGCGGACTATGGATTCCTCAAGGCCGTACGCGCTTTCAAACTCCGCAGGCGCGCCAAGCCATGCACTCCTGAGCATGTCCATGATGTCCATATATCGATTATAACCCAAAGCGGTGCGCATGCGCACTTTTCCTGCGCCGCGCTTTTGCGCGGCGCTTTCATTTTTTTCATTTCATTACGGGAACGCAGCTTACGGCACGCTTATGACGAAGGCCGCTTTTCCAAATGCCGCCTCCATTAAGCAGTTCGGTTCGGCACAGTTCGGTTCGGCCTCGCGTTGGAACGAATTTTCTGTTACAATACAATCAATACGGAATTAACGGAGGAATCATGCCGAATCTGGGATTAGTGTTAAAGCAGGAGATAGCGCGTCTCTCCCGCCGTGCCATAAAACCGACGCTGGCTGAACTAAAGCGCGATAATGTGGCGCTAAAGCGCCGTCTGGCGCAACAGCAAAAAACCATGCAAACCCTTTTGCGCGACAACGCGCGATTGATGTCCGACCTCAATTCCCGCACCGGGAAACTTGCTGCGGAGGGGGGCGATTCGACAAAGATACGTCTGGGCCCGTCGCTGATAAAGGCGCAGCGCAAACGCCTTGGACTGTCGCAGCAGGAATTCGGCAGGCTGCTTGGCGTAAGCACCAACACTATGCTGCTGTGGGAAAAGGGCAAAACCTCCCCGCGCGAAAAAATGCGCCCGTTGTTCGCCGCCGTGCGCAAGCTCGGCCGCCGCGACGCAAAACGCAGGCTTGAGGCAATGTCCGCGAAATAGGCTACATCATTTGGATTAACGCGCCCGGGATTACAGTCCCGGGCGTTTTTTTATGTTTATTGATACCTGCATAAATAAATTAGTAGATTACAGTGGTAGCCGGACGGCGTTTCCGCGCCGTCGGATATACGCGTGACTAAACTATGATGGAAGAAAATTCCTGCCCCCGTTGCGGGGCCGAGGTGGACGATTACAGCAGCGTCTGCTACGCCTGCGGCGCGAAATTGCAGCCCGTGGCGCGCAAAATGGCCGACGCGGCATTTTTGCTGGCCATGCTGCTGGCGCTCGTCATCGCGCTGCGCACCCCGCCCGGCACGCTGGCGCTGGCCGAAGCCGGGCTGCCCTCCGCGCAGAACCGCGTGGGGGAGCGCAGCTATGTCAAAAAGGATTACGCTTTGGCCGTCTACTGGTGGAACAGGGCCGCAAGGCACGGCAACGTGCGCGCGCAGGCCGGGCTGGCGCATGTCTATTACGCCGGGGCGGGCGGCGTACCGAAAAATTACGAGGCGGCCTTCCGCTGGGCGTCAAAAGCCGCCGCCAAGGGCAACGCGCAGGCGCAGAATATTCTGGGCGTGCTTTATGAAAACGGCTACGGCACGCGGCGGGATTATGCGCAGGCATTGAACTGGTATTCAAAAGCGGCGGCGCTAAACCACGCGCCCGCGCAATATAATCTGGGCGCGCTTTACGCGGCGGGCAACGGCGTGGACAAAAACTACGCCATGGCGCTGGACTGGTACGCAAAAGCCGCCGCGCAGGGCAACGCCAAGGCGGAATACGCCATCGGCCTGCTTAACGAAAAGGGCGAGGGCGTGGCCCGCAGCTACCCGCGCGCGGTTACATGGCTGCGCCAGGCCGGGCTGCACGGCAACATAAAAGCGCAGTACGCGCTGGGACAAATTTACGAAAGCGGCGACTGGGCGAAACGCAACTACTCCACGGCGCTGGACTGGTACGCAAAAGCCGCAAAACAGGGCGACGCACAGGCGCAGCGCGCATTGGCGGCGCTTTATGCCGCCGGAAGGGCGGGCAGCGGCAACGCGGTGGAAGCGCGGGCGTGGTGCGCGCTGGCCGCGGCGCAGGGGCTGGACGAGGCGGCAAGCGATCTGCAAAAGCTGGACGCCGCGCTTTCGCCGGAGGAACTGGAGCAGGCGCGTGCGCGCGCGGCGGAGATAGTGCGCGCAAGCCCCGCCGCCGCCGGAGTGCGCGTGCGCGACGCTAAAACCGAAATCTCCGCAAATCCGCAGCCGGACAAAAAATCTCTTTTTGCCGCGCTGCGCCAGCCTGCGCCGCAGCAGGACGATCCGGTGGAGGCGCTGCGCCGCAAGGCCGACGGCGGCGACGCGGCGGCGCAGGCCTCGCTCGGCGCGCTCTACGAGGCGGGCGAGGGCGTGGCCAAAAATTTCCGGCAGGCGCTGGACTGGTACGACAAATCCTCCGCGCAGGGCAACACCGACGCTTTCAACGGTCTGGGCACAATGTACAGGGCGGGGGAAGGCGTGGAGCAGGATTACGCGCGCGCAATGTCGTGGTTCAGGGAAGCCGCGCTGCGCGGCAACGGCGCGGCGCAGCTAAATATCGGCGGCATGTACGAAAACGGCGAGGGCGTGGACAAGGACCCGGTGGAGGCGTACGCCTGGTACAGCCTCGACGCCGCCCGCGCGGCCGACGCGCAGGGCCTTGGCAAGGCGCTTGCGGTGCGGCTGGATTCCTCCGAGCGCGGCAAGGCCAAACTGCGCGCAAAGGAAATATCCGAACAGGTAATACCGGCGAAATAGGCGCAACGGCAATCCGCCGCATCGCGCTTTCCATATACGCAATTTGCGAATGCAAATAACGCTGCGGCATAAAAAGCGCCGCCGGTCATGAACCGGCGGCAGTATTTGCGGTATGTAAATTTCTAGGACTGCGCGGCGGCGGCTTTCATGAATAATTGTTCCAGGGGCACATGCGACACATTTCGCAGCAGCGACACAAATCCGTATGCGCCCAGCACGCACAGCAAAAGCAGCGCCAGCAGCAGCGCCCAGTGCACGCTCCATATCGCGGGCAGCGCCGCGGCGTTTTTCTCCCGGCCTTCGCAGACCACATAAGCGCCGGAAATTACGTCATAAATCGCCTGCCCGGTGTTGCGGTTGAAAAGCATCAGGTATGGGTTGGCGACCGACAGGAAAATAATGCCGCCAAACATCATCGCCACATTCCCTTCGTTATGCGGCAGCAGCACCAGCGATGCGCCCAGCGCCATCATGGCAAGCGGCATCACGGCGTAGCGCAGCAGCGACATCCCAACGGAGAGCGGCTCGCCGGAACGGCCCACCACGCGGATTTTTATCGGGCGCTGGCCGAGGCTCTGCCCGCCGCCTATGCGGCTTTGCAGCACAACGTAATAAATTATGCTGACCAGCCAGCCGCCGATCCTTGTCACGTTCATATTGCTGTTGCTTAACGCCGGGCCGCCGAAACGGCACAGCAGCAGCGCCATGACCACGCAGAAAAGCAGTATGGAATCCAGAAAACAGGAGCAGAACCTTTTCCACGGGCCTGCCAGCACTTTTGACGGGGGGAGGTTTGCTTCAGGCGCGGCCGATGCAACCGCAGGCGTTGCCGCCGCCGCAACCGCTGCCGGCGCGCCCGGAACAGATGGCGGCGCGGGTGGGACGGCGGGGGAAAGCTCCGGCGATTGCGCCGGGTGATACCATTTGCTGTCGCCCTCGCGCGCGACAAAACAAGCCGCGGTATATCCCGGCTGCTTTTTCAGGTCGTCGACAGAAAAAGGGCCCAGCGGTTTTTTTGCGGCAGCATCGTAAAGGTAATAGCGCATTCTTCCCCCGGAAACGTTTTGTGCGTCGTAATCAGTTCCGTCTTCCCGACTATGATAGCATTATTTTTTACCGCTTTCCCCGTCCCGCCCGCGCGCATGCGGCCAAAACTGCTATACTCTTGCTGAACGCTATTATCGACGAGGGGAGCATATGAGAAAACACAATTTCAATTTCATCGGACGCGCGGCTTTCTGCGCGCTTGCCGTGCTGGTTTTTGCGCCGCTAGCGCGGGCGCAGCAATCATCCGCCATGGCGGCGAGCACCGCCGCCACGGGCGTAACCCCGGTGTTTTTGTTCCACAACCCGCTGCTGCCGCAGGACGATGTCAAATGGGCGGAGGTCACCGCCGACGGCAATTTCCTGCTCAACACCTATCGCGGCGTGCGGGTTTACACCTCCACCGGCGCGCTGGTGCGCGATTTCGACGAGCGGGCCTTCGCGTTTTCGCCGAACGGCAGGTATTTCGCGGGACTGGTTTTTGACGACAGCGTGGAGCGCATCCCCGTCTACGGTCCGGACGAAACGGGCGAAAGCCTTGTCCCGTCAGGCGAAAGCGCCTCGCTGCAAGTCACCGACATCAACGGCAATTTAATATGGAAGGCGCGCTTCGACGATTACCAGTACGGCTTTTTCCACGGGCTGGAGGTTTCCAACGCCGGCGCGGTGCTGGCGCATACGGACGACAGCCACGCCCTGCTTTTCGCCGCCGACGGCAGGCCGGTAAACTATAAATGGTTTTCGACGCATGCGATACAGGCGGGCGCGTTTTCCGAAGACGGGGAATATTTCGCCTCGGCGGACCACGTGTCTCAGCGCGGCGGCGTCTGCGTGCTGCGCGTGCAGGACATGGCGGGCAAGGTGATAGCGACGGAAACGGTGAACTCGCGCGGCGAGCTGCTGGAAAAACTTTATGCGCGCGGCGTGCCCGGCACGCACGATTTCGGTTTCAGCGCCTGGTTCGACAAGCACAGCCGCTTTTTCTTTTATTCGTCGGAACGCGGCGAGATAGAGCGCGTCACCGCGGTGGACACGCGCGGCATCGCCTCGCTTACCGCGCTGCCAAAAGGCAATCTGCTGGTGGCCACGCCGGAGGCCACGTATTTCGTCAACCCCGCAAAGGACAAGCTGCTGCACAAATACGGCACGGAGTACGCGCTGTTCATGCGCGCCTTGACGCCGACAGGCGTAGCGGCGGTCACGCGCGATAGCAAACTGGTCAAATTCGATTTCAGCGGGGCCATGATTTCTCAGGAAACGCTGCCCCATGTGGACGCGCTGCTTATCCTCAACGATATCACAATCCCGAAACTCTACATGTTCGGCGAGGAATCGTTCTACTCGATACCGCTTTAATAGTTCCTTCCTTTATACGGCGGCCAGCGCGCTTTCCACTGCGCGCGGCCGCCGTGGCATGTTATCCCCATAATACAATTGCCTGACGGCGGTTGTTGTCAGCCGGATGACGGAATTTCATGCGGCTGTCATTGTCCGCGTGCTGTAATGGTTATGGAAACCACGATTTTGTTTTCACCGCGCATCGCGGTCGCGGACCCGGGGCGGGTTCGCCGACAGTAGTGGAAACGGAGAAAACATGTATCAGCTAAAGAATATCCTCATTATGGCAATCGGCTGCGCGCTGCTTGCGGTTTCGGCCCGCGCGGCATCGACGGACGAGATTTTCGCCTCCTCCCTCGGCGACATTTCCGCGCTCGGCGCGCGGTACCGCGCGGAAGGCACCTTTGCCGGCGCGCAATCCGCCATCCCGCCGGACGTCGCCACGACGGCGCAGGCGCAGCTAAAGCTCGGCAACACCGGCCTTGTGCTGCCCGGCATCTATCGCGGCGCGATGCCGTATGGCGCAAGCGATTACCGCGCGCTTGCCGCGCTCGGCATAGACACCGTGGTCAACCTGCGCTATCTCAAAACCGACGCCGACAGCGCGAAATATTGCGCCGCTAACGACTTCGACTGCGAGCAGTACCGCCTTATGCTGCTGCCGGCGCAGGACAAGTACTTCGACTGGGACACGTTCAAACACGCGTTCCGTTTTATCGTCTACGCGCATCAGGCCGGGCACAAAGTCTATATCCACTGCCTGCACGGCAGCGACCGCACCGGCGCGATGGCCGCCGCGCTGACGGTGCGCGCCGCCGCCTGCGGCGGGCAGTTCGACAAAGCCGCGCTGTGGAATAAAGTGGACGGCGACCTGAAGGCGCACAACTTCCATATGGTGTATGCAAGCCTCTATGCCGGGATAAAGGACATGGTCTACAAGTTCGACGAGAACCGGGAGTGGCTATGCGCGAAGTGAACCGCAAATATCTTGCGCTCCGCGCCGTGCGCGCGTTTTATATAGCCGCGCTTTGCGCGCTGTTTTGGGCCCCGGCTTTCTGCGCGGACGGCTATCGCGACGCGGCGGATTTGCAAACGCTCGCGCAGCTGGGCGGCGCCGCAAGCGCGTCGCCGGAGCCGCCGCCGCCCGGCGAGCCCGCGCCCGCCCCGCTGCGCTCGGCGGAAAAACCGGGCTGGGACAATTACATAAAGCGTCTGGCCGCGCAGGTGAAGGGCGACAACCTTTTCGACGCCGCCACCGACAGGCTGCAACTGCTGCTGGACGGCGCGCAGACCATGCCCGCCGTCGCAGCCGACGTGGAGCGCGCGGCGCGCTTCGTCGACATCGAGATATACCAGTGGGAGCCGAACGATATCGGCGCGCGTTTGCGCGACTTGCTGGCGCGCAAGGTCAAAAGCGGAGTCCGCGTGCGCGCGATACTCGACAGCTGCGGCAGCGAGCTCATAAAGCCCGGCAGCCCGGAGCATAAATTCCTGGCCTCGATGATAGCCGACGGCATAGACGCCCGCGTGCGCCATTTCAGGCTGCTGCATCTGGACCATCGCAAGGTGATGGTGATGGACGACGGCGAGGGCGGCCTGTCCGCCTACACCGGCGGGATGAACATCGGCGACGATTATCAGGTCAAATGGCATGACCAGCAGACCCGCGTGGAAGGCCCGGCCGCGCAGCGGCTGGAGCGTTCTTTCGTGGACGCGTGGCGCGCGGTGTCCGGCCAGAACGCGGAGTTGCCGCAGGTGCCCGCTTCCGTGCCCGGCGGCGCGCGCACATACGTGGTCACGCATACCGGCGGCTGCGCCGACGTAAATATCAAGGCGGCCTATCTGGAAGCCATTGCCACGGCGCGCAGCAGCATACGCATAGAGGACCCGTATTTCACCGACAGGGACGTCATCGGCGCGCTGGTCGCCGCCGCGCGCGACAGCAGCCGTCCCGGCCTTAAGGTGCAGCTCATAGTCCCCGCAAAAGACGACGAGCAGGTCACGCTGCACGCCTTCCGCTCGCATTATCCCGAGATGCTAAAAGCGGGCATAGAGATATACGAGTACCAGCCGCGCATGGAGCATATGAAGGTCGCCGTGATGGACCATTTCTGGGCCACGGCCGGTTCGTCCAACCTTGACCCGCAGAGCCTTGATTACAACGACGAGCTTAACCTTCTGGTGCTGGACCGGGGGTTCGCGTCCGAGATGGACAGCCGCGTTTTCGACGCGGACATCGCGCAGAGCGCGCGCATAACCTCCTGTTCGCCCGGCGTCGCGGACGTTATCGACGGGCATCTGCCTTTCCTTGCGCCGCACCCCGGCGGCGTCTGACGCACAGCGAAGCGAAAGGGGAGTCCGCTTGCAGGGCGGGCTCCCCTTATTTTTTGCGCGTACGCGCCCGCCGCTGCGCGCGCGAAGGATTTTTGTCTATAATCGATATATGGACAGCATCGATTTGTTGAAGAAGGCATGGCGGGGCGTTCCCGCGGAATTTGAAAGCGCCTTCGGCATGGAAGAATCCGTCCGGCGGCTGCATGACGCGACGGGGCGCAACACTTTTTGCGTCCTCGGGAAAGAAGAGGCGGTGGGCACGGTGACGCAGAACGCGGTGTCGCTCCGGCGAGCGATACCGATGGCAGGCAATTCCTTCAAGCCGTTTTTCACCGGCAGGTTTGAGGAGCGCGGCGGGAAGGTTTACCTGACAGGGCATTTCGCCATGCACCGCTTCGCAAAAATCGGCCTTGCGGCATGGTTCGGCTTTCTGTTTTGCATACTGCTGATGGGCGCGGTGTCGGGCACGGCGGCGCTGGCGCTTTTCGGCGGCGGGCTGCTGATGACGGCGGCGGGCGCGGCGATAGTGATGCTGGGCCGCTGGTTCGCGCGCAACGACACGCAGTGGCTGTCCGACGTGATGCGCCGGGCGCTTGAGGCAAGGCGGATGGAACTTTCCGCCGCGCAGTCTACCGGGGAGGAACGCGGCCCGGTTTCGCTGACCTTGTTCATTTTCATGATAGCCGTTTTGGGCGTGGTGACCATGGTGGCCGGACGCGCGTCCGCGCGCGACTATACGCTGGGCCTGCTGCTGCTCTTTTTCGCGTGGGGGGCCTGGCGCAGGATGCCGCTGGCATGGGCGGCAGGGCTGGGGCTTTTTGCCTGCGCGACGGTTGCCGCGATAACCACGATACCGCACCGCATGGCGCAGATGGGCGACGCGCCGCGCGCGGCGGTGATCGTCTTCGATATGGCTTCGGTGCTTATAGCGGGATGGTGGACTTTCTGGTGGTATAACCAGCGGAGGTATTTTAACGAGTAGAACCCGTTAAAATACCGTATTCCGATATATCGCGGACAGGAAAAAAATATTCCTGCCCGCTTTTTATATCTTTTTTCAAGGTATTGCGGACTTGCCGCAAACGGCGGTTACCAGCCGAATACCGCGCCGCGGCAGACCGGCTTCTGGCTGCGGTTTGCGCGCGCGGCGGCGTCATTCACCCTGGGCGTTATGTAGCCGCACAGCTTGCCGGTGTCGCTTATCCCGGCGTCCAGCCCCTTGAGGAAATAATAGGTGAATATCCCGTGGCCCTGCTCGTCGAGCGCGCCGGTTATCTCCTCGCCGGTGGCGGCGGAGATGAGCGTCACGTTATCGGGCAGCGAGCCGGTCTCGCGCGTCATCACAAGCGGCCGCGTTCCCTTCGCCAGCACCGAATGCCCGCCCGCGCCGGAGAAGCAGGAATCCAGCGCGACCAGCACGGATTTCGACTTGAGGTTCCCGAGGCTCGCATAAACCTGCTCCAGCGGGTAGGCGCTGGTGTCTAGAAATTCCGGGTCGCCGTCCCACGGGAGGATATAGGCCCCGCCGGTTTTTGTGTCCGGCGAGCCGTGGCCCGAGAAGTAAAAGTATACGCGCGAATTTTCGTTCACGTTGCGGGGCAGCCACGATTCCAGATAATTTTTGAAAGTGGCGTTTGTAGCGTCGGAGCCTTTGAGCAGTTTTATATTGCGCTCCGGCACGCCCATCGCCAGCAGATGCGCTTTTACCGCGTCGGCGTCGCGCTCGGCGTAATCGGCTTTGGGGAGGTCGCCCTTGTAGGATTCAATGCCGATGACCAGCGCATAATCGTCCGGCCGCTCGGCGCGGGTAAATGACGGCTTGTCCACGTCGGAGGAATAGCTTGCGCCGCCCGTGCCCTTAAGGCTGGCTATCTCGGCCTCCATCGCGGCGATTTTTTCTTTTTCCGCCTTGTCGCGGCGGAGCTTTGCCAGCTCGGCGGCTTTGGCGGCCAGCTCCGGGCTTTCGCCGCCGGAGGCCACCGCGATATCCACCTGGCCGGGCGCGACGATGTCGCCGTCCATGCCGCTTAAATCCACCACCTGCCGCGCGGAATCGTCCGCGCCGCCCGAAGGCAGCGCGGTATAGGTGCGCCCCTCCACTTCCACTTCGGCGCGCAGCGGGGTTATCACGCCGTCGCGCAGCGCAAGGTAGACATGGGGGGCGGCGGTTTTAAGGTCTTCTTCAAAAGCCTCGGCCTGCGAGTTGGGCACGGTGTTTTCCAGCGCGAAGGCGTAGGAGCGTCTTTCGGACTCGGGCAGGTCGCCGTCGGAAACCACGGCGAAGGTGAAGACGGCGGTGTCGGCGTCGTAATGCGTGGAAAACAGCATCGGCGCGCCGTAATACTCGCCGAAAGCCAGCGCGAGGTCGTTTTCCGACGGGCCGGACTGCACCAGTTTGTTATGCGCGGCGACGGCGGCCTCGTAACCGGACTTCGCTTTTTCCACGCGCGCATCGAAGGCCGCGCGGCTTTCGTAGCGGCCCTGTTCCAGCGGCGGCGGCAGCGGCGGGGCCGGGTTGCGCTCGCGCACCGAGGCCTGCACAAGAAAGCCGAGCGTCAGCGATTTTTCCCAGACACGCACCGCGCGGTCCGCGCCGGAGGAAAGCAGCAGCCTGCCGTCCGGCGAGAATGCCGCGCCGTACGCCGCGCCGCCGCCCGTCGGGAAAGTGTGCAGGCAGCGCCCGGTCTTTGCGTCCCAGAGTTTTACCGTTCCGTCGGCGGAGGAGGAAAGCAGCTGCGTCCCGTCCGGCGAAAACGCGACGGAGGCCACGCGCCCCGCATGCCCCACGAAAGTGCGCAGGCAGGACGCGGTTTGCGCGTCCCACAGCTTTATAAAACGGTCCGCGCCGCCGGAGGCGGCGTATTTGCCGTCCGGCGAAAGCGCCAGCGCGGAGACCGGCGCGTTGTGCCCCTCAAAAATGCGCAGCCGCCTGCCGCGCGCGTTCCAGAGGCCGAAAGCGTTCCCGTCGGAGGAGGCCAGCGCGTACGCGCCGTCCGCGGACAGCGCCACGGCGGCGGAGCCCGCATTGTCCAGTCCGCGCGGGCTTTCGGCGGAGGCAAGATCGAATATGCGCGCGGTATCGTTCGCGCCGAGCAGCGCATAACGCCCGTCTGCGGAGAAAACGGCGGAAACCGCGCCGTAAGCGCCGGGGACGGTTTTCAGGCATTTGCCTGAGGAGACGTCCCACGTGCGCAGCGTGCCGTCGTGCCCGGCGGAAAGCGCAAGGCGCCCGTCCGGCGAGAACGCGACCGCCGCAACCGCGCCGCTATGCCCGGTAAAATCGCGCAGCCAGCGCCCCGTGGCCGTGTCCCAGAGCTTTATAACGCCGCGCGCGTCGGCGGAAAGGATGTATTTGCCGTCGGGGGAGAACGCCGCGCCGCCCACCGCGCCCGCATGGCCCTGCAGCGCGCGCAGCAGCGGCTCTATCAGCACGCGGTGCCCGGAATTCCATTTGAAAGTCAGCCCGGCATTATTTGCCGTCTGCGCCGCTGTCGCGCGAACCGACAGCGCCAGCGCCGCGAAGCAGCAGGCGATAAATTTGACAGTTTTTGTGCGGGTCATGCGCCCCTCCATACCTTGTATTAGTGAAATTATAACACATGGCAGGCAAGATTTTCGCATGCCGATGTCGTTCATGCGCCATTGCGACGACAAATTAACCACACCGGCGCGCACAAAGCGCGAAAGCAAAAAGGTGCGCACACGCACACGAAATTGACTAAAATAGCACTATGGGTAAAAAATCATTTTGTTTCGCGATGCTCATTTGCGCCGGGGCGCTGTTTTCCGGCTGTTCCTCCATCATGGTGTTTCAGGAGGCCAAGACCGTGCCGCAGGGCCAGCTTGAGACTGGGGCGGGCGTGGCGGCGGGCTCTTACTCCACACTGCGCACATTGAGCAGCTTTAATCTGACTATGCCGTCGGTGGCGGGCAATGTCTGGCTGCGCTACGGTCTGCTGCGCTCTATGGATTTCGGCGTCAACGCCGCCATCCCCGGCGCGATTACCGCCGACGCAAAATACATGTTCCTTGCCGAGCGCGACGGCGCGCCGCTGACGATGTCGCTGGGCCTGGGCTATGGCTTCCCGGTGGGCGACAGCGACCCTGCCGACGATCAGGTGCAGAAGGTGACCGACTACATTTCGTCGCTGTACGTTTCGCGCGATGTGGGCGATGTAACGCTCTACGTCTCGCCCCGGTATTTCTACCGGCGCACCTATAACGAAATCCGCCACACCAACGCATTGCCGGACACCGAAGTGCTTTACGACGACATGTGGGGCGTGGGCCTCGGCGTGGCGTATAACGTGACGCAGCATTTCAAGCTGATGGTGGAATGCCAGCACGAAGCGCCGTTCAAGGACGGCTCCTTCTCCTCCGACCAGTGCGGCGGTGGCATCTCCACCAGATGGGGCAGCACGGAAGAAAAATAGGGACATGCTGCCATAACGCCAGATTGAGTTGGATATTTACAGACATAAAAAAAGCGCGGCAATCAGCCGCGCTTTTTTATGTTATGGAAACCTATGGATGAACATATTATTAGTTAGATTCAGGTTGTCTAATTGTCTCAAAATAATCTTTCCA
>Ga0326728_10011177_pt1 | contig 20635 bp, 13 predicted proteins | sample MB3enrmetagenome_FD_207602 | JGI IMG/M metagenome (GOLD analysis project Ga0326728, IMG submission 207602) | Lab enriched peat soil microbial communities from McLean, Ithaca, NY, United States - MB31MN | ecosystem: Environmental > Terrestrial > Soil > Wetlands > Peat | place: USA: New York... | reverse complement strand
CATTGCACTGCGCGTTCATCTGCTCGCGAATCAGAGCAGGGTCCCTCTCTTCATCGAGCGCTATATAGGCTTCCGCAACTATGGTCTCCATGCCAAGCGGCAGAGCCTCGCCGTAGGAGATCTTCGGATGCGGATTATGGCCTTTGCTGAAAGCGGCCGGAAGACCTGCCCGTCTGATGGCTCTCTCAAGGGCGGCGGCAATCTCCAGTTGCCCAAAAAAGCGAGCGCTCCCCAGCTTTGAGTAGACCACCCTGTAGAGAGATTCGCTGTCGGCCGGCAGTCGCGGGCGCCCGGCTGCGAGTTGCAGGTTGCCGGCAGGGGAGTTCACCATGTGTTCTATATTTTCTGCTCGTCCAATATTGTTGTGGACGACTGGAGAAACCGCGTCGCAGCACACCCCGCAAAGCGTGCAGTCTCCACGCCGGCAGTCCTGTGTAAACTCTTCCCTCAATGCTTTTTCATATTCGTTCCAGAGATATTTGCGCGAAACGCCTGCAGAAAGATGGTCCCAGGGGAGGATTTCATCTTCAGGCCTGGCGCGCTCGGCATAAAAAGCCGCGCTAAACCCGGTCTCCTCAAGGGCGCGATACCAGACCTGCTCGTTGAAATGGTCGCTCCATCCATCGAACCTGGCGCCCAAATCCCAGGCGCGCTTGAGCGCAGCTCCCAGCCGCCGGCTTCCGCGCGCGAAAACCCCTTCAAAAACGCTGTTGCCGGGCAGGTTCCACTTAAGCTTCAGACCCGGCTTCCTTAACCGTTCCTTGAAACTCAGCAGGCACTCTTCCATCTGCTCCTTCGCCATCTGAGGCGACCACTGGAAAGGCGTCATGGGTTTGGGCACAAAGGTGGATATAGAGATATTCACGGACGACCTGGTTTTCTTCCCTTTTTCCCACACCCTCATGCACAGGTCCACAACAGCGTCCCGGTCTGTTTTATCTTCTCCGGGAAGACCCATCATGAAATAGAGTTTTATTAGACGCCAGCCCATTTCAAAAGCGGCTTCAGCGCTCTCAAGAAGGTCCTCGTCGCGAATGCCCTTGTTTATCACGCGCCTGAGGCGCTCGCTTCCGGCTTCAGGTGCAAGCGTAAAGCCGGTCTTGCGAACCTTTCCGATGTGTTCCATCAGCTCGTGCGTGAATGTGCCGACACGCATCGAAGGAAACGACACTGCGATCTTGCGGGGTTCGAGTTCGCTTACAAGGTCTTTAAGCAGCTCCTGTATCCGGCAATAATCTCCAGTGCTCAAAGAGAGCAGCGCAACGTCTTCGAAGCCGCTTGAACCAAGCGCTTTCTTCGCAGCGTCAAGCACATATGAGGGATCGCGCTCCCTTACGGGCCGGTAAACGAAGCCCGCCTGGCAGAAACGGCATCCTCGCGTGCACCCTCTGGCGATTTCAATCCCAAGCCGGTTGTGAACTATGTCTATCAAAGGCACCAGCGGCTTCTCAGGGATCGCGCAGGTTCGATCCAGGTCGGCGATGACCCTTTTCTCCACGGTGGCGTAGTCGGAAAATTTCGGGGAAACCTCGGATATGATGCCGCTTTCATGGTATGAAACATTGAAAAATGACGGTATGTAAACTCCTGGAATCTTTCTGATCGCAAAGAGGAAGTCATCCCTCGACTTGGCCCGGCTTCGTTTCCATTCGCCGTACGCGTAAATTATCTCCGGCAGAACCTCTTCCGCCTCGCCGAGGACGAAAAAATCGAAAAAATCGGCCAGCGGCTCGGGGTTATATGAACAGGGGCCGCCGCCGACTACAAAAGGATGAGTGCTGTTTCTTTGGCTGGAATAAAGGGGAATGCGCCCCAGATCCAGAATGGTGAGTATGTTCGAATAGCTCAGTTCATACTGCAGGCTTATCCCCAGGAAGTCGAATTCGCAAAGAGCTCGCTCGCTTTCGATAGCACTCAGCGGCTCTGCCGACTCCCTGAGTTTTTCCTCGTAATCGGGCCAGGGCGAGTAGACCCTGTCCGCCATCACGCCTTCGGTCCTGTTTAATTGATGATAGAGCAGTTGCAATCCAAGATGGCTCAGACCGATTTCGTAGACATCCGGGAATGCCAGTGCAAAGCGAACCGAAGCGTCTTCAAATTTCTTGCGGTAAGCATTCAATTCGAGCCCTATGTAGCGCCCGGGCTTCTCAACGCCGTTCAAAAGCGAATGAAACATTATCTTCCTTCCAACTATTTCAGAATCTTTATTTATCTTATGTGAAGGATAAGTAGTCAACAGAAAAGGAGACATTCCGCGAAGGTGAGGCATAGCCGATCGGGCTGATGAGCGTCAAAATGGCCAATTTCCACTTGCATTATAGGAGACAGGTTGCTATTTTCAAGATTCGGCTTCCCCATGAGGGGTGAGTCTCCGGCGGAGACCTGATTTTCGAACTCGCAGAATAAATTTTGATAACGGATCACGAACGATTCGAAGGAGGAAGGACATGAAGGTTTTTGTGGGTGGTGTTGCCGCGGCGTTCCTCGGCTTTTTGGGCATCATTATCTGGTACGATGCCGTTTTCAGATTCATTGGAGGCGCGATCCCCCTTATACTGCTGCTTGGCGGATTGATGGCCGCTTACCTCGGCTATGACGAAGTAAAGGAGAAGCTTCCCTTCAAGAAAAGCGCGGAAGGCCCGGACACGGTAGGCGACACCAGACTGAAAGAGGAAGCCGAAAAATACAAACAGGAAGTTGAAAGACTCAAGAGCGAACTGGAAAAGAGCAAAACCAGCTAGAAGTTTTCATTTTGGGTTGCGAGTTTTTGATGTTGGGCAGCAGGGCACGATCCGTTCGTGCCCGTTTTTTTTCCAGGTAAGTGGATTTCGAAGCACGAAGGCCAGCCTTTCCACCAGATTATCCACGGACTCAATCGTCTTACGAAAAGTTCGTAGGGGCTGGAAGCCCCTCCTACAAAGAATTATGAACTTTTCATGGTTTCAGAGTGTCCCGAAGGGGCATGAGGAGCTGTCTTTAACCGTGCGCTTCGCTCCAATTGGCGCCCCAACCAATCTCGACCTTCAGCGGCACACCGAGAATGCGGACGCCTTCCATCGCCTGCCTGATGAGCTCTACGACCGGCCCCTTTTCTCCTTCGGGGACTTCGAACAGAAGTTCGTCATGCACCTGGAGAAGCATTTTAGCTTCGCATTTCTCCTCTTTGAGAAGCACGCTTATATCTACCATCGCCTTCTTAATGAGGTCGGCCGCCGTACCCTGGATGGGAGTGTTGATGGCGAGCCGTTCTCCCAACTGCCGAATGGAGTAATTGCGGCTTTGCAGTTCAGGAATCGCTCGCCTTCGCCCAAGAAGAGTCTCAGCGTACCCCAGGTCGCGCGCCCTTCGTATCGCCTCGTCTATGAAGCGTCGAACCCCGCTGTAGCGTTCGAAGTACCGGTCAATTGCCGCCTTTGCAACCTTGGTGCTGATCCGAAGCCTTTGCGACAGACCGAAAGGGCTCATCCCGTAGGCGATGCCGAAATTTATCATTTTGGCCTGCCTTCGCATCTCGGGGCTGACATCAGCCAATTCGACCCCGAATATCTCTGCGGCGGTCCTCCTGTGCACGTCTTCATCATTTCTGAAAGAATCAATCAGGCTTTCATCGTTGCTGTAGTGAGCAAGCACGCGAAGTTCGATTTGTGAATAGTCCGCCGAAATGAGTAAATTCCCCGGCGCCGATATGAATGTCCTTCGAATGCGTCTGCCTTCGTCACTCCTGATGGGAATGTTCTGCAGATTCGGGTCCGAGCTGCTGAGGCGACCTGTGGCGGTAACCGCCTGGTTGAATGAAGTGTGAATGCGGCCCGTGTCGGAACGGATCAGCTTCGGGAGCGCGTCGGCATAAGTGCCTTTGAGTTTGGCAAGGGTCCGGTAGCTTAGCACCAGCTCGGCGACCGGGTGCTCCAGTGAAAGTTCTTCCAAAACGCTCGTATCGGTCGAAGGACCGCTTTTTGTCTTCTTGACGACACGAAGCCCGATTTTATCGAAAAGAATAGACCCCAGTTGTTTTGGCGACTGAATGTTGAATTCCTCGCCGACCATCCCGTATATCAGCGCGGCTTTCTGGTCCAATATTTTCTCGAACTCGCAGGAGAGGTCCTCCAGCTTTGCGCAGTCGACCAGAATTCCCGTATATTCCATGCGGGCCAACACTTCGGTAAGAGGAAGCTCCACGGCTTCATACAGCCCCTGGAGCTTGTCTTCTTCGAGCCTGCGCCGCAAAACCGGCAAAAGGCGCCAGCAAATCCGCGCGTTCGCGCATGCGTAATCCACTGCCTTTGCGAAGTCGATGTCGGCAAACTTCGCCTGGTTCTTGCCCCTGCCGGCGAGGTCTTCGTATGAGCATATAGACTCACCCAGTTGCTCGGCGCAAATCCGATCCAGAGCATGGGTCCGCCCTCCCGGATCGAGCAGGTAGCTTGCTATCATCGTATCGAAAGCCATTGCCTCGAGATCGATCCCATGCCTTTTAAGCACAAGCCACCGGGACTTGAGATCGTGTCCAACCTTGCCCACCCTTTGCGAACTCAGGACGGGACTAAGCGCATCGAGCACCCGGGCCATCGTCATTTGCGACCCGCATTCGGGCCTGTGGCCGACCGGGATGTACCACGCAACGTCATCGTCCCAGCAGAGCGCAATCGATACCGGATTCGCATCCGCGGCATCGTGGGGGAGTGGTTGGATTTCAATTGCGATGAGTGGTTTTGTTTGGGCGATTCCCACCAACTCGCTTAATTCTTCGGGTGTCCGTATGATGCGATTGGTCCCGGCCACGGGACGCGGCCTGTCCGTACCGGAAAAGCCGCCCGAATCATCGGAGGGTCGGCCGGACCGCATCAATTCGATGGGTTGCTCAGGTCCGGCCCATTCCCGCTTTAGCATATCGAGAAGAGTCTTGAACTCGAGTTCTTCACAGAGGCCGAACATTTCCGGGCGCATAGGAGGCGCCGGGGAAAAATCCTCCGGCTTTTTCTCCAAAGGAATATCGAACCGAAGCAGGACGAGGTCGCGTGAGAGACGGGCGCTTCCCTCGCCAGCGGCGAGTTTTTGCCTTACGGAGCCCGGGGATACGTCCATAAGATGCTCGTAGACCCCGTCAAGCGAGCCCCATTGAGTTAGCAGTTGACTTGCCGTCTTCCCCCCTACTCCCTTCACGCCGGGTATGTTGTCGGTGGTGTCGCCGACAAGCGCCAGGTAGTCAACCATCTGAGCGGGAGTGACCCCGTATTTCTCAAAAACGGCTTTTTCCGTAAAGACCCTGTCGTTTTGAGGGTCCCATTGCCTGACCAGCGGGTCGCTTATGAGCTGGTGCAGGTCTTTGTCGGCCGATATCAGCACGATCTCAAGGCCATTGGCCAGCGCCCAACGGGTGAGCGTCGCTATCAGATCGTCCGCCTCATAGCCTGCGAGTTCCATTTGGGACGCCCCAAAATATCGAACTGCCTTTTTGATGTATGGAATTTGCGGAATCAGCTCCTCGGGAGCGGCCTGGCGGGTTGCTTTGTAATCCTTTGACATTTCATGCCGGAAATTCGGCCCCGGCGAATCGAAAACCACGCAGATATAATCCGGTTTCTGCTCGCGCATCACTTTCTGCAGCATAGTGATAAACCCGTACACCGCCTGGGTCGCCATGCCTTTCGAATTGGTCAGCCGCCTGATAGCATAGAAGGCCCGGTATATATATGAGCTCCCATCAATTATGAAAAACTGCTTCCCCTCGCTTTTTATCTGCGGATTCATCTTTCACCGGTCCTCATGCCCCAGTCCTCTTTTGCCTCTCGCGGGAAGTCCTTTGGGCAGGTATTCGAAGTTGATATTGCTCATCGCATGGTAAATGTTTCCGCGGACCTTGGAATTACGCCTGATAAGGCCGTCGAGCACAGCGCGAATTTCCGTCCTGCGGTTATTGGCTGATGAAGGGCACCTCGACTGCACTATAGGCAAATTGAGATTTTTGCACATTCTCAAGATACTCTGCGCAGGGACCAGCGCCAAGGGCCGTATTACCGTTATCTCACCGCCGAAGAATTCCTGCTTTGGCAACATGCCCGCAACCTGCGCCCCGTAGCAGATGTTCAAAAAGAATGTTTCGATCATATCGTCCTGGTTGTGTCCAAGGGCGATCTTCGAGCAGCCAAGCCCCCTGGCCTCTTTGAACAACGCCGACCGCCTCAGCCGCGAGCACAGAAAGCATGGATTTTCACGATTTTCCGGCCCGTGCGCCCTGGGACCGTGATCGGTGCGGATGATTTCGTACCGGAAGTCTTCCCGCTTTAGAAATATTTCCAGCAGGTCGGCCGACTCCGTATCGAAGCCCGGATCGACGTGGACGACAAAGAGTTCGTAGTCTATCGGAATCCTGCGGAGCCTTTCTCGAAGCAGCCACAAAAGGAGCATGCTGTCCTTGCCCCCTGAGACCCCGACGGCGATTTTGTCCCCGTTTTCGATAAGCCCGTAATGGTGAATTGCTTTTCCGAGCAGCCTGCGAACTTCCTGGTCCACAAAGGCCATAAGCGGCGGCGCCTCTCTACCCTCGATTTGTGACGAAGCTTTATCTTAACCGATTTTGTCTTAAATTTCAGTTCATATTGCCGCGTTAACTGTATGATTGACACATTCGGGCTGCTTTGGTAGCATGCATAATTCGGTTGCGCCCGTAGCTCAGGTGGATAGAGCGTCGGACTTCGAATCCGCAGGCCGCAGGTTCGAATCCTGCCGGGCGTATCAACAGGTGCTTTTCCGGGCCGCTAGCTCAACGGTAGAGCAGCTGACTCTTAATCAGGAGGTTCGGGGTTCGAGACCCTGGCGGCCCATCAATAAAATCAAGGGGTTAGCGGAATCTCCGTTAACCCCTTTTGCTTTCCTGTCCACGTCCCGTCCATAGATGCATTTTGAAGCAGCCTTCGCTGCTTTGGCTTTAAGCGGGAATCGTGACCCCGGCGCGCCGGCAGCGGCGCCCCGTAGGGCGCTTGCCTGCGGGAGCGGCCGTAGAATCTTTTACTCAAGTCTCCTCATATTTTGAGAACATAGGCGGGATTCTGCACAAGCGCATGACTTTAAACAGGAAGGCTTCCGTCGAACACCAGGACGCAGGGTTCCCTTCCGGTCCAGTCATAATCGAGGCGGGCGCCAGTAGGCTATCCTTTCGGCGCGCAGGTGAAACGCAAAGGACGGGCAAGAAGGATTCCTGGCGCTCGGCCTCAGCCGGCCATGGATGACGCCAAGGTCGACCGGTGCTGTGCATCTGCCGGTCCGGGACCTCGGTCCAAGGGTCGGGAGGACCCACCCGCTCTATCGTGAGGGGCGTATGGGGGACATAGCAGCCCCCCCCTCCGGCCATTCGTATAGAATGCCTGCGGGCGGGGGTGATTGACGTTTCAGTTCACAGACTACTCTAAGTACGTTTCCACGGCTTGGGACTCGGCCGCCAAGGCCAGGCGGCGCCAGGCAGTGTTCCCGCAGGACTGTGCGAAGGCCTATGAGTTGGGGGCGAATCTCGCTCTCGCAGCAAAGGCCCGGTAGCCTGCGCCCGCATGTGCTCAAGCTGCATTGCCTCCCCGAATGAAAGAATGCGGATCATATGTGACAGGAATTTTGGTTCTGCGGAAATCAACACTATGGCAAGCTGGACTTTAGCTTCGCCTGAGCAGACAGTCATGCCAAAGATTTGTTAAATTCAGTGGCAAGGACGGTGGACTTTTGAATATATAATATCAGTTATCGTATTGCTGCCAACACACTGAAACGTAAGCCTTTAAAGTGCAAATAGTATAGATTATTACCCAATTCCTATTCTCCAGAATATTCTTGACATTACACTTTGCGTTCTTGTATGGAATAAGATGTTATTTTTATGATTTACCCTTCATTTATGAAAAGATATTCAGTAACACTAAGGTTACGGTAGCGTTACGTGTAGGTTACAGTAAGGTTTAGTGTCCTGCTTGGTCATATCCTAATAGCTATATCTAAAAGGGCTTCCGTCCGTGGTAGCTATAAAATGACCTTTCCACAAAACACCAGTGAAAGGCCTCCAGGGGGAAGCTCGACACTCACTTTGAGGGCCTTCCCGCCTTTTTTGCTCCATAGAAGTTTTATCTAAGTGAGAGTTCGCATTCTGGAATGGTGACTCGCAACGAATTCTTTTACATTATCACAAAAGAGGGGGAAGAATACGATGAGAAGCATAAGTAAGTGGTTGGCGCTGACAGTCGTGTTATCGGCATTGATGGTCACTCCGGCGATGGCCCAGTTCGTGGCGATCACAGATGCAACAGTCAATTACGCTACCAGTCCCTGGACAATGACGGTGATCGGCAGCGGCTTTGGAACCTCGGGGACCCTTGCGATAAATAACACTCAGCTAACGGCATCGAGTTGGTCAGCAGGACAGATAGTGGCCAAATTACCGACGAATGTGGCGCCTGGAAGCTATTTGATAACGGTCAGGAACAACTATCCACTATCGGCAACTTTCGATGTAATGATCGGAGCTGCAGCTCTCTCAGCACTCAATGGCACATCTTGTCAGGCGAGTGACGGCACAACTTCCACTATCACCGTTACGGTGCTCGGCGACGGATCTATTGCCATGAAATGTCCCTCATCCGGCGCCAAATTAGTGTTCGTCACGTCCCAACAATACACAGGCAACCTCGGTGGTCTTCCGGGCGCGGACAACATTTGTCAGTCACTGGCCGCCGCGGCAGGCCTCCCCGGAGTCTATAAGGCCTGGCTGTCAGCGCACCAAGACAGTCCGTCGGTTACGTTTACACATCCGAGCGGTCCATACAAACTGGTTAATGGCACGGTAGTGGCGTCGTCCTGGACGGCGCTCACCACTCAAGTTTTGCAAAACCCGATAAACATAGACGAGACAGGGGCGCTGGCGGGCACGGACGTGTGGACTAACACCAGCGAGAACGGGACCACTTGGTCGCCTTCCGGTCACGATTGCGAGGAGTGGACAGAGGCAAGCGTCGGAATGGGAAATTATGGCTGCACAACGGAGGCTTGTTTGAGTTATAATATATGGTCGAGTGCCGACGGCAATGCGACATGTGGCACCGCGTTATCCTTTTTCTGCTTTCAGCAATAAGTTGCGTTGCGGCGTGGATTCGAGTTCTAACGGGTAGCGTAGTGCTTCGTGTGACCCCGTCACATGGCCTCGGAACTCGGGCTGATCTTTGAAGCTCTCAAACCACCCGAGGCCAACGTTCAGCATACAACCCAAGCCGGGAGGAGTCGTAAGGCTCCTCCGGCCCTTGCTCATAAAGCCGGACCGCGGTGTATGTCCGTGGCGCTCGCCCACGCCTCAGGCAGGAAGTGACATTAAGCTTCATAAACGCATCTCACCAGGCTTTTCCCTCCCGCCTTATGAGTTACACTGCCTTCGCGAACGGTCCTTGTTTTCCAGCCATCAAACCACGAGCACTCGAAGTGCTTTTCCTCTTCCAGTCCGTAGCCGCGCAACTGATCCGCCAATATGGCGGCAGTCTTCTTTGTAGACGTGCTGACTAAAATAAACAGCTTGCCGTAGTCTTCGTAACTAAGGGGTAAGAGATCCGGGCTTAGAATCGCGTTGCCGAAAAATTCGAGGCCCTGCTTCTGTATATCGTTATCCAGCATGCCTTTAACCGGATATCCGTTTTGTTCCAAAACGCCGCACAAACGCGCGCAATTACGAGTCGCCGGCATCACATAAACGTCTCTGCCGCCTCTGCCTTCGAGCAAGCCGGCGACTTCGCCCGCTTTCTGATGATGGTAGGACAACACGCCCCTCCTTACGCCGGAATTGCGAATATTCCAGAGCAAATTCCCCTCGCTGATAAATTCCGACAGTTCCTGCAAATGATACGAAAACGGCAGAAACAGGTCCGAATTTGCCCTGATATCTTCGAAAGGAACGGCCCCGGCTATGGTCTCGAATTCGACAAGGCACGAAAAGACGCAGCGAAGCGCCCATTCTTTCTGTAGAACGGGAGTAGTCTCGTTGCAGGCCAATTCAAGCATCCGAACGGCAGATCCGACCATGTGCGGCCACATCTTATCGTGGGCCGCCGTTAACGAACCGTCCTGTCTTATTCTCCAGTGATAGAACTCTCCCCCATATTCTCCGATGCTGCCCGCCGCGAAGAGGCTTCTCACCATAAAATCGCAGTCTTCCCACACGTGGGTGGGACCAAATTCAATGCAGGCATTCTTTAGAGTCGATTTTTTAAAAAGAAATTCCCATGTCCGAAATCCGACTCTCCTGTTGCCGAGCAGTATGGGCGTCAGGAACTCTTCGACAGTGCAGATGTCTCCTTTTGCATTATGATTTTGTCCGGAGCGGGCAATAACAGCCCTGCCGAGCAATTCCAAAAAACCAACTTTCATAATATCGGGATATCCAAGCCTGGAGACCGTTTCCCACAATCCGGCGAGTTCCCCTGCGCCTATGGCGTCATCTCCGTCCATGAAAAACACATACTCGCCCGAGGCATGGCGCAGACCCTCATTGCGGGCAGAGCCCGGACCGCCGTTGACGGGCATGTGGACGGCCCTCACACGGTCATGCCTTGCCGCATACGTGTCGCATAGTTGTCCGCTTCCGTCCGACGATTTATCATCAACGAGTATGATTTCCCAGTCTCTGAACTTCTGGGAAAAGACGCTCTCAAGGCATTCGGGCAGATACTTTTCAACATTAAATACCGGGATTACAAAACTGATGAACAACGGGTTCACAGCGCCTCCGTTATAATTTCACATACGGCAGAGGTTCGGAGGATTGAATCGCGGGCGGCAGCGGAATTGAATCCAGGGGGCGGCCCGCGCAGTATTGACAGGCGGAAAAGAAATCGCTCGCCCTCAGCATCCGGAACAACCTCTCTTTTATCGCGTCTGTGGAAAACTTCTCCGTTACGGGGATTGAATCCTGGAATTGCGGCAACGCGCCTAAATTGGCGGCATTGGCCGCAAATGGGCACACATAAACCCTCTCATCCAGGAGCGTTAGGGTATTTTTGGCGCAGCAGCAGGAATAAACGCTTTCCAACTCTGCCCGGGTCCGTTCTCTCTTAAAAATTTTGGCGCAGTCCTGCCATCCTTCCAGCGTCATGACGCTGTAGATGATTCCTCGCGAGTCGAAGAGTTCCAGCATCTCCCGCATTTTTCTCGAAAGCGGGCCATAGTCCGATACTCTAAGGTAGGTATCTTCACTGACCAGACATTCCAGATTTTCCCCTTTCGGGACAATGACACCGTTGGAGTAGACCGCGATCCGAGTATAGTTTTCATATTTTCTCAGCCGGTTAATGTACTCGTGGGCATGCCGGTTCATAAAAGTCTCCCCGCCGAGAACTCGAAATTCCAGCACGTGGTCGACGCATTGCATCAAAATATCAAGAGAGTCGAAGAGCTTCTTGAAATCTACATCTTCGGGGTGTGCGTAATATTGCATGAGATTGGCGCAGTCGCGGCACTTCAATGAGCACTTTTCAGTTATAACAACATCCAGTGAGGGCAGGATGAGCTTTTCAGGGTAATATAGGTTAAAATAGTCATAGAAATAGCTATCAAGGTCAAAATGGAGTTGGCTGACCCCTGATTCAAAAGTCTCGCGGTCGTATTCGAATGAAGCCAAAAGGCTTGAGCAGTCGTATACGGACGTCCAGCCCATCGCCTGCGTCTGGGATAGAATTTCTCCAATGTATTTGGGAGCGGCGGTGATGATGACCTTGGCGTCGGGACAGGACCCCAGTCCTTCCAAGGGCGCAAGCACGGGTATGCCCATGATTTTCGAGCCTTGCTTGGCCTTGGAATTATCGACTATGCACGAAGGGGTGATGCCGCGCCGGCTGAGCGCATGAATCGCCGGCCGCGCAAAAAGCCCTGCGCCAAACAAGACAGGACTCCCGATATTATCGAAGGCGAAACCCGAATTCTTGTCCTCTAGAATCAGCGGAACTCGTTGTTTCATGTTCTGATCGGCCCCTGGGAAATGAAGATTATCGCCATGTTGTCCGGAGGCATATGCCCTGGAAACCGGGGATTTTCCGATAGTCAAATTGGAAGCCCCCCACCCCGTGTAAGGTCATATTTCCGTCGCTCCATCCTCGGCGGCGTCTATTCACACAATTCGGGAGACCGGCATTGCCCTGCAGGCCGCGATGGAAAAGACGATCATCCAGCTAACCCCTCAAGCCGGTCCAACCCGTCTACCGCCCCAATTACCCGTTTCTGTTACTTGTCTCATTTTTCTGTTTCGAAATATAAGGCGATTGGCCGTTTTGCCCGCCGAACTTTTGGCTCGCGCGAGCTAACTTATCTCCTCGTTCCGTCTAAGAGCAAAAAACGCGCCAGGAGGACACCCGCGCACCCGCCTTGCTATGTTTTCCATCTTGGATGCGGCCGGGAAATTTGGAATTAACATTGAGCGCAAAGAGTCTTATCGGGACGTGAAACCTGCCGGCAATGGACCGGAGGGTGTCTACCTGTGACGTACGAGATAGGTAACGGATTTCTGCCGGGCATTGGAAAAGCTTTTCCCGGAGCAGATGGAGGTAGAGAGACTCTCTTTTCCACTTTTTACCCTGACCTTTGAGAGAGACGGGGATGGCGCCCCGGCGGGAAGCTTCAGAACCTGACCTGCCTTGAGAGGCTTAGATGCCTTCATACCGTTCAGAGAAGCCAGAGCATTCACGGAACAATTGTTCCTGCACGCAAGAGTGGACCATGAGTCGCCGCGTCTTACCCTGTACAATTTGACGGCGGACGGTTGCGACCCGTCAGCGACCTTGCTGACCGGTTTTTCGTCGGGCCGGGGATACCTGGCAAGACAGGTCAGGAGATCATCCTTTTTCCCGGTTGGGAGGCAAAGCTCATAGCTGGAGGATTTGGGCGGCGTAGTAGCCTGGCACAGTTCGGGATTGTAGTTTTCAAGCAACCTTTTGGGCAGCCCGATCAGCTTGCCCAGCCAGGAAAGCTTCAAGCCTCCCGGGACGGGGACGGTTTCCTTCTGTGCAACGACGCATTCCGGCTCCAGGCTGAAACCGTAGAGATCGGGGTTCCTTACAATCTTAACAGCGGCAAATACTTTTGGGACGTATTCGCATGTTTCGGCCGGCAGAAGGCCATTTTCCATCAGGTCCCAAAAAGTCTGGAGGCCGCTTTTTTCGAGCGCCTCGTGAACAGCGCGTCCTCCGGCATTATAGGCGGCAAGCGCCAGAGACCACGACCCGAACCTATCGTAGAGCAATGAGAGATAATCGGCGGCGGCCTGCGCAGCTTTCATTGGATTGCGTCTTTCGTCGACCCACTCGTTGTGCGCCAGCCCAAACCTCTTCGCCGTATTGGAAACGATCTGCCACATCCCCACCGCCTTGGCATGCGAACGTGCAGTAGGGCAAAAACCGCTCTCGATCAGGGCAACATAGATCAAATCTTTCGGCAGCCCATTGCGCACGAAAATTTCTTGAGCAGGCGCCAGGTAGAAACGGGCACGGTCAAGCCGAGATTGAAAACAGCGATGATCTCTTTCGGAAAACCGCGTTACCCATGTATCGACAGCCGGATGATCGGGGATGCACAGGGCCCATTTCGGAGAGGGACTTTCCGGAAGGGTTTCTTCAGAATGCCGAAAGAAGGATGCAGAATAAATAGAGGCCCGCGGTTGAGAAGAAAAAGCGCCACACAATTCAAGAATCGCAAGCGTTCCCACCGCAATCGGTAATATTAATCTCTTGAGGCGTTCCTTCTTATTGTGGGGCATCAAAAGGGACAGGGGCCAATCCAATAACGTCGTGCGAAGCCAAATCATAAATGACAACTGTTTCACCCTCCGTGCACTTCGGTTTTAGCTTTTCGGGCGTCTCACTTTCGAGATCGTGAATCATGGGATAAGCTATCGGTCCGGTCCCGGGTACGGGGCACAAGGAGGATGATAAAATACGCTTTCTCACCTTATCCTCAAGCTTCAGCCACCCCGATTTCCGCGACAAACAGCACCTCCCGGATAATCCGTTTCGACGCCTTGGACGCCTTCACGATCACCCTCACCCGATCCGCCAAATCATCTCCGACCGCGACGATTATCTCATCGTGCCGGGTATGGATAACACGGGCGTCAAGTCTTTTCAGCCTCATTGCGCGATATGGCTGAGGTGTGAGATCTTTTGAGCCACTGCCGTATCAATAGGATAAGTGGGCCCTCAAGGCGCGCCGAAGACCCTTCGGCAAGGTCTCCGAAAGAAAGTAAAAGCGCCTGAAAAATTGTTCCAGTCTCTTTCGCATCACTCGATCGCAAACTGCGATATCCATTGTTATTTTACCTGCAGTTACCTGAAATCTTGATACCGTTGACGACTTTCTCACAGCTTCTTACCCTAAAAAGCAGGAAAAGGAATTTCACCTGACTTTGGTGGCGACCGACCCGGAAAAGGGTGCTGAAGACGGGTTGCTGCTTTAAGACGGTGTGTCAAGCACAACCCGAATGTGTCTGCCAGTCCATGAACGCGAGTTGTCAAAAGTAAGAATCTGGAAGATCGTGCAGGTGGATGTGGGCATCGGGTTTGGGCCCTCACCTCATTTTCAACTGAATTATGGAGACTCAGAATATCGGAGGACCGAATGAGAGCGAAAAAAGCCTTCCAGGTTGCTGCCATAGCTCTTTTTATGATGTGTTTTACTGCATGGGCCAAACCTTCGCCACGGCAAATCGAGTCAACTGTGCCGCATTGGGCCGACCTCCCCGCAGATACTTCCGCCAAACTTAAAGCTGAAGGGATTACCGCCGAAAATTACGAACGTCTTCTTCAAGGTGAAGTGGTGATCGAACGACGTCCGGTTCCAGATGGAAAGTCAGGGGTGCACGTGGTCACTTTCGGCATCATTCCCGGGGGCGTCGATAAGTTATGGGGTGTACTCGAGAATTGTGGAAAATCCCCTCCTATCATGCCTTACCTGCAGTCATGCAGGATAGTCGAACCCGATTACCCCATCCCGCCTAACAGCAGGTGGGAACAACTGAAAATCGACTTCCACATGGCGTTTTTCAGCATTAAGACGATGCTGGTAAATGAAAATACAGTCGAGGCGCCAAATTTTCTGAGATGGAAGCAGGTCCGTGGCGATGCAAAGGTCAACGAAGGATATTATCGGATCATCTCCATCACTTCCGGCGCCCAACTCATTGTATACGATGCGCTTGTCGACCCGGGAGGTCTCATACCCGGATTCGTAAAGACATGGGTTGTGGAAAACACTCTGCCGGATTTAATAACGGCCCTGCGCGATCATGTCTAGTCGTAACTATCAATTACAATTGCGTGGACCGCCCCGACAGACGAACTGCATCCGCCATGAGATTATCCACCCTGCCTCATGGGGGTTGGGCGGTGGAATTGACACTTGACGTTGACATCCGGTTAGAAATGGCAGTGTGGTCGATACTTAGCGCATGAGAGTGGAACTTGTGCACGGTTTCAAGCGATCGTCTCAATCACACCACCATCTACCCTGAGCGCGGCGCCGGTAGTTCCCGACGCCTGCAGCGAAGCGGCATAGACAACCATATTGGCCACTTCTTCCACTGTCGCCGCGCGCTGGATGATCGAACTGGGGCGATACTTCTTCACAAAGGCGGTCGCCGTCTCTTCCATAGACAGGCCGGATGCCTTCAGCTCTTCCTTAAGCATGGCTTCGAGGCCATCCGACAATGTCGGACCCGGCAAGATGGCGTTGACGGTTACGCCAGAGCCCGCGGTGCGTTTGGCCAGGCCGCGCGAGATCGCAAGGAGTGCTGTTTTGGTGAAGCCGTAATGGATCATTTCGACGGGAATATTCAGCGCCGACTCCGAGGACAGGAACAGCACGCGGCCCCAATGACGTTGGACCATGCCGGGCAGATAGGCACGGGAGAGCCGCACACCTGACATCACATTAACCTCGAAGAAGCGTGTCCATTCGGCATCCGGAATCTCGAAAAAATCCTGCGGCCCGTAGATCCCGACATTGTTGACCAAGATGTCTACCGATGGCTGCGCAGTCACCAGTGCCGCACAACCGTCCGCAGAACCGACATCGGCAGCAACGCCGCGGATATTCGCCTGTACAACTTCTGATGACAGCTTGGTTATGGCGCTTTCGACAGCGGCAGCCGTACGGCCGTTCACAACCACATCGGCGCCAGCCTGCGCCAAGCCTTTCGCAATGGCATAGCCGATTCCGGCCGTTGATCCCGTGACGATGGCAGTCTTTCCTGAGAGTTCGATTTTCATGGGGTGGTCCTTTCCTGATCAGATTTAAATGATGGTTACTCCGGACTTACGCCCCGCTTTAAGTTAAAGGCAATTTGCAACCAGTACCACATGTCCCTTGGGGACACCCTTGAAAAGTTCGTAATTTTTTGTAGGAGGGGCTTCCAGCCCCGACGAACTTTTCGTAACAGCTCCTCATGCCCATTTGAGATACTCTGAAACCATGAAAAGTTCATAATTTTTTGTAGGAGGGGCTTCCACAAAACCGTTACTTAGCCGGTTTGTGTCTGCTCTTTGTTTTGCTGCCCATAGAACCGGTCATATTTTGCTTTTAGCGCGTCTATTCTGTCTTTCAGGGTCAATTAACATCCTTTCGCCCAGAATCTATAAAGATGTCCTATATTTAGCTTAATCACACCCGAGGATGCCTTCAACGACGATCAAGGAGGCCTAACCGGGCGAGAAGATTATTCGAATCCTTGATGGCCAAAGATTTAATTGATTCTTCAAAATGCCTTCACTTCGTCTTTTTTAAACCTCCATGGCGGTCATGTCTGGCGAGACATCGACACTGAGCGGACACGATCCAATCATCTGCCGATCCTGAAGATTCAGCCGCGTCGGGCTGTCAGTTACTTCTTGCCGCAAATTCAATATGTTATATCTTATAAAGGGGAGATATTTAGATCTACAGGAGATAAACAATGAGCAAGAAGCTGATTTTCGGATTGGCGTTGGCGACTGTGCTGATAAGTGGCCTATTTATCGGGGCGAAGGCAGATAATATCGCTCCCTCATGCTGGGCGGGATTTTGTCCGGACATGCGAAGCGACATGGACCAACCGCAAAGAGATATGGACCAACCGAATGCAACCTGCCAGGGTGCAGATCAGTATGGTCCGACTACTCCGCAGCCGATGGGTTCGCCCGGCTTCTGAACGGTGGAAATCTCTATGATTCACGTTTCAGATGCCGGATGCCTCCGGGGCCGGCAACGATGACATCCCGGGCCAGGTTTAAAAAGAGGCCGTGTTCTATGATGCCGGCTCGTGAGGCCAGTTTTTGGGCCAAGCTCTCCACGTCGGCGATGGGTCCGAAGCGGCTGTCCAGGATCATGTTGCCTTGGTCGGTGCGAAACTCGCCGCCGCCAGGGACTCGCCGGATGGCGGGTTCGGCCCCCAAAGACGACAGATAGCGGGCCTGTGACTGCCAGGCGTAGGGCAGCACCTCCACCGGTACCGGCCAGTGGGCGCCCAGTTGCGACGACAATTTGCTCTCATCCACGATGATGATCTCGCGGCGGCTGGCTTGGGCCACGATCTTCTCCCGCAACAGGGCGCCGCCCCCTCCCTTGATGAGATTCAACTGCGGGTCCACCTCGTCGGCGCCGTCAATAGTCACGTCGATCTCCTGAGGGAGGTCTTCGGTAAGCATGGGAATGCCCAGCTTGACCGCATCCTGCCACACGATCATGGAAGTTGCGAACGCGACAATATTGCGCAGCCGGCCATCGTGAAGCAGTTCAGCGATAAGCCTCGTGGCGTAAATGGCAGTGGAGCCGGTACCCAACCCCACGGTCATCCCGGATTGAATAAATCTGACCGCATACTCTGCCGCTTCCTGCTTATACCGGGCCCGGGCCTCAGAACCGGGGACCGCGTCGGTCATGATTCCCTCCTCAGCCTGGCGGCGGCCGGCTGATCCAGCAGCCAGTGCAGTTCCCCGGACATGGGCTTAACGATCTGGGACGGCAGCACCACCGGCTGGTAGGGTCCTTCAAGAATCTTCCGCAGCATCTCGGCCTTCTTGGCCCCCGATACGAGGAAGGCCACCTTTCGGGCGGCATTGATGATCACCGGCGTCATCGTGACGCGCCACATGCCCACGACCTCGACGTAGGGAGCCATAACCCAGCGCGCCGTTTCCGTTACTGCGGCCAGTCCCGGGAAGAGCGAGGCAGTATGGCCGTTGTCCCCGATGCCGAGGAGGATTAGGTCAAAGCCTTCGGGGGGTGGTCCCCCGGTTACAGCATCGCCTCCGAAGGTGCGCTGGAGTACGTCGGCGTAATCTGCTGCGGCGTTCTCCGGCAACTCCTCGCCCCGGATGCGGTGTATGTTGCCGGGCGGAATCGGCGCCTGGTCGAGCAGGGCGGTCCTGACCATACGGTAATTGCTCTGGGGGTCGTCGGGCGGCACGCAACGTTCATCCCCGAAGAAGATCAGTACTTTCGACCAGTCGATCCGATCCCGGTAGCCGGCGGTTGCCAAGCGGGCATAGACCGGTCGTGGGGTATTGCCGCCGGAGAGGGCCAGCGTAAAGCGGCCGCGCGCGGCTATTGCCTCGGCAGCCAACTCCATGATCAAATCCGCCGCACTGTTGATCAGGCTTTCATTGTCTGGGTAAACAGTAATCTTGGACACGTTTTCTTCCCCGGATGGTTCAAGCAAAACAAATTTTTCGGCGTGGACGCCGCAATCTCAGCCAGTTTTTCCCTTTTCGAACACCCGCACCCACTCGAGGTAGCGGCCGGCAATATCCTCTACGGCCTGCTGCCGTGAGGCCTTGCCGTCCCGCAGCGCAACGATCGGGTCCCAGAACGATGTGCGGCCGACCGCAAAGCCGATGAAACCCGGCACGCCGGCCGCGGTGCTCAGCCACTCCACGACTTTCTGAGTGTTGGAACCGCGGCCGAGAATAATGCAGCCGACATTGTCGCGGCCATCGCGGCGTGCAACTTCGGCTATCTCGACACAATCTTCCCGGTGGTCCAGCCCCTCGATTTTCCAAACGTCCGGCTCAACACCCGCATTCTGCAGTTCCTTGACGGCGCCTATCATGAGGGATGGACGCAGGTCCAGGTCATATACATTATGGTCCTGGTCGACACGGTCCATCTGCTCGGGTGTCGCCGGCACCAGCAACTCGAACATGAAATTGTGACCATGGCGGTGCAGGTAGTCCGAGAGCTTTTGCAGGCGATCAGCCTGCCGTCGATTGAGGGCCTCGTCATCCTCCGGGTTGTAGCGCACCAGCACTTTCACAAACGTCGGTTTGAACTCTTCAATGTGTGCTGCGTACCGGTCGCCGAACTCGAACTGAAACTCGGCCTGGCCGCTCTTCTCGGCTGGCATGCAATTGATGTAATTGTTTTGGCGGGCGTCGCGCAGGATGGCGGCGCCAAATTGCTCATCCACCAGAATGCCGCCGCGGTCCCGGGGCACTCCTTTAGACAGAACGAGTTTGAAGGCATCGTAGATCACCTCTTTGGTCCTTGCGATTTTGTCGGTCTGCTCCTGGTTCAAGGCCCCGGTCCAACCATAGAGACCTTTCTCGAAAGAACTGCGATGATCAAAGGGAAGGATATATAGAGGCTTGTTGTATCCCACTGTCATGCTTTTTCCTCCCGCAAAGGCGCTCGCCTCGGGCCGGCCGAAGAACCGGCAAAAATTCCCGAGCCAAAAGACTAGCGGCTCCCTTCTCTTAAACGGCGATAGCGCCGGATTAGGGCGTTGGTCGAACTGTCGTGCTTGAGCTCGGAATCTGTCGCACTCTCAAGCTCGGGAATGATACGCTTGGCCAGCACCTTGCCCAACTCCACGCCCCACTGGTCAAAAGAGTCAATGTCCCAAATAGCGCCCTGGGTGAAGACATTGTGCTCGTAGAGGGCCACCAGGCGCCCCAACGTCCCGGGCGTCAGGCGCTCGGCGAGAATGACATTGGTGGGTCGGTTCCCTTCGCAAACCCGAAACGGCGTCTGGAATGCCGGGGAACCTTCGGCGCTCAATTCTTCGGTTGTCTTGCCGAAGGCCAGCGCTTCGGCCTGCGCAAACAGGTTGGCCATAAGCAACTCATGATGATGGGCCAGGGGGCTGAGAGACTCGCAAAAACCGATCAGGTCGCAGGGGATCAGCTTGGTGCCCTGGTGAATAAGCTGGTAAAAGGAGTGCTGACCGTCGGTGCCAGGCTCGCCCCAGATGATGGGACCGGTCTCATAGCTCACGGATCGGCCCCCCATGTCCACATGCTTTCCGTTGCTTTCCATCTGCAACTGCTGCAGGTAGGCGGGAAAGCGTTTCAGATAGGCGGTGTACGGCATGATGCCTATGGTTTGCGCGCCGAAGAAATTATTGTACCAGACTGTCAGGAGGCCCATGAGCGCCGGGAGGTTCTTCTCGAGGGGGGCTGTGCGGAAGTGCTCATCCATGGCATGAAAGCCGGCCAGCATCTCCTGAAAGTTCTCCGGCCCTACCGCCAGCATGGTAGAAAGCCCGATGGCCGAGTCCATAGAGTAGCGACCGCCGACCCAGTCCCAGAAGCCGAACATGTTGGCGGTATCGATGCCGAATTTCTGGACCTCCCCGGCGTTGGTGGACACTGCCACGAAG
>Ga0326728_10011176_pt1 | contig 20635 bp, 20 predicted proteins | sample MB3enrmetagenome_FD_207602 | JGI IMG/M metagenome (GOLD analysis project Ga0326728, IMG submission 207602) | Lab enriched peat soil microbial communities from McLean, Ithaca, NY, United States - MB31MN | ecosystem: Environmental > Terrestrial > Soil > Wetlands > Peat | place: USA: New York... | reverse complement strand
GCCGTCGTCGGCGCGCTTGACCGCAGCCAACTATCCCGGCATCATCGCCACGCCGAAGCTGAAAGAAACCCGGACCCGGTCCCATGCTGCTGGCGGAGAAGTGGTCCCATCATGCTGGCGAGCGACAGGAGCTAGGTAACGGCCCCAGTTTGCCTCTATGCGTTTTTCCCGCTGCAAATGGCGGCGCTTGAATTCGGCCTGCGCCGAGCCGCCAGGCCGACCAGCATCAACGGCGCAAAACTTCAGCCTGGCAGAGCTATCTGTATCGTTCATGGTGAGAGCGTCTGTCTTCACGTGTGATTCACTAACTTGGTCATCGTGAGAATGACAGCTCACACACGTGACCTGCTTGAGATCCTGGTCCCACCAGGCGTGGACCCTCGCCACGAATTTCGTTTGGCAGGAATGGCACCTCCCGGCGTAACGAAGCTTGATCAGCTTTTCGCTCATGTCGCTCCTCGCTGGCGACTGAACCGGTAACTCAACAACGGTCGGACGCCTTGATTACTCTTTTCCTCGAACTGTTCCGCTGTCAGCAGCATTCCTCTGGATGAGACAAGTGCCAGAATACGTAGGGGCTGTGTCATCGAGGCCGACGCCGGAATGTGTCAGTAAACCTGAGACACCGTGTGCTCAGAAGCCTGAAGCGACAAGTGGCGTCTCCTCAGGCCGGTTGATCCATGCCGCCTCAGGCAGCTTCCGGGCGCTCGGCGTATCTCAGGCGTGCCGTCGGTCCGGGTATGAGTCCAGAATCTTTGTCGCCCTGGCGTACTTGGACCGCAGTCGGGCGGCTTGACCGGTCGGGAGCAGGGCCAGGCGCGCTTCGTCGGCGTTGTCGGCCACGTCGGCCTTCTTGACGGCCCGCGCGACGGGGTCTTGCGCGGCCCGGCGCACGAAGTCCTCGTAGCTCTCGTCATCTCCGCGGGTAAGCGCCTCCACCACTCTTACGATCTCGAGCGGGCAGCCCTCGGTGAGAAGGTCGGCCGCGGTCATGCCCGTGTCCTCCAAGAGCTCGTGGAGAGCGGCGGCAAGCTTCTCCTCGGGCGTGCTTACGGCGGCGACGACGCGGCGGATGTGGCCGATGTAGGGCTGTCCAGCCTTGTCGACCTGCCCGCTGTGATGAAGTTCAGCAAGATTCAGGGCCTGATCTAAGTTCACAGGGACCTCTGCTCCGGTTCCAACTCGGCATCAGACACACACCCGACGAACATCAGGTTCCATCGGGCGAACCTTGGCGGTCTGTGACGCGTTTACCGCATCATCTCACCAGGGACGACGCCATGCCACGAAGGGCCGGTCTTTCGAGCCAGCTTCACGGAGTCGCCCGCTCGTCGCACAATTTCCGCGCCGCTCGCGAGAGTCCTGGCCTATACGCCGAGCGCCTGGCGCGGCGGAACGCCGACGGCAAGGCCATGGGGGCCACGGGCAAGTTGTTGCGCAGCTCGGGCTGAAGTAGGGGTGCAGGTGTAGCCTCGTTATCGTGAGCGAACCTGTCCGGTTCGGCGACGCGAGCCTTGAGACGCGGGCTGAGTTTCTGAAGCAGGCACGCCGCCGATACCCCGGATGTGATGCGACAGGGCCGTGGTACTGCGGGGCATGTGGGATGAGCTTCCCGCTCGACGACGTGTTCATCGTGGACAGTGATTCAGGGTGCTCAAACTGTGCCGAACCGGGGGACTGGGGGATTATTTTCCCTCTCGATTAGCTCCACCCATTGCAGAAGCAATCCGGGCGGCCTCCGCAATCGCCAAGTTCGAGTGACTGATCCCGCCGACAAGATGGCACCGGGTCGCCGAGTCGTAACGTACGAGAGTGCCAACCCCACCGGTGATCGACTACCGCGGTGGGTTTGACTTCGACGTGACCCCAGGCGAGCTTTGGTGGTCCCTCGAGGACGCGGAGCAGTTCGAGAGTTGGTGGCCGTGGCTCCGGGAGTTCAGCCTGGAGGGCGGCAAGCTCCGCTCGGGCGCGGTCATGCACGGTGTCGTCGTGCCGCCGCTGCCTTACCGGATGCGTGTCGAGGTGGAGCTCACGGCGTGTCGCCGACCGGCTGCGATCGACGCTGTCGTGCGTGGCGACCTGGAAGGCAGCGCTTCACTGCGCATCCGGCGGCGTGGGTCACATGGCTGCACGGTGGAAGCGACCTGGTCTGTCGAGATGACGCAGAGGGCGATGCGCCTCGCGAGCCGGTTCGCGCATCCCCTCCTTCGCTGGGGACATGACCGGGTGGTCGAGAGCACGGTGCGCAGCTTCCGTCGCCATCTCGAGCCCACGGCGTCGCTCACTTGAGGCCACGGGCACCGTGCGGCCTTTGGCGGGCCAGCGATTCATTCGTGACGAAATCGCTGCACTCGCCCGCTCACATCCGTGCGCCCGCGGGCCGCTCACCTAGGGCGTGCGAGGGACTATCCGACAAGGCACCTGGGTCTTCTCGTTGAGGTGATAGCTCGCGCAGACCCGGTGGTAGCCGTCGGCGACCCACAACGGGTCGCCGTGGACCAAGAGGACGGGGGACAGTTTCTTGCCCTGGTTGACCTTGTCGATGTCGGCGGCGACTTCCGAGTCGTCCGGGCCCAGCAGTGGCAGACCCGATGTTCGCAGAATGTCCTTGGCCGCATAGTGCCTCAGGGTTTTCTCCTTGCGCAGAGCCTTGGCCAGCTTGGCTGCCGCGACCGGGCCAACCAGCAAGGAAAGATAGGACTCAGCGGCGGGAAAGTCCTGTTCCTCTGGCTCGTCCATCCAATGTTCGACAGCCACGGATCCTCACGCTCCTCCTCAGCCGGACACCCCATCCGGCGCTTCCCCGAAGCGGAAGGCTAGTCCTCAGCGCGCATTCGGATCCGTTTCCAGGCCGGCTCACTCGCGGGGGAGAGGTCTGTGGTCCACCAGCCTTTGGGGTGCCGCGGTGAAGCTTTCCCCTTCGCGGGCTCGTCGCCGTTGGCGGCTGGCGGCTCTTCGCGGACCTCTCGTCGCGAGATGACGATCCACTACGAAATGATGTACTAAGATTACGAAATGAGGTCGGGCGAGACGACTCAGGCGCACCACGAGCCGGCGGGCTTATGAGACCCGTGCCGCTGTCGAACGGGCGGGAGGACTTCGGGCGCCCTGACACTGCCCAAGTCAGCCAGGCCGTGTTGAGCGGCGAACCTGATGCGTTGCGCTGGGCGCTGGCCTATCTCCTCGACGCCGTCGACCACGAGGCGCGCCACGGCTATCCGACGTCGCACCGGCTTGAGGTCGCCCTGCAGCTGGGGGCTTCGGCGATAGCTGCTGACGCGCAGACGCAGGAGGCGGTGGTTGAAGGTGGCCGCCGTCGGCGAAAGTCGGGCGGCACGCCGGCATGGTCGCCTCTTCGAAGACCTCGGATCGCACTGCGGCGATCGGCGACGACAAAGACTGGATCGACGGCGGGAGCCTAGAGGGCGAAGGAGCTATCCCGGCGACGTAGCTGTTGGCATCGACCATCCGGACGCCCGACGAGGCGATCGCAAGATGATCGATGTCGGCACGAGTCCGGCGCAGTCGGCACATGGGCCGTCCTGTCTCAGCGCGCCAGGGTGATCACGAGGGTGAACGGGCTAAGCGTCGACCAGCCGTCTCCCGACAGTACCTGGCAGGTGCATTGCGCCTGGGCTCATGCAGGAGGCCGAAGCGACGATGAGCACCGCCGACGAGCTCGTCGAGCTTGACGCGTTGCCCAAGTCGGGCACGCTCTCTCAGGAGGAGTTCGACACGGAAAAAGCGAAGCTGTTCGGGGCATCGCAGCGGGCGCAGTAGGCCGCTTACCGCCGCCGTAGCTCCCTCAGCGCCCGCACGAGCTGGGCGAGGATAGCGAGGGCCCGCTCACGGCTGAGCCCGCTCGGAGCCTGCGGGGGGAGCATCGCGATCGACCGGCGCAGGATCTCGGCTTCCTCGGGGGACAGGTCCTCCACACGCCAACGGTATCGAACAGATGTTCGTCACGCTCGGCCGACGCCACGACTTGTCGAGCCTCTTGGGTCCGCCTCCCCTGAGGGAACTCGTCCCGTGATCGCGCAGTCCGAGCGCAACTCAGGACGAGGCGGCATGTGAGTCAGGGGCGCCCCAGGCGACCGGCACGCTCGAGTCTCTCTTGGCCTTGTGGCAGGCGACGAGGTGGCCCGCCCCGAGCTCGACGAGCTCGGGGCGCGTGGTCCGGCAAATCTCGTCGGCAAGCGGGCAACGCGGGCGATACGAGCAGCCGGAGGTGGCGATGGCTGTCCCGGGAGCAGGCACGGCCTCACCGTCTGGCCGCAGGCGGCGCTTGGCTTCGCGGGCGGGATCGGGGACCGGCACGGCCTCGGCGAGAGCCCGCGTGTAGGGATGGAGGGCCGCTCCGAGTACCTCGCCGTAGGGACCCGACTCGACGACGAGGCCGAGGTACATCACGTCGATCGTGTCCGCCAGGTGCCGCACTGTGGCAAGGTCGTGGCTGATGAAGACATAGGAGAGGGACAGCTCGTCCTGCAGCCTGACCAGCAGGTTGATCACCTCGGCGCGCACCGAGACGTCGAGCGCCGAGGTGGGCTCGTCGAGCACGAGCGCCCTTGGCTCGACAGCCAACGCCCTGGCGATGGCCACGCGCTGGGCCTGCCCACCGGAGAGCTCATGGGGATAGCAGTTGACGAAACGGCGGCCCAGGGCCACCATCCCGAGCAGCTCTCTTACGCGCGACTCGCGTGGGCGGCCCCGGGCGGCAAGGCCGTGCACTGCCAGCACCTCGCCGATGGCGGTCGAGACGGTCAGGCGCGGATCGAGCGAGGAGTAGGGATCTTGGAACACGAGCTGAATCTTGCGAGCGACCTCACGATGAGAGCCCGGTCCAATGGCCTCGCCGAACAGCTCGATGGTCCCCGAGGTAGGCCTTTCCAGTCCGACGAGGAGGCGGGCGAGCGTCGACTTGCCGCAGCCGCTCTCGCCGACGATCCCGAGTGTTCGGCCCGACTTGAGCTCCACCGACACGCCACGCAGGGCCGCCACGGCGGATCCTCGCCGCCCGGGGTAGACCTTCGTGACATCGACGGTGCGAAGCGCTAGGACCATGCGCTCGGCTCCTTCCAGCAAGCCGCAAAGCTGCCGTCCCCGCGGTCCACGAGCGGGGGCTCCTCCTCCGCGCAGCGGTCGAAGGCGAACGGGCAGCGCGCCCGGAACGGGCAGCCCGGCGGCAACCGGGTCGGGTCCGGCGGGGAACCACCGATCTGGGTGAGCGGCGCCCGGTGCTCAACCTCCGGCCCCGGCAGGGAACCCAAGAGCGCCTGCGAGTAAGGATGCGTGGGGCGGGTGAACAGCCTCCGTGTCGGTGCGTTCTCGACGACGCGACCGGCGTACATGACACAGACCCGGTCGACGAGGCGGGCAATCACGCCCAGGTCATGGGAGACCCAGACCACCGACATGGAAGTCCGTGCCTGAAGGGCATCGACCAGGTCGAGGATCTGCTGTTGGATCGTGACGTCGAGGGCGGTGGTCGGCTCGTCGGCCACGAGCAGGCGCGGAGAGGTGGCGATCGCCATGGCGATCATCACTCGCTGGACCATGCCCCCGGAGAGCTCATGGGGAAACGCCGACTCGACGCGCTTGGGATCGACGAAGCCCACCTGGCTGAGCACCTCCCGAGTACGCTCCCGCGCCACCTCCTTGCTGGCGCCGTGGCCCCGCAGCGTCTCGACGAGCTGGGTGCGAACTCGCAGCAGGGGGTTGAGCGAAGTCATCGGGTCCTGGTAGACCATCGCCACGCCGGCGCCGCGGATCGACTCCATCGCCCGCTCGTCGAGGTCGGTGACGCTCCGGTCCTCGAAACGGATCTGCCCGCCGAGGACCTCGAGAGGTCTCGGGAGGAGCCGGAGCACCGACAGCATGGTGAGCGTCTTGCCCGACCCGCTCTCGCCGACGACTCCGACCTTCTCGCCCGCAAGGACGTCGAGGTCGACGCCGCGCACGATCTCGCGAACCTCACGGCGCCGTCGTGAGCCGACGCGCACCTCGCGCAACGAGAGCACCGGCACCTGTGCTGTTGAGCTCAAGTGCTCTCCCGGAAAGAGCGGGCCTTGTGCACCACGAGACGGGACGGTGCCGTCGCGCCTTTGGGAGCGGGAAGCGGGCGCTCACCTGGCGTCATGGACCCGAGGACGCGGCTGCGCCTGGCGCCGGTGCATGAGGGGACAGAAGCGGGCAGCCCTGAGCCGGTCAGGTAGCCGATGAGGGCGAAGGCGAGTGCCTCCTTTGACGCTTCGGGCACGCCGAAGTCGTCCAAGGGACGGAAGGCCACGCCCTCGAGGCGGCCCCGCAGCTTTGCCATGAGAGTCGGGTTGCGAGTGCCACCGCCGGCGGCCACGACCTCGGTGACCCCGCATCGGGTGAGGGCATCGGCCACGGTCTCGACGCTGAGTGCTGTCAGCGTGGCGACGAGATCATCGAGGGCGAGCTCACGCCCGGCGAGAGCTGCGAGGACGTAGTCAAGGTTGAAGAGCTCCTTGCCCGTGGACTTCGGTGCCGGCAAGGAGTAGTAGGGCTCCCCCAGCATCGCCGAGAGCAGTGCCTGGTCGACGCTCCCCCGTGCCCCCCGGCGACCGTCCTCGTCGAAGCGCTCGCGACCGCTGCTCGCCGAGCTGACAACGGCGTCGAGGAGGGCGTTCGCCGGCCCGATGTCGAAGGCGACCGGCTCGCGTCCCTCGGCGAGCACGGTCACATTGGAGATGCCTCCGAGGTTCAAGGCGCCGCGCACGGTCCCGGCCGGCGGCGCGAGCAGGAGGACGTCGAGCACGCTCGCGAGCGGGGCCCCATGCCCGCCGGCGGCGATGTCGCGGCTGCGCACGTCACTCACGACGCTCGCTCCCGTGCTCTCGGCGATCCAGGCGGGCTGGCCGAGCTGGAGCGTGCCGAGCGCCCGGTCGCCCGAGACCCAGTGGAAGACGGTCTGGCCGTGCGAGCACACGAGCAGCACGGGGTCGCCGCCGATCTCCTGGGCAAGGTCGCGGGCGACTTGGCCGAAGAACTGCCCGATGGCGACGTCCAGCTCGCAGACCTCGCCGATGTGGGTGGAGGCGGGCGGCAAGACGGCGGCGACGCGCTCGCGAAGATCGTCGGGATAAGGGACCGAACGGTGGGCGACGAGGTCGCAAGAGAGCGTGTCGCCCTCCGGCGCGAAATCCGCCAGCACCGCCTCGACGGCGTCGAAGGAGGTCCCCGAGATCATCCCGATCACCCGCATCGACGGCTCCAGGTGTCGCGCGCACGGCTCGGAGTGCTCACAGCTCTCACCGCTTTCTCGTGCGAGGGTCGATGGCGTCGCGGAGCCCGTCTCCGAGGAGATTGAAGCCGATGACGGCGATGACGATCGCCACGGAGGGGAAGGCGAGCGTCCACCAGTCGATCGCCGCCAGGCCGGAGCTGGCGGACTGGTTGATCATCTCCCCGAGCGAGGCCGTCGGAGGAGGGGGACCAAGTCCGAGGAAGCTGAGGCTCGCCTCGGCGAGGATCGACCAGGCGAGGGCGAGGCTCACCTGCACGGCCAGGATCCCTGCCACATTCGGGAGGATGTGCCGGAACAGGAGCCGGCGACGGGAGAACCCGAGCACTCTTCCTGCCATCACGTAGCCGGACTCCCGCAGCGTCAGCACCGGTCCCCGCACCACCCGCACGAAGATCGGGATGTATCCGACGCCGATGGCGATGGCGCTGTTCAGCCAGCCAGCACCGAGGGCGGCGACGACGATGAGGGCGAGGAGGATGGCCGGGATGGCGAACAGCATGTCCGTTACCCGCATTATCACAGCCGAGGTCCACCGGCCGAGGAAGCCGGCGACGACACCGGCGATCGTCCCGATCACACCCGCGATGAGAACGGCCAGGCAGGCGATCTCGAGGGAGACGACGATCCCGTCGAGGGAAAGCGACATGATGTCGCGACCGAACTGGTCCGTCCCGAAGGGATGGCTCCACGACGGGGCCGCCAGCAGGGCGGCAGGGTTCTGGGACTGGGGGTTGTAGGGAGTAACACCGAAGGCAGCCGCGATGGCAGCGGCCACGACGACGCCCACGAGCACGAGTCCGGCACGGCCGTTCGGGCTGCGCCACAGCGCCCGCAGCAGGCCCTGGTGGCCGGCCGTGGGCTCTCCGGCATCGACATCGCCGGGCGCGACTGGTAGAGCGGCGACGGCAGTCACGTCGACCGGTTCCGGATCCGTGGGTCGATCACGGCATAGAGGACGTCGACGACCATGTTCACGACGACGAAGCCGGTGGCAAAGATCATGGTGACGCTCTGGACGACGGGGAAGTCACGGTTGTTGATCGACTCCACCAACAGCCGCCCGAGCCCGGGGAGAACGAAGATCTGCTCCACGATCACCGTCCCCCCGAGCAGGTAGCCGAGCTGGATGCCCGACATCGTGAGCACCGGGATGAAGGCGTTGAGGAAGATGTGCTTCCAGGTCACGCTGTGGCGGGAAAGACCCTTGCCCCGGGCCGTGCGCACGTAGTTCTGCCCGGTCACCTCGAGCACGGAGGCACGGGCGGTGCGCATTATCGCCGCCCCGATCCCGAGGCACAACGTGAGGGCGGGAAAGAAGATTTGTTGGAAATTCAGCCAAGGATTGCTCGTGATCGTGGCGAAGGGCTCAGAGGACGGGAAGTAGTGGAACACCGCCGACGACAACGTCACGATTCCCGTGCCGATGATGAAGCTCGGGACGCCGAGGCCGATCACAGAAAGGCTCTGACCTGAGACGTCGACGGCACGCCCGGGTCGGAGGGCGCCGAAGACGCCGAAGAGAACCCCGATCAGGAGCCCGAGCAGCATCGTCACGACGGCGAGCTCGAAGGTCACCGGCATGGCGGCTGCTACGAGCGAGGCGACCGAGGTGCGGGACTCGAGCGAGACACCGAGGTTGCCGGTGAGGATCGCATGGAGCCACGAGAGGTACTGCTGAACGACCGGATCGCCGATGCCGTAGTAGTGGTCGAGGGCGACGATCTGGGCGTGGCTCAACAGGCCCGCGCTCACACCGAGGGAGCTGGTGAGGGCGTTTCCCGGCAAGAGGCGCAGGACCAAGAAGACGATGACCGACACGCCGAAGAGCGTGAGCAGCATCGAGGCGAGACGTCGGGCGACGCCGAAGAGCAAGTCCCGGGCCCCATGGCCAGAGGTGACGCGAGGACCCGCCGGTGCTAACGCACCGGCGGGTCCATCGTCAGTGAAGACTGCCGTGCTCAGGAAACGCTCGTCCCCGACAAGGTGTGCAGCGAATCGCTCAGCGACGGCAGGAAACTGAACCCGTTGACTTGATGGCCGAGCACCGCGTAGTCGTAGCTCGTGAACAACCACACCCAGACTGCGTTCGAGGTGAGGTTGGCGGACAGGGCGCTGTAGTACTTCGCGCGCAGGGCGGGCGAAGAGGCCTCGTCACCGTCGACAAGAAGCGTCTGCAGTGATTTCGAGCTGTAGCCGGCGGGCACCCCGAGGTCGGCCCCGGGACCGAAGTACCGGCCGTACATGGTGTAGGGGTCCGGGTTGGAACTGTTCCAGGCGAAGCACGCCTGGAAGTTGCCCTTCAGCCAGTCCTGGATGTACTCGTCTCCCGCCAGGTTCGAGATCTTCATGGTGATCCCGGCGCTGGCGAGCTCCGACTGGGCCGCGGTGGCCTGGGCAGCGCTCGTGGGGTCGAGATCGTCCGAGGTTATGGCGGTGAAGGTGAAGCCACCCGGGTCACCCGCAGCCTTGAGGTATTTCTTGGCGGCAGCCACGTTGGTGACGGGACAGATCGCCGAGACGGGCTTGGAAGCGAAAGGCCCGATCGGCACCGGCCCCACGACCCGGCCCTGTCCGAAGACAGCGTCGTCGACGATCTGGTAGCGGTTGATGGCGCACTCGAGCGCCCGCCGGTTGTTCACGTTCGCGAGCGGCCCCGTCTTGTCCTGCAGCATGAGGGCCCTGTACGTCAGGTCGAGGACCTTTTGCACCGTGTAGCTGGTGAGGGTCTTCGCGATCTCAGGGTTGGTGAGCAGGCCGAGCTGGACGGTGTTGGCCTGGATCGCCGCCGAGATCGACTGCTCGGTGGGGATCGACTCGATCCGCACCGACGCCAGCTTCACCTTGCCGCCCCAGTAGTTCGGGTTCGCCGTAAGGACCAGGTAGTTGTTGGGGCTCCAGCTCGAGAACTCGAACGGTCCCGTGCCGTCGGGCTTGGAGGCAACGGTGCCGGCCGCGATGGCCTTGGTCGAGAGCATGGAGAGGTTCACCGACGTCAGCCCTGCCAGGATCGAGGAGTCCGCGTGGCTGAGGACGAGCTCAACTGCATAGGGGCCCTTGGCGACGATGGACTTCACGGCGGCCAGGTACGAAGCCGAGGCATCGCCCGTCTTCGGGGCCAGCACCCGGTTCAGCGAGGCGACCACGTTGGCCGAGGTGAACGTGGAGCCGTCGTCGAACTTCACGCCCTGGCGAAGCTGGAAGGTGATCGCCCGGTTCCCGTTGCTGAACTGCCAGCTCGTGGCCAGGTCCGGCAGGAACTGCAGGCTGGCGCTGTAGCGGACGAGCTGGTCGTAGACGAGCCCGAGCGCCTGAAAGTCGACGAAGTTCGTGACGATGTCGGGGTCGAGCTTTTGCACCCCCGATGTGCTCGCGACGACGAATGTGCTCGACGCCGCCGCCGGGCGAGCCTGTGCACGCGGTGCTGCCCCGACTGACGAGCAAAGTGCCCCCACCAGTGCGACGCTCGCTCCGAGGACAATTACACCGCGGAGTAGATTTCTGTGCCTCACTTCCCACCTCCAAGTCGTTAGTGGGGCGAAAATAGCACGTTGCGGTTATGTTAAGTGGTCGATCTAACTATGTCCGCACAGAGAAGGGCGGGGCCTTGAGCCAGGTAGGGGTGCCGCGGGAGGGACTCGGGCCGCCAACAAAGCCCGGGCTCGACGTCGAGCTCCGGGTCGGCCGGCCGGACGACGCGCCGCGGCTGGCGACGGTCTTCGTCTCGGCGTGGAGGGGCGCCTACGGAGGGGTCGTCTCGGAGGAGACCTTGAACCGCCTCGACGAGGACGAGATCGCGCCCTGGCTCGAGACACTCGTCGGCTCGAGCGACTCGACCACGGTGGTGGCCGAGACCGATGAGCGTGACCTGCTCGGCTTCTGCCGTTTCGGCCCCGACCCCGAGGACTCGAGGGTCGGTCACATCTTCTCGCTCTATGTCTCCGCGCCCAGCTCGGGTCGAGGCATCGGGCACCGCCTGCTCTCGCGTGCCCTCGAGGATCTCGGCCGGCGCGGCCTCGATCCCGTCACCTTGTGGGTCTTCGAGAAGAACGCGCCCGCCCGGCGGTTCTACGCGACTTTCGGCTTCTGCCCGGACGGGACCAGGCGCGTGGAGCCCGAGTACGACGCCGAGAAGATACGTCTCCGCCGGGAGGCGAAGACCACGGCATGACCGCGGCCAATGCCCCCGAGCCGGTCCAGGTCACCGCCGAACGAGGGCGCTACGATCTCGCCGCCCTCAAGGCACTGCTCGGGGACCTCGTCTCTGGCTCCTTCCCCTCCGGGTTGTCCCTCGCCGTCGTCGACGGCGAGGGGGCGCTGTTTTGCGCCTACGGCGGGAAAGCCTGCCGCGTAGGGACCGTCGTGCCCATCACGGCGTCGACTTCTTACGATCTCGCCTCGCTGACAAAGGTCGTCTGCAGCCTGACCCTGACGCTCGTGTTCGCCGAGCGGCAGATGCTGTCGCTCGAGGATCCCGTCGCACGCTGGCTGACGGGGTTCCCGCGGGCGGACACGACCTTGTCGAACCTGCTCACCCACACCTCGGGCCTCGTCGCCCACCGCCCCTTCTTCGAGCACCTGCAGGGTCGGCGGGCCATCGAGGCGGCGGTGCTGGAAGAGGCCGCCAGTTCGACGCCGACCGGCGAGGTCCTGTACTCGGACCTCAACTTCATGATCCTCGGCTGGGTGCTCGAGAGCTGTGGCGCCGCGCCACTCGACGACCTGTTCGAGCGAGAGGTGGCGGCACCGCTTGGGATGAGGCGGACCCGCTTCCGGCCCGGCCCGGAGCTAGAGACGGCCGCGACCGAGCTCGACGGGGATCAGCGGCTCGCCCCGGGGCTCGTCTGGGGCGAGGTGCACGACGGCAACGCCCACGCGCTGGGCGGAGTGGCGGGGCACGCGGGACTTTTCGCGCCCCTCGACGACCTCGTCTCTTTCACCCGGCACCTGCTCGTTCCCGACGGCCGGGTGCTCACAGCTGGGATGCTTGAGGCGATGGCCAGGAGGCAAGCGGGGCAGCTCCCCGATGTGCGCGGTGTCGGGTGGCGGCTCGCACCGGAGGGCTGGGGCAAATGGCCCGAAGACACCCTGTGGCACACTGGTTTCACGGGCACCTCGCTGCTCGTCTCCCGGTCCCTCGGTCTCGGTGTCGTCCTGCTCACGAACGCAATTCACCCTCGTCGACGCCTCGAAGAGCAGGCCGAGATGCGGGCGGCGGTCCATCGGCAAGTGAGCGAGGCATTCCCGTGAGCAAGGCCGCCGAGTCCGCCGGTCTGGGTGCGCTCGACACCGAGGCCGTGCGAGCCGAGTTCGCCGAGCTCGACGTCTTGGACGTGCCCGACCTCGTCGCCCTCATGGCCAGCGAGTCGACGCGAGCATCACGGGCCGTCATGGCAGCCGCTCCCGAGATCGCCGAGGTCGTGACCGCGGTCGCCCGGCGCCTGGCCGAGGGTGGGAGGCTGATCTACGTCGGGGCGGGGACCGCCGGTCGGCTCGGCGTGCTCGACGCCGCGGAGGCGGGACCGACCTTCGACGTCCCGAGCGGCTTGGTCCTCGCCGTCCTGGCGGGCGGCAAAGACGCCATCGTCCGACCCTTGGAAGGCGCCGAGGACGACGCCGAGGCCGGTGCAGTCGAGCTCCGGGCGCTCGGATGCTCGTCCCGAGACGCCGTCATCGGCGTCTCCGCGAGCGGCCAGACCCCGTTTGTCACCGGGGCCGTCCTCCATGCAGGCACCGTCGGAGCCTTGACGGTCGGGATCGTCTGCAACCGGGACAGCGCCATCGCCCGCGCAGCGCAGCTCGCTGTCGAGCTCCTTGTCGGAGGCGAGGTGATCGCGGGTTCCACGAGGTTGAACGCCGGGACGGCGCAGAAGATCACGCTGAACATCATCTCGACGGGCGTCATGATCCAGCTCGGAAAGACCTATGGGAACCTCATGGTCGACGTCCGGCCGACGAACGACAAGCTTCGCGACCGCGCGACACGGATCGTGGCCGCGGTCGCGAACACCTCACCCGAGCGGGCCAGGGAGGCGCTCGAGGCGAGCGGGTGGCGAACCAAGCCAGCTTGCCTCGTCGCCGCCTCGACCATGGCCCCCGAAGAGGCGGTCGAGCTCCTCGAGGCAAACGGCGGTTGGCTGCGAGCCGCGCTCGAGTCGGCCCACCTCCGCGGGCGGGAAACGCCAGCTGCTGCGCCCAGACGGTCGGGGAGACAGCGCCGCCTTGGCGTGGGCGCCTTCCTCCAGCACGGCCGCCTCTCGCCCGGTGACGTCGCGGTCGGGGACGGTTGTGTCACGGCCGTCGGCCTGAGTCCTGCCAGTGACCGGATCGCCGTTCCCGGGCTGGTCGATCTGCAGGTCAACGGCTATGGGGGAATCGACGCCCTCCGCGCGTCGCTGGACGAGCTCGCCACAGCCGGCATGGCTCTCGCCCGCGACGGAGTCCTCGCCTACCAGCCGACTCTCATAAGCAACGAGATCGCCGGCACGCAGCTCGCCGCAGCAAGGATCGCCGAGCTCGCCAGGCGCCAGCGCGCCGGGGCACGCATCCTCGGCATCCACCTCGAAGGGCCGTTCCTTTCCCCGAGGCGGGCCGGGACTCACCCGATCGAGCGGCTCGCCGAGCCGGACGTCGATCTGCTGAGCTCACTGCTCGACGCCGGCCCGGTCACGATGGTGACCATCGCCCCCGAGCTGCCAGGGGCGCTGGAGCTCATCACGCAGTGCCGCCGGCGTGGCGTCGTCGTCTCTTTCGGCCACAGCGATGCCGACGCCGACGAGGCGCGCCGCGGCTTCGAGGGGGGCGGGCAGGCCGTCACCCACATCTTCAACGCCATGCGTCCCCTGGCTGCCCGTGAGCCTGGTCTGGCAGGGGCCGCGCTCGCGGACCCACGGGTCACGCTCCAGGTCATCGCCGACGGGGTCCATGTGGCCGACGACATGCTCCGTCTCGTGCTCACCGCCGGGCGGGGGCGTTGGAACCTCGTGAGCGACGCGACGGCGGCCTCGGGCCTCGGCGACGGTGAGTTCCTCCTCGGGGAGGTGCCCGTGGTGGCCGAGGGCGGGGTAGTCCGGCGCGGGGACGGGACGATCGCAGGTTCGGCGGCCAAGCTTCTCGACGGCGTCCGTCATCTCGCCGCCCTCGGCGTGGAGCTCGGCGAAGTCCTCTCAGCCGCGAGCGAGCGCCCGGCCGCGCTGTTGGGGCGCGAGGACCTCGGACAGATCCGCGTGGGGGCGCCCGCCTGCCTTGTCGTGCTCGGGGACGACCTCGTGCTCGAGGACGTGATCCTCGACGGCCGATCGCTGATTTGAGGATTGAGTGTCCGCCGGGCGAACCGGGAGAGCAGGCAAGCTGCTCGCGGTCACGACGTGGCAACCGAGGCCGGCAAGGCGCTGGCTCGGTACCTTCGGCCCATTTTCCGGATGGGATTGTCCCTCTGGACATGACGACCCTCTGGGGGTGAGGAGTCAGCCATGACGCCCGAGGCCTCTTCTCGGCCAGCTCGCAGTCACGATCGGCTTCTCGTCGGTCTCATGGCCGGCAACTCCCTCGACGGGATCAGCGCCGCACTTGTGAGGACCCGCGGGACGGGGACCGATCGGACCTTGACGGTGCCAGCCCACCTCAACTATCCGATCCGTCCCGATATGCGTGCAAGGTTGTTCGGCCTTCTCATCCCCAACAGGTTTCGAGCCGACGAGCTGATGGCCGCCCATACCGACTTCGGTGCCGAGCTCGCCCTGGCGGCAAAGGCGGTCATGGAGCTCGGTTCCGTCAATGCGGACGACGTTTCCGTTATCGGCGTGCAGGCCGCCAACCTCATCCACGCCATCGCCGGCAGCGAAGGTGAACCCGCCAACGGCCACATGGAAGTCGGCGAGCTGGCCGTCGTCGCCGAGCAGACCGGGTGTCTCGTCGTCGGCGACCTCCGCCCGAGCGACATCGCACTTGGCGGCGAAGGCGCCCCTCTCAGCTCGTTCCTGGACTTCGTCCTCTTCGCGGGTCTCGACGGGCGTTCTCGCGCCATTCAGAATCTCGGCGGCATCGCCAACGTGACCTTCGTGCCACGAGACTGCACGGCCGAGGACGTCGTTTCTTTCGACTGCGGGCCTGCCAACATGGTCATCGATCGGCTCGTTGCGAGGCTGACCGACGGCCGCCAGTTGTTCGACGAGGACGGCCGGCGTGCTGCTCGCGGAGCGGTCAACGCGGACCTGCTCGGGGAGCTCCTCGCTCATCCGTATCTCAAGCGGGACCCGCCGAAGACCTCACGAGGGCCCGAGGACTTCGGAGAGGACTTCGTCGACCGACTGGTTCAGCTGGCCGCGGCCCTTTCCCTCAGTGAGGACTCGATGATCTCCACAGCGACCCAGTACACAGTTGAGTGCATCGCCGATCACTACGAGCGCTACTTCCCCTACCTTCCCGACGAGGTCGTGCTCACGGGCGGAGGCGCTCACAACCTCGAGATACGTCGACGTATGCGGGAAAGACTCCCGGCGTGCTCGATCAGGCTCCATGACGAGTTCGGTGTGCCGGGCGACGCCCGGGAGGCAACGGCCTGGGCCGTGCTCGCCGACGAGACCGTGCACGGGAACCCTGCCACTATTCCGAAAGTGACGGGAGCATCCAAGAACGCGGTCCTGGGCAAGATCGTCCTCCCCTCGCGCTATGCGCACAGGTTCCATCTTCAGCTCGACCCGGTCGAGGCCTGAGATGACGACGGACTCTCCCCCAGCGGGCCGAGGAGCCTCTCTCGAGTACCTCGAGGGCGTCGGCCAGCTCATCGGCGAGCTGATCGCCACTCAAGCTGCGAGCATCGCCGCGGCGGCCGAGCTGTTCGCAGACGCAGTCGCCAACGACGGCCTGATTCACGTCTTTGGTCCCGGCCACTCCCACATAATCGCCGAGGAGGCTTTCAATCGCACTGGTGGACTGGCTTGCGTGAGTCCGATCGTCGACCGCACCGGGGGCCGGGCGGAGATCGTGGAGGGATACGCGGCCGCGATCATCGAAGGCTACGAGCTGCGCCCCGGCGAGGTCATGGTCGTCTCCTCCAACTCCGGCGTCAACCCGCTGCCGGTCGAGATGGCGATGCTCGCTCAGCAACGGGGTCTTCCTGTCGTCGCCATCACCTCTCTCGAGTTCTCCCGGAGCCTTACGCCAAGACACTCGAGCGGGTCCCGGTTGTTCGAGATCGCCGACGTCGTGCTCGACAATCGTTGCCCTGCAGGCGACGCGCTCGTGGAGGTACCCGGCGTGTCGGCGAAAGTCGGGCCGGGGTCCTCGATCGCCTCGATGGCTCTGCTCAACGCGACGATGGCGGCCACCATCGAGCGTCTGAGCTCTGAGGGTCTAGAGGTGCCAGTTTTCCTGAGCGAGCGCCTTCCGGGGGAATTCGAGCACAACAACGAGCTCAAGCGCCGGTTCGCGAGCCGGGTCCGAGCCCAGTTCACGGCCATGCTGTTCTACTGAGCGGCCGCCCGCGTTGACGACCCGGCCATAGGCAGGCGTCTTGGAAAGCTGCTGGCCGACCTGAGCTTCGCTCGGGCACGGGCCGCCCCGCCCCGCGCATCTACGCCTTAACAGGCGGCTTTGTCGAGTTCCAGTTGGCAGGAATAGTTCAAGGTGGGGGTCCGGGTTGAGCTGGCTGTTCGCGGTCGAGGCCGGGGTGCGCCCCAGCGGTGCGGAACCTCGGACGTCTGCCTCGCATTCGGTGGGTCCAGAGCCATGACCGCGCGAAGTCGAGACGTCTTATGACATCTGACCGACGGTTGTTCGTTACCGAGCGTCTCGCCGATTTCAGCAGTGACGGGCGACGTGCCCGTCAGAAGCGACGACGTATATTTGGACAGAGTCCGAAACGAACGGGGGCGGAGTGCGCCGAAGGACTTTGCCTCATCTCCTTGCCGCTGCGATCGTCGTCGTTGTCGTTGCCTGCCTGGTCGCTGCAGTTCCGCAACCGGCGGCAGCCGCCTCAGTCGTTGGCGCTGCTGCCGGTTCGTCGGCAGGGACGCTGATCGATCCCTCACGAGGACACCTGACTTCCATCTCCTGTCCGACGGCGAGCTTCTGCGCCGCGGTGGACGCCAGTGGCTACGCCTTCACCTACGACGGCCGCTCGTGGTCGGCGCCCGACGGCATCGACACCAGGGGCGGGCTGGACTCCGTCTCCTGCCCGACGGCGAGCTTCTGCGTCGCGGCGGACGAGAGTGGCAACGTCCTCATCTACGACGGCCATTCGTGGTCGTCATCTGACGAGGTCGACCCGAGTGAGCACGTCCTGGACTCCGTCTCCTGCCCGAGGGCGAGCTTCTGCGCCGCGGTGGACGAATGGAGCAACGTCCTCACCTACGACGGTAGCTCGTGGTCGTCGCCCAAGAACGTCGACGCGGAGAACGTCCTGGAGTCGGTCTCCTGCCCGACGGCGAGCTTCTGCGCCGCGGTGGACGAGTACGGATACGCCCTCACCTACGACGGCCGCGCGTGGTCGTCGCCCGATGAGATGGACGCGAGGGGCGGGCTGGACTCCGTCTCCTGCCCGACGGCGAGCTTCTGCGCGGCGGTGGACGAGTACGGATACGCCCTCACCTACGACGGGCGCACGTGGTCGTCACCCGACGAGATCGACGCAGGGAATGCCTTGTGGTCTGTCTCCTGCCCGAGGGCGGGCTTCTGCGCCGCGGTTGACAGCAACGGCGACGTCCTCACCTACGACGGCAGATCGTGGTCGCCACCCGACAGCGTCCACGCGAGGGGTGGACTGGATTCCGTGTCGTGCCCGAGGGCGAGCTTCTGCGCCGCGGTGGACAGCGACGGCGACGTCTTTGCCTACGACGGCCGCGCGTGGTCGGCGCCCGACAGACTCGACCCGAGCAGGGGCGGGCTGCTCAGCGTCTCCTGCCCGACGGCGAGCTTCTGCGCGGCGGTGGACGAGTGGAGCAACGTCCTCACCTACGACGGCACCTCGTGGTCGTCGCCTGACGAGATCGACGCGGAGAACGTCCTGGACTCCGTCTCCTGCCCGACGGCGAACTTCTGCGCCGCGGTGGACAGCATCGGCAACGTCATCACCTACGACGGTCGATCCTGGTCGGCGCCGCTCAGCATCGACGCGGGGAACGGACTGGACTCTGTCTCCTGCCCGAGGGCGAGTTTCTGCGCGGCGGTGGACGAGTACGGATACGCCCTCACCTATGACGGCCGCTCCTGGTCTTCACCCGACGAGATCGACGTGGGGAATGCCTTGTGGTCTGTCTCCTGCCCGAGGGCGAGTTTCTGCGCGGCGGTGGACGAGTACGGATACGTCCTCACCTACGACGGCCGCGCGTGGTCGTCACCCGACGAGATCGACGCCGGGAACCGGCTGCCCTCGGTCTCCTGCCCGCGGGCCAGCTTCTGCGCCGCGGTGGACGGCATCGGCAACGTCCTCACCTACGACGGCAGATCGTGGTCCTCACCCGACAGCATCGACGCCAAGGTGGGGCTGGACTCCGTGTCGTGCCCGACCGCGAGCTTCTGTGCCGCGGTGGACGGCAACGGCGACGTCCTCACCTACGACGGCAGATCGTGGTCGTCACCCCACAGCATCGACGCCGGGAACGGGCTGGTGTCGGTCTCCTGCCCGACGGCGAGCTTCTGTGCCATGGTGGACAACTTCGGCAACGCGCTCGCCTACAACGGCAACTCGTGGTCGGCGCCGACGCCGCCCGAGAAGGCCAAACTCCTCGCAGCCCCGCTGTGACCGCCACTCCAGCCTGTCTGAGGACTCCCTGCGCACCGCCGCCTGCCACGAACCTCGCCTCGTCCTGCCTGGGTTTGTCAACCGGGATGGGCCCCACCGTGCCGGCGGGCTCAACCTGTCAGCGCGAGAGTCCGATGAATTGAGTGGGTGCACGGCCTCAACTTGCCTGCGAGGGTGAGCAACGGGCCGTGCACCCACCCGCTCTTAGTATCCCGCGACTTCGGGTGGACCAACGAGACCTTTTCGTTCGCGAGAGCAATCGCTCGCCGGACGCACAAGAGCCCGCCTCGGCTTCAGCCACGCGACAATGCCTGGGCCTTCGAGCCTCGCCAAGAGCCCAGGCACCGTCGAAGGTAATTCTACGAACCCTTCGGCCGAAGATTCATTTACGAGCGATGAACATTGTTCCAATCTGAGGTGAACACCCCCGAGCGCTCAAGCCGGCGGGGCGAGAAGTCGACTTAACGAGTGGGTGCACGACCCGAGGTGCCATGCGAGGGAAGCCACCCGGGGCGTGCGCCCGCTCCAGTATGCCGTGTCACCTCCCGGGAGCGTCGGGTGTCTCTGCTCGCCAGCGCGCTGCTTCAGCTCGGTGAGCTGCCCCCACGCGGCCCCGGTTACCTGAAGGCCACCGGGTCCGGGATTGCTCGAGGGGTCAAGATGCAGGTACGACTTTCGCCAGCAGGAGACAATCGTCAACCGTCCTCGCCGGCATGGAACTGATGGGGCTTAGCGAGATCGCCGAAATGTTCGAGATGACCCGCGACGGCGCCGACAAGCTCGTGAAACGGGAGCCGGACTTTCCGCCGCCGATGACCGTGCAGCGGGGCACTCGGATTTGGGATCGCGAGGCCGTTGAGACCTGGGCGAGAGACCGGGAGGATCAAGGGAGCGGAGAAACAGCAGCGTGTGCACGTTGTAGTTGCCGGATCGCTATCACCGACAGCGAACTCAGCGCTTGGGAAGTGTTCGAGGGGAACGTCTGGACCCGTGAAGGCTGTCTCAGGGATACCGAAGCGGCAGTCTTCGGCGATGACGCCATGGAGATGGCCGCCAAGCGATGCATCCGGTGCCATCGGCGCCAGGGGCGGTCTCGAAGGGCCTGCCGACCTCGCCGAGGACTTTGACGACTGGATGGTGGATTCCGACCGAGAGCTGATCTGGCCCTTCTGCCAGACACACGAGGATCGGATAGCAGACGCAGCGCGAACAATCGCCAGCCTCAGCTTGGGGTCATTCGGCGCGACTGGAGCACCGATGCCACGTAAGCACAGCCTCACCAGCACCTTGTAACGGGCCGCGCGCCTCAGCAACAACGCACGCGCCACTCGCGTTGCCCGGGAACCGGATCTCGCCGAGCGACTCGCCCTCGGCCAACTCGGTGGCGCGCGGGCCCCGGGCCTTCCATTCTTAATAGCTGCTTTACACGCTGAGCGCACCTGGCAACCTGCGGCCTTCATGGCGTCGGCGTGGTGACAGCAGCCCACCGGTCCGACCCGACTTCGGCGGCTCGGAATTGAAAGTCCTGCTCACGAGGTCGCGGTAAAGGCGTTTTTGCCCTACAAGCCGTGATGGGGCTTGCTCAGGCGACGCGCGAGCGCCAGGCGGAGGTGTCGACGCCG
>Ga0326728_10011175_pt1 | contig 20638 bp, 23 predicted proteins | sample MB3enrmetagenome_FD_207602 | JGI IMG/M metagenome (GOLD analysis project Ga0326728, IMG submission 207602) | Lab enriched peat soil microbial communities from McLean, Ithaca, NY, United States - MB31MN | ecosystem: Environmental > Terrestrial > Soil > Wetlands > Peat | place: USA: New York... | reverse complement strand
GGCGCGATAGGTTTCGAACCTACGACCCCTACCGTGTCAAAGTAGGTGGAACCCGTGTCAGCCCGTTTCAGGGCGTGAGAATTGCGGCGAATCGTGAATGTGGGCGTGACTCAGGCGGTCCAGCCGTGACGCCCAAGTGGTGCACCGAGTGGTGCACCGAGAAGCGGTGCACCACCTGGACGGCAAGTGCCTTTTCGCAGACGGTGGACGCGCACCGCGGCTAGCATGTCGACGTGACGGAGCCGCTTCAAACCATTGCCGATGAGATCGAGCGGTACCTCCGAACAGGATGGACGGATCCCCATCATGCCGCTTGGCCGGGAGGCTTCATGGACCGCGCGACGCGTGCGCACGACGACCTCCGAGACGCGCTCGTTCGCGAGGTGAGGAGACTTGCCCGAGGACACTCTCAGAAGCCTCTTCCGCTCACTGACCCCGTTGCCCTTGCGCGTGGCAAGGTCGAGCCCATGGTGCGTGGCCTATTCCCGCGGACCGAACAGGAGGTCGTGCTCGCGACGCTCGAGAAATCCGTCGTGTTCCTGACGAGCGTCAACATTGAATCGATACTTCGGGAGGAGTGCTTCGACCATTCCGCGTGGACGATCGCGAACTTGTTCCTGGTAAGCGTCGGCGCAGAGCTACTCGGCGAGGATGCGCCTCGTCTCGTGGGCCTCAGCGAGGAGACGAGATGCTACGTCTCGCCGGAGTACTTCGCCGAGAACGACCCATTCGCCGACTTCATCGTCCACGAGGCGGCGCACGTCTTCCACAATTGCAAGCGCGCCACCGTGGGCCTCCGCGAGACGCGCACGCGGGAGTGGCTGCTCGACATCGAGTTTCGCAAGCGAGAGACCTTCGCGTATTCGTGCGAGGCGTATGCCTGCGTGCTCGCGCGCGCGAAGAACCCAGCATCACGTCGAGCGCTTGCTGCCGAGTACGCGGGCTCCGTGCGCATCTCGGAGGAGCGCGTGGACGCGACTGAGGTTGCTGGCATTGTCGCGCAGGCGGCTGCAGCTCGGAACGGCTGGAAGGTCATCCTCGCGCGGTGTGCTCCGACGCGCCGCCCCCGGTCGGCACTCCAGCCGGCGAGGGACAGCTTGGCCGCGTCGGAGGCCGCTGGCTCTCGATGATGCAGTTCCAACTGTTTCCCTCTCTCGCGCGCTTCGATAGGACTCCCGCCGGCGAAGCGCGATCGGCAGGCAAGGCGTCAGCGTCTCCCGCGAGCGCCAAGGGTACCGAGACAAGGGCAATTGCTCGCGACATTGGCCGCGCTGTGAAGGTCGCGGGCGCCTGGCACTCGCCAGCAAGTGCGACCGAGTGATACGAATAGCCGAGCGTGAGACGAGGGCGGAAACAGCCGGTGACCACGATGAACAACGTGGAACGATCGTTGTTGGTCGCAGATTACGGCGCCGTGCTCGGCGGCCTCGTTACGCTCATCGAGTCGTCGCGCCGGGCGGCAGCGCGCTCGGTGAATGCCGTCATGACGGCAACCTACTTTCTGGTCGGGCGCGCTATCGTCGAGCACGAGCAGAGAGGCGAAATGCGGGCCGCGTATGGCGGGCGTCTCCTCGAGCGACTTGGCGCGGATCTCTCCGACCGCTTCGGTCGCGGTTTCTCAGCCGACAACCTCGAGACGATGCGGCGCTTCTATGTCGCTTACGCTTCGGAGATATCCGAGACGCCGTCTCGGAAATGGATCACCGACAAATCCGAGACACCGTCTCGGGAAAGCGCGCTGCACGGACCTCTCAGTCGCTTCCCTTTGCCATGGTCGCACTACGTCCTTCTCGTTCGCCGATCGCGCTCGCCGGAAGCGCGCGCGTTCTACGAGACGGAAGCACTTCGAGGCGGTTGGACGGTCCGGCAACTCCAGCGCCAGATTGATACCCAGTTCTACGAACGCACGGCGCTTTCGCGCAATAAGGCCGCACTGCTCACCAAGGGAGCCACGCCGAAGCCTGGCGACCTCGTTACGCCGGAGGAGGAGCTCAAGGACCCGCTCGTCCTTGAGTTTCTAGGGCTCAAGGACGAGTACTCCGAGTCCGATCTCGAGGAGGCGCTCATTCGCCGCCTTGAACACTTTCTCCTTGAGCTCGGCGGTGACTTCACGTTCGTCGGGCGTCAGCGGCGACTTCGCGTCGGCGACGCCTGGTACCGAGTCGATCTGCTCTTCTTTCACCGCACGCTCCGGTGTCTCGTGGTCATCGACATCAAGCTCGGCGAGCTGACGCACGCGGACGCGGGCCAGATGCACCTATACCTAAACTACGCGCGCGAGAACTGGACCCGCGCGAATGAGAATCCGCCCGTGGGACTCATCCTTTGCACGAAGAAGCACGCTGCGGTCGCAAAATATGCTCTCGACGGTCTACCGAACAAAGTGCTCGCCGCCGAGTATAGGACGGCACTGCCCGACGAACGATTGCTCGCTAGCGAACTAGCCAACGCACGTCATGAACTCGACAGGCGCGCCGCAGCGAAGAAGCCAATCCCGTGAGTTTCGTCCGCTACCACGCCCGAGACCCGCGGACGCTACGCGAGGGGGGCCCCCACCTGTGGCTCGTGATAACGCCCCGAACGCCGGCCGGAGGGGGAGGATCGAAGCGATCGGCCGTTTACGCCGGATTACGACCGCGCCCGGCGCGATCGGTGGCGTCAGAGAAAGGCAGCCGCGGCCGGGACCAGTCAAGTTCTTGAAATCACGTCGCCCCAGTGGCTAGGGTCAATCTGGGTGGTCAGTTTAGTACCAGGGGGGGGTCAGTTTAATATGACCACCCCCACCCGTCGCTGAGTCCCACACGAGGTCCCAAGGGGGTGCTCGTCGGCGTACGTTGGGTCGGATGGATAGGGCTGCTGGGACCGCTCGCGTCCATGCGCGGCACGGATGCGATCCGCGATTGCGCAACAGGAATCGTGGCCTTACGCGGTGAGCGCCACCGCCAGGGCCGAGGGATCGTCCAGGCTGACCAGTAGCTCGCGTAGCTTCACCGGAAAGCCGATAACGTAGGCGCGCTGGAGGGGGTTGAGGGTGATGACGAGGATGCCGTCGCCTGCGCCGTTGACGAGCCATCGGCCGGCCCACCCGTGCACGCCGCGCGTGAGTGCAACCCAATTGCCAAGCACGGAGGTCCTCTGGATGGCGGAGCGATCGAAGGTGGCCCTGAACGCCCACGCCATGCGTACCGAGACCCTGCCGCCCTCAATCTCGACATAGGAGTCGGCGGGCGCGATGAAGAGCGTCCTGGAGAGGAGCGCGTAGGCACGCTCGAACTTGATAGGGAAGCGAGCGGCATGGGTCATTTGATCGCGGCGGAGCTTAGACTTAGACCATGGTGCGGCTCGAAACGCCTCCGTTTCGCGCGATCGTCTCCGGCTTGGAAGCATCTCTCCCCACGCTCCTGAGAGATTTGGACCAGTCTTGTTTTCACGCTCGGAGAAGGCCGAGTCGATCTGACGATCCAGTCCCTGCACACCGATCAGGAAAGAAAGACGCGAGAGAAGGTGCCCACGCCCCCGTCCGTGCTCGGCGCGAAGCGCCTGCGCGCGGGCGGCCCCTCCCAAATCGCTCGCTGTCGCTCGCTCAGGGAGGGGTCCACGAAACCGCCCGCTTCCGGTGCGACGGCGACGCAATCTGGAACCGTTGCCGTATCCGCCTGCATGGCAACCACTGCACCCGATGACTGACAATTGAGAGACCGCGCGAGTGGGGGCGTACGGCGCGGCGCTCGGCACGGGGCTCGCATCGCGGGATCGTGTGGAACGTCCCGCCCGCGGGCCGCGTGCCAAGCGCCGGTTGTGGTGGCTGGTAGCCGGTGGAGCAAAGTCCACGACTGTCACATCCTCATCGTCGGCGGTGAGCGCCGGACGTCGTTTGGTCAACGCTCCTCACTCGATGGTCTGCGACAGGTGGTTCGAGCCAGCCTAGGCACAGAGCTTGAAACCGGACGTAGTTCCTGTCTCGAATCCGGACTCGATGGCCAAATTGATCGGCAGCTGAAACTGCGGCGCAACTGCGCTATCCGGCGGAGTGGAATCTGTTTCATCGGTGGCGACCGGAAGGCGGGATCTGCGCGACATCGCTCGGCACCGAGTCCACAGTTGCGACCGTCCTGGCGACGGGCGTGATTCGACGATGACGCCCGGTCCTGGTGAGTTCGCGCACCCGCGCCGTGACGAGCCCCGCGACGACACTGAGAACCGACGCCGCGACCGCACGCAGCACCCATGGGCTGCCGGATTGTGTTGCGCTCGTGAGGGCGTGAGTAACTTCGGGATTGGACGGTGTGGTCGGCGGATCCCCCTCGCCGGAGGCCACCACATCAGAATCGGTCACGGAATGGTTTCCATCTCCGCCTGATAGCGCTTTGCCTCCGGAACCGGACCAGTCCTATGGGAACGCTTCTTGTTGCACGGGCTCCGGGACTTCATCGCCGATGCCTATGTTCTCGTCACCGGAAGCTTTCCGGTTGAGGTATCTTGGGTACGTCGCTCCCATAGGCCGCCAGGGATGCGAGATTCGACGCGGTAATGCAACAATCGGCTGCACCGCTTCAATGCGGTTCGTGGCCTCGTTCTACGTTCCCGAGCGCATCGGAGAACTGCAAGATCACAGGCGAGCGCTCCTTCGGATTTATTCCCCAAGGCGACGCCGATTCCATCACTCACGGCTTGTGGCAGCCATGGCCAGTCTTGAATGAGCGGTGTAGGGGACTTCTTCACGTGTATCTGCACGAGGACATCGGCAGTGTGTCTCGAGATGACCCACGGGCTGCGTCTGGAAGGCGTTTTGTAATGCACCAGTGCGAGCGCGTACCGACACGATCGCGCTCAGGACATGGGCCGCCTTCGCACCTGTCCCCGTCGCGCTTCGAGTCTTGGTCCTACGTCACCTTCGCAATCATGACCGCGCTTGCGACGTATCCAAGGACAGCGGCTCAGACCGAGGCGATCAGCTTCGTGACGCGACGTAAACCCCCAGGCCTTTCGGCGAGCTTTCGGGCGACCTCGACGCTGGTGTCCGCGACTCGATCCGCGAGCCGTCGCTCGACATGCGCGGCTTCGTTTTGGGGAGCAGAGGCGAAAGTTGCGCGGGCGTCTTCCGTTCAGTTCGCGGTATGTTCGGCGAGCTAAGCCGGGTGCTCGCGAAAGAATGAATCGTAGTGGTCGAGCGTCATGACGATGCTCCAGAACGCGTCGTCGTCGTTGAGTCCGAGGGCGTCTCGAATCCGGTACCGGCGCTCGCACTGCCCCTCGGATGGTTCTCGACCTACGAGCTTGGCGATCGCGGTCTCGAAACTCACGCAAGAACCTCGCCGAGGACTTTGGGCATGTCGCCTCGGCACCATGCTTGTTCCGTTTTCGCTGTGGCGCTCAGTGCCAGATTCTTGCTTTGAATGCTGTCGGTGCCTCTGTCGGCCAGATCGCCGAAGGTGACCGATTCTTACCTCCACGATTTTCGATCGCATCGCGGGTCTTGGACCCGTTGTAGCGACCGAGCTTGCGCTCGTCGTCGAAGTAAGCGATTGAGACGCCGTGAACGTCGGCCTTCGGGACTGCCATCCATGGACTGTTCAGGAGCTCAAGGCTGTCGCGCTGGCGGTTGATGACCCAGAGCGCCACCAGTTGTGTTCCGAGTTCATCGAGGCTGCTGTTCAGGGTTTGGGCGCAGTTCTTGACCGAGACATTGTTGCGGCCGGCGGTGTTGGTTCCGACGAGACTATCGCGGCGGGTACCACGGGTGTCGACGAGGTCAATCCAGCCGTCGGCTTCGTCGAGGTCGATCAGCTCTGCGGGGACAAGATATTTGCATGCTGTCCAGACGTCTGGGTTGCAGGTGTCGCACTAGACGAGTGACTGCTTTCTCTCCGCACTCCAGGACGTGGTCCAGTGTCGAGACGGTCTGCACGGACTTTCCACCACCGTCCTCGTTTCCGCCGATCCAGTAAATGCTGCCGTTTCTATTCGGTCATTGGTTTTGGTTCCTCCGCGGTTGGTATGTCGTTGTCACGCCTGGCTAGGACAGCGACGTGCTGGCGAACCGGTCCTCTCCATACGCTTCGGGTATTCTCGGGTTCTGTCGACGGCGCAAACGTCGACTGGCGCAGCGACGTTTCTGGGACGCGAAACATGATGGTCCTCGTTGAAACAGCGGGCAATGCCGACGGCAATGTGGAAGCGATCGGCATCCTGTCCGACACATCGATCGCCGAAGCGAGCTTCGATGCACAACCGGTTCCGGTCGATACCAGTACCTGCGATGTACTTCTCGGTATGAATCCGCAACCAACTCGCAGCCTTTCGCATCCTACTTGTGTCTCTGCCGCGGTGGCCCTTCGCGCACGCATCGAGCGACGACCTTGTCTGGCGCTGGGGCACCACCGGCGGCCACGCAGGAGGTGATGCCGGTTTCGCAGCCGCAGTCGCTTCGGATGCATTCTTGGGAGTTGGTTGCCTTTGGCAGAGCGTTCGGTTTGTGCAGGGCTTCCGTTTCAAGACTCGTCACTGATCGGCTCCGATCGGCGGGAATATCGGGGGCATAGCCGTGCGTGCTTCCGGGAGGCTTCTTCCCGTCTGCGCCTGTGCGCTCCTTCGCTACGTTGAGATAACTTCTGGGAGCTGGCGCGGTGACAGCAATGCCTTTGTAGGTGAGCAGCGACGCCATGGCTGTCAGGTTGTAGCCTCTGGACTACATGGCGAGGATCTGGGGGGCTAAGAGTCGAACAGCTCGGACTGTGCTTACGTCTGCGACGCGGCACTCATGGGCGGCTCGCAATTGGTGCTGATCTGGTCCGCCGAAGCCAGGAGTATGTTTTGCATTGGAGGTTGTCCCCGCGCTTCTCTTTGGAGAGCTGTGCTGCCGACCTGCACTAGGACCTGAAATGCAACGGGTCCTGCCACCGATACGTCCCAGGAGAGCGGGAGTCCCGGAGTGAGAACGGAGGGCAAGATAAAGGATTGGATCCACGAGTGACGTAAGTGTTGGATGTGGCTAAGCAAATGTTGGAGCCACGATAGGGTACGTTGGATCCACGACATGCGTAAGCGCATGATTGAACTTGCGAAATGTTGGAGCTACGAATGACCAACCCCGACGATGGGCCTATTTTCGGCCGCGTGTCGGCGGCGGGCGCGGCCCTAAACTCAAAGAAGGTGGAGCGGGTCGCTTCGAGGCGCCGTACTCGTACCGCCCGTGCAAAGCGTGGGTGTCAGCGGACAACGCGCGAATTGGAAGACTCGATCTGACCGACTTGGTGCGGCGCCTAATGGCGCAGGTCGCGCGACATTCGGGCGCACAGTCAAATGGGTCGCTCCCTCGGATGACGCCGGGCTTTCGTGTGTCTCTGGCGGGGCGACAGGACTAGGGGTGGGTCGGTCGTCGGAGCGTCTGCAAGGTACTGTCCTATGTCAGGACGACGGGCTCGCTCGCGGCGAAGTAGGCTGCTAGTCGCGCAGCAGCCCAGCAATTCGACATTCCGGCCCGCCAAGATCACGGAGCGGCGTCAGTCTGGGTGCCCTTCGCCGATGTGCTTGCCGTCGGGTGGGAGTAGCGGAACGGCTGGGCGGCAACTGCGTTGACCGGGCCGAGTCGTCGAGTAACCTCGGCGCCAATGACCGATCGGCAAGAGCTGCCCATCGAGTACGAACTGCTTCGCCAGGCGGCGCTCGCCGAGATCGTCGTTTCCGATACGCAGATCAACCCGACGAGCGCGGACGACAAGCACGTGCGCATGGAGGGTCGACTCGGAGTCGAGGAGGACGAGGACGGTGAGCCCGCCAACGACGCCGAGCACTATGCGTTCGGGTTCATCTACGCGCTCGGCGTACTCTCCTTCGCGGATGCCCGGCCGCGGGGTGCTTCGGGGATGTACTTCGAGGAGAAGGATGACTGGGCCGTGGGCGACATGCTTCGTCGCCTGCGGTTCGAACGGGGCGAGCTGCACTTCTACGCCGACTACGTCCGCGGAAGGTGCATGAAGACGACGGTCATCGTCCGCGCGGACGGCACCTTCATGCTCGACGCCGTGAACCGCGGGGAGGCTGCGACGCGATGGATCGCGCAGCTCCAGGGAAGGAGATTCTTGCGGACGATTGGCGATGCGGGAACCGACGCATGATTCGGGCCCCTCGCGCTGCACGATGCCTGGCGACCGACAATGTGGCGTCGTCGGATGCGGCGACTAGGGAGCAGAAGGCAGCGCTGGCGCCCGTAGTCGGAGCACAGAGGGCGCGGCGATGAGCGCCACGCGATCGTGCGTCAACGTCCCCGGGCGATCAGCGCCACCGATCGCGTCCGCAACATTCGACGGCCACCGATGAGCGAATACCAGTGTTACGAGTTCGTCGCGCTCGATCGGCCGCTCACGTCGGAGCAGATGGCGGAGCTCCGGGCGATCTCGACTCGCGCCGAGATCACACCGACGCGATTCTGGAATGAGTACCAGTGGGGCAATCTGAAGGCGGACCCGGCGAAGCTGGTGGAGCGGTATTTCGACGCGCACATGTACTTCGCGAATTGGGGGACGCATCGATTGATCCTGCGCCTCCCCGTCAAGCGCGTCGATTGGAAGTGCCTGCACGCATACTTCTTCGGCGACGCGGCGCGGGCGCGGATCGCGGGCGACCACCTGATTGTCGATCTCCATAGCGAAGATGAAGAGCCGGACCATGACGAGGAGAGCCAGGGGTTGCTCGCTGCGCTCGCCCCGGTCCGCGCGGACTTGTTGCGCGGCGATCTTCGCGTCGCCTACCTCGCCTGGCTCCTCGCGATCCAAGCGGGCGACGTCGATGACGACGATGTGGAGCCGAGCGTGCCACCCGGATTGTCCGATCTCACTGCGGCGCAGGCGGCGATGGTTGAGTTCCTTCGAATCGACGAGGACCTGGTCGCGGCGGCGGCCGAGGGAACAGAAGCGCACACCGACAATCGCGCCGGCCTGCGCAAGTGGGCTCTTGGGCTCACGCTTCGCGCCAAGGATGAGTGGCTCCGCCGCGCGATCGATGACCCGGATCTCGCGCTCGGTGGCGAGCTGCTGCGGGTGTTTCGCGCGGATACGAAGTCGGCTCGGGCTTGCCGCCAGCGTACCGTCGCCGAACTGCGCGCCGCCGTGGCGAAGCGTCGCGCGCTACGAGAGCGCGCCGAAGCGGAGCGCGTGGCAAAGGCGAAGACGGCTGCGGACGCTGCGCGCAGGAAACGCCTCGATGCGCTCGCGAAGCGCGTCGACGCAGCGTGGGCCGACCTCGAGGCGCTCGTCGAGAAGAGCGCGCACGAAGCAGCGATCAGGCTCGCGATCGATCTGCGCGATCTCTCGAAGCGAGACGGCCCGTCCGTGCCGTTTGCGGCACCGTTCGAAGCGATGCGGAAGCGACAGCTCAGGCGCCGCGGGTTCTTCGATCGCTGGAAGCGCGAGAACATGGTGGAGCGAGCATGAGCGAGCTAGTGACGGTCCATGACTTCCGTCGCGATCCGATCTTCCCGCGCATCGAGCGTGCAGTCGCCGCGATCCTCGCCAACGGAAAAGCGGTAGCCCCCGTCGACGTGCTCGTGAAGATGGACATACTCGCGCCGAGCGACCTCGAGGACTGGCGCTTCGGCCGCGTGCCGTACCTCGAGCGCGTCGTCCGCGGCAGCCTCTCGCGTTTGAGCCGGCTCCTGCGCATTCTCGGCCTCCACTGTCACGACTTGAACCTGGTTCCGCCACACACCGCGTACGTGCAATGGGGCAAAGGCCCTCGCACGGCGCTCCGCTTCACCAAGGCTGGCGAGGAGCGGCTCGAGAAGATCTACGCGCGACATTTCGTGTGGCCCGGTGAGCGCGCGTTTCACCCGCCGCGCGAGAAGTCGGATGCCGGCGCATGAGCCAGTCGCGACCGCCGGAACGCGCGAGTCTTGCGAGCGCACTCAAGGAAGAGGAGGCGCGACTTCGACGGCTGGAAACCGAACGCGCCGACGCGAGGGCACGCGCGGAGGCGCTCCGTGCTCAGCTCGCAGCGCTCGACGGAGCGCCGGCAGCGCGCAGAGAGACGGTTACCACATCGGTCACGGCCCCGCGCTCGCCAGCCGAGAAGGTGAGACTCTTTCGACAGCTCTTTCGCGGCCGCGACGATCTGTATCCAACGCGATTCGTCAGCAAGAAGACCGGCAAGCCCGGGTACGCCCCGGCATGCTCGAACAAATGGGAGGTCGGACTCTGCGCGCTCAAGACGGGTGGCAAGTGCAGCGACTGCACGAACCAGGCGTTTCGCCAGGTCGACGACCTGGCGGTGCTTGGGCATCTGCGTGGCAAGCACGTGATAGGCGTCTACCCGATGCTCCCCGACGAGACGTGCTGGTTTCTCGCGGTCGATTTCGACAAGAGCACCTGGAAGGAGGACGTGCGCGCGTTCGCGGAGACCGCGCGGCGCCTCGAGCTGCCGGTGCTCGTCGAGCGCTCACGATCCGGAAACGGCGCGCACGTGTGGTTCTTCTTCTCAGAGCCCGTGCCCGCGTCGGTCGCGCGGAAGATGGGATGCCACGTGGTCACCGAGACCATGTCCGCACGGCACGAGCTCAGCATGGACTCGTACGATCGGCTCTTTCCGAGCCAGGACACGATGCCGCGCGGCGGATTCGGAAACCTCATCGCACTGCCGCTCCAATACGAGCCTCGTCAACGAGGGAATTCCATCTTCCTCGACGACCAGCTGAACGCGTACGCCGACGACCAGCAGTGGTCGGTTCTGGCCTCGGTGAGGCGCATCTACGCAGCGACCGTCGAACGGATCGCCGCCGAGGCCACGCGCACGGGAACGATCATCGGCGTGCGAATCGCGGAAGCTGTCGATGACGAGGAGGACGCCGCGCCATGGGCGCGTCCTCCCTCAGGCACGCCGCGCCCGCGCCGAATACACGGGCCGATGCCAGCTCGCGTATCCGCGGTACTCGCACAGCAACTATTCGTCGCGAAGGACGGCATACCTTCTCCGCTCCTGAACCAGATCAAACGCCTGGGCGCCTTCCAGAATCCGGAGTTCTTCAAGAAGCAGAGCATGCGCCTGTCGACGGCCACGACGCCACGAGTCATCGCGTGCGCCGAGGATCTGCACAAGTACCTAGCTCTCCCGCGCGGATGCAAGACCGACCTCGAAGAGCTGCTCCGCGTGCATGGCGTCGCGCTCGATGTCACCGACGAGCGCGTGACCGGAACGCAGCTCGAGCATTCCTTCCACGGCACGCTGACGGCTATCCAAGAGGCGGCGGCTCGCGCGCTGCTCGCACACGACACAGGCGTCTTCGTCGCGCCACCGGGCGTCGGCAAGACGGTGATCGGGACGTACCTGGTCGCATCGCGAGCGCGCAGCACGTTGATTCTCGTCCATCGAAAGCCCCTTCTCGATCAGTGGCTGGCGCAGCTCGCGCTGTTTCTCGGCCTCGATCGAAAGGAGATCGGTCAGATCGGAAGTACGAAGCGCACGCCCACGGGCCGCATCGATGTCGCGATGATCCAGAGCCTCGTGCGCAAGGACTCCGTCGCCGATCTCGTCGCCGGTTACGGTCAGGTGATCGTCGACGAGTGCCATCACCTCCCCGCCGTGCAGTTCGAGCGCGTGCTTCGCGAGGTGAAGGCCCGGTACGTCGTCGGGCTTACCGCCACGCCGCAGCGGCGCGACGGTCATCATCCGATCACCGAGATGCAGCTCGGCCCGGTGCGCTTCAAGGTGGACCCCAAGTCTCAAGCGGCCGCTCGTCCATTCGAGCACCGGCTCCTCGTGCGCGAGACGGCGTTCCGCAGTGCCGCGCTCGACGGCAAGGTCACCATCCAGGATCTTTACGGCGCACTCGTGCGCGACGAAGCGCGCAACGCCATGATCCTCAACGACGTGGTGCACGCGCTCGAAGAAGGGCGCTCGCCCATCCTCCTCACGGAGCGCAAGGACCACATCGAGTACTTCGCGAGCCGCCTTGAGCGCGTGGCGCGGAATCTCGTCGTCCTCCAAGGCGGCATGGGCGCGAAAGCGGATCGCGAGGTGCGGGCACGGCTCGATGCCATTCCGCCGCGCGAGGAGCGCCTACTGCTCGCGATCGGACGCTACATTGGCGAAGGCTTCGACGACGCGCGGCTCGACACGCTCTTCCTCGCACTCCCCGTATCGTGGAAGGGCACGCTCGTGCAGTACACAGGGCGGCTGCATCGACTCCATCCGGGTAAGCGCGAGGTCCGCATTTTCGACTACGTCGATCGCGACGTGCCGATGCTCCTCCGAATGTTCGAAAAGCGGCTCCGGGGGTACCGCGCGATCGGCTACGCGCGCGGCGAGGCCCCTCTCGGGTACGCTGAGCCGAAGGACGACCTCATTGTCGAGTACGACGATGTGCTCCGCGGACTGGATCACGAATCGGCCACAGATCGGGACGACGACTTCGCGGAGTGGGTGCTGTGTTGACGACGGGCAACCCGAAGAAGAAGGCGAAGGCTCACAAGGCACCGAGCGGGATCACTGAGGCGAGGCTCGCCGAGATGATCGAGGAGGCAACGGTCGACGCGTACGGCGAGTCCGACCAGGTCACGGGCTGGTTCACGATGTTCGAAAACCATCTCGAGCTGCCGTTCGAGGTCGAGGTGTTCGGCGTCTGCGTTACCGTGGCGGCGATCGATCTGCGCGACGACAACCGCATCGTCGCGGTGTGCAAACGAGGCAAGGAGAATCAGGAGATCGAAGTCACGGAGCTTCCCATACCAATGCCGCGACCTGTGGGGTCGGATTGGATCGAGGCCTACCGCCGGTGGCGTGGTGGACGATGACCGATGTCGTACGCCACGCAGCCGAGTTCCTTGTCTACCTGGAAGCGATCCCGACAAACCGCGGCGTTCCGATCGCGAGTTTCTTGACGGAATAGTCGACCCTTCCATGACCTTGACGAACAAATTGGCGGGATGGAATCGCTGCTCTTTCGCGCGCACGCTTCGAGCCCAAGGTGGAGGGGCTCATGATCGACCGGATGGATCAGAACCAGGAGATCGTGAACCGATACCTGAACGACCCCGCGTTCCAGAGCGCCGCGTTCAAGGCCATCGTGAAGCAGATCTACGACCAGGTTCGGCGCGCAAGCTCGCGCCCTCCGCCGCCGCCGAGGTAACGATGCACTCTGGTCCTCCGGGGTCCAACCCCTTGCGATCGAAGGACTTTACAGGCTGTGCAGAAGCTGTTCATATGTCCAGGTGCTGCTTTGGCGAGGGACTTTCGTCGGCGAGCTGGCGGATGGGGAGGCGCTGAATGCCTGGTGCCGTCCCTCCGAACCCCTCGATCTTCCACATCACGCACGTGGAGAACCTGGCGAGCATCATCGCCCACGGCTGCCTGTGGTCCGACGCGCAACGGATCGTCCGCAACCTTGTCACAACGAACATCGGCTACTCGCACATCAAGCAGCGTCGGCTCAATCGACCGGTGACGGCAGGCGCCGGAGGCAAGCTCGGAGACTATGTTCCGTTCAACTTCTGCCCGCGCTCGGTGATGCTCTACGTCGTGTCACGCGGGCACCAGGACTACGCCGGTGGGCAGGACGAGATCGTTCACCTCGTGTCGAGCGTGGGTACCGCGACGGCGCTGGGCAAGCCTTGGGCGTTCACGGATCGCCACGCCGATCTGGCGTACGCGAGCTATTTCGCCTCGCTTGGCAACCTGAGCGATGTGGACTGGAACGTGATGTCGCTCACGTACTGGGCAGGCGACGAGACGAAGGAGAAGCGGCAGGCAGAGTTCCTTGTCTACGAGAGCTTCCCCTGGTCAGCCGTGGAGAGCATTGGCGTAAAGAGCACGGCAGTTGCGGCCAAGGTGCAAGCTCTGCTTCGAGGAGGTCCGCCGTCCATAGCCGTTCGACCGGACTGGTACTACTGACGGAGCAGGCATGATCAAGTTCGTCACCGGCAACCTCCTGGACGCGAAGGTCGAGGCGCTCGTCAACACCGTGAACACTGCGGGCGTGATGGGGAAGGGGCTCGCGCTTCAGTTCAAGAAGGCGTTCCCGGCGAACAGCAAGGCGTACGAAGCAGCCTGCAAGCGGGGCGATCTTCAGATCGGGAAGATGTTCGTGTTCGATGCGGGGGGGATCGTCCTGCCTCGCTACATCATCAACTTCCCGACGAAGAAGCATTGGCGGTCGCCGTCGAAGCTCGACTACATCGAGCAAGGGCTTACGGCGCTAGTCGAGGTCATTCGCGATCGGCACATCCGTTCCATTGCCGTCCCTCCGCTCGGCGCGGGGCTTGGCGGGCTCGATTGGCACCAGGTCCGGTCTGCGATCGAGCGTGCGCTCTCGCCCCTCACCGATGTGGAAGTGTTGGTGTTCGAGCCAAATGGAGCGCCGCCGGCAAAGGCGATGCGAAATGAGACCAAGAAGCCGAAGATGACGCCAGGACGAGCGGCTGTGCTCGCCCTGATGAGTCGCTACCAGGTTCCCGGATACGACTACCGGCTCTCGCTCCTCGAAGTGCAGAAGCTGGCGTACTTCCTCCAGGTAGCCGGGGAACCCCTCCGACTCGACTACCAGGCTCACCACTACGGTCCCTACGCCGATAACCTCCGGCACGTTTTGCACCACATCGAGGGGCACTACGTCCGTGGCTTCGGCGACGGGCAGAACAAGCCCGAAACGCCCCTCGAACTGATCGAGGGCGCCGCGAGCGAAGCCGAAGCCTTCCTCGCCTCGAACGGGGAATCCGAGACGCGCCTTCAAAAGGTAGCCACCTTGATCGAGGGCTACGAGACCCCGTTCGGCATGGAACTCTTGTCCACCGTCCATTGGGTTGCGACACACGACGCGGACGCTGCCGGTTCGGGCGACGCGGCAACACGCGCCGTTCACGCATGGAACACCCGCAAGGCGACGACGATGAAGGCCGAACAGATCCGCACCGCATGGGATCATCTACGCGAGCAGAACTGGATCTGAGCACGAGGGACGAATGCGTCGATGTGCGGGGTACCCTGACTACCGCTTCTTCATTTTCTCCAGGTACTTCTCGACGTCGCGCCGCATGGGGCCTTCTTGCTCCATGACCTTCCTGACCAGCGGAGCGGGCAGATCGAACTTCTTGACGAGCACTTCGACCTCGTAGGGCTCATTGCCCGCGACTCGGTCCCGATCCGGCTTGCCGACCTTCTTCTTATCGTCGACATTCTTGAACTTAGTTTTCAGTACAATTCCCTCGTGAACGCGAACGTGAGGAGGCCCGCGACCCAGGCAGCGGCTTGATTGAACTCACGCTCACCGCGCTGGTTCGTGACGGCAAAGGCATGACCCGCCGCCACTCCTACCGCAACACTTCCTCCAACGGATAGAAGTGAACGCCGCGTCGCTCAGCGGCTCATCGGTCGTATTCACAAGAGCAAGTCGAGCCTCTTCCGGGTCATCAATCCCACGCAGACTGTTACAGTTGTGGTGAGCGATTCTCAGGTTGTCGGCGTCGTCGCTTCCCCCGAATATTTGCGGCTCCAAGTGGTCCACGGTGACCGTGTCGGCGCCAAAGGCTCCTGTGCGCCCGTAGAGGGCAAGATCCACCTTCTCGTGGCACAGGTGACAGCGTCCTGACACCTTGCCCGTGCTGTCCAGAAACTCGTCCGATCGTAATTCTCGCACGATCGGCCGCGAACGGACAGGCTGGAAGTCGGTCCGTTCGGCGGGCATTCTACGGGCTCGTCGATGCTCCCAGTGACGATCCAGTTTCTCATCGCGATGGTTGCCTACGCAATCAACGGGCGGATGGCCCGTAGGGTCGAGTACCTCCAAGAGGAGGTTCGCGTGCTCCGGGAGATCGTCCTAAAGAAGACCGGTAGGCCCCGAATCACGTTCACCGACGACCAGCGACTGCGGCTTGCCACCAAGGGCAAGGCCCTGACGCCCGAGGATCGGAGCGCGTGCTGCCAGATTGTGCGGCCCGACACGCTCCTGAAATGGTTCCGGCAGCTTGCGGCCAAGAAGTACGACAGCTCGGCGCAGCGCCGAAGACCCGGTCGACCTCGCAAGGCCAACGACATCCGCGCGCTCGTCGTCCGATTTGCTGCCGAGAACCTCGGTTGGGGCTACACGAAAATCCGCGACGCTTTGCACGGGATCGGGATCGAGATTGGCCGTACGACGGTCGCAACCATTCTCGCGGACGCCGGAATCGAGCCTGCGCCGGAGCGACGCCGAAAGCGAACCTGGAGGCAATTCGTCACGAGCCATTGGCAAACGCTTTACGCTTGCGATTTCTTCGCCGTCGAGACCCTTGGCGCGTTCGGCACGGTCAGGATCATGGTCTTCTTTGTCATCGAACTCCAATCTCGCGCGGTGCACATCGCGGGGATTCGAATCGATCCGGACGGCGCTTGGATGACGCAGATCGCCCGCAACCTGCTCGATCCGACAGCGGGCTTCCTGCGCAACGCGACCCATCTCATCCACGATAGGGATCCGCTGTACACGAAGGCGTGGACGGCGCTTTTGGAGTCGAGCCGCGTCAAGTCCGTGCCGATTCCGGCAAGGCGTCCGAACTGCACTCCACACGCCGAGAGATTCGTGAATACCGTGCGGACCGAGTGCCTCGACCAATTCCTTGTTTTCGGAGAGCGTCATCTGCGGCACCTGCTCAACGAATTCGTCACCCACTATCACACCGAGCGCTACCACCAAGGCATCGGCGGCCAGCTGATCCGGCCGAGGCCGTCTCCGAGCAACGACACCTCGCGGCTCGCAACGATTCAGTGCCGTTCGCGTCTGGGAGGACTCCTGAACTTTTACCATTGTGAGGCGGCGTGAAGCGCCCGGATGGTTTTCGGGACATCACGGGTTCGCGACGCTACGACCGACGAGCAACTGGATGCTCTACTGCCCGACCGCTGGATGCCCGTTGTCGGCGACGCCTGATCCCAACTCGCTCCGACGTCAACTGCGGGGTCTGCCGGACGGGTACATGGCGACGAAAGGTGTCGATTGCGTTCACGACGTCAACGGTGCGTGACAGCGTGGACGCCTTGCGCCACCGCTTGCTCCGCGAGAACGGCTAGGATCTCCTGCGCGCCACGATCACTGGCACTGGGAAAGCATCACAGTCACGCCATTCGCGCTCCCGCCGTTGACCACGGCCAGATCGCTCACGCCGTCGCCGTTGAAATCGGCCGCGGCGATCCAGCAGGGGTTCGGCCCCATGGTGTAGGAGGTCTCGCTGCCGAACGAGCCGTCTCCGCGGTTCAGCAGCAGCCCGATGGGCAGTGGGGCGTTCACGTCACCGTCCGTGGAACCTTGACCTTGGTACTGTATTGCGATGTCCGGGTGCCCGTCGCCGTTGAAGTCGCCGACCACCATGTGCTGTGGCGCGGCGCTCACCGCGTACGTGGTCGGCTGTCCAAACGCGCCGCCTCCCGTCGAGAAGAACACGATGAGCTCATCGACGTTCGCCGTGGTCGTGGCCGACGTGGCGATATCCGTCAAACCATCGCCGTTGAAATCACCCACGACCCACGGGACGACCCACCCTTCGTAGCTGCCACTATCCACACCGCTCACCGAGCTGGGGACGTTGGGTAGCGCGACCGGATCGCCGAACGTACCATCGCCCTGGTTGAGCATGATTGCGTTGGGCGGAAGTGCAATGTCGAGATGCCCGTCGCCATCGAAGTCGCCGGTCGCAATGGAGGTCATCTCTCCTCCAACGTTCGAGTATGTCACCGCCGAACCGAACGTGCCGTCCCCGAGATTGGGATACACCAACAGAAAGGCGTACCACTGACAGTTCTCGAGGCAAGGCTGCTCAAGGCCTACCCCCGCAATCGCAAGGTCGAGGAAGCCGTCTCCATTGAAGTCGCCCGCGACGAGAGAGCCGCCAGGATCGGGCGTGTTATAGCTAGTCAGTTGATTGTCATAGTCACCGTCACCGAGGTTTCTGTCGACCGTGAAGACGCCATTGCGGACAACGGGGGGAGAAAGCTGGACGCTGGCTATGTCGGCGAAGCCGCCTCGACGAAAGTCTCCGATGACCGCGTCGTCGAAATTGATGCCGCTCGCGCCGTGGAAGGTCCCTGGCGAAAAGGCTCCCGTTCCGGAGTTCGCAAAGACCTCGTAATTGAGTACGGCCCCACCACCATCCGGTCCGTACGGTTCGCTGACCGCGAAGTCGGGAGGTCCACCCTGCGGAGCGTAGGCGAACAGCGAAACCGAGACGTACGCGGTATCGTAGGTCGTCGGTGGCCCGAAGCCGGAGAATGCGCAGGATGCGACGTCCGATTCCGCGCCTGAAGCCTCCGAGTCGCGGAGAGCGTCCACTGAAGAGTCCGCGACCGACAGCGCATCGACGCTCGCGTCCCGAACGACCGACTGTGGAGAGTTGTCGACGTCGCCTCCGCAAGACCAGGCCAGGCCGAACACCGGGGCGATCCAAATTGAACGCATGAGCGGCAACTCCCTTCGCATACGATCGTACACGCCGGGCACGACCGAAGCACGAACCTCGCGTCTCCACGATCGACCCGTCTTTGCTCAAGTGTGGGTGCGGGTGACGCCGGGTGGATGACGACCGACGAGTTCGCGGGGCCGACAACCCGATGCTCGGCCCCGCATGGACCCATGGCCACGCTCGGCAACGTTTGTCACTATTTGCCGTCACGGAGCGGGAGCCCGCCCCGACGTGCGGCTCCCGCGACGCGAAGGACTCGACTTACTTGGGCCCGCCCGGCGCGGTCCCCGCATCCTCCGAAGCAGACGTCGTGAACGAACACGAGCCGCCGTTTTCGGTGATCGTCCCGCCCGACGCGGTAAGGTACGTGCCAATGGCCAGGTCGATCGTGGTTCCTGAGTAGAGTGCCGGATTTACCGTGGCGCTCAAAACGGTGTTGCCGTTGGCTCCCAGGCTGGCTCCCCATACCGCAGCGTAACTCTGTCCGGCATTCATCACAATGGTAGTGCCACCCTGGCCGGTCGAGCCCGTGTTGGATCCCCAGCTGAGCGTGCAGTTTTCGGGAGGCTGTTTCGCGTTCTGCGTCCAGGCGTTGTAGAGGGCTTTGTTTGGATCATCGATGACGACCTGAATGACATCGTTGGCCCCGACGTTGTACAGTTGCGAGCTGTTCGAGGATGGCGCTGCTTGCGTTGTGAGCGACAGCGACAGTTGCGACGTGCTGCTGCTTCCGTTGGTAAGCGTCCAGGCGCACTGCCCGCCGATCTCCACGTTGCGCTGTGCGACCTGGTACTGGTTGACCGTGTCGTACAGATTCGCGGGATAGGGTTCTCCGTTCGCCTGAATATCGGCGATCAGGCACTCGTGCGGGCTTATGTTGGCGGTGTTAGGAACGGTCCAGGTGAACGGTCCCACGATATTGTAACCCTCCGCATCGACCGGTACCTGCCCCGAACCTTCGAATGAAACCGGTTGCCAGCTAGGGGTCCCGGCAGTGGCATCGCCCCACCATACGCTAGCCGTGACGCCTGTCGCCTGGGAGCAACTGAAGTCATTGTGCACGCGAACCCAAACGTCGTACATCTCCCCCGCGGTCACATGGGGATCGGCCGCGGGCGTGTCCCTCGACACGGACTGGCCATGCGGCACCACAATGATGTCGGGACTCTCCCAAAACGGCTCGCCGCCCAGGTTGGACGGGGTGGACCCATAGTCCTGCGGGTTATCCTTGACATACACGTGGGCGGCCGATCCCACACACGAACCGCCAACCGATGCAAGGTAGTGCATCTCCAAGAAGTTATCCCCAGCGGTGGAATACGCAAGACTGGGCGGATACGGCACGTTCGGAACATCTTGAATGATGGTCAAGTTGTTCGATTCATCGGTGAAGTTCGTGGTGCTGTACTGTTGTCCCGCGCTCGAGGTACTTTGCAGCGTGTTCTGGCACAGCCCTGGCCAACTCATGTTCGCTGGGTAACCGCTGACTGGAGGCGCTGTTGCGGTTGCGCAGTTGCCCGCTTGAATGCTCGTGTAGACCATGGTCCCCTGCGCGAACGTCCCAATATCACAATCGCCGTATCCGAGGATGGTCCCGCTTATCGTAGTCCAGTTGGGGATCCCGCCCGTGCTCTGAGCGAGTCCATACCGATCCTTGGTAACCACGGCGTAGAGGCCCCGATAGTCATTAGGGAACGAGTTCGAATTTGTGAACCAGCTCAGCGCGACAACCATTCCGATGTCGGTTTGTTTGGGGTTGCTGAGGTCCGAATACACAGAGCCCGCTACGCTCGCGAAGTCGAAGGCCTGGAATTCGCCGTCCCGCATGGGGAAGTAGTATCCCGATTGTGGGTTACCGGTCGCGAGGCAATCCTGGAAGTAGGTGGGGACCTGGCAGTACTGCGTTGACTGCGGCTTCCCTTCGCACCCGTTTCCGCTCGTGCATTGATATCCGTCAGCACACTGCGAATCATCGGTGCACGGCGTGTTGGTCGCCGTGTCGGGAATGCAGTCCTCATTCCCCTTTCCAAGCGTCCAATCGTTTTGCCAAATACAGACATAAAAGCCGGCCTGAATTGGATTCCCATTCGCGTCGAAGTTCCCCGATCCGTGCGACTGCACGGAAAACTGAACCCAAGCATCGTCTGGAGGGGTTTGTTGAGCCGGAGCTCCACTGGTCGCGGTAAAGTAGTTCGTGTTTGCTTGAACGCTTAATGAGTTTATTA
>Ga0326728_10011172_pt1 | contig 20642 bp, 16 predicted proteins | sample MB3enrmetagenome_FD_207602 | JGI IMG/M metagenome (GOLD analysis project Ga0326728, IMG submission 207602) | Lab enriched peat soil microbial communities from McLean, Ithaca, NY, United States - MB31MN | ecosystem: Environmental > Terrestrial > Soil > Wetlands > Peat | place: USA: New York... | reverse complement strand
CTTAGGGCCCTTCGAGGTAACGTTACTAGTTGATTTTCCGTTGTATAATTTGCCTTTGTAAGCAATATGACAAAGAGCGTCTATATGGGTATGGCAATCGCCATGAAACTCGCAGGCCAAGTAATCTGAAACGAATTGAGGTTCTCCCAGTTCGGATTTTATGTCGTACGCTTTCACCATGTAGTGGGTTGCTGGATGAGGGTTATCCGGTCCGGCTACTGTGTTTATCGGGATTGCTAATGAGACTGAGCGTCCAGAACGCACTAAACCGGCTGCAACTTTAACGTGGTTTGGAGAGATGTAGTTCAGGGTTCCTCTCTCGTCGTCCGGTCCCCATTTTCCCCAATTACAAACTTTTTCGAAAAGTTCGTCGAATTCTTTGGATGAGATTTTTTTGGTTGTCATTCCTTCGTCTCTCCACTGCTCAGGGGCGGTATGTCTCTATATCGCTCAGATAATGTCCTAGGGTATGATTGTCTCGTTTTCGATTTTTTCGATATGTTTGATTTTGTGGGTTAGGATGAACGTTTGTTTCCATGTGGTTTGTTCTTTAGGTTTGAGGGTTGCGTAGTCTTTCCATTGGTTCACTGCGACTTCGAGGTTGTCGGGTCGGCCGGTTACTGGTTCGAGTGCGGCGAAGTAGTAGTCTCTCCATGCGCCGGTATTTGTGCAGATGAGGAGGTAGGGTAAAGCTTCTCCTTTCCATGTGACGGCGATGGCTTCGTGTTTGGCTTCGTTTATTGCGGCGCACCATCGTTCTTTCAATTTTGACGTGTACAGATTCTCCATGATTCCTTCGCTTGGGCCGGCTATTTTGCTGATGTCGACTCGATTTCCTTTGTTGTCCACTGCTTCTGGCCATGAAATCATGTCGCCCATTTTTCCGAAGCGGCTATCGTAGCCGAGTTTGAGTTTCGTGACCTCATGGGGTATGACGAGTCGGTGGTATGGGGATACTTGAATCGTGTTATGACTACTATAATGATACTCTAGGCTTTCGGCTGAAAGGTTGCGAACTTCATACTCTACTTCCAATGCCGACTTATTCTTTTGTAGAGTAATTTTTTTGCGAATTAGGAGGGGGTAGATTTTGCAGCGGGCTTCCATTTTCAGTGTAACGGCGTTGCGTTTTTTTTCTGTCTTCAATATTTTCCAGGGTTTTGATGAGACTTCGCCGCCGAGGGGTAACTTCTTGCCTCTGAGGGTGCATGGGTCGGTTGTTGGGATACAATCGAAGAATCCGCTTACGTTCTCAAGCTCTTCATTTGTTTTCTTGATTGGTACGTTGGGGCTGCGCCATGCGAACTCTGTTTCTGTGGGTTTGTAAATTAGGCTCAGGATTCGAGCACCCATCTCGGGTAGAATTACGGTTCGGATTTTTTCGTTTTCAAGGACGAGCGCATTCGTTTCGCCGACTATTGATTTTTGAATCGAAGGTTGTGGCATACGGATCATTCCTTAGATCATATAGTTAGGCTTGTGGTTGGGATCGTGATTTTTTCGAATCCGTCCCTCGATATTATGTATGTGTCTTCATCTCTGAATCCGCCGTATTGGTTATGGTAAATGCCTGGTTCGATTGTGCATACTACGCCTTCTTCGAGTTTCTCTTTGGATCCGGGAATAAAGAATGGTCCCTCTTGATCCTCAAGGCCTAAGCCATGTCCGGCATGGTGGGGAAATAATCCTGGGTAACCTGCCTGTGTGATCTCTTTAGCGACGGTGTAGTATACGTCTTTGCAAGCTCCACCTGGATGTAAATATGATTCGGCCTTTCTCTTGGCTTCGAGGATTATTCTGAAAATTTCTTCTTGCTTCGCGTTTGGTTTGCCAACTACATAAGTTCTGGCTCCATCCGCCCAATAATTATCGGCTACTGATTGCAGGTCCAGTACGATGCTGTCGCCTTCGCGGAATCTTCGATTTGTCGGTGGTCCTCCGACCTCCAAGGTTCTTTCACCTGACAGCCAAGTATCTCCTCGAGAAAACTCGAAAGGTCCATGGCGCATAATAGAATCAGACATTACGTCCCTGCAAAGCTCCATCTCTGTTTTTCCGGCCGCAATATTCTCTCTCGCAATTTTGTATGCCAACTCCAATCTTCCGGTGGCTTCCCTAAGCTTGAGAAGCTCATCGACGCCTTTCGTTTTGCGTGACTCTAAAATCATGGGTGTGATTCCTGCGAAACGTATCTTTGGGAATATGCGTTTTACGGCGTAGAAGTACGCGTGAGGCATATACCAGTCCTCAAGCCCGATCGTCTTGACGCCTCGGAAGATTTTGGAACTCTTCAAAAATCGTGAAAACTCTTGTGCAACAAATCCAGGATAAGCAACCATTCTCTTCGCAAGCCTGTAATCTTCGAAAGTTGCTATTTTACCGTCGAAAACTTTCTTTGCCCCTGCCGCTCGTGACTCGCCGAGGAACAGGCATCCATCAGTCTCATGACTCAAAACTAGAACTGAGACAGTTCTCGGCCAGATGGTCGAGTATCCAGTGAAATAGTAAACGTGACGCGGCTCAGTTATGATCGCGGCATCTATCCGTTTTTTCTTCAACGCAGCGATGAACGATTCTCTCCTCTCTCTTGGCGAATTCTTGCTTTTCGATTTCCGCATAGAAACCACACATAGGGATGCTTCTTATCCAGAATTAAGCATGCCGAGATGAAAGTTGGGAGAAGATATATGTCTGGAAAAAGCTAAATCACAATCGACATAAGGGGAATCGGCAAAGATGAGCTTTTCATCGTTTCAGGAATTCGTCGACGAGGCGCTGAAGGTCAACAAGAAGGCGGGAGAGCAAGGAATCATTCTACGGCTTATGGGGGCTCTGGCGGTAAGGTACCATTGCCCCAAGTACGGACATTATCATGAAAAAATGGAACGAGTGCCAACCGACATCGATTTCGCTTCATACTCGAAATTTAAGGAGAGTCTGACGAAATTTCTTCCGGGTCTAGGGTATACGGCCGATGCGTTACAGATGAGTTATCCATCCTATGCCGAAGGAAACAGGTACATCTTCAACGGCAAGACTACACATGTGGACGTATTCTTCGACGCCCTCAAAATGTGCCACACAATAAACTGGAATAAGAGATTGGAAGTTGATAATCCCACGATTCCGATAGCTGATATCGTTCTCGAGAAGTTGCAGATTGTTGAAATCAATCCCAAGGACATCAAAGACCTCATTATCCTCCTCCTCGAGCATGACGTTGGGGATAACGACAAGGAGACGGTGAACGGAAAATACATTGCTCAACTGTTGTCGAAGGACTGGGGTTTCTACTATACTTCAACAACAAACTTACAAAAACTCTTGAATCTAATGGACCAGTACATTGCGCTCCCACCCGACGAAGCAAAAATGGTCAAAGAGAGAGTCGATAAACTGCTCAAAATGATAGACTCTCAGCCAAAATCAATGGGGTGGAAATCACGCAGCTGGGTTGGAACAAAACAGAAATGGTATACTGAAGTCGAAGAGGACAGAGGAGTTCTCAAAGTAGAATAACAACAGAGTTCGACCCAAGATTTACAAAATATCTTACAAAGTGCTAGAAGTAATTATCGAGAGTCATTGGCAAGAGTCACTATCAATAGTCATTATCAAAATTGGTAATTATCACCAGTAATTATCAATGCGCCAAGGGGGAAAAAAGGACTCTGTAGAGGGAAACTTGACATCAGAATCAGGCGTTTTCCTGCGACGATCTTCTGGCGTTGTCCGATCAATGTCGGCGAAAGACGCGGCCTTCTATGGATACTTGGTCATAGCTGGTCTCTACGGCGTCACATTCTACTTCATGTCTGGACCTGCTATGTTTCCGGGCGCAAACATCTATCTCGCTATGATCATTCTCGTGGCACTCTTCGCGATCCGTTGGGTAGCTTACGGTGGACTAATTAGTGCAATGCCGCGGAGCGGGGGCGATTACGTCTTCTCAAGTCGTCTTGTTAGCGGACTTGTTGGATTCGTTATCACTAACGCCGGTATGGTATGGTGGCAAGTCTTCTGGGATTACTTGGCAGGGAACACGATAGCGCTTGTAATTGTCCCTGGGATGTGTGATTTCGTAGGGCGTGCAACCAATAATCCTGGACTAGTTGCTGACGGAATAGCGCTTGCAAACCCATGGGTTGGCGCGGTGATTTCTATCGTGCTTCTGTGGTTAGCTTGCTTCGTAATGCTCAGAGGAATGCGAGCCTACGTGATTCTTCAAAACTACTTCATTATGACTTTCGGGATTCTAGCCCTTGCAATAATTGCAGTATCCTTTATGGTTGTGCCGCAGTCCACCTTCATTTCCAACTTCAACTCTTATCAGAACATTTTTGGAGCCAATCCGGATTGGTATCACACCATAATTTCTCAAGCGAGGAGTCTAGGGTTCAATCCGGACACTCCTTTCAACTGGTACGACACTATTGGTCTGGCTATGCTATACTACGGACTTTGGGCTGCCGTTTCGTTCGGCATGGAGCTAGTAGGGGAGATCAAAGGAGTAAATTCGCTTAAGGTTGCTTGGGCAACTCAGTTCGGCGCGATACTGCTTGAGTTCGTAACTTTCATCATCGGAATCGCTTGGGCAACAGATTACATGGGGTCAGATTTCGTGAAGTCACTTGGATATCTGTCAACCTTCGCTCCAACCGCTATTCCGAACTTCAACTTCAGGGGTGCATACGCACTTTTCACCGTTGTGACTATGAACGTGCCCATCGGACTCATTATAGGCTTAGGATTCGCCGGAGCTATGGCGCAGAGTCTATTCAACGGATTCTTAGGCGCATCCCGAATAGTGCTCGCGCAATCCTTTGACCGCATCTACCCAGGCTGGTTTGGACATGTCAACAAGCGCGGTGCACCAGACTACATAGTCATCCTCCTGACGATACTTTCCTCCATAGCCGCTGTGGTGCTGACTGATTATCCAAACCTTGTCGGAGTACTGCAGCTAGCTCTGATGGCTCAATTCATAGGATTCGCCGGATCACTGGTTGGCGCTGCAATCTTCCCCTGGAAAGCGAAAGCACTCTATGAGGGGTCTCCTATCAGCAAATACAAACTTGCAGGAATACCAGTAATTACGATCACTGCCCTAGTCGGACTTGCGATGGATGTTACCGCGTGCGTGTTCTACTTCACAAATCCAAACTACGGTATCTGGCCCGGAACCAGCATGGCGTTAGGCTTCGCAGCGATGCTCTACATCGTACCCTTTGCCTACTACATACTAATCAAACAATATAGAAGAAGTCAAGGAATCAAAATCGAACTGGCGTTCAAAGAGGTTCCGCCTGCCTAAAACTGGTACTCGTACACAGCCTTTACTAGCAACTCTGAATCGCTAACGGATAGCGATGAGGCCAAACAGAGAGGAACAATAACATTGGTCGGAAAGAAGAAAGAAAAGAAATTCACAACGATACTCTTCGTTACAGATACTCACGGTAGCGAACGTGCCTTCAGAAAATTACTTACGGCCGGGAAATACTATGAGGCCGATATCGTCCTAATGTGCGGCGACATCACCGGCAAAATGTTAGTCCCATTAGTAAAGGGCGCAGACGGTGTACATAGAAGCAAATTGTTCGGACAAGAACATAACGCTAGCACTGAGGCAGAATTAACCAAACTAGAAGAAACTGTAGCGAACGCAGGATACTATCCGTATCGCACGGATGAAGCCACGTACAAAGAAATGCAGAAAGACCCGAAGAAAGTTGATGACGTTTTCAAGCGGCTTATGCTTGAGAGACTCGAGAGATGGGTGAAGATGGCTGAAGAACAATATCGAGATTCGGGCATCAAATGCATGATGAGCGCAGGCAACGACGATATTTTTGAGGTAGACTCAGTGTTGAATCAGTCCGATTACGTGATAAACTGCGAACATAAAGTTGTGAAATTAGATGATAATCATGAAATGGTAACCGTCGGAGAAGTCAATATCACTCCATGGAAATGTCCACGCGACGTTACTGAAGAAGAATTGAAAACAATCATCGACGGACTAGCAGTGAAAGTGGAAAAAATGGAAAACTGCGTGTTCAACTTTCACGCACCTCCAAAGGATTCCACAATCGACACAGCCTACCAGTTGGATAACAGCGTCGACCCTCCCAAAATTGTGACACAGGGCGGCCAACCAATGACAATGGGCGTAGGTAGCGCCGCAGTCCGCGAAACAATCGAAAAATATAAGCCCCTCCTAGGCCTGCACGGTCATATTCACGAAGCTCGAGGGGTAGTTAATCTGGGGAGAACCATGTGCATCAATCCTGGCAGCGAGTACGGCGAGGGGATTCTTCGAGGGTGCATCGTCAATCTCAAGGAGAACAAAGTATTGAGCTATCAGCTCACTTCAGGTTAAGGGTGAATTTCGATGGGAAAAATGGAGATTTCGGTAAACCTTGGCGAGAACGATTATGATCCACAAGCGTTCGTTGATGCAGCGGTCTATTCCGAGAAGCTTGGCTTCCGGACCGTCTGGTTTGGCGATCACATCGTTCCCTGGTATCACTCAGGGAAGAGGTCTTCGTTCGTTTGGTCCGTGATGAGTGTTGCGTTAGAGAAGACGAATCGAATTAAAGTTGGACCTTGGGTAACCGTCCCGACGGGGGCACGGTATCACCCTGCTATCGTCGCGCAAGCAATCGCAACACTGGACAATATGTATCCTGGGCGAGTTCAACTCGGCGTGGGAACAGGAGAGGCATTCAATGAGCGACCGTTCTGGAACGGGAATTGGCCGAAGTGGGAGGAAAGAATGGAACGCCTAACTGAGGGAATAAAATTAATCAAGCAAATGTGGGATACAACCGAACCTTTCAGATTTGAAGGAAAATACTTCTCATCAGACTTCTATTTTCTCTACACAAAACCAAGAAAGAAAATTCCAATCTATTCATCAGCGATAGGCAGAAGAGCTGCATACGCAGCGGGGCTGAATACTGACGGACTAATAACAATCAGTCCCAGAAATGATCCAAAGAAACTGAAAGAAATCATTCTACCTGAATACCAGAAAGGAAGAACTGAAGCTAACAAGACTGGTCTGGGAAAGGTTGCGGTAGAGCTAGTTTTCAGCTTCGACAAACCGGAAGATCTCATAAAGAACGATTCGAAGAAGCTTGGGATTTGTCGCATTGATTCTTGGAGCATTGCAAATCCGGTTGCAGTGGAGGAAGCAGGAAAGCAGGTTACAGTGGAGGATCTCCACAAAAACATGCACTTCTGCAAGACCTGGAAGGACGTCATTAATGTAATCGAAGCGTACCAGGAAGTTGGAGTAAACGAAGTTACAACCTATACTGGATGCGATAAGAAACAAATCCGGGCTTTCGCTAAGAACGTTCTTAGCGTCTTCTGAAGTAACTAACTCCTCTTGGATGTGGGTCTGAGCAAAGTAGCATACGATCATCATGGTATTTTGCTCAGCAACATATCGCTGTCACCCACACTCTCTCGAAAGCGAATTTTGCGATCCGATCTTTACTCTCCTACTAGCCTAAGTTATGGCGCAGCTCATGGTGTAACTTAACGGAGTGTTTATTCTTCGAACACTAGTACTCATTCCTCAGAATCAGTCATGACAGAAATGCAAATCGATACACCAGCACTCGTTCTTGATGTGGATATCCTCGACAGAAATATTGCACGGATGGCGGAATACTTACGCAGCCGAAAGGCCAAACTTAGACCTCACGTTAAGGTGCACAAGTCACCTGTTCTCGCGAAGAAGCAAATCGCAGCCGGCGCAATCGGGATTACCGTCGCGAAAGTCAGCGAAGCTGAAGTAATGGCACAATCAGGAGTCGACGACATTTTAATCGCAAACGAAATCGTCGGCGAACAAAAACTGAGGAGACTCGCTATGCTGGCCAAGCGGAGCAAATTGCAGGTAGCTGTCGACAACTTAGAAAACGCGAAACAGCTCTCACATTTTGCGGCTCAGGAAGGTTCGATTATCGGAATCGTAGTTGAACTAAATTTAGGAAGTAACCTTGAAGGAATTCTAGATAGGTGTGGAATATCACCTGGACAACCTGCAACTGTTCTGGTCAAGGAAATTGCAAAACTGAAGAATGTTGAATTCAGAGGATTAATGGGTTATGAAGGCGCGCTTAGAAAGTTCACTGACGTGAAGAAAAAACGTGCGGCCGTCGAAAGTGCGTTGGGACTGCTGGTTGAAACCAAAGATGAATTGGAAGACCTAGGATTTGAGGTTCCCATAGTCAGTTGCGGAGGCACCATGTCATACGATATTTCAAGCGATTTTCCTGGAGTAACCGAGATTCAAGCCGGATCGTACGTCTTTATGGACGCAATGTATCTTAGCTACGGAATCAACTTCGAACTTGCGCTGACGTTATTGAGTACAGTCGTCAGCAGGCCACATGCAAACAAGGCGATTGTGGATGCGGGTTACAAAGCAATTAGCGCTGACCACGGCCTCCCATTAATCAAAGATCGATCAGAGATGGAGGTTGTTTCGTTGAACGCCGAGCATGGTCACGTATCTTCCCGCAAACAAGAGATCAACTGTGCATTAGGAGATAAGCTGGAACTAATTCCAACGCACGTGGACACAACCGTGTGCCTCCACGACAACTACGTCCTAACCCAAGACGGAGTAGTTAAGGGAAATTTGGAGATAGCTGCTCGAGGAAAACTGCAGTAATACTCGGCGGTCGGTAACGGAAATATGATCGTCGCGTATCCTAATTTTTCAAATATTTCCTTTGCATCGATTTGAGATACTTTAGTCCGTCCGAAGCTATAGCATCAGCGCTCGGAGCAACCTTTCTCCATATTGCAGTACTCGCTGCAACGCCCTTTATGTCTGGGGTAAAGGATTCTAGCGTAATCCATCCGTCGTAATCAATTTTGGATAGGGCCTTGAACACGGCGTCCCAGTTAGTGTTTCCAGTTCCAGCCACGCCTCTGTCATTTTCGCAGCAGTGCAAGTAACATAGGAGTTCCCCCGTCGCCACTATTGGGTCATAGAAATTTTTCTCTTCAATATTCATATGAAATGTGTCCAAGTGAACACCAATATTCGGTTCATTCACTTCTTTCGCCATCTTGACAGCGTCAGCAGCAATATTGAGAACGTATGTTTCAAATCTATTCGCAGGTTCGAGACCAATCGTAACGCCACTTTTCCGAGCGAGGCGGCAAGCTTGCCTAAGGCTTTCTACCGAATGAATCCACTCCTCACTTGTTGGACCGGTACCGGTAAGTTTTCCCCATGCTCCATAAGTTACTCCTGAAACAAGTTTCGCGTCAAATTCAGAGAAAAGTTCTGCAGATTTCTGAAGATGATTAATTCCCTTCTTCCGAATCGTTTCGTCCGGGCTGGTAAGATCAGTCGTCTTATCGAGACATGTACAGCCTATGCATTCAAGATCTGCATCACGCAAAGCCTTCTTGACCCTTTCCTTGTCGAAAGTATCAATTTGTGAAGGCGAAACGTAGATCTCTATACCGTCGAATCCGAACGCTTTTGCCTTGTTAGCCACTGGTTCAGGATTCACATCGAACCGTTCGGTCCAAAGCAGAGAGTGAATACCCCACTTCACCATGATGCCCACATCAAACTTGAATCGAACTCGGTCTTTAGATTTACTGTGAGATCCATCATAACATATTCTTGAAACTGTGTACTACGATACGTCTATTCTCACTTTTCGTCACCGTTTACGCAGCTAGCTCTGTTATTCCCGGCTCTAACATTCTATAATTGACTCTCTTCAAACCGATTTGGAAACTCAGCGGTTAATTACTTGTATCCACTAACGTGAAAGTTCATTCAAGAGTCCACCATGCTCGGGACCTCTCGGTATTATTGGCCAAACGTCAGTGACCTTGTCACCTTCCACTACGTGATAGACATCAAAGTAGCTCACAGCAAATGGAGTGTAACCTGGAAGCAGCTCTACTATGTCTCCGGCCTTGAGCGGACACGACGCGTCAATGTTGAATATTCCATGTTCTTCGTCGTAGCGAGCAATCGGATAGCTATACTCTTTTAGAATCGCTTCGTTGGCCCCGACCGTTTTCTTCCCAGCATCGGTGACTATGTGATCACTCCGACGACTGACCACCGTCGACAAAACAGTAGTGGCTTGTTTAAATCGTGGTTCGAGGCCAACGTGATACCCGTCCATAGTCGCGTAAGAGCCAGGCTGTATCTCAGTAATTCCCGGATGCGACGCTGTGAGTTCCCATGTACCTGTACCTGCCGCTGATACGATTGGACACGGAAAACCGTTCTTAATGAGTAGGTCAGCTATGCCGACAAAGTAGTCCATGGCTTCTCGAGCCATTCTTTCTCGTTTCAATCTGTCGAATTCACGCGAACAGTGTCCCTCGTAACCCGTTACACCATCGAGTCGCAAGTTGGGAAGTTCGGAAATGCAACGCGCCAGGTTTAATGCCTCTTCTGGGGAGTTGACGCCACAACGGTACATGCCGGTGTCAACTTCGATGACGCACCCGATCTCACTACCTGACTTCTGAGCGGCCCCTGAGAGCGCTCTAAGGTTGGAAGGGTCATCAACAGCTACTTTGAGTGGAACCTCCCGCGCTAGAAGTGCTGCCGCAAGTACCTTCTCGGCTCCTACTACTTGATTTATGACGAACACATCGCTGATCCCTGCACGCGCAATAACGATAGCCTCCCAGAGTGTGGCCGTTCCGATGCCTATGGCGCCAGCATCGACTTGCATTTTTGCAATGTCGGGGCTCTTGTGAACCTTAATGTGAGCACGAAGTTTCACTGGTAAGCTCTTCATCCGGTCCGACATGAAGGAAAGATTTTGACGAACAATATCTAGGTCAAGGATGAGCGCAGGTGTAATGAGTTCGCTGCGATCGCGTCCAATCGCATAACGATAGTTGGAACGCGCTCTCTCGTGAGCTTGATCGAGTAGACTAGGACGATTCAACAACCCTTAACCACTTGCGTGATAGTTGACTGATTGAGCGAATCCTGTCACATTAAGTCTATCCCTGATTTCCATGTCGCAGATTGCGAATGTTTTTCCTTTCTTGGTAAATTCGATCGCAATGAGGCTAAGCGCTTCAGGTTTGGCTTGTGGAAAGCTTACTCCAGTCTTTGTTTAACCACTCGGTAATTAATGATCGATAGAATTCCATGTGTTCCTTGTACAGATTTGCACGTTCTTGGTTCGGATTGTAGCGTTTACTCGCACGGGTGAATTCGTCGGCTTTTCTTTCGATATCATCCCAAATGCCCAGAGCCTTGCCCGCGAGCAGCGCCGCGCCTAAAGTTCCAAGTTCTGGTTGATCAACAGTTTCTATCACCAATCCAGTAAGATCTGCTTTCAGTTGTGTCCACCATTCCGAACGCATTCCTCCACCAACGCCCCTCATCATATCTATTTTCGCACCCCCTTTCTTCAACGCTTCAATCAAGAAGTGGGTGTCGTACGCAATACTTTCCATGAATGCCTTGACAACGTCGATTGGTGATGTTGCTAGGGTCATTCCCAACAAGGCGCCACGAAGTGCACTGCCACCGACCCATATGGCGGTGGCGCCCGAGACATGTGGAACAGCGAGAACGTGGCCAGGTCCCTTGCTGGAATTGCGAAGCGATACTTCCGCATTATCTAATTTTACGTTGACTAGGTTCCTCGCCCAGTTGAGAGTGGAGCTACCGGTCGGGCTGAGGCAGTATATCATCCAGCTTGCCTTTCCAGGATACGGGCCTATAGATACACCTGCGTTGATCAATGCTGAAGCTGGAGGTTGTTGAGTGACGGGAAGAAGTAGGTCCTCCCATGAACCGCTCATCAGACTGCCCGTACCAACTTTTGATACGCCGGCTCCTAAGGGATTACAGACAGCATCGTTTGCTCCAACCGCGAGTTCCACATCGTTTACAAAACCTAAATTCTTTGAAACATCGTTTTGAATTGGACCAATCATCGTTCCCCATGGTTTGATTTCGGGCAATAGCGTTGGGTTTATGCCAAATTGCGAAATCCGTTCAGGAGACCATTGGTGTGTTTTGAAATCATACACTAGAAAACGACCAGCATGACTCCTGTCAACAACCGCCTTACCGGTGAAGCGTAAGGAGAAGAATTCTCCCCACCCGACAAAATATGCAGCCTTCTTCATTACGGCCGGATGATTCTTTTCCCACCAGAGGAGCCTGCAGACTGGATCCATGCGTTCCGGAGTATGTCCGCAGAACGCAAACCACTCATCAGGAGTGTAAGCGTCCGAGATAATTTTCTCTAAGCCGCTTTCTCTGGTATCTGCAGTCATAATGCACGGGCCAAGCGCTTTGCCACTAGCATCGACCGGAAAACCTTCTCTTGTGGAAGCAGAAATCGCGATGGCTCTCGGAGGGTTTCGATGTAAAGGATCGGTGGAAACTAATTGACGCAACCCAGTGATAGCGTTGTTCCAAATCTCTTCAGGGTCAAGTTCCCACGCCCCAGGAAATGGATGATGAGGTGTGTGCGCAGCATAAACGCTGCCGAGAGCCTTCCCCTCAGAATCGTATGCCGCCAATTTAGTACCAGTTGAACCAACGTCTATTCCAATAAGACTCATGGCCAATCGAATGCGCCAAGCCTTTCTTTCCTTTGGCAGAAATCCATGCCTGAGGGAGCGCAACTGTGAGAAATACTTGCCTACCTATTCTCTGCACTAGAACTATCACGCATAGCAGAATTGATTCAATCGCCTCATACAGCCGACGCTCGAAGTACTCGTCTCTCTGAACGCTCCCTCGATTCAGGGGATGGTCTCGCGATTGTTATTTTCCGAAACATGTTACTGCCAGAAACACATACTTGGGACCATGTTATCGTGGAAATGAATATCTCTTACGAACCCTGACAGTGAAGGATATCAAGTCCTATTCATCTGTTTCATACGATGAACTCAAATCAAGATTTCATGAGGCTAGCTTGCAAAGCGACAGGAATTCCGGTTAGAGGTATGTATGGTATCTAGCGCGCTTTGAGGATAGGATAACAAAGATGAAACCAAGTCTCATTGCGTCGTTCCGAAGCCATCTTATGTTCGATTTCGATGCTGATGTTGGCCTTACACTAGATTTGAGAACTACCCTGCGGATAAGACGGATAACAAAAGCTGAAAAATTCTCCAGTTATCTAGTAAATGACAAAACTGAGGAAGGGCGTGGGTTTGGTGGTGGAAATGAAGGGCGGCTCTTTTTTGTTGCAGACTGCCTGAACATTGGGAATCCAAAATATGAACTCGATAGACTCACCACACTACTGTTGTTATTTAAAAAAGAGACTGAGGGGGACGTCCTTCCTACGTTTTCAACGGAGTTCGGCGGACAAGGGACTGACCTCCAATCTTTGCCTCAAATCGAAAGAGATGAGGTAGATACTGGTCACAGTGAATACCCGCGATATTTTCTGCATGCGAGCGACATTGAACCGTTCAAGGTCTTTTGGGCAAAACATACACAAGTTGTTTGGCAGCCTAATCTGATGATCGCGTCGCGAAGGTTAATGCGAATGCAGGCGCGCGTTGGAAGAGACTCCGATGAAGACCGGCTCATTGACATTATGATCGGGTTTGAAGCTTTGCTTCTAAGCAAAAGTGACGACAATAAAGGACCATTGATAGCAAGAAGAGCAGCAAAGCTTCTGGGCAAAAACGTGGAACGGGAACTCAGACTCGCGTATGAATGTCGGAATGACCTAGTTCACGAGGGGCAAGTGAACGGGACTCTGCTCGCTGAAATTGGTATGCGTTTTGAAAGATACGTTGTACAAGTCGAGAGTATTCTTCGCTCAACAATGTTACGGTACATTGAATTGGTGAACCAGGGTCTTTCGAAGAATAGAATACTGGAACAGATAGAGTCAAGTGGACAATCAACTGGCGAATCTTAGGACGCCTCAGGAAATTTAATTTGATGACATTCACACTACAAGCTTAGTAGCAAAATGCTGCTGCGAATGGATAGGCTTTGGGGGGCGCACGAGACCCACACACACAAAATGCTTTCAAACGGATCAATTAATTCAACGAGGAATAGCTACTCAACGATCACCTGAGCAATAGCTACTTCTTGTGAAGTGCGACGACTTCGTTGAAGCTTCTAACAACATTCCCTGTGAAGTCAGCTTCGAGTAGTCGAAGTCAAAAGGAACTCCCCTGAAGGCAAAGCCGATGAAGACATCAGCGTTGCCCGAAGCGGATTGTGATTCATAATGGCCATTTTTTTGATTCGATTTTCCATTTTTAGGCGCTTGTTCGCTAAGCTCGTCTCATTCTGGAGGCAGTTGAGCAAAGGCAAGCTTAAGGTCTATACCTTTACCTCGGAGATAGCGGTATCTGATCGCATAAAACACCGGTCCTGACACGAAAACACCAGCCAGTACGGCATCAGATTGAGGTGTCGACGGACCAACGCCAGGTATGGCTAGGGCGAAATAGAAAACAACAAAATTCAAAACAGCGCTCGCTGCGCCGATAATCGCAATGAAAGGTACTTTCCATTTCGCCCCTGGAAGAGTTGCAACAATCTCCTTATTCCTGTAAGGCAGAAGAATCGCGGGGACGCTGCCGATTGCCCAAACTAAGGCTACTATTGCGGTGGAATTCAGCAGCGACGTTAGCCAGGATGTGTAAACTGTGATTACTAGGAAGGTCATACTGAGTACAAAATTGAGCGCACTTGCCTTTAACGGAAAGCGGAATCTATCATTAATATCGGCAAGTTTGACGGGAAACACTCGATCGAATGAAAAGGCGAACACATACCTAGTAGCGACAAGCAAGTAGCCCACGCAGCTAAAGAGGAAGGATACCGCCCACCCGACTTGCAACACAACTAGAAGCGGAATGTTGTTTCCTATTAGTACGGATGCTAACATGGGAGGCCAAGGTGGGGCGACCAAAGGCCAGGTTGTACCACTGAAGTACACTGCCTGGATGAAAGGATAGCCAAGGGTATTCAATGTGAAAAAAGCTGCGACAACATTGATGACCCATCCAACAATCAGCGAACCTATTATCGCGATAGAGATGCTGCTCCGAACTCTTTTTACTTCTCCAGCGGCTGCAGCCGAATAATTGAAGCCGAGGAACACTAAAACGGCATAGGGCACAGAGAGAAAAGTGACACCCATAGAGTTCGGAACAAAGTTCCATCCAGCTGACTTCGCTGAACTCAATATTCCGGCGTAAGTCATATTGGTCCCTCCATAGCCGTTTAAGGCGTTCACGAAATCTAAGTGCGTTGAAGTTGCAAAAACACCGACACACACTGCCGTGCTCGCGAACATAAGAATCATGAGAAGACTCGTTATGTATCTGAACGTCCTCGCACCTAACGAACCTATCGCGGTTGCAAATATTCCGACAACCGTTCCGACTATCAAAACGTTCGAAGGGGTGGCTACTGCGGTTGCGAGACTAAGGAGGGAGGAGTTACCGGTGGCATACCCAAAGGAAGCAAAAAAAACCGGCAAGAGCACGGTAGGCGTAACGTACATCCCAGTTCCTGTCAGCAAAAGAGCAGATAACCAGAACGCCCATCCGGCCATAAACCCGATTATCGGACTAATCGATCTACTAATCCAGACATAATCGCCACCCGAACGAGGCATGCTCATGGCGAGTAGACTGTAAGTAATTGCAAGCGGTATCGAAAAGAGAAGACCAATGTGCAGGGAATTTACCATGTCGGCCCCCGGGTAAGTTGAACCCAGGGGTACAATCAGGGCGAGAGAATAACTCAAAATTCCAGAGTTCACGACCGCGAAACTGATCAGAAAGGCATCGTACCATGTAAAAGAACGAACAAGTCCCGTGGCGTCCCTAGCAAATACCTTAGGAGCTGACATACAATACCTCCATAATGCGAGCGACTGATCGTTTTGGTTTTAACAAATCGGTATAAAACTTTCCATGGGTGGCAATTTTTAAATACGCACAAAAGCGCGCTCCTCTTTCGAGGTTAATGTCTTGGCTCCTTTCAACCCGCGAGGATTGAAACTCGTTCACTCTTACCGTACCAATTTCCCGCTTAACGAATACCCGATCTCGGAAAACGGGATGTGGCTCAGTGGCCGCATGGATGGAATGGATTGGAGCGATGTCATCACAAAGAACGGCATGTGCTATGGAGAGGTAAGCGGATTCAGGTACGGCGGCGTGATGGAACAACGCGTCGAGCAAGCCAATCCCATATTTGGCAAGGTTACCGCTGTGGAAGCAGCCAAGGGCGACTACGACGACCCGACCGCGATCCTTCGCGGTGTGTGGGGAAGAAACCAGCACGTCACGGCAAAAGTATTCAGCAAGAATCCGACTGACAAATACTTTCAAGAGGTCGAGCTACGTCTGCGCAGCACGATGACGCCGCACCGTATCCCGGGATATGAGATTTTCTTTCGGCCTCTAAAGACGGAGAAGGGCTACGCGGAAATCGTACGATGGCCCGGGGGACTCGGTGAATTTGTCTCACTGAAAAGGTTCGATGGTGAGAAATACGGTGTCAAGGACGGGGACGTGGTCGAGGCAACCATTGAAGGGAACGTCATCAAAGGTTTCATCAACGGAGTAGAGATGATTTCTGCTACGGATGATGCATACAAGACGGGTTCGCCCGGAGTTGGTTTCAATTACGGTGTCGGGTACACGAACGCCGACTCTGGATTCACCTCCTTCGAAGTGGAAACGTACGATGACTGAGCCGCGCGACACCGCGGAGGCCAGTCTTTGAACAACTTTTCAGGTTCGTAAAGCCGTTACATTCATAGGCTCGCAGTCTCTCTGGCGTAGACCAAATAGTCAAGAACTTTGCGTGGATTGTTGAACGCGAAATCTGGGTGATGCGCTTTTAGATCATCACTTTTCGTGAAGCCCCAGAGCGCTGCGGCCGATCTAATTCCAGCCCTCCTGGCAGCTTCAATATCTCTTACTGCGTCTCCCACGTAGATCGTTTGATCCGGCTTTGCTCCCATTAAAGTCGTTGCCCGTATCAGTCCTTCCGGGTCAGGTTTTGGTTTATTTACGTCGTCCGCCGTAACCACGACCGCGAACTTATCACGTAGACCTGATTCCTCCAACGTTGTCTTAGTCATTCTCGCGTCCGAACCTGTGCAGATGCTAACGCCGATGCACGTATTTTCCAGTCCTGACACAAGTTCTTTGATCCTCGGATAAATTCGCGCGTACCGATGGAAACATTTCTTGTAGAAGGAGTGATACCGCTGTATGGCATCTTTCGCTTCCTTATTCGAGACAGTCTCTTTGATCATATCCTCCAAAGTTGGACCGAAACGAGAATACACCTCCTTTCGTGAGAACTTTCTATTCGCGGTGTCTCCGACTGCAAAATTGAAAGACTTCACAATGAGCCCCAAGTTGTTGACCAATGTTCCATCGACATCGAAAATGACGTAGGCCACTTGGTGCAGTTCGGCATGATTGTCTATCTTTGCCATTTCGAGTACCCTAAACCTGAACCGGTGAAGCCGTCCAGATAAAATCAGTAATTAAAAAATTCCTCTCGCAAGAGTTCGTTCTACGCGGTGGGCACAACTGTGATCAACCAGAAATTTGCTCACTCGGAGCTACTTGCAGACTCTCGGTGTCTTCAATGGTGTTGCAGAAAGAGCAGGAATCTTTACTAAGGCAAGCAAACGCCTCGATCAAGATCGTCAGCGAATGGACCAATACAGAGGACGAATGGAGTTCGATTGATCACCCGTCACCAATTGGCAAAAGTCTGATTGGAGCAAATTAACTGAATGATCTCAAACGCTGGAAGGGACCTAGTCGACACGCTTGTGCAGCTGGGAGTCGAGTATGTGTTCGGTCAGCCTGGAGGACAAGCACTTCCCATCTATGATCGCATCTATGAGCTTCAACCAAAGATCAATCATATACTCGTACGAGACGAAAGATGCGCAGCGTATATGGCTGATGGCTATGCGCGTGCAAAAGCCGTTCTTGGCGTATGTGACGCAACCGTCGGCCCCGGAGCAACGAATCTCATCTCCGGAGTGGCCGAAGCTTACGGAGCAGCGTCACCATTACTGGTCCTTACGACGGATGTTGATTCCGCCGCGGCAGGACGAGGTGCCTCTCAGGAACTTGATCAACTTTCAACCTTCAAACCAATATGCAAGTGGTCGACGAGAGTAGACCGTCCAGATAGAGTTCACGCGATTATCCGCCACGCCGCGGAGCTTGCACTAAGTGGTCGACCCGGGCCGGTCTATCTATCTTTTCCTCCAGACGTGCTAAGGAAGGAGACGCATGGCGCAGCGAATACAGGGAAGGCAGTTTTCCTGCCACACAGGCCTAGACCGGATCCGTCAAGCATTCAAGATGCCATCAAGTTACTAATGGAAGCGAAGAGGCCTGTAATATTTGCAGGCGGGGGAGTTTTATGGTCACAGGCGTGGGATGAACTAGTCGAACTCGCTGAGCTGCTGTCGATACCTGTTGCCACCACAATAACGGGAAAGGGGGCTATACCTGAGAATCATCCTCTTGCAGTTGGTGTTAGTGGGTCCTACAACCGACCTTGCGCTTTGCGCGTTATGCAAGAAGCTGACGTTGTTCTTGTGGTAGGCACAAAACTTGGAGAAGTCGCGACGGCGGGCTGGACTGTACCCAATCACGAAGCTAAGTTGATTCATGTAGATATTGACGCCGCAGTAATCGGAAGAAACTACCGGACCAAGGTGGGTATGGCTGCGGATGCCAAGTTGGCTATTAGAGACCTGCTTGAACAAATCCGTGGCAAATCGTATCCGTCTCATGAAAACTGGGTTAATGATGCGGCTGGTTTTGTAGACAAGTGGCGTGAGATGGTCAAAAAGAAAATGGAGCCCCCAGCTGATCCAATACGTCCGGAGTATGTGATTCACGCCATAAGGGAAGTTATGTCTCCTGACGAACCGCTAGTCTCAGATGCCAGTTTTCCGACCGTATGGACGGGTGCTTATTTTGATGTCCTCCGTAGCGGACGGGTTTATACAGCTCCACGAGGAGCCGGCGGTACAGGCGGAGGATTTCCACTGAGCTTAGGTTTCCAAACCGCTTTGCCTGATAAGAGAGTGTTCTGTGTGGCAGGTGACTGTGGATTCAGCGTTGTTTGCCAGGAATTGGAGACTGCTGCCAGAATCGGTCTTCACGTAATAACGATCGTTCTCAACAACAGCTCCCTCGGCTACATTCGTCACGAACAGAAGGCGTTCTATAGTGGAAGATTCGTCTCTACCGAATTCCGTAGAGTCGATTTTGCTAAAGTTGCGGAAGGCTTTGGTTGTCTTGGAATTAGAGTCGAAAAGGCTGAAGAGCTAAGTGACGCGTTGAAGCAGGCGAAGAATAACAACGGACCTGCCGTTTTGGATGTTATCGTAGATCCTTGGGCTTACCCGCCCATCCTAGAATTCCTCTCCTCAGGATGGAACGAGGAGCTTGCGGCCCTCATGAAGGTGTAGCGCCGACTCAGCGAACATCTTAGACGTACCCGTAGGCCAGCCACCCACCGTCTGCAAGAATTGTCTCGCCGGTGACAAAAGATGCCTCATCTGAAGCCAGGAAAGCTACTATGTTTGCAACCTCGTTGGGGTGGCCTAAACGCTTCATTGGAGTTCGCTCCACTACGGGAGAAATGTCACGAATCCCTGCTTTGACTTCTTCTTTTAATCTCTCAGTTTCTAGGTACGCTGGAGCGACGCAATTAACCCGTATATTGTAACGAGCCCATTCGATTGCTAGCGTTTTCGTCAGACTCACGACTCCAGCCTTCGCAGCACAATATGATGCACGATTCGGAAAAGATGCGAATGCCGCTACTGAAGAAATGTTAATGATAACACCCGTGCCTCTATCAGCCATCATTTTTCCAATGATTTGGCTGCACAAAAATGCGCCTTTTAGATTTACATCAATTGTTTTATCCCATTCAGATTCGGTAAGCTCTAAACTTGGTCTGGCCATGAAAACACCGGCATTGTTTATGAGGATATCCACCTTACCAAAAGCTTCCACTGTTCTTTCTGCAAGCAGTTCAACATCTGCTTTTCTTGAGACATCTGCCTTGAGTAGGAGTGATCTTCGACCGACCTTTTCGATCCTCGATGCAGTTTCGGCAGCCTCTTGAGCACCAGTATTGTAGTTAACTACTACATCGCATCCCTCATCGGCCATTTTGAGAGCAATTGCTCTGCCTATTCCCTTGCTTGCTCCAGTCACAATGCATGTTCTGCCATCAAGCCTAGGTGTCAATTGTGGTCACCGGCTTTCGATCGAATACGCGATATATTTCTTCCTTAGACATTCCCGCTTCGATAAAGTGGTACTTCAGCGTGGAGACTACGAACTCTCAAAATTTGCTGTTCCTCTCTCTGCAAATCAGACTAAACAATCAAATATCGGTCGGGTCGACATCCCGGCAAGTGTAACGAGAATGGAAAGCCCTGTACGCAATGATGACAGTGCGCTTAGAGAGGTCATGCATATTCAGCCGGAGGCAGTTGATCCTGACCGACAAATCACGGCGGTGTATCGTGTTGAAGGATCCGTGCCTTTGAATAAGATGGCTGAAGAGGCAGCTATAGAGAATTCGACGGGTACGTGGA